>Ga0210392_10001740_pt1 | contig 11330 bp, 13 predicted proteins | sample IncBWC30OmetaG_FD_161057 | JGI IMG/M metagenome (GOLD analysis project Ga0210392, IMG submission 161057) | Forest soil microbial communities from Barre Woods Harvard Forest LTER site, Petersham, Massachusetts, United States - Inc-BW-C-30-O ...
GCGGCAACGTAGGGCGCGACAGCGCCGCCCACGGCGCCGGCAGCGCCGGGCAGCGCGCCCAATGCCCGGGTGAGAACCTGTCCGCCTTTTGCCATCGGGACGGCGGTCGCCATGACATCGCCCGCCAGATTGCCGAGCTTGCCAGCGCCCGTGTTCATCAACGGTTGTGCAATCTGCTGGTCAGCCTGCGCGGCCTGCGCGTCATAGTTGCCGATGCCCAGGGCATTCCCGATGCGCTTGCCGCTGTCGACAATGTCGCTCGTGGTCTTGCCCATGCCGGCCAGGAACTTCTCGGGGCCAGACATGTCATTGGTTGGATTCAGCTTCGCCGCATCGGTGTCATAGTTGACGGCCCCATAGAACTGGCGCGGCGAGACATCCGGGTACAGCTTCTGATGAACCCCGATCAAGAGTTGATCGTCCGTGAGCGCGCTGTACATGGGATAAGCCGCGCGCAGGCGCGCAACGCTCAGCTTTCCATCCGGGCCGATCAATCCTTGCGGCGTCGGCGTCGGGTTCGTGTTGCCTTGCGGCGCGCCAGCAGCGGCGCCGGGCGCGGCGGCGGCGCTTGCAGCAGCGGCGAGCGTGGATGCATCAGCCATCATTGAGACCCCGGGTTATTGAACAGCGCGCCCAGGCCCAGCGGATCGGAAGCCGCAGCGGCGGGCGCGGTGGCGGCAGCGGGCGCGGGCGGCGGCACGCCGACGGCAGGTTGCCCCGGCAATGGGCCGGCGCTGGTCGGCCCACCCTGGTTAAGAGCCTTGCCGGCGCGCGCTGCGAGAACCTTTAGGTACATGGGCTGTTGCGCAAGCTTCTGCGCCACGACGGGCGGCTTGTCGCCAATCTGCGGCGTCAGCTCTTGCACCTTCTGTTTGATTTCCTCTTCATTCATGCCCGCGCCCGTGGCGGCGCGCAACACGGCTTCAGAGAACGCGCTGGCGCCATGCAGGAACATTTGCCGTGCCGGCGAGCGGTACTCATTAACGGCGGAGTCGCCGACGCGGGGCAGCGAGCTGAGCACGCCTTCGAGCGGCGAAGGCGTCGAGGAAGTGGGGTCGGTCGCGAGCGCCTGCGCCATATCGGACGCGCCCTTAGTGGCCTGCGCAAACCAGCCCGCCGCCTTGCCCTGGTCTTCAGTCGGCGCTTGACTGCTTTCCTTCGGCGCCACGCCGCCCTGATAGATCACGGGCGCGCCCGAGGTGTCATAGGTGATGAGCCGGCCCATTTTGTCGCGGAACACCGGCCAGCCTTGCGGGCTGCTGCCGATCTGGGTGGGCTGGCCTGCGCCCAGGCCCATGCCGCCCGAGATGATCTGGGCATCGATCTGGCGTTGACGATTCGTGTCCTGTTCCTGTTGATAGCGCTCGGCGATGCGCTGCTGATTCATCAGGTATTGGGTCTGCTGCGAGGCGCTGCGATTGGCAACCGTGTTGTATTGATCCTGCGCGCGCTGATAGACGTAGTCGGGCGAGTAATTGAAATCACCCGTCAGCGGGTCATAAACGCCGTGATCGGTGTACTTCGGCTGACGGTTCGCGAGCGCCTGCTTCAGGATTTGTCCGCCTACGTCGGTCAGGCCCTGATCGCCGCTGAGCGAACCGAGAACGCCAAGCGCGTATTGGTTCTGATTGTTGGCTTGGTTCTGCGCGACCTGATCGGGCGTGAACATCGGCGTCGGCGGCGCGTTCATTTTCGCCTGAAGCGCAGCGAGCTGGTCGGCGTTCGGGTCGACCCATGGCGCGAACGGGTCATAGCCAGCAGGCGTGCCGAACGCCGTGGGCTGCGCGGGCGCGCCTTGCGGCGGCGCGGTCTGACCCATCGTCAAGGGAAGAGCGGATGCCATGTCGTTACCTCACTGGTTCGAGCTGCCGCCGCCGCCCGTCAGCGCATTGAAATACTGCGTCAGTGCGTCCTGACGCTGTTTGTCCAGCCCAGTCGTCGCCTGATTCGCTTGGGAGTTCAAGTTCTGCGCGCCGAACGCATCGCCGACAGCGGCCAGTCCATTCGCCCATCCAGGGCCCTGATAGACGCGCCCGGCCTGGATGCCCTGCGATTGCCTCTGCGCGTCGGCGCGCATCGCATCAGCCATTTTTCGCTGGCGATCGATAGAGGCCTGCTGCGAGGCCGTCGAATTCAGCCCGATGACCGAAGCCGCGAGCGCGGGATTGATCGCCTTCTGCACGACGTTCGGCCCATTGAGTACGCCGCCCTGCGTCGGATCAGTCGCGCCGCCCGGCGGCGTGTACTGGTTCTGCAAAAGCGCTTGCGTATAGGGATCGCTTTGCGCACCCGGCGCACCCGGCAGGCTGTTGTCGAGAGGCGGCGGCGTGTACATGCCGGATTGCGGATAGGTGTAGGCCATGTCACTTGCTCCCGTTGGCTTGGAGTTCGTCCTTGCGCGCGCTGCTGGCGCTGCTGCCGAAAATGTAGAAAACGGCGGCCATGAGGGCGCTATCGAGCGTGCCGAGAATGCGGCCCATGAGTTCGGGCTCGCCGGTCTTCGGCAGACCGAGCATCAGCACGCCGCCTTCGATGCCGACGACGCCGAGGAAGATCAACACGGCGAACCAGAAGACCCGCGTAGCCTGCTGGCCCGCAACGTTGGCTTTGCGCGCGCTGTCGCGGTCGGCCGCGTCGGACGTGTACTCGGCCACATCGTTCGCGAGCTGCGATTTCTGCAGCTCGAAGGCCTGTTCCTTGAGCGCGCTTTGCGCGTCGATGATCTTCGCCTGCAGGTCAGGCGTCAGGCCGCCAGACAGCGCCGTTTGCAGGTTGGTCTCATCGGTCGCCTGGTTGCCGGTGCTCGACCCGAGCACAGAGTCGGCCAGCACCTTGACAGCGATGCCGGCCGCAGGCGTGCCGAAGGCACTCGCGAGCGCGGGTGCCACGTCTTCAACAATGTCCTTCCAGTCCATCACGACACCCGGTTAAGAAGCCAGCCATAGATAAAGCGTTCATCCTTCGGCTGCGATTCGGCCAGCTCGATATAGAACGCCCCTTGCAAGTCATTCAGCGCGCGCAAGAGCACTTGCACGCCCTGATTGCCGCGAGCGATGTAGTACGCGCGAAAGGCCGCGACGGTGATCGCGCCCACGGCGCCGTCAACGGTGATGTCGGCGTATTGCGTGCCGCCGTTGTTCAACACGTTAAGCGCGCGCTGCAACCATTTGCCTGCGACAGCCGGCCCGCAATTCACGGCGGAATCGAACAGCTCGCCCGCCAGGTCTGGCGACAAATGCGCGATGTCGTCGAGCGAAAGTGCGTCCCAATAGCGCTTGCGATAGATATAGACCGCAACGTCACGCGGCATCGAAGCCATGTCGCCCTGATAGTTGAACGCGCGTGCCGTCGCCTGCGTGATTCCGAAATTCGTCGGGCCGCCGCTGTCGTCGGGATCGTTCGTGTAGCCGCCTTCCTCTTGCAGGATTTTCGTCACGGCATCGTCAAAGGGCTGCATGGCGCACTCCCTTCGCGCGATCGTCGTTGGCCGCTTCGAGGCCGGCATAGTCGACCATCAGCACGCCCCGATTCGAGACCACGAGATGCGGCGCCACGCGGCGCACCTCCTGCGCCATGACGCCCACGCGCGTGCCGCGCTCGCCGATATAGCGATAGCTGTAAATGCCCACGCCAATCGGATGCGTCCCGATGCGGCGCACGTCGGCCTTTACGCGCCGATCCGAGTAGTACATGGCCGCGAGGCTCGCAATCGAAGCCAGGGCGCTTGTCGTCTGGCCGCTAGCCGCTTGCGATGCGTTGTACGAATCGAGCATGCTTTGGTATTGGTTGGCCGCAGCGGTGCTGTAGTCCGTCGCGGCGCCGGAAGCGGCCGGCGCGCTGCTGGCAAACGACGGCGTCGTCACCTGCTGGCCGTTGACCATCGAATTGATAAGGTTCGTCGGGTAGTCGGCCGCTTGAATCGCATCGCTCTGCTGCTGGCCGCGTTCGGTGTTCTGAAACTGCGCCGACTGAAGCTGTTGCCCATAGTTCTGATTCGTCGCGGCGAGCTGCTGATTGAAGCCTTGCTGCTCCTGGCCGAGGCCCAATTGCTGCTGCTGCACTTGCGCAGCGAGCTGCGATTGCAACGCCGTGTTGCCCATGCTGAAGGCGTTCTGATTCGCGGTGTTCGAGAACTGGCCCGTATCGAGCGCCTGCGTGTAGTTCTGCTGTTGCGCGGCATTGCCGAACGCGGCTTGGTTCTGGGCCTGCGTGGCTTGCTGCTGCGCCGTGCTGAGGTTCTCGCCATACTGAGTCGCGCCCTGGCTCACGCCTGCCTGAATGGCGCTATTCATCGCCTGGTTGTAGGCGTCGGTTTGCGAGTTGTTGAAATCGGTCATCGCGCGCGTGTACGCGTCCGAGTTCTGCGAAATGCCGGCATTCGCCAGCTTCGCGGCCTCATCGCTGGCGGCCTGCTGCCATTGAGGATCGAGACGCGAAGTCGCCTGCGCATATGCGGCATTGGCGGCGGTCGAGCTGTTGTCGGCCCCGCTCTGAAGCGGCGCGAGATTGTTCCCGTAGTCGATGCTGTTGGTGGTCTGGCCTGCGACCGGGCCGAGGCTGGTTTGTTGCGGCGCTGCCTGCTGCAAGCTGGTATTGATCGACGACGCGTTGAACCCATAGGGGTTCGTCACGGCGCTGGTGTTCGTCGCCGTGGGCGTCGTCGCATAAGGCGAGAACGAATTGAAATTGATTGGCGTCGTGGACGACGCCGTCGTGGCATTCGAGAGCGCCTGGGCGTTACTGAGCTGCGACTGCTGCAGCCCCTGTTGCGAGTTGAGCGCCTGCTGTTCGGTGGGCGTCAGGGTCGTGGTCGATCCCCACTGCGTCACTTTCTGGCCGGTGGTCGGGTCGGTAACCGTCGTGGGCGTCCACGTCTGGCTTCCATAGGGCGTCGTCTGGTCGGGCCGATTCGCATAGTTCTGCTGTTCGGCCGCCTGCTGCGAGCTGGCCGCCGTCTGTTGCGCGGCGGCCGTGTAGTCGGGGGCCGGGGGCCCGGATTTGCTACCCATGGTCTACCTCACTGCGAGTTCTGCGGAGTCGGGTTTTGCATCGGGGGCGTCATGCCGGCGCCCTGGCCCTGGCCGCCCTGGCGAAGCGCGGCGATCAGCGCCTGCATCGCCTGCGGGTTCTGCGCGCCGGGGCCAGCGGGCCCCATGCCGCCAGTCGGTGCGGGCATGCCCATGCCGCCACCCATCGGAGGGCCGCCAGCGCCCATTGCGGGGGCTCCCTGGGGCATCGGCATGCCGCCCATGCCGCCGCCGCCGGGAAGGCCAGGAACGCTCGGCGGCGTTCGTTGGCCGGCGCTGGCTTGGCGAAGCTGCTGGATGAGCGCCATTTGCGCTTGCGGATTGCCCTGCTGGGCACCGGGAGGCGGCATCGAGCCGCCAGGGGCGGCCATGCCCACGCCCTGCGGCGGCATGGGCTGCGGGCCGGGGCCAGTCGGTGCGCCTTGCGGAGCCATCGGGTTCGGGGCGGTCATCATGGTGGTGTCCTCAATGGGTGCGCAGCCAGCGGCACTCGCCGCGGGTCATGCGAAGAATCACAAGGTCGGCGAGCATCCCGCCATGGGGAATGCGGGCGACTTCGGTAAAGCCGAGGCGGGTATCGAAATCGAGGGCATCGGCGTTCGCGCTGTCGACCAGTCCGAGCACGGCCTCAAGGCCGCACACTTGGAACGGGAAGGCGAAGGCCTCGCGCACGACGCGGGGCGACATCATTTCGGGCTTCTGAATCACGACGTGCATGCAGCACGTGCGGCCGACAAAGTTGTTGTAGCCAACAGCCACGCCGACGTGATCCATGCGTGCGACTTCGCCCGCATAGTGGTCGGGGATGTGCAGCACGCCGCGAAAGTCGTCGGAGTGCTTCAGGCCCAGCCGCTCGATGAAAAACGACTGCACGAAATCGCGGGCGTTCGTTTCCATCAGAACGGCCCCCCAGGCTTCACCATGTACTCGATACTCGCGAGCGTGGTCGGCGCGTTCGAGCTGACGAAGATAGAGGGCGAGAGCGCGAAGCCCAGGCCTTCCACGGCGCGCCATTCGCCATACGCGGCGGCGCCGCCGGCCCAGCGGTCAACGTCCCAGAACGATGCATCCCACAGACTGCCCACACTGGTCGTTGCGGCCGGCGTGGCGTTGACGGTGGACACCGAGAAATCAACGTTCATCAGCAGGCCCCACGCGGGTTGCGCCTGGGCAATGAAGTTGAGCCGCAGCATCAGCGCCTGTTTCTGCACCGTAGGCGCGCCCAGATAGTTGAACGCGGGAGTGCAGCGCGCGCCGATGGACGTGGCGCCCGTGCCGTCCAGCTTCAGGCCATCGACGTTGCCCGAGAACACGCGGATAACGCGGCCATCGTCGGTGCCGGCATACACCTCATTGAGGCGGCGCGAATAAGTCTTGCCCGGAACGTCGATCAGCCGAGACCATGCGGTTTGATGCTGCTGAAACGCGTATTGGATGTTTTCGCCGATGCTCTCCGAAGGGCGCGCGATGTGAATCAGCGCCAGACCTGGCAGCGCCAGCAGCTCCCATCCGTCGGTATTGAGCAGCGTTTGAAAGTCTTCATTCAGAAGGCTTTGAATCTTTCGGAGCTGCACCAGCAGGCCGGTATCGCTGGTCAGGATGTTGTCGAGGCCGCCCTGCACGATCTGGTTAACGGGCGTCACGCCGTATTGCGTGAGCAGGTAGACATTCCCGCCCGAGGTCGTCATGCAGCGGCGGCCGACAGGCGGTTGCCCGACATACCAGACGCCCACATTCGAGAAGTTATCCGCATCGCTCGGATCGGTTCCCTCATAGATCACGAGGTCACCCGCACTGCCAAGGATCACAAGGCGGTCATCAATGCCCGAGCCGTCGTCCTGCGTCCAATTGGTCAAGCCCACCAGCGCGCCGCCGTTAATGAGCTGCGGGCCGAAGTCGAAGAGCTGCGCGGCCCCGCCCACGCTCTCAGTGGGCAGGAACCAGACTTGCGCGCTGGCGCGCAGCGTGAACATGAGCCGGCGCTTCCACACGCATACCTGCGCGAACAGTCCCGGATCAACGCCCGTGACGTGACCCGGGCCACTGCCGGAGCCCACCATTTTTATCCACGTGACGCCGTCATAGATAAAACCGCCATCGGTTTCGCTACAGGCGACGAGGTACTGCCCGCCGCCGCCGGCCGTGAACATGGCCCACGACATCGTTCCCGCATTCGTCGTGCCGCTCAGTGCGATGACAGGCGAAGCGGCCGACAGGTCGCCGCCGCCTTCAACGAAATAGATTCCCGTATCGATGGCCGCAAAGAGCTGCGACGACGCGAGCGGATTTGAAATGGCATTCGTTGGCGTGCCGTTGTACGCCATGATTGTGCGAATGGTGTTCGTCGCATCGCCGCCGACGTTGGTTGCGTACTCGAACCAGCCCGTGCGCATTTGCAATCCGAGGTCTTGCGCAATGAAGTTGTCCAGCTCGATGGCGTCGGTCTGGCCCATGTCCGCGACATCGCCGGTCGTGTTCAGTCCCTGCGTCGGCGGGGGCACCGTCGTGCATTGATTGATGAGGCTCTGCGGAGCGCGCTTGAGCTGCGGCATGGTCAGGTGCCATAGCCCGTGTCGGGCGCGTTAAATTGCGTCGAAATCAGCGGGTACGTGTCCGACAGCGACACCTGAAGAACGGGCGCGTCGGTGTCCGCGTTCATCGCGTTTTCAAGGCAATCGTTGTATTCCTCTTGCGCAACCGTGGTGTCGAATCCCTTCGCACCCAGAAAGTCCAGTTTCAGGCCAGCCGTCAGCAGCTCGGCGTCGAATAGGCAAACGTTGTCGTCGGCGCTGATCGCGTCCGAATAGGTCGGCGGGCTCCCGCTGGTCATCACCCAGGCGCGCGAGCTGTAGACGATCTGCAGGTTCTGCGGCGTGCTGAACGTGTTGTAAATCTCGAACACGCCGCCGAACGTCCGGTAAATCACGCTGATGGTCGACGACCCGAGGTTGCGAGCCTTCAAACATTGCCATTGCGGATCAGTGGCCGGGCCGAGCATGGGCAACCGGCTGGTGAAGTTCCAGCCGGTCAAGTCCTCGAACGAATCCCAGTCGTCAGGCAGCGTGTACGTGAGGTCGGCCGGATCGGTGTTGAGAACCCACGTTTTCTTGAGGCATTCCCAGCGGTTGGTCAGGGCCGGCTTGAGCAATCGACGCCCGCGCGATTGCAGCAACCGGATGCACTGTTGTGCCGTGAGGTTGCTGCCGTCGCTGAATGCTGCGGTGGGCACGGGCAAGCCCATTTGCCCTAGCGCGTTCTGGATGATGTCCAGCACCGTCGCTTGTCGATTGAATGCGGCCATGACTTCAGCCCTTCACGCGCTCGCCGGTCATGAGCTTTTCGAGACGCGCAGCCTGATCGCGCACAACCTCTTGCAGGTTGTTGATCTGGGTCTGCTGATCGCTCATGACCTTTGCCTGCTTCGCGGCTTCGGCGGCGGTCTTGGTCTTGCCGAGCCAGACTTGCGCATGCTGCTTCAGCGCGTGAATGCCGGGCACCTTGGTGGCGATGTCGTCGCGGACTTCCGCGAGCTGCTCCACCGTGCGAATGCCGAGATAGCGGAATTCCTCGCACTGGCCGCGCGTCAGGAAAGGCCACTCGTTGAGGCGCGTACCCGAAAGCTGATCCTCTTCCTTCAGGCCTTCCTTGAACATGCCATATTGCTTGTGGAAACGCTGGCGGTCACTCTGAGTCGCGGGCCGGTCGACAACGTTGTTCTTGTCGCCGGGGATGATGATGCGGCAGCACTCGATGTCGTCGAAGATCGGGCGGCCGGCGTCCACCGACTTGTCCTCGTTGCGCAGGACGCCCATGTAGAACACCACGAAAAGCGAATCGTCGCCTGCGTGCTGTTTGGTGAAAAGTGCCGGGTCGCCGTCGTAAGTTTCCATGTCGTTTTTCTCCGATGAGGGTGGGCCCGCTCAGAACACGCGTGGGGGTGTGAACCCCACGCGCGGCGGCTTCATCGCGGGCCCATAACCGTTCAGGGCGCCACAGCCCACAACTGATCGCCCGCCACGAGCGCGCGGCCCGAGCGGTTGAGATAGCTCGACGGAGTCACGGCGGCGTTGATCGCCACGGCGCCCACGGCTTGCAATCGCTGCGTGCCCTTGTTCGTGCCGAATGCGGCGCCGAGCATCGTTGCGCGCGAATCAAGCGCGACCGTCACCACGAGCGCGCCGCCCGTGCCGCCGCCAATGCTGGTGCCCTGCCCGTCCGTGCTGAGCGCGTTCGCGACAGTGAACGTCGGCGCCGACGTGAAGCCGGAGCCGGCGCGGCCGACGCTCGCAGCGGTGATCGCGCCGCCTGCGACCGTCAACAGCAGCTTTGCCGCCGCAGCCGGCTGGCCGCCGCTGGCGTTCGATTCCACATAAAAGCTGCCGTTGGTATAGCCGCTGCCGGCAGTGATCGCGACAGGCTCCTGCACGATGTTGCCGGTATTGCTCGCGCTCACGCTCAGCGCACCGTCGCCGATATGCGGGGCGACGAAGTCGCTGCTGGTCACGGTGAATTCGATTTGCGTGGACAGCGGCCCCGACTGATTCGAGGCCACGCCGATGCCCGTGGACGCGGCGCCGAGGGCGTTACCGCCCTGCCACGTATTGAGGGCGCCGTCCGTCTGGAAAGTGGCGGTCATGATTTATTCCTCTGCCGGCACGTTGGACGGCTTCGAGTGGTGATGCAGCGGGTGCCCCGGGTCGTCCGTCGCCGCATGCAGCGTGGGCTCTTCCACGGGCGCCAAATGCGCGTGAACCGGAGGCGCCTCGGCGGCGCCGTCCGGTTCGGTGGGGATGTCAACGGCGGTAGGGTCAGGGGTATCCGCCGGGGTCTTCTTTGCCATGTCGCTTTCTCCAAAAAGCCCCAGGCGTTGCGGCCTGGGGTGAAGGCAACCGCGCGGGCCGAGGCCCGCTCGGCAAGGGATTACGGCGAGATCAGACGGCCTTGGAACTGGCTCCCGGAACTGGTCATGTTTCCGGCCCAGGCCAGGATTTGCACTTCGGCGTCCTGGTTGATCGCATAGCGGCGATTCGGGGCCAGCGGCACCATGTTGCGATCCGCATGCGGGCGCCAAAAGATGTATTTCGAGTTCAGGAAATAGGCCGTCTTGGTCACGGCGAAGCCGCCAATACCGCCGTCCAGCACCACGTCAGCATCCATGTACTTGATGGTGGGGAAACCCAGGGTCGCGGAGCTGGACGAACCCACGAAGCGCTGCTGCGCCTGCAGGCTCGCCATGTAGGTCTGCCACATGAAGTTGTCCACGACGATCAGGTCAGGCCGATCCATGCCGCGAATCAGGCTGGCCCACATCGCGTTGAATGCGGCCTGGATGGTCGAGGCCGTCAGCGCGGCGCCGGCCGTGGTGCTCTTCGAGCGCCAGAAAGCCCAGGTGCCACGGTCGATGCCGCCATAGACGCCCGTCGCCGGGTTGACCGGCACGGCGGCGTCCAGGCCGACAACCTGCTTACCGCCAGCGCCCGTGCCGTCGCTGTACACGCCCGCCGCGAGTAGGTTCATCATCGACGACTCGGCGACCTTGATGCGGCCTTCAAGTAGGTCAATGAACTGTTCCTTGCCGGCGTTCTTCAACTGGTCGAGGCCGGAAATCACGACCGGGCACGCGGCCTGTTTGAAGTCGAATTGCGCGGCGGAAATCACGTCCTGCGCGGCGACCGGCAGCAGGTCATAGCCCGAGTACCAGCCGGTATTGGCGTTCTCCGCGAAGCTGATTTCCTCGAAGATCAGCGAGCCGCCCGAGACGGTGCGGATGTTGCCGCGTTCGTTCAGGCGCGAGAGAAGGGCATTGTTCTTGGTGACGTTGTCGGCGAGCTTGCGCGAGCGCGATTCGATGGTCGTCGCGACGATGTCGGTAACGTTCGGAAAAGCCATGGTGATGACTCCAAAGGGGGTTTGGGAACCGACCGTTTGGAGATGGCCCGAGGGTTCATCCGCGCCGGTCTAAGGGCGCTTGCGAACCGGATGGGCCGTGGCTTCCGGGGTGGACACTAGTCAGAGCTGGTGTCCCATGCGGCTTCGATGGCTGCGCGCACCGAATCGTTCTTAGGGATCGTGGCCCCGTGGGGGGTCGAGTCACCTTTAACGCTCACGGCGGCGCGCTTGGCGCGAAGTACCGCAGCGCGCTGAGTCCCGGTGTTCTGGGCCTGCGCACGCTGTTGCAGGATTGTGGACACACTCGGATTCATTTGGCAAGCCTGTTGATAGACCTGTTCGATATCGACGGGGCGTCCCTGGCGCGTTTGAATCTCGACAATGTCGGCCATGGTGTTCGCCACATCCCCGTAA
>Ga0210392_10001741_pt1 | contig 11328 bp, 10 predicted proteins | sample IncBWC30OmetaG_FD_161057 | JGI IMG/M metagenome (GOLD analysis project Ga0210392, IMG submission 161057) | Forest soil microbial communities from Barre Woods Harvard Forest LTER site, Petersham, Massachusetts, United States - Inc-BW-C-30-O ...
CCGATCATCACGACCCTGCTCGTCGACGAAGACGGCACCGGTGCTCGCGAGGTCCCCGTCGCGGTGTTGCCCGGGGGCAGCGGCGGAGCCGGAAGCGCGGGCCCTGGGGGGACGCCGGGTTGCGTGCGCGCGACGCCCAGCGGCACTCTCGCGAAATTCACGAGCTACCCGCCTAGGCCGCGCGTGCCCTGCTACACCACGAACCTCGGCGCGCGCTCGTTGACCATCGTGCGCCTCGATACGGGCAAGATCCTTCGTACCTTCCGGCGCAGCAAAACGGAGGTAGCGGCCAGCATTCAGGCGCGCGTCACTGAATCCCCGATCGATTCTCCGATTACCGGCGAGCCCGTCGCTTTCCCCAGCGACGTGGGCGCGGTCGCCGACCGCATCTTCGTGGGTGATCAGGACGGCACCATGTGGAAGGTCAGCCTCAACAACAAGTCTACCGATCAGTGGACGATGGCCCTATTCTGGGATGCTTATCCGGCAATTTCGATCAACGCTCAGCCGGTAGCTGGCTGGAGCGACGGCCAGCCGATCGCCACGGCTCCAGTCGTCTCGGTCGACACCAGCAACAACGTCACCCTGGCGTTCTCGACCGGCGATCAAGCGGCGCTCGGCTCGTCCCCCGGAATGCTGAACTACGTTTGGTCGCTGCGCGATTTGCCAGACGCGAACCAGGTGTTCTTCGCCGACCTGTTCTGGGTCGAGCAGTTGCTCAACGGCGAGCGCGTCACCGGACCCATGTCGTTGTTCAATTCCTACCTGTACTTCTCGACCGTGACACCCCCAGCAGCCAACGCGGCGTGCACTTCGACCAACGGCGCGAGCGTCTGGGGCATGAACTACATCGTGCCGCGTGACGGCAACGGCACGTCGACGGTACCCGCAGTTCGCACCGTCGGCGGGGCGCCCGCGCCCTTCCTCGCGGCCTTCAATCCGACCAATCCACAATTCGTGAAGGACACGGACTTGCTCGGCACGTCGGCCCAAAACCAAGCCGTGATTTTCGGTGTCGCGGTGGCGCAAGTCCCGACTTGCTACGCGACGGACACGGTGCCCGACGCCTACCTGGGCTCGGCCAGCCAACTCAGTCACATCAACCCCGGAAAGACCCAGCTGCTGATTCAAACGGGCTCGGCCACGTTGGGCACGGGCGGCAAAGCCGACGTCAGCACTACCGGTAGCAGTGCCATCACTCTGCCCGCGAGCGCCACCCCAGCGCACATCGACGCCTGGGCCTCAATCGTCGAATGAGCAGCGTCGTATCGCCCCACAGAGTGAAGTCACGCTTCGCACTGGCCGCTTGTTTGTTGTGCGCGAGCTGCCACTCCAAAGCGGGCCCGGCTCCGATTGGTTCGGCGTCGGCGCTGGCAAGCGCCCAAGCGAAGCCGCTCGATCGGCTGGCCACAGACGAGCTCGCCGCGGGCAACGCGGAGGTGTGGGGCTTCACCGTCCCGCGCGACATGCAGATCGAGCACCGCTACGTGGAGACAGCGCATTTAGTCGGACGAGTAAAGCCGGACGCGCTGGCCAACTACGTGCGCGATCGCGTGGTCGTCTCGCACGTGGAGATCGGTGCAGGCCGCACCGTGTTCCCGGACGCGCGCATCAAAGGCGGCGCGCCAGACCGTGTGTACGAGCTCGACGTCATCCCGGAGCCCGGCCAAACTCGGCTCGTGATCAGGGACACCACGCCGATGAAAGTCACACCCGGGCTGACGGACGCCGAACGTTGGCAGCAAGCCGGGCTGACCCCGCAAGGCCGCCCGCTCGATCCGAAAAAGTTCGAATAACGGGGCTTTTCTGGCGCGTTTCACGGCGCTCAGCGCCGCGACTCGTCTTCCAGACGCATGGCTTCTATCAGCAGACCGCCGATGGTCTGACGTGCTCCCGTCTGAACGACGTCGGCATTGCGGAACGTGAAGCGCCCCGTTTTCCAGCGCAGGGTCTCACGCAGCACTCCTGTTGGATCCTCGGGCTTGTCGTCGAGCGTTGCGCTGGCCAGCGCGCCTTCGTGCAATTCCAGAACCGCGCTGCGACCCAGATCGGAGCTCACCTTGAGATGCCCGCTACGTCGCTCGAGCTCGAGCAAGGTGAGCACGGTGGCGACGGACATCTGCGCAATGTCACCTTGGAACGCGGCTCCGACCGACGTGACCGGGCCGTCCGACGAGAACGACTCGCGCTGCTTGCACAAGCGGTTCGCCATGTCGATCAGCGCCCCGACCTGCGCTACCACTTCTTCGTTGCGAAACGGGCGCGTCAGGTACAGGTCGGCCCCGACATTGAGGCCTTGCAAGCGAGACTCGCTGTCATCGGCGTCGGTCAGAAACAGGAACGGCGCGGTGGCCACCGGGCTCGGCTCGGTGCGAACCCGACGCGCCACCCAGAAGCCGTCGATGTCCGGCAAATTCACGTCACACAGGATGCAGTCGGGCTGCAGCTGCCGCACCTTTTCGAACCCGGCTCGGGCTTCGCCAGCGACGTGGACCTCATAGCCGGCCTCACCGAGGAACTTGGCGAGCAGGGTCGACTCCCACTCGTCTTGCTCGATGATAAGAATTCGGCCTTTTGCCACGCGCGAAAGTTAGCATGAGCGCGCCGAAACCCCGAAATTGACTACAGCTTTTCGGATAACGGCGGGCCGGCCGCAGGTTCCTCGGAAAAAGCCTCGTCGCCAGCCGAGCCCGGCCCTCTTGCCTTGTCCCGCTGTCCGGGTCGCGGTACGCGGGCGGGGTGAGTGACGAGTTATTGAAGCGCACGTCTTTGTACGGAAAGCACGCGGCCTTGGGAGCGCGCCTCGTGCCGTTCGCCGGCTGGGAGATGCCCATCCAATACAAGGGCATTTCGATCGAGCACCAAGCCGTGCGCGAGCGCGCCGGGCTGTTCGACGTCTCGCACATGGGAGAGCTCGAGCTGCGCGGCGAGAAAGCCCTCGAGCTCGTCAACTCGCTCGTCACCAACGACATCGCGCGCGCCGCCGATGGCCAAGCCACGTACACCTGTTGTTGTAATGAGCGCGGCACGATCAAGGACGACTTGATCGTGTATCGGCGCGCGCACAACGACCTGCTCGTGGTTTGCAACGCCTCCAACCGCGCCAAGATCTCCGCGCATTTCGCAGACGCCGCGCGCGGCGTGTGCGACTTCAAAGACATCAGTGACGAGACCGCGCTGCTCGCGCTGCAAGGCCCCAAGGCCTTGTCGATTCTGAGCAAAGCCGGCGTCAGCCTCGATCTATCGACGCTCAAAAGCTTTCGCTTTGCGAAGGGCACGATCGCCGGTATCGCCTGCACCATCGCCCGCACGGGTTACACCGGCGAAGACGGCGTGGAGCTGTTTTGCGCCTGGGATGACGCACCCGCGCTCTGGGACAGCTTGCTCGCGGCGGGTGCAGACGCCGGCATCGAGCCGATCGGCCTCGGCGCACGCGACACGCTACGCCTAGATGCTCGGCTCTCCCTATACGGAAACGAGCTCGACGAAACGACCAATCCGCTCGAGGCCGGGCTCGGCTGGGTGACGAAGCTCGATAAGCCGAATTTCGTCGGCAAGGCCGCGCTGGTAGCAATCAAGGAGAAGGGCCTGAGCCGCACTCTGATCGGCTTCGAAATGACTGGCCGCGGCATCGCCCGTCACGGCTACCCGTTGCTCGACGGAGCCGGCGTCGAAGTGGGCGTGTGCACTTCGGGTGGCCCCTCTCCGACCCTGGGCAAGAGCATCGGGCTCGGCTATTTCCCGCTCGCCTCGAGCTCTATCGGCACGGAATTTCTGGTCGATTGCCGAGGCAAAAAAATTCCCGCACTGATCGTGAAAACTCCGTTTTACAAGCGCAAGTGACCGGCCAAAAGCCCGAGGAGACGCCCCCGCGATGTCCCGCCCCAAAGAAGTCAAAGACGACCGCAAGTACACCAAGGATCACGAATGGGCCCGTACCGAAGGCGGCGAGCTCGTGGTCGGCATCACGGCGTTTGCCGTCGACGCTCTGGGCGACATCACGCTCGTCAGCTTGGACGTGAAGGCGGGCGACAGCGTCACGTCGGGCAAAGCGTTTGGCACGATTGAGAGCGTCAAAACGCTGAGCGATCTGTTTGCCCCGGTGAACGGCAAGGTCACGCGCGTGAATGCCGCGCTCGAGAACAGCCCCGAGCTCGTCAACGAGGATTGTTGGGGCACGGGTTGGATGATCGCGATCGCCCCCGACGCCGGCCCGAGCGAGCTCATGGACGCCAAAAGCTACGCCGACCATCTCTCGCACTCGGATCACTGAATGCGCTACCTGCCGCACACGCCCGAAGACATCACGGCGATGCTCGAGACGATCGGCAAGCCGTCCATCGACGAGCTGTTCCAGAGCATTCCCGAGGCAGCGCGCTTCAACGGCGCGCTAGCGCTCGAGCCCGCCTTAGGCGAGGCCGCGCTGATGCGCCATTTGCGCGATTTGGCGCGTAAAAACGGCGGCGCGGAGCTGCTCAGCTTCCTGGGCGCGGGCATGTACTCGCACCATATCCCGCCGGCGGTCGACCAACTGCTGCTGCGCAGCGAGTTCTACACTTCCTATACGCCATACCAGCCGGAAGTGGCGCAGGGCACGCTGCAAGCGATCTGGGAGTTCCAGACCATCGTCAGTGAGCTGTACGGGTTACCGTTGTCGAACGCGAGCTTGTACGACGGCGCGAGCGCGACCGCCGAAGCGGCGCTCATGGCCTGCCGACTGACCAAGCGTGGCAAGGTCGTGCTGTGCCACTCGGTGCATCCGGACTACCGCGCGGTGACCGCGACCTACCTGGCCGGCCGCGACGACATGTCGTGTGTCGAAGTTCCATTCGGCACCGACGGAGCCGCCAACCTTTCAGCATTGGCCGCGGCGCTCGACGACGACACGGCCGGCGTGATCGTCGGCTACCCGAGCTTCGTCGGACCGCTCGCCGATCTGCGCGCGCTGGCGAAAACCGCGCACGACAAGGGCGCGCTCTTGATCACCGCGACCAGCGAGCCGTACGCCCTGGCGCTGAGCGAGTCCCCCGGCGCGCTCGGCGCGGACATCGCCGTGGGTGAAGGGCAAGCCATCGCTTGCCCGCCGCAATTCGGTGGCCCAGGCGTGGGCATGTTCGCTTGCCGCGACGACCGGCAATTTTTGCAGCAAATGCCGGGCCGTATTTGCGGCGAAACCGTCGACGCCAACGGTGAGCGCGGCTTCGTGCTCACGCTCTCCACCCGCGAGCAGCACATCCGCCGCGAGCGCGCGACGAGCAACATCTGCACCAATCAGGGCTTGCTCGCGCTGTCCTTGGCCATCCGCATGAGCATCCTGGGCAAATCCGGGTTCATCGAGACCGCCAAGCAGTGCCTGTCGAAAGCCCACTACCTGCACGATCAAATCATTGCTTTGCCGGGCTACGCGCGAGGCTTCGACGCGGCTCCGTTCTTCAACGAGTTCGCAGTGCGCGTCCGCTCCGGCAACGCCGGAAGTGTGTGTCGCAAGCTCGAGCAGCAAGGGATGATCGCCGGTTTCGACTTGGGTCGCGTCGACGCAAAGCTCGCCGATCGGCTGCTGATTGCGGTCACCGAGCAGCACCGCCGCGAGGACCTGGATCGCCTGGTCCTTGCACTTTCACAGGTCGCCTAGGCGACTAGACAGAACAAGAGTGAACAGTCAAAAGCGGTTCGCAGCGCGCTGGACGGCGCCGCGTGCACTACACCTCCTCTCCTTGCTCGTGGTGGGCATCGGACTACTGCTCCGCCCACGCACGGCCCGAGCGGACGTCTCGTCCTGGGCGTTCGTTGGCGGCGGCGCTTCGCAGTTGCGTCAACAGGCGCTGTCGTCGCGCACGGTAGGAATAATGCGCGTGCAGTTCGGGCTTGGCACCGATCCATCGCACCCGCTCGTGCTCGGCGGTCTGTTTTCGCTCGAACCGAACTTCGGCTACGGCACTGACCTGGCGTTGCTCGTCCGCCTTGCCACGCGCGGTTATGTGAACGGTGGCTTTGGTCTCGCGCTCGACGTCGGCCCGTACGAGCGCTTCTGGGGCCAGCGCTCGGTCGGCGGCGCGAGCACGCTGTGGCTGGGAGCGCCCTGGGGCGTCGGCCTCGGCCTCGGCGGAAGCCTCGGTAGCCACGACGCGAGCGGTTTTTCCGCGATTCTTGGGATCGATTTTGCGCGTCTGACCATCTACCGAAGCACCGGCACCAGCTGGTTCCCGAATCCTTTTCCGACGGATCGCAGAGCCCCTGAGCATTGAACGCGAAACGGCTGAGCTGAAAGACGCTGCGTGCTAGGCTGGCGCGCAGCGATGGCAGACTCACCCGTCACCGAAGGCCAGATCCTGGCCGGCAAATACCGGGTCGAGAAGGTGCTCGGGTCCGGTGGCATGGGTGTCGTGGTCGCCGCTTGGCACCTCGAGCTCGAGCAGCGCGTGGCCGTGAAGTTTCTGCATCCGATGGCACTCGAGCACGCGGACACCGCCGAACGTTTCCGGCGCGAAGCGCGCTCCGCCGCAAAGATTCGCAGCGAGCACGTCGCGCGCGTGATCGACGTCGGCATCATGGAGGGCGGCGTGCCCTACATGGTCATGGAGTACCTCGAGGGCCACGACGTCTCGGACGAGATGCAGAAGCACGGCATGCTGCCGATCGCCGATGCCATCGACTTCGTCCTGCAAGCCATCGAGGCGCTGGCCGAGGCGCACGCCGCGGGGATCGTGCATCGCGACTTGAAGCCGGCCAATTTGTTCATCGCGCATCGCGCCGACGGCACGCGCATCGTCAAAGTGCTCGACTTCGGCATTTCGAAATCGCTGCTCGGCGGAAGCGTCGCCGAGCTGTCGCTGACACGTACTTCGACGCTCATCGGCTCGCCGCTGTACATGTCACCCGAGCAAATGCGCTCGGCCAAAGACGTCGATACTCGCACCGACATTTGGTCTCTCGGCGTGATCATGTACGAGATGATCACGGGCCAGCCACCGTACTCGGGCGATTCGATCCCCGCCCTGTGCGCTTCCTTGCTCGGCGACACGCCCGTGTCGATGCAAGCCATTCGCGCAGAGGTGCCCCCGGAGCTGGAGGACGCGGTGATGCGCTGCCTGGCCAAGGACCGTTCCGAGCGCTTTTCTACGGTCAGCGAGCTGGCCCGCGCGCTCGCGCCCTTCGGCAGTCTGTCGAGCCAGCTGCACGTCGACCGCGCGAGCCGTGTGCTCGGCGCGACCGATGTGTCCTTGTCCGGCACGCCCGTGAACGCGCCGTTACGCGGCTCTCGCCCAACACCCAATCCGCAGATCCCAGGCACGATAGACTCTTGGGGTCGAACCGACGCGCCGATGGGCACTCAAGGTGAGCCCGAGCGCTCGCGCGCGCCGCTCTTGGTCGGCTTGGGTTTGACGATCGCGGCTCTGCTAGCTGTCGTGCTGTTCCTCGGCATTCGCGAGCCGAGCGCGCCGCCGAGCGCGTCGGCAAGCGTCGCCGCGCCGCCACCGCCGCCGCTGAGCACCCTCGCGACTCTCCCTCCGGCGCCAGCGCCAGCCCCAGTTCAGGAGCCCCAAGTTCTACCGTCAGCAGTCGCCCCTGACCCCGGAGCGCCCGTGGTTCGGCCACAGGAGCCGCTCAGCGCCAAGCCAAAACCCACGGCGCCCGCGCCAGGCTTCAGGCCGAAGCCCGTCAGCCCCGTAAAAGGCACAGGATCGAGCGATCTGAGCGACTTCGGCGGTCGCCGCTAGCAAAAATCGCCGGGCCGCCCTTTCCGCCGCAGCCCAAGAATTGGTAAAGCAAAAGCCATGGCGAAGAGGATGTTCGGAAAGCTGAGCTCGTGGCCCGCGCTCGCCCTGTGCGCGGCCAGTGTCGTGCTCCCAACGCCAGCGCAAGCGGAGTCCAGCGCCTCACAGAAGGCCGCTGCCGAGTCGCTGTTCGACGACGGTGTGAAGGCCATGAAGGCCGGCCACTTCGCAGATGCGTGTCCGAAGCTCGAAGAGAGCGAGCGCATCGATCCGGGCATCGGCACGTTGCTGTACTTGGGCGAGTGCTACGAGAAGACCGGACGCACCGCCAGCGCCTGGGCCACGTTTCGCGAGGCCGCATCGACCGCGCAAGCTCAGGGCGAAACGGAGCGCGCTCGAATCGCAGCCTCACGCGCCGATCGCCTGCAGGCCGGCTTGTCCAAGCTTACCGTGCGCATCGCGCCGGAGACCGCGCAACTGAGCTCGCTGCGCGTCACGCGCGACAATGCGCCGATCGCGTCCACCCTGTTCGGCGTCGCGATCCCGGTCGACCCCGGCAAGTATCACATCGTGGCCAGCGCGGACGGTTACGACAACTACGAGGCCGACGTCGAAGTCGCGGCCAATGCCGACAACAAGGCCCTCGACATCCCCCCTTTGAAAGCAGCCCCCAAGGGCGCAGCGGCCGTCGGTGCCGTAACAGCCGCATCACCCGGTGTGAGCGCGACGACCAGCGCGACTGATACCGCTCCGCCCGCAACGGCGCCGGGGGCGACGTCACAGCCGGCTCCTGACAACGGTCTGCGAACCGCAGCCTACGTCACCGGAGCGCTTGCCGTGGTCGATCTGGGCATAGGCTCGTATTTCGGGATACGCGCCATCTCCAAGAATAGTGAGGCCGAGAGCCATTGCCCCAAGGGTCGGGTCTGCGACGACGCGGAGGGCCCGAGGCTGACCTCGCAGGCCCAGAACGCTGCAGTGGTGTCAAACATCACGATCGGAATCGGCGCCGCGTTCGTAGTCGCTGGCGTGGTGCTGTACTTGACCAGTGAGCCCAAGCGCGAAGCGCGGCTCGAGTTACATCCCATCGTGTCGCGCGACGTTGCTGGTTTCGGGCTCGGAGGAGCGTTCCGATGAGCCGTCGCGGACGGTTCCCGTTGTTTACATGCTTGCTCTGCTTGTCTGGCGCCGCACTGGGCGCTTGCCAAGCGGTCGCTGGCATCGACGACCGTGTCTACATCGCGAGCGGCAGTGGCGACGCAGGCGCGGCCGGCGCAGATTCCGGCCCCAGCGCGCAATGCCAAGACTACTGCGCTCGCATCATGGCTTTGTGCACCAAGCCCAACGAAGCCTACGCGGACATCAGCACCTGCCTCGGCATCTGCGCGTTGCTTCCGCCCGGTAGCCCGATCGAAAAGACGGGCAACACGCTGGCCTGCCGGGTGAACCAGTTGGCCATCCAAGAGAGCCCCAGCGCCGAGGCTGCGACCTTACCCGAAGCCTGCGCGCGCTCCGGCCCGGGCGGCAACGGCGCCTGCGGCAGCAACTGCGAAAGCTACTGCCAGCTGTACAAGGCGGCCTGCCTAGCGGACCAGCCGGACCTCACCAGCGCGCAGTACGACCAAGACACCTGCGTCGCCAAATGCGCAGGCCTAGATGACACGGGAACGTTCGATACCGACGTGAATTACACGGGCGACACGCTGCAATGCCGCCTGATACACACCAGCGCGGCGACCGTCGACCCAGAGACGCATTGCGTCCACGCTCAGCTGCAGGCTCAAGGCCAAGCGAACCCCGAAGGCCCGTGCACCGACGATCCAAAGAGCGCCCCGGACTGTGACAGCTTCTGCACGCTGGAGATGGCCGAGTGCCAGGCTACCGATCAGATCTATGCGGATAAATCTCAGTGCCTGGCCGTGTGCAAGGCTTTGCCTATAGGCACGGTCGGAGATACGAGCCAAAACACCGTCGGTTGCCGCAAGTACCACTCGTACAATGCGATGCTCGATCCGGACACACACTGCTCACACACCGGGCCGGGTGGCGACGGGCATTGCGGCGACATGGCCACCGGCAACTGCGAGTCCTACTGCATTCTGGCTCAAGCCGCGTGCAGCGCGACCGTGACCGGCGTCCCCCCCACGGCGACTTTCGAGACCACGTATATAGACCCGGCAGGCTGCCAAAAAGCGTGCGCCAAGCTGCCCGGCGCCGCGCACGATTCGGGTTACACGCTGACCGCCACGGGCAGCAACGTGCAGTGCCTGCTACTGCACGCGAGCAAAGCGCTCACGACGCCGGGCGATGACTGCGCGGCCGCGCTGGGCGCTGCGCCGTGTGAGTAGAATGCGCGGCGCTCTCGCCGAGCACGACGGCCTAGCTGAAATCGTCCAGCAGGCTTTGTTGCGTGTCTTTACTGAGTACGACTTCAGCGCGGTAGGCGGGGTGTTCGACGCCTAGGCTGAGCTCGACGTTGCCGGTGCGGAGAGCGGCTTCGGCGACGGCGCTGAGCGGGAACTTCACGTATTGAACGGCCATGGTGCGGTCGGGCTCCGTGCCGCGCGTATCTGGAACCACGGGCAAGCGCTCACCGGCAGCGCGCACGTAGAACGCGCTTTCGACGCCAGCTAGGGCGGCCAGCATGCGCTCGCGCTGCTCGCGCTCGGGATACTCGATGAAGATCGTCGCCGACAGCTCGCTCGGGCCGGGCACGAGCTCGTTGTACGTCTCGAGCTCGTGCAGGATCGCCTTCTCGGCCGTGATCCGTTCCGTACGCAGCATTTCCTGAATCTGGAACAGCGCCGTATCGTGGTTCTCGAAGAGCACGGTGATATTCGTGCCCAGCGCGACGCGGCGCGCCTGCTTCAACGCCATGATGCGGCGTCGAAACGGCTCCCGAATTTGCTCATAGTCGGCGAGCCCCAAAATCTCTCCGCGGGTAACGAGGGTCATCCTGGGCTGGTCCCTTCATTGAAGCCGTAGGCCTCGGCCAGTGCCACGATCGGGTGGCGGGCGGCTCGGCCGTTCTCCTTCTGCACGCGCAGCGCGGCGAGGCTGCAGTCGGTGACCACCGAGAGCTCGCCTTCGTTCGGCTGTTCGTCGTCGATGGCCTGCGACAGACGCTTCGCGTAGCGCACGCCTTCCTCGTAGTACTCGGCTTTCATGCCCCAAGTACCGTCGACCGCGGAGCAACGCTCGATGATGCGCACATCCGTGTCCGGGATCAAGGACAGCACGCGCGCGCCCGGGATGGCGATCTTCTGGGCGCGCAAGTGACAGGCTGCGTGGTAGGCGACGCGGCCCAGACCGCGGCTGAAATTTTTGACCAGCTTCTTCTCACGCCGAAGAACGTCGAGAAACTCCATCAGGTCGAAGGTGCGGGCGGAGACGGTTTTGGCTTGCTGCGTGCCTAGATAGACCGGCCACTCCTTTTTCATGGTGTAGCCGCACGTTGGACCAGGAACCACGACAGAGAGCCCGCGCTCCACGTACGGCGCGAGCAGCTCCACGTTCGCGCGCATTTTGGCGCGCGCTGCGTCGATGTCGCCGCCGTCGAGGTTGGGCATGCCGCAGCAGGTGAGCTGCTCGGGCACGATCACGTCGAAGCCGT
>Ga0210392_10001742_pt1 | contig 11320 bp, 7 predicted proteins | sample IncBWC30OmetaG_FD_161057 | JGI IMG/M metagenome (GOLD analysis project Ga0210392, IMG submission 161057) | Forest soil microbial communities from Barre Woods Harvard Forest LTER site, Petersham, Massachusetts, United States - Inc-BW-C-30-O ...
GCTGTCGCCGTTGCGTTGGATTTGCATGGAGGGTGTTGGAAGCCTGCCTTGCCGTGGGAGCCGCGCTCAAATGAGGCGTCCAATGTGTCGGGACAACGGGACAACGAGCCCCGATTTAGTACGATCTGTTAGCAGCGGCGAAGCTTATCAAGCCAGTGTTGTTGTCCTATCGACGTTGTTAAAAAGAAGCCACCCGGTTTAGCCGAATGGCCTTATCGTCTATCGGGCTAGCTGAAGCTTTAGCAGCGCCTCATGTAAGGCTTCGATCGCCCGTCGAAGATGCAGCGATGCCTCGCCGTCGTGCTGCTCCTCCTCGCGATCAATAACTAGAAGCGTCTCTTCTGCCGCTTTGAGCTTCTGGATATTCTCGCGTTCGGTTAGGACCGTTATCATTGCGAGGCTCGCTTGCAGTCGCCGCATGTCGGATGTTTGGAGTTGAACGGACCTGGTCGGAATGCGGCTCGAAGTCTCAAGAAGACCGCGAGCTTATGCCGGTCACTATTGCTCACTCCTAAATAAACTCCCGGAGCAGAGGACCTAAAGTGCGTTGAAGCGGTTGACTTAACGACCTCTCAACCCCTCAGGATCTTTTGCGCAATGCGCCCGGCGCAAAGGAACGACTGTGTTCACCGGGCAGCCGCGCTAAATACGAAAGTTATGACCAACGCTATGCTGCGAAGATCTCAATCCACCCAACGAAATCAACCTACCGGGTTCGTCCGCCCCCAAGCGGGTAAGGTTCAACACTTCGAAAGAAATTATGAACGTTATCTGGACCTGGCCCGCGCCGAAGCTCTAACGGGGGATCGGATCGCGGCGGAGAATTACTTCCAACACGCCGAACACTATTTTCGGGCAATGCGCGAGAATAGAAATTAAGGATGCGAGCCAGCAAAGTGTTGCGTCCGCCAAATGAAGTTTTGGAGTCTGAGGTCTGCGAGTTGATGCAGGCTGTGCCGCACGCCTTCGCTCGGGGAAGGTTCAAACCCTACAACGGCTGATTCGATGGAAAACGAAAAGAACCCCGACCGCTCAAACATCCATTTCATCGCGCCCCCTGAGCGCCCAAAGCGCCTTGTGAGCCGCACACGTTTGGTGATGGGCTTGCTATTGATCGCCGCTATTCCGATCTTCATCAGCCTGGCCAACAAGGCCGTGCATGAAAACGCGGAGGCAATCCAGCGGACTTTCGGTCGATAGGAGTGAGACCATGGCCGGTATTACATATTTCGTGGCGTTGCCGTTCGATGTTGCTGACGGCGACGTCGTTGTTGGTAAACCCATTGAATGTCCAAGCCCCGCAGCCGCGATAGAACGTGCTCAAGGTCTTTGGAAAGTGTTGGGCCACACAGGTGCGGTCGCGTTCAGTCGTACTGGTGATCCAGCTACCGGCGATTTCCGCGATGCGACTATGTTGCGAAAGTTCGGCGTTGTGCCCGATGATTTGAGCGCTTTGTGAGGATTGGCTCGGACTCAAAGCAACGGATCGGAATCTTTGTTAAGGGTTGCTCGATATCGTGCAGATCGTCGCGGATTCGTTTCGCGTACCGTGACCATAGGTACTGCATGCAATCTTTTGAGATTACTGATCCGATAGAGGCCCGACGCAGCCGCTTCGCTCAATTTAGGGGCCAGAAGGCAACCGTGATGTTAAATGGATTGCCGGTCACCGGGATGGTCCGTTCGGTCAGGGAGCATAAATCCGGCGATCCCATGCGCTGGACCGTCACAGTGGTCCCTAAGCAGGGAACCGCAAGCCCACCACTCAGGTGCAGTTCAGGCAAGCAGCGTTCTGCTTGATACGGTCACCAGCGCTAGCGAGCTAACGAGCTAACGAGACAGCTCTTGTTCAGCTGCCGCGCACACCTGTGGCGGGAGCGGAAACTCGCGATAGCCACGGAGACTGGAGGCGCCACGTGGCCGATCTCGATCTACCTGATCGCGGGCGCCTTGATCACCTTCATCGCCGCGATGGCGGCGCCTGAAACGACCGGCAAAGCATTGGGCTGACAAACTGTGAATAGGCGTCCGAGATTGACCCCTTCACTGCCCGAAACAACAATAGCTTAGCTCGCCGATCGGCGTTCGGGACCCCACGCCGATTAACAAATGGTACGCGGCAAATAACGCCGCTGAGGCTGGGTGCCAAAGCGCGTCAAGTGAAGCCACCCCCGGCCGTCCGCGCATCTGGGTGTCTCGCCTATCTCACCAAGCCGTTCTCGGGCCAAGTCCCTGTTGGAGCCGCTCAAGAGAGCTTTGGCTGATGCTGCCGAAATCGTTGCTGCGTCGCAATAATTCCTTAATTCGGGGGAACCAATGTAGCGGCGCTGGGGGCCGGAGCATGGGGACATCACCATGACTGGCAGCGAAAGTTGGACGGAGCGCAGAAATCAGGAAGCGCGCCATCGAGCGATGGAGCAAGAGACCACCGATCCGCTCGCGGCACGTTTGCTCCGCGATATCGTTCTAGACTTGGAAGCCGAGTGGAGGGGCCGCCGCAAAAGAGCGCATCGCTCATCGACGCTACTTTGCCAACGCCTCACTGTAATCATGACGAGGTGGCTCCGGCCGATCCAAATCGCCTGCAATCCCTATCGGCCCGAGCTTCACTACATGCGAGGACCCGGCCCAAAGTGGTACGCGAAACATCAAGGCCGCATCGACCAAGCAAACTTTAGCGAATGATTACCGATGCCTCAGACTTGGTGTTCGTAGCTATAGGCTGCGGGTACCCGACACATGAACGGGGCGCTGACTTGGTCACACTGAAACGGATCGTTTCTCTAACGACGAATTCCGGCGCACAGCCTCCGAGCGTGGCGTGCGAAGCTGATCGCGAAGCAAAAGGCTGTTTATGAGGCGGTTCATCCGGAGACGAAGAACGGCGCCAGTGGCTGCGGGCGCAGTAAGGTTGGCCAAGCTGTCGCCCGGTTCACCGCCGACACGGCCGCCAAGTCTGGAACGCCAGGACGATCGATCCGACGCGACGCGACCCGCCCAAGGCGCTAGGCCTAAATCGCGTCGCTGGAACGTCGCTGGACCAAGGGCGCTACGGCGCCGGCCGCAGGATGCGTTCCAGATTTAACCTTTGTGATGGCTATTCAGCTTAACGAACGACTTTAGTTGTGCCGCCGTTTTTTGGCGCCCAAAAGTTCGCTAGTCGCGAACACAGACCCCCACCCGTTTCCGCGATGAGAGGCCGCCGCATTGCCCAATGCGGCGGCTTCGACAAAAAGTGGCACGGGTCCAGCGATGAGGAAAGAAGACCTAAAAGAAATGGCCAGCCGGTGCAGGCTTATGGCCGGCACAGCGGACGAATTCACAAAGAGGCGACTGCTCGATCTAGCGTCGAAATACGAAGCACGGCTTGAAAGCCGGTCACCACCTGCCAAAAGCGCTTACCACGATCGCCACCGCGGCGAAAGCAATTCAGACTAAGCAGCGGGCGACATGGCCGCAGTGAACGATACCTCCTTCGAAGATGAGTTCGAGCGCCGAGCGTCGTGGCGGAAGCCGCACAATCGCGGCGCGCTTCTCCGCATCAGCACCGGCCCGTCTATCCGGGCTCGCTCGGCACTGTTCACCCCGAACCGGGTCCTATTTGGGGACCAAATTATGTTTCCCGGCCTAGATGGAGCGTGCGACCAATTGAAGGATCGACTTTTTGGTTTTTAGCCAACGCCGCTTGCCACCTAGATCAAGAACGGGGGGTAAGGATGGCTATTAGGACGGCGCCCAGGAAGCTCGGGGCCACGCTCACGCTGGTCGGGATACTGGTGAGCCTATTCGGGATAAGCTACCTGCGCGACGGGATACACGGTCTGGCCGGATCGTTCGCATCTTCTACCGGGCCGAAGTTCAAGGTCGAGTACGGGTACTTCATGATCCCGGCTGTGGACTGCCCGGGCGGCCGATGCCAGCGGCCGAAAGCTCAGCGGTTGAAGGTCCAGTCGCTGGGCGAGGAGCCGGTCGCGATCAGGGACGTGACCGTCAACGGCCGCCCCGACTGCGTCCTGGTCAACGACCCGAACGATGAACTTCGGGGACGTGAGCTACGTCATATCGCTCTGCGACCCGCTGAGGGTCAGGATAGTGACCGACAGGCGCGAAAGCACCTATCACCTCGAGTGAAAGCAGCAACCAACGAACATCCGGTCCGGCCAGGGGCGCAGTGTCTGCTGGCGCCCGAGCGCAGACTCGTCGTCGGTTAAGACAGGAGATACCGGCACTACGGACTTGGTAACAAAACGTCAACGGGAAGCAAAAGGCCGGCAGCGTCGTCGGCTTGAAGGAAAAGCTCCCGGCGCTGATCGTCGCCGTCCGTGCCAGCAACGATAAAAGTGACCGGCCGTACGCGGATCACTCGCTCCTTAGGCAAACCGACTGGTGAGGTTTTTACCGAGTAAAAAACTGGAATGCTGGGATGGATGGACCCGGCTGGTCACCGACTAAGTGTCCTCGAAAGGAGCCCTTCGTTGCGAGGGTCGCGCGTCATTAACCTGATTGTAAAGCAAATAGGTAAAAATAAACCTTTGTAATCATTTGATATTGCGAGTTTTCCGATGGCGATAAGATTGCGGGAAAGCCTCCTCTCTGTCTTGCGCTTGAATCTTGGGCCGAAGGCCGCTTTAAGCGCGGCCCTCCTCATCGCCATCAATACCGCGCTACTGGTTGGAGCAGGTTACTGGTCCTTAACGCACGACTTTGACATTCGCGCGGAGCGAGACATCGACCTGAACTTGCGGACCATGAGTCTGGCCTTTGCAGAAGCGTTCCCGGATGCGAAGGTCATCATTCATGACGGCATCGTTAGCCGAATCGAAATTCCGCAGATGCCTGAATTCGTCGATCACAGGATCGTGGACCGCGCGACTTCGTATGTCGGAGGCAACGCTACTCTTTTTGTCTACGATGAGGGATCGCAGCAGTTCGTTCGTAAAAGTACCAGTGTTAAAAAGGAAAATGGGGATCGGGCGGTCGGCACGCAGCTCGCGGCAGATCATCCGGGACAAGCCGTGCTTCGCCGTGGTCAGGCCTACAAGGGTCCGGCCATGCTGTTCGGCCGCCCCTTCTACACGGCGTATCAGCCCGTGTTCAGCCCAGCGGGCAAGGTGATCGGCATCATCTACGTCGGCATCGCCACCGCGCAGCTTGACGCAATGCTGTGGCAGGCGATCGGCGCGATGGCGATCGCTGCCGGCGTCGCCGCCCTGATTGCGCTCGTTATGACGGTGGTGCTGGTTCGACGCGTCACAAAGCCGCTGAGGGCCGTGGCGGAAACGCTGACCGTTTTGGCCGAAGGACGGACGGATGTCGAGGTCCAGTACGCCGATCGCCATGACGAAATCGGGGTGATCGCCCGGACAGTCGCTGTATTTAAAAATAACCGCATCGAGCGACGCCAGCTCGAGGCCGAACGCATCACCGCTGAAAAGCAGGCGATGGAGCAGCGCAAGGCGGAGCTCAATCAATTTGTCGAAGCTTTCCGTACAAAAATTGGGGGAATTATCGAGCAAGTCCTGAATTCTTCGGGTCAATTTGAGAGGGATGCTCACAAACTCTCCGTCACGGCCCAGTCGACGGCACAAATTTCGGGTCAGTCCGCCGAAGCGTCGAGACAAGCCTCCGAGCATGTACGGGGAGCCGCGACTGCGTCCAACGAATTATCCCAATCGATCATCGAAATCAGCCGTCGCGTTCAGGATTCCAACAGTGTTGCTGCCGATGCGGTCAAGCAGGCTGAAGCAACGGACCACCGGATGGCGGAACTATCGATCGCCGGCGATCGGATTGGAGACGTGGTAAAGCTGATCACGTCTATCGCAGAACAGACCAACCTCCTGGCGCTTAATGCCACGATCGAAGCGGCGCGCGCCGGCGATGCCGGTCGCGGCTTCGCGGTGGTTGCCCAAGAAGTCAAAAATTTGGCGGGCCAGACCGCAAAAGCCACGGGCGAGATCAGCGCGCACATCGCCAACATGCAGCGCGCCACAGGCGAGTCCGTGGGAGCGATCAAGACCATCGGTCAGACGATCGGGCATATAAGCGAAATCGCGACTTCCATATCCTTGGCTGTCGAGCATCAGGGCGCGGCGACAAAAAGCATCGCCGAAGGAGTCCAGGCTGCTGCTGGTGGGACCCTCGAAGTTGCAGACAATATCGAGCATGTAGCGAAAAATGCACAAGAAACAGGGGCAACGTCGGGCTTAATGTTGAAATCAGCACGCGATCTCTCAGAAGTAAGCAGCCACCTCAGAGACGAGGTTGAGAAATTTTTGGATAGCGTTCGAGCGGCCTAATCCCTACCGGGAGTAACCACGGGGTTTCTTCTGCGGATGGATGTTGCGAGGCGAGGCCATGCCGCTGCAGCGTTCAAGGTTCACGCCAGGATGCTTGAGGGTCTTTATCGAACCAAAACAGCAGGAAGTATCCGGCTGGAACGAAGAACAGCGTCAGCAGCGACGCGACAGCAAGCCCTGACATCATGAGCACCGCCATCGGCTGCCACAGCGCGCCGCCGGCAATCGCCATAGGTGCAAGTCCAAGCACCGTCGTTGCCGAGGTCAGGAGGATCGGACGCAAGCGCTTTTGCGACGCTGCCACGACCGCTTCGCGCAGTGGGAGCATCTCCCGCTCGATATCGATCTGGTCGATGAGCACGATGGCGTTGTTGATGATGATGCCAGAAAGGCTGATGATGCCGAGCGTGCCGAAGAACGAGAGCGGCTGTCCGGTGGCCAAGAGACCGAAGGGGATGCCGATCAGGATCAGCGGTATGCTCATGAAAGTCAGAAACGTGCGACGGAACGAGTTGAACTGCAGGATGATCGCCAACACCATGACGGCAAGCGCGATGGGGAATCCCGCAGCCAGTTTCTGATTGGTCTCCGCGCTCTTCTGAATCTCGCCGCCGATAGTGACGTGATACGGGGCGGCAAGATCCAGTTCCTGCAGGCCGGGTTGAATCGACTCCAGCAACTGCCCGGCCGTCAGCGAGGTGCTGCGCGCGGTGACCGTGATCGTCCGCTCCTGGTTCTTGCGGCGGATGCGGGCCAGATCGAATCCGGGCTTTAACCTGGCGACCTGTGCCAGGGAGATCAGGCCGCCATTTTTCGCGAAGGTAGCGCTGGTAAGGCCTTCGAGGCTCTGCGAGGTGTACGCCCCGGCGCGGAGAACTATCGGAATGGCGTTGTCGCCTTCGCGATAGATCGAGACCGCGGTGCCGGTGAAATAGGTGTTGAGCAGCCGAGTAACTTCCTCTGACGTCACGCCCAACTGGCGGGCCCGGTCCTGATCGATTTCGACGACGACCTTGACGACCTTGTTGCCCCAGTCGTCGTCGTTGTCGCGAACGTCCGGAGCGGCCTGCAGCAAGGAGCGAACGCGTTCGCTGAGCGCAAGCAGCCGGTCCCCGTCGGGTCCGGATATCTCCACATCCACGATGCCTGATTCGACGGCTCCCATGGCCAGCCGTTTGATCTTGAACCGTGCCTCCGGATGATTGGCATAGAGATATTTCCAGGCGCGATCGGCCGCCCGCACCGCGCCCTCATAGTCCTTCGTGTTGACCAGGAAGAAGGCGGATGCCGGATCAGGTGAGACCGGGGTCAGAGTCAGATAGAACCTTGGGCCGCCATCCCCCACGTATAGGATCTCGCTCGCGATTTCGGGATTGGCTGCCTTGTCTCCGAGCCACCGCTCGATCTCGCGTGCCCGGAGTTCGGTTTGAGAGATGTCGGTCCCGTCAGGCATGTTCATGTAGACAAGGAACTGGCTGCGTTCGCTGAGTGGGAACATCTGCTTGGGCAGGCGGGCGAACTGCGTCAGCGCCAACACGACCAGCACGATGCAGGCAGCCAGCACGAGGGGCGAGAAGCGCAAGGCGGGGCCGAGCGCGGAGGCATAGAGGCGCTGTATGCGAGACGGAGCCGCATCCTCACTGCCGGACGCGCCCCGCCGGCCGATCAGCCAAACAGTCAGCGCCGGGAGAATGTAAAGCGCGGTGATCCAAGAGCCACCGAGGGTCAACGCCACCACGGCCGCCAGTGAGAACGCATATTCGCCCGATGACCCCGACAGCAGCAGCAGCGGCAGGAACGCCGCGATGGTGGTGACGGAGGAAATCAGGAGCGGTAGCGCATACTGCTCGCCCGAGGCCAAGCCGGCTTCCTGAGGCGCCACGCCGCGGCCGATCCGGCTGACGATGTCCTCGACGATCACCACACCGTTGTCGACCAGCAGGCCGAGCGCGATGATGATGGCGGCGATTGACACCTGCTCGAGCGCGATGCCGAGCACCCGCATGCCGATCAGCGAAAACATCACGGCGAACGGAACGATCATGGCCGCGACGGTTCCGGCCCGCAAGCCCAAAAAAAGCACCACCAGCACGGCGACGACGATGAAGGTCTGCGCCACGCTCGAAAGGGCGGAGTTGACGGAGGCGCTGACCTGATCAGCCTGATAGCTCGCGAAATCGATCGCGTAGCCGATCGGAAGCCGGCCCTCATAGTCGCGCGCCGCCGCACGGAGCTTACCGCCAAGCTGCGTGACATCCTGATCCGGCTGCATGACGACGCTGAGCACGACGGCGGGACGGCCATTGAAATAGATCGGCTTGACCTTGGGGGAGACGTAGTCGCGGCGCACGGTGACGAGATCGGCGAGCCTCACCAGGCTGTCGGTGGTTCCGACCCGGGTCAGCATCGTTTCGATCGCGCGCATGTTCGGAAAATCGCCGGAGGTCTCCAGCAGCAGGCGCGTGCCGTCGGCATTGATGTTTCCGGATGGCAGCACCACGTTCTGCCCCTGGAGATCCTTGATCAGACTATTCACCTGGACCCCGACCGCCGCCAGCTTCCGGGTGTCGAGCTCCAGCCAGACGCGTTCGTCCTGCACGCCGAGCAGCTCGACCTTCGAAATTCCGGAGAGCTGGTAGAGCTTCTTGCGGAAGTCCTCGGCGACGTCCTTCATATCCCGTTGTGAAAAGCCCTCGCCGGTGATCGCGATGGTCGCGATCGCGACGTCGCCGAAGTCGCTGTTGACGAAAGGGCCGACGACGCCGTCGGGCAGTTCGACCTTGACGTCGCCCATCTTGTCGCGCAGCCGCTGCCAAGTGGCATTGACGTTGCCGATCTCGTCCTTCAGGTCGACGTAGATCGTCAGCGAGCCTTCGCCGGCGAGCGTCCTGATGTCCTTGACTTCGGGGAGCTCGCGAATCTTGCGTTCGATCGGGACGGCAACGAGATTCTCCATGCGCTCGGGCGCCATGCCCGGAAAGAGTGCCGATACCACCGCCGTGCGGATGACGATGACGGGGTCTTCGCGCTTCGGGCAGTTCGGATACAGGCCGATCCCTGCGACCAGCAAGCCTATCATGGCCGCGATGGTGAATCGGGAACGCGCCAGGCCAAATCGCGTCAGGAGATTCACGGCGCCTGCTCCTCCAGCGGGAGAAGCTTCACCTTCTGTCCGTCGACCAGATAGGAGACCCCCGCCGATGCGACGATATCGCCCACGGCAATACCCTTCGTGACGACCAGACGGTTGTCGCGAACTCCGCCGACCGTAACGGAGTGCTTTTTGACGGTTGAGGTTGCGCTGTCGTAGAGAAACACCATGCCCGCGCTCTGGAGCTCCTTGCCTCCTTCAGGTGCAACGACGCTAAGCGGCAGCAGAAAGCCACTTCCCCCGCCGATCAACGGTTCTTCGATTATGACTTCGACGGACATGCCCGCGTTCAACCCGGGGACGCTGTTGTCGAGCCGGATGACCACCGGGAAGGCCGAGACCTGCTCGGCTTTGGACCCGAGCTCTTTGATCTCGCCCTTGAGCGAAACCTCGGGCATGTCGGCAATCTTGACGTCGACCGCTTGTCCGACCTTAAGGCTCTGGAACGTCGGCGAGGGCGCCAGAAAGGACATTTCGAAGCGGTCATCGCTGTAGAGTGTGGCAATAGGCTGCCCGGCGGCGACCTGGGCAAAGGATTTGACCTCGACACGGGCGATAGTGCCAGAGAAAGGCGCCAGCAGCTTGCTTCGGTCCAGGTTGTGATTTGCCAAGTCGAGCTGACGGCTCGCCTGGTCGAGCTGAGCCTTGGAACTGAGCAGAGTGGCCTTCGACTGGTCGAAGACCGCCTGGGTCGCGACGCCCCGCTTCAAGAGCTCTTCCTTGCGCTGGAAATCGGATTCCGCGTTGTCGAGCTGCGCCTGCGCCTGCTGCACCCCCGCGCTGGCCTGGTCTACTTGGGTCTGCAGCGAGCGAGGGTCGATTTCGGCCAACATGTCGCCCAGTTGTACCTTCTGGCCCACGGTGAGGGTGACCGCCTTCAATTGCCCGCCGATTTCGAACGAGAGGCTGCTGACATCTTCGGGCTGCAGCACGCTGGGAAAACGGCGCGCCCGGCTTTCGGCATTTGCGGCGACCTTGTAGGCCCGCAGACCGCGCACCGGTTGTTCGGTTGCTTCCTGTTTTTTATCCCCACAGCCTTGCAAGGCGACGACAAGCGCCGCCGATATCGCAAATCGCCAGAGTTGTCGGATCATTGCCGGCTTTCCCCGTAGTGTTGCCCGAAGGCTGACAATCGACCTGCCTTCTCGGAGCGGTAGCTCACGGCACCACAGCAAAAAACAAAAAGGCGGCGAAGATGACTAAATGAACGACGCCCTGAAGCACCGTCGTCCGGCCAGTGCCCAGAGTGATCACGCTCAGCAGCAGCGTCAGCACCAGCAAGCCCAGCTCTTTGGTGTCCAGACCGAGTTCGAGGCGGTAACCCAACACGATCGATACCGCGGCAACCGCCGGGATAGTCAGACCGATGGTCGCGAGCGCCGAGCCCAGCGCGAGGTTCAGGCTGGTTTGCAACCGATCGCTTTGGGCTGCCTTGATGGCTGCCACCGCCTCGGGCAGTAGAACCAACGCAGCGATGATGGTGCCGACGACCGCCTTTGGCACTTGGAGATAATCGATTGCTTGTTCCACCGTAGGCGTCAGAACCTTGGCGAGGCCAACGACGGCTACAAGCGAGACGATGAGGAGAACTGCACTCACGGCAGTGGTTGTGTTGTCCGGAGGAGGCAAATGTTCCTCCGGTTTTGCACCCTGGACGGCTAGGAAATAGTCGCGATGGCGAACAGTCTGAACGAAGACAAATGCGAAATACAGTACCAACGATACAAGGGCGGCGAAGATGAGTTGCGGCTTGTTGTACAACGGACCGAGTTCTTGGGCCGCAAGGTTCGGAAGGACCATCGTGAGACCGGTCAGCGCAACGAGGACGGCCAGAGCGGCGCTCGCGCCTTGAGGTTGGAATCCCTGTTCG
>Ga0210392_10001744_pt1 | contig 11315 bp, 14 predicted proteins | sample IncBWC30OmetaG_FD_161057 | JGI IMG/M metagenome (GOLD analysis project Ga0210392, IMG submission 161057) | Forest soil microbial communities from Barre Woods Harvard Forest LTER site, Petersham, Massachusetts, United States - Inc-BW-C-30-O ...
TGGCGTCGACGTCGCCGAAGGTTCGCAACTTATACCGGAGAAGCGTCTCGCAGCGCACGGTCATCGCCGTCGTACCGTGATTACCCTGCCATATTTCGGAGCGGCTACGCGGTGCATTCCTGGAACCAAACTGATTCTTACCGCACCCCGGCGATTCGCAGGACTGGAGGCCGAAAATCGCAAAATCAAAGTGTTGAAGGCGCCGGGAGAGATAACCGGCTTCAAGTACCTGATGATCTGGCATCCGCGAGTCAATACGGATGCCGCGCATGCATGGCTTCGAGGCGAGATCAGGAGAATTGGCAAAAAGATCGGCTCATGATCTTCCTATCGACTGAATTGGATTACGCCACGGTAACGCCGCAAGCAGTTCCCGTGTCACAGGCAAGCCGGAAGTAATTCTCAACTGACGCTAATAGGGCGAGGCGCTCATTGACGGATTCAGATCGATCTGTGTCTTAGGCAAGTGGCCGTAAAACCGGCTTCTTGGACAAGTGGATGCGCGGTGTCATTAGCAGAGGTAAGGCCACATTCTCGCTTGATGCAAATCTCCGCCATGTTATGAACCAGCGGCGGCGTCTCGCAATTTCACTTCCAGTAACGGAGAATTGGACCCGCGAAGCCCAAATGGCCCATTTTGTCGCGAATCGTTGCCATACCCCTTATCCGACCGCTGCCACGATCAGGGAATACTTGCCCCGGTTCCCTCTGCTTTCCGATCAGGAAATTCTGAGGGCAGCATTTCGGTTGGCCGACGCGCAGGAACTCGTTGCGCGCAAAGAGGGCTTTGAAGGATGGCAGGCGCTGACGCACCCACGCCCAGCCAATTCTCACTTCGGTGGCCGCACACCTGTACGTTCGCGACCTCAAGGTATCCACCGAATTCTTCACTAAGAAGCTTGCCTTCGCCATCGACTTTGTCTATGGCGATCCGCCGTTCTACAACAGGTGAGCCGCGACAACGCTAGGCTTGCGCCGCGTTTGGTCGAAGAAGCCTGTCTTTGCCGGAGACATCCGCGAAAAGGAGGATCTTTTCTCCGCCTCCATCACACTGGGCAACGCGGACGAGATCAACAGCTTTTCCTCGCCTGCCAAGAGTTAGATCGCGCAAGCTTTGCCGAGTACCTCTTCCACCCCCGCTAGCAGACCGGGGATTGGCACGGGGCTGGTGTGCGTGAGGTGCAGCGAACCGTTGACGCTGACTGCTCCAAGGGTCTGCTCTCCTGCGATGCCACGGAGTGCACATGGTGCCCAGAGGGTCTCGAGTTTTAGCGGTCCGAATGTGCTGTCGAATGGGAGGCTGCCGAGATTTGAGAACATGACCTGGGCGTTGAACGCGTTTCGCTTGAGTTGAAACGCCTGTTCGACGGTGAGGTTGGAGGAGACGGCTGTGGATTGGAGATCGATCATCCTGGATATATTCTCTGTGCTCTTGACGGTAGAGAGGCCATCTTTCGCGAATCGTGCGAGCTCCCAGAACGTCGCTGAGCCGCCTGGCGCGATCGAGATTTCACCGCCGCCGAAGGAGACCATGCATTGATCTTTAAGGCCGAGAATATCGCGGATCTCAGCGGGCGACATGATGCGGAGAGGGTTATTGCGCCAGCTTTCATCGATGGCTCTACCTGCGACGGTGAGCGCGGCGGAGATGGCGGCGTGGATGGTGACGCCCTCCTGCCAAGCGCGGTGCTGGAGTGCGGTGGTCTGTTCTGGCGTGAGTTTAATTCCTTTCACACGCGGCAGGAGGGGGCGCTGAGCAGCGAAGGATGACAGGCCGGGCTCGGTAGAGGTGCGCTGTTGCGCTCCGAAGAGAATCTCGCGAGAGGGCGCCAGTGGCAGAGCCTCGAGGGCATGTCCGCTGAGAGCGAGGAGGATGTCACGCAAAAGAAAGATGAGCGAGAAGCCGTCGGAAACAGCGTGATAGGAAGAGAGGATGAAGATGCAGTGCGTCTCCTGATGGAGCAGTACAGCGCGGAAGAGAGGAGCCTGATCGGGAGTGAAAGGTGCGTTTACCTCTTTGGCGATCTCCCACTGCCACCGGGCATAGGGCGATGTAACCACGCGGAGGGGGATGCACTGGCCGGTGACGCGGCGGAAGTGAGGGACGTGGTTGAAGGTGGTGTCGATGCAGGCAGAGAGCAACGGGTGGCGTTGCTGTACTACGTCCAGCGCGTCGCGCCACCGCTGGACGGTTGCGTGGCCGATGATTTGCGCCGCAAGTGCATGGTTGGTGGGAAAATGCTGGTCGAAGAGGCAGAAGAGCTCTTCAAAGGCGCCGAGGGGACGCAGTAGATCGCCGGGCAGGAGTTCGAGAGGCTGACGTTCAAGGGAGGTCGAAGACATGATGCTTTCCTTTTCTAGACTTGAGGCGAGAGATACAGCCTCGCCGCTGCACTGGGGTTAGTGCCGGAATCCATCTCTGATATGCAAGGTCTCTTGAAGCAGATTTGCTTCACTCCGATTACGAGTGAGTACAAGCGCATAGCTGTACAATCCATCGATATGTTCGGTACCAGCAGCTTCTACAGGCGAGCCGTTGGGAGTCAATGACATATTGGACTACCTCTACAAAACCGGATCTCGGAAGCTATTCCCGAAACCAAAGTAATGGCTGATCGAATCGCGACGGCGGTATAGGAGTCCCTCGAGCAAACGTGAACCGCGTGCATAGATGAGGTTTAGTGCAGAGAAGGCTTGAGCCAACGAGGCTAAACAAGTTCCTTGTGTGACCCGTCACGGATACGTCGAGCCGAGGTTGTGCACTTCATAGCTAATACAACGAAGACGACCGCGTCAGTAGTAGGCGCCGTGGCGATAGTCCCAACTGGGGAATCGCTCTGACAGCATTGACAGTATTCTGTTGATGTCGAGACCCTTTCGGATAACGATTGGCCCTGGCTGGACCAATCGGTTTCCCTTCTGTGCGGGAATGAACTCGCCCTGGGTGTCGACCATCGATACCATCACTCCCTGCTCGTAACGGGTATGCTCACTCGTTCCAGGTTGAATCGAGCGCACAAACTCATCCGCACCAATTACAAGGTCAGCTTCATCGCTAATGCGCTGGCCAATGCCCGCAACGCGGCCGGAGTTGCCTTTCCCCGAAGGGTTGGCCGAACTGGCAAATACTATCTTTTCGTGTTTGCGCCAAAGCTCGTCTGCAATGATCTCTGAGGGGACACCAAACCTAATTACAAAACAGGTTGTTCCGCGACCGTCCATCATCATCTCCCTCGAACCGTCGCCAGGGATATGGGTCAAAGCGTTTGTCTTCCAAGGAAGGATACAACCGATTAAAATGTCGTCATCCCAGGCCTTCTGATAAAGATCGTCTATTTCATCGTTTATCTGTGCCAGTGCGCGTAGTTGCTCCATGGAGCCGCAAAGAACAACGCCAGGCTTATTGAGCGCGCGCTGCTTTGCTGAAAATTTACGTTTTAACCCACCAACGTCAGATGTCATGATGATGTAGCCGACCTTCGTGGGGCTCACGATCATATGTCCCTTACCTAAGAGGATGTCGATTGCTTCCTGCTGCTTAGCCCCATTCCATTCAATGTGCTTTGTACCTATGTCCATTTTTCTAGTGATCCTTCATCTAGTGAGGTGTACTTGAAAGTCTGCGAGCATGAGCCCGCGCCTTTTGTGCATGGAATTTCTAGTTTCTTGGTGAGCCTTCTGAACACACCGCCGTTACTTCTGCCTGCTGTTTTTTCTGTCTTTGATATACCCATCTATCGAGAAGGGGCCGGAGCCGCCTAAGACCAAGGCAGCGATGCAGGCGATGTACAGAAGGTCACATTCATAACCGGGCGGTCCGAACTGGGCGCGGCCGTTGGCCACACTCATAATCTTGATGGAGCTGAATCCGTAGGGCAGATGCACGGTTATCATCGCTACGAATAAGACCGCGGTCATTGGCAGACTGGCAAGCGATACGAATGCGCCCAGGATGACAGCCAGACCTCCGAAGATCTCGACGAGGATGGTCAACCAAGCCATCAGATGGGGATCGGGCACACCAATCGCGTGGAGGATACCTGCGAAGGCGTCTGGTCCCTTATTCAACTTGGCAAAACCATGCTCCATGAACCCGTACCCAACGATAAGGCGCAACGGAATAGGAGCCCAGCGGGCGAACGAAACCCTGTTTACAATGGACGATGCTTCTTCGGGCGCTTGGCGCAATGTGTTCATATGCTCTTGATTCTTCCAATCATTTGATTTCATAAGTCCTGTGACTTGGCATTGCAGGAGATCTACGTTGCTTGTCACCGCTTCAACAATATGACGTTATAATCTTGTGAAAGGTTACAGATTCTCATGATTTTTCGAATTCTCTGTTTCCCGATGTGGAGCACCATTTGAATGCCGACGTGAGGGCGTCGTTAACGTAAGGAGTGTAAGAACCTGATTCTGTGGACACCTGCCTGGCGGGGGGTGAGTCTCGGACAATATAAGCTTATGATGTAGTAATGGCTGCCACTCAGGATTCTCCGCTCTATTCACGGGTTGAAGCAGTGCTTGCATCAGAAATTGGCAACGGGGCGTTGGGCGTAGGCGAGCAACTTCCAACTGAAGATGAGCTGATTCAGCGGTTTGAAGTCAGCAGGATCACGGTTCGACGTGCAGTTCAAAACCTCGTCGGTCGCGGCCTCGTCGAGATTCGCCGTGGCAAGGGTACGTTCGTCGCCAAACCTCGGATGACGCAGGAACTCACTGAACTGAGCGGATTTGTCGAGGATATGCAAGCGCTCGGCCGCAAGCCGTCGGCTCGCGTGATCTCAAAAGAAATCGTCGTTGCCAATGCAAATGTTGCGAAGCAGCTTGCTCTGACCAAAGGGGAGCGCGTGGTCAGAATTCGACGGGTGCGGTTAGCTGATGGCGTTCCTTTGTCGTTTGATGAGACCTACCTTCGTCTTGAAATCGGCAAGAAGATCATGAAGGACAACCTCAAAGTTGAGCCAATCTTTTCTCTGCTGGAACGAAAGTACAACGTGCCCCTCGTTGAGGCCGAATACAAGCTGGAGGCAGTTTTGGCGGAAGCCGACGTCGCAGAGGCTTTGGAAGTGAAGGTGGGCAGTCCCATTTTTCGAATCGAAAGAAATTCCTACTCAAGGAACAATCAACCAGTCGACTACGAGAGCCTTCACTACAGGGGTGACTTGATCCGCTTTGTGACACGCTTGGCGAGAAAGGCCGCGAAGTAGTAAATTCACATTTCCCGCAGATTGTCGTAAGCGTATGGTTTGGGAGAAGCGGACGCTACGCGTGAGCGCCCTGTCATGCTGTTTGCCGACCAAGCGTAGCGATACACGGTTGTTATAGGCCGAGAAAATAGCGGATCAAGCCGACCCCAATGCTCAGCAGGATCAGCTGGATCACATTAAGTTTGAATCTCCGGAGTAGCGTAAACGAAATGATCGCCCAGCCCAGCGAGATTGCATCAAGCCGCCTGGGTATCACTCCTCCCGAGGGAAAGATGACAGCCTTCCCCAGGAAGAGTGTCAGGTCGAGGATCGCGCCGACAACCACAGCAGTGATTAATCCCAAGACGCCCTGAATCGTCGGCTTGCCCTGTGTTCGCTCCACCAGCGGCGCGCCGGCAAATACGAAGAGAAAACAGGGCAGAAAGGTGTAGAACGTTGTTGCCAGCAGGCCGAGCGTACCCATCCATAGCGAGCCGTGGAAGTGGTTGTACCCGGCCATGAATCCAACAAATGCCACGACGATGATCAGAGGCCCGGGCGTTGTCTCGGCCAATGCGAAGCCGTCCGTCATCTGGGCTCTGGTCAGCCAGTGCAGCTTCGATACCGTAACGTGCGCTACGTACGGAATGACTGTGTACGAGCCGCCGATGGTCACAAATGCGGTTTTGGTAAAGAACAGCACCAGGCTCTTCCAAAAATGGAAGTCCTCAACAAAGAAGTAGAAGGCGCTCAGCGGCAGAAGCCACAGCAGCAGAACGATTGCAGTCAGCTTCGCGGCTGGCTTGAGGAGAGTCGCAGGCTCCGGTGTCATCGAGTTTCGGCTAATGTAATAGCCTCCTTCGTCCTCTTCGACGCCCGCCTCGCCCGGTCTGTGAAGAAGACCCGGCCACAACTTCCCGAGGACGATTCCAAGAACAACGGCGCCGAGCATCACCTGTAGCAGTGAAACATCAAAAAAGCAGATGCAGGCAAACGCGACTGCTGCGACGCCGCTTTGCACAGGTCCGCGCAGAGCTGTTTTCGCAACTCTATGGAGGGCGATGACCACGAGAGCGATGACTGCGGGCTTGAGTCCGTTGAACATCGCTGCGATCCACGGCAGGTTGCCGAATTTGACATAGATCAGGCTCAGGGCCAGCAGCACGAACATGGAGGGTAGAACGAAGAGCGTTCCAGCAACGACTCCGCCTCGCTTCCCATGTAGCTTCCAACCGATATAGATGGCGAGCTGTTGCGCCTCCGGTCCCGGCAGGAACATGCAATGGCTCAGCGCATGAAGGAACCTTCCATTACTGATCCATCGCTTCTTCTGGACCAATTCGTCATGCATGATGGCGATGTGAGCTGCGGTGCCGCCGAAGCTGATCCATCCCAGCTTGAACCAGAACTGCAGCGCTTCCCTGAAGGAGGGTCGTTGCACTGCATCGAATCGTTCATCCTGCGGGATGTCTGGTCCGAAGGACGGCCTGTTACATCGACGTAAAGATTTGTCAGAGTCGGTAACCATTTTGACATTATAACGTCATAATGAAGTTTAGAGAAATCGATCCAAACGCAAGCATCTGTTGCGTGGTCTAGTCCCCAGCTAGTGACTTCAAAAAGGAGCATTTGAGCATGAATAACGTTCGCAAACCATTGGAACATGCACGGATCGAAAGGATGCCGAAATGAAGCGGAGGCCAACGATATTGATTCTGGGTGGCGGATTCGCCGGAGTCGAAGTAGCACGGGAGCTCGAGAAACTCCTCTCTCCGGATGAGGCGATACTCCAACTGGTCAGTCGTGACAACTTTGTCCTCTTTACGCCAATGCTTCATGAAATTGCAGCGAGCGATCTCGACATCTCGACAATTGCGAACCCTATTCGCAAGATGATTCGGCGTACTCAATTTATTGTGGCAGATGTTGAAAACATCGACACCGATAACAAGAGCGTCAAGGTCATGCATGGCTTCGACCGGCGAAGTCATAGCCTTACCTACGATCATCTTGTACTTGCCTTAGGATCGGTTCCCAATTTTCATGGCGTGCCAGGCCTGGAACAACGCGCTCTCACGATGAAATCACTTGAGGACGCAATCCTGCTTCGGAACCGCATGATTGCCCATCTGGAAGAAGCAGATCCACTTTATTCTGTATCTTCCCGGAATGATCTCTTGACTATAGTTGTTGCGGGTGGCGGGTTTGCCGGCGTGGAGACTGTCGCGGGCATTCACGATTTCATGCAATCCGCGATCCGTTCCTACCGCAACCTGCACCCGCTACAGATTCGAGTCGTACTAGTTCATGGGGGAGCACACCTGCTGCCCGAACTCGGCGAGCAGCTCGGCCGCTACACAGAGAAGAAACTGCGTGAACGTGGCATCGAAGTCCTCACGCAGCGAAGGCTGAGGTCGATCACCGACGCAGGGGTAACTCTCGACGACGGTATGTTTATTGCGACAAGTTTCGTCGTCTGGGCTGCGGGGAACTCTCCTTCCCCCGTCGTTGCCGGGTTGCCGTTTGCGAACCGAGGCGGTCGAATTGATACCAACCTGATGTTACAGGTTGAATTAAAGGATGGAGTTTGGGCTCTGGGGGACTGCGCCTCTATTCCTGACGGAAACGGTGGAGTTCACCCGCCCACTGCTCAGCACGCGCTGCGCCAAGCGAGGACGGCTGCGAGAAACATTGTTGCTTCCATACGAGGCGAAGCCCTTAAACCATTTTCGTTCAGAACGGTCGGTCAGCTGGCCGCAATTGGACATCGGACGGGGGTTGCCCAGATGTTCGGTCGACGTTTCTCCGGTTTTATCGCTTGGTGGATGTGGAGGACGATCTATCTCAGCAAACTGCCGGGGCTCGAAAAGCGTCTTCGCGTGGTTTTGGATTGGACTCTCGATCTCGTCTTTGCAAAAGATACGGTCCAGTACACGTCCTTTCGTGCATTCTCTCAACCCACTCCGTCGTCGCCACTCCATGACCCGGAACAGCCGCCGCATGACGCTGAGTTGGATCCGCCAACGCCCATTCGGTTCGGTCCAGGCAGATCCACAATCTGAAAAGCCCATCGAAAACTTTTCTAAAAGCCTGCAACCATGATGACGTTATAACATCATAATGAAAACGCTGAGACTCGCGATCTTTTCCGCGGTCTTCTTTGAAAGGACAAAACGAACATGAGGGATCTTCGCCAATTATCGGAACACAGCACGCGTTTTGCATTTCTAAATCGAGCTTCGTTAGCTCGCTGGGCTCGACAGTACAAACATTGCACAAAACTACGATCCGCCATCTGGCGATTCGTGGTCGAATCGTCGGTCTCCTATCTTGTAACTTTTACAAGCCGCCAAATCAGACTCGGTAAAGACGTCTATATTCGAGACCGAATGAGGCTCTCTTACCAAATCGTCGCCGCAACCATGCTCCTGCTGTTCATCGGGGTATTCGGGGGCGGACTGTTTGGTTCGATGCCGCCCGAAGGGGCTAAGCAGTCAGTCGTTCCGAAAGGTCCCACACCTCTATCTTCTTATTAAAAGCAGAATCGACCATTTCGACATTCAGGAGAGGATCACACCAATGACCGCCGAAACTCCAGCATGCTTCGCCGTTGAATTTGAGAGCAATAGACGGGAAGCAACTGATATGTGCTCGCCGCACGACGAGATCAACATGAAACTCCTTGCTGCTGCAACGGACGACGTACTAATTGTGGCGGCCAAGTCAGGGGATCGCCCTGCCTTCGTCGAGCTATGGACGAGGCACTCGAAGATAGCATTCAACATGGCCTATCGGATCACGGGAAACCAAGAAGACGCAGAAGACGTGGTTCAGGACGCGTGGCTGAGGGCCTATGTGCATTTGAACAGTTTCGATGGCAGGTCGAAATTCTCCACTTGGCTCACGCGTATTGCCATCAATTCAGCGCTTGGGATTCTACGAAGGAAGCGCGCTCGTCCTGAAACTTCTATGGAGATCACGGACGGTGAGACCTGGTCGCCTTGGGAGATTGCAGACGAGACGAAGAACATTGAAGATCTCTACGCAAGGCACGAAAGAGGAGAGCGCTTAAGGCGAGCGATCCGCCGTCTCCAGCCGACGCTGCGAAATGTGGTTGAGATTCATCAATCGAATGATAGGTCAGTAAAGGAAATCGCCGATCTCGCAGGCATTTCTGTTGCGGCAACTAAGACTCGTTTGCTGCGTGCGAGGAGGATTCTGCGCAAAACTTTAGTAGCATACTATTAGAGATGGACGAATAACCGGCTAACCGTTGAAGTGCTTGTGACGTAGTTCATGGCTCCCAACTGTCCGGAAAGCCGACTATAAGGCAATGTGCCAACTGTCGAGGCGCTCGGCTCCTCGCCAGACCAGCGCCAGTGCTCGCACCTGCTAACTCGCCTGACGGACGCGGCCGATGGCCTCAATTCCTTTCGCTCCGCCTCGGGCAACGCCGCAATCCAAGCCGCCTCTCCGCCGGGCTCTGGCACCACGCGACCGAACTCGACGATCTGAGTCGCCGGCATATCCACCAGATGAGCCCACACTTGGCTCTTCGGCATCGCAGCGGCTTGCGCGACAGCTTCGACTATTCGCTCAACGAGCGAACGCTTGGCCTCTGCGCTGCGCCCGGCGCGGAGATGGCCCTCCACGCTGATCTGATCGGTATCGGGCGGCACGCTACCAATAAAGTAATTGCCGTGCTTCACCTCAATGAAGATCACTTGGGTGAGATTCTCTGGCACCCCGGTCAGTTCTTTGTAGGTGCGGCCAATTGCCACCGCGACTCTCGTCTTCTGTTCGTTTGAGAAACGTTCCTCGGGCACAATCACATTGAATGTAGGCATGATTTTCTCCTTATTGCAGGCGATGCCGGGGCAGCGGCAGGCCGCTGCCCCGGAACGATTCATCAGGCGATTTTTTCGAGATGGCTGAGGCCCAGGAACTCGACCACCTTCGCCTGGACAGGCGCGACGTCCTCGTTGGCCTTGTCGGAACCAAACGACGCGCCAACGACGGTGCGGGGAGCGCGGCTGCCCTTGGACTGACCCACGAGCTTGGCGATGGCCTCCGCGACATCGTGCGGATTCGGGGCGTCCTTGCCCTCAAACATTGACATGATGGCCTTGAACATGGCGTCGGGGATTTGGCCGACCTCGCCGTAGGACTTCGTCACTTCGGTGCCGGCGGGCGTCTGAATGCTGGTCAAAAAGTTGGTCGGGTAAGCGCTCGGCTGCACCACCACGACCTCGACGCCGAGTTGCGAGACTTCATACCTGAGGCTGTCGGTCAGCGCTTCGACGGCAAATTTGCTCGCGCCATAGATGCCATAGAAGGGGAACGTCACGCGGCCGAGGATCGAGCCGATGTTGATGATCAGGCCGTCGCGATTCTCGCGCATCGAGGGAAGCACGGCGCGGGTGATGTTGCGAAGCTACTGTTTACTGATTGGAGAATAATTCGGAACGGATTCGACGAATCAGATTGTGGAGATTACAGCTTGCTGTCAGCGCCTTGCAAGAATGGTCGTGTCGAAGAAGACCTTATCGCTCATTCGCGGAATTCCGATCAAATGTGAAGCCCGCGGGCAAGGGCCGCTGCATCCGTCGCAGCTGTTCAATAGCGTCCTCTCTGCTGCGAACACGGCTTACTTCGAACTGCCGGTCTGCCGCAATTCGAATCTCTATCTGATCCCATCCTTAAGCTTCAGAGCTTTGATATTGGTGGCGGGAAGTCGGATGGCTAAGCTGTTCCCCCATTTCAATACCCGCATAGCTCCTCCTGGACTCAACCGGATTAGCTGACCGGAGTGTTCCAATTCTCTATGTTGAGATCACGTATCCGTCCGAACTCACGTGTGTTGTTCGTAACGAGAGTCAACCCAAGGGACCGGGCATGCGCCGCAATGAAGAGGTCGTTTGCCCCGATTATCGCGCCCTGCAGTTTGAGGGTTCCACGTATTTGCGCATAATGCAGAGCTGCCTCCCCCGGAAAATCGAGGACTTCGACGTAGCGCAGGAATTCGTCGAGTGCGGCCCTATCCTGACTCTGCCTGGGTGAGACTTCTACGCCAAACATCAATTCGGATTTGGTGATCACCGAGACGCAGACATCCGAGATTCCGGT
>Ga0210392_10001745_pt1 | contig 11314 bp, 9 predicted proteins | sample IncBWC30OmetaG_FD_161057 | JGI IMG/M metagenome (GOLD analysis project Ga0210392, IMG submission 161057) | Forest soil microbial communities from Barre Woods Harvard Forest LTER site, Petersham, Massachusetts, United States - Inc-BW-C-30-O ...
ACGTGCCACAGGCACCTTGGAAGCAGGACGCATTCGCGCACGTTTCCGAGATAGTTGCGGTCAGATCGACGGTACACGCAATTCGCTTCGCGCCGGTTGGGTCGCAAACGATAGTGCCCGAAGTAGCCACCGTGCACTCGACAGCAGTGGCCTGGCACGAACCAGCGTTGGGCCCCGGCGTACTGTCGCAATTGCTGTTGCCCGCGCTTGCACAGGTCCCATTTCCCTGCCAGACGTGATTCACGCAAACCAACTGCTGCTTTTGAGCATGGCCAGCACAGGCCGGCGCGCCATTCTGCGTGCAAGGATCGCCAAGATTGCCAATCGCCGTGCCGTCAACGCGGCGGGGGGCGAAATGCAGTGTCGAAATAATCGGAGCTATTTGGGGGGTTGGAAAGTAGCGTTGTGCGGGGGCCGACATCGTGATCAAAGAATCAGATGGCGAACCGCCCCATCGATGTCGCGGAGCTCGTAGCTGAAGTCGCGAACGCTAATTTTGAAGACGAGCGGCTCAACAAGCGACTGAAAGCGCTAGTTGAAGGACTGGCCAGAGATCCTGGCAAGAGCCTTCCTCGTTCATTTGACAGCGCGGGATTGGAAGCAGCGTACCGCTTCTTCTCGAACGTGCACGTCACTCCGGAGGAGATTCTTTCTGGGCACTTCGGAGCGACGAGCAAGCGATGCGCCGCCGAAGGCGACTTTCTCATGGTCCATGACACGACGACGTTTCTGTATCGCTACGATGGCGAGCGAGAGGGGCTCGGTCGCGTGAAGCGTCTGAGTCCGGGACTCGGCGCAAACCCAAGGAAAATCCCGTTGCCGAGAAGATCCATCCTGCTCGCTCGGCACGCACAGCAAAGTTGTCCATTGCTGCAGCGACGGTTGCGCTCAAGAGACCGAAACCTCGGCCTCACGATACCCATCCGTCACCGACCTTAACCGTGAACGTCGTGCGCGTGTGGGAGCCCGATCCGCCCGAAGACGAAGTGGGCTTCGAATGGTATCTGTACACGATCGAACCGATTTCAACGCCGACGCAATTGCTTGCTGTCGTCGACTACTACGCGCGCGATGGGTAATCGAAGAATATTTCAACGCGATCAAGAGCGGGTGCGATTTCGAAAAACGCCAACTCAAGATTACGAGAGCCTCGCCAATCTGTTGGCAACGTTTGCACCCGTCGCCTACCGCATGTTGTTGATCCGCAGCGAGGCGAGGAGAACGCCCGACGCATCGGCCATCGATTTGCTCTCACCGGATCATCTCGATGTGTTGCGCGCTCGCAGCCGCATCAAATTCAGTGCGAACCCAACCATGCGCGAAGTCTATCTCGCCATTGCGGCACTCGCTGGTCACCTCAAAAATAACGGGGACCCCGGCTGGAGCACTCTCGGCCACGGTCTCGAAAAGCTCGAGACCCTCACCGAGGGATCGATCGCTGCAAAGTTACAGCGGCGTAGCGATCAATGATGAGTGTTTTCAGACTCGCGTCCATACCCGGGCAACGCCCGCTGCACGACTATGGCTTTTTGAAGGCTTCGCAGCCCAGCAGGCCTTTGTCGCCACAGTGATTGGCCATGCATTCGGTCATGTTCGCGCGACCCATATCGCTCAGCCCGGATAGGGTTTGACGGCAGTCGGACATGCTCGGCGCGACGGGAACGCCGGCGCAGCCCTTGATGATGTTGTCACACGCCTGGCTCACCGGGCTCGGCGTGGGCGGCGTATCGAGCTTGCTTCCGTCGCTTGCTTGCGACGACGGCGTTGGGTCGGGGCAGGCGGCCATCAGCGCGGTATGCCCGCAGAGGTTCACGCGAGCGGGGTCGAACATCTCATTGGGCTTCAGCTGACGTAGACACGCGACAGCTGCCTGAGCGACTTTGGGCTTGAACGCGAGCTTGAAGTCCGGGCAGCGCTTGCCGGCAATGTTCACGGCCATGCCTTCGTCGGAGGGGCCAACCGCCGGGCAATCTCCAGGGGTGCCCACGCTGTCGTCGCACACTGGCGGCGGAGGGACATGCTCGACCACCAGCACCGAGGCAGGCAGTGCAGGCGCAACGACCGCCGTCACCTGCGGAGCAGCGAGCCGCTCGGAGTGCATCTTCGAGTCGCGCGCCATCCACCCACCGACGCCACCCGCGGCCAGCGTACCCGCCATCAACAAAAACCCTGAGCGCTCGATAATCATGCTGACGCCGAGAGCACGGCCCATGCCAGCGCAGCAGCGCTCGATAATACTCGCTTTTTTGGGGGTTAATCAGCCGCTGAGCGTGTCAGATGCGCACACGGCGTGCACGATCGCCTCATCTGAAAAGGCAGACTTGATATTTCCAGTCTGCTGCTCTCGCTCGTGCCCTTTGCCGGCTATCAATATCAAATCATCCGGCCCGGCCTCACGAACGGCAGCTTCGATTGCCCGCGCCCGGTCTACTTCACGTATGACACTTGCCTGCATCGCTTCAGTAAGTCCAGCCGCGATTTGTTCGATGATCGACCGTGGGTCTTCGTTCCTGGGGTTGTCCGAGGTGAGCCAGATCTCATCTGCTGCACACGCGGCAGCACCGAGCAACGGACGCTTGGCTCGATCTCGCTCGCCGCCTGCGCCGAACACCACACTCAGGCGCCCCGCGCACAACGCGCGCGCCGTAACCAGAGTTCGGCTGAGTGCGTCCGGCGTGTGTGCATAGTCCACCACAACGCTGGGCCGCAGATGCACGATCTGAAAGCGACCCGGCGGCGGCGCGACTCGCGCGAGCGCCGCGGCAGCAGCCGCCATCGGCACGCCGCAAGCCAAAGCAGCAGCCAATGCAGCCAGCGCATTCTCCACGAAAATCTCGCCGACGGCACGGATCTGGAGCACAGCTGGCAGCTCCGGGAAGCGCGCAGACGGTTCCAGCTCGAAGTGCGTACCATGCAGACTCACCCGCACCGCACGCGCCGCGAGATCGAGGGGCGCCCACGCCTCGCCACGACTGGGCACGCCGTAACGAACGACCTCCACACCGTCCGGAATGACTTCGGCGAGCAGCGCGGCTGCCGAATCGCATGCATTCAAGACCGCAACCCCTCCGGGCCGCAGCGCCATGAACAGCTGCGCCTTGCTGGCCAGGTAGTGCTCCGGTGAGCCGTGCGCGTCCGAGTGATCCAGGCTCAGATTGGTGAAGGCAGCCACACGGCACGGCCAGGCTCTGGCGAAGCCGAGCGCCAGCGCTTCGCTCGTCAGCTCAATTGCCGCGTACTTTCCGCCCGCCGCCAAACAGCGCCGCATCGTCTCGAGGAAGCCGTCGTAGTGGCTTCCCACGTCGAGCAGCTCGTCATCCAAGAACGAGCCCACGGTGGTCACGCGAGCAACAGGGCGCGCGAGCTCCGCGAGCAGCGCCGCGGTCATCGCCGTGGTCGATGTCTTGCCGTTCGTGCCGGTCACGCCGACCGTAAACAGCGAATCAGCCCAAGGCGGTGGCGCGGGTGGGGGGCGAAGGGCGGGCATGGGGCGGTCGGTCGAGGCTGAAAAGGAAGCAATCGGCGGGCCAGAAAAAAACCTATCGCGTTCGACCGAGCTCGTCACGTCGACGACCTAGCGCAGGCTGCGCTCGCCAACGCCCCCACCCCTCAGTGCGTGTTGAATGCAAAATTTTTACATTCCGCGCGCGCCAACGCCCCCGTGCAGCTCTCGCCCATGACCGTCGACGCGCGGCCTGGCTCTCGGTCCCGTCTTGCCGCGCCGCCGAAGGCCTTGCCGACAAGCGACTCGGAGATCCGGACGAACAGGCCGGCTCATTTCGTGATCCGCGCTGAGAATCCCGGACACACCCGCGTGCAGATGCGCGCACATAGGTCGGCAGGGTTGATTCTGGGCAGCGTCGTCGCGATCTGCTGCTCCGCAGGGAAATACAACGACGGCGGGCCCGGCTCGCGAACCACGCCGGGGCCGGGAGCTTGGGACGAATTCGAAATCCCGCCGGTTCCCCCACCAAAGTGATCATGGCGGTGTATCCCCGCCACAAGGCCTTGGTCGACGCTTTCGTGGCGCGTGGCGACGTGATCGAGCGCAGCCCGACCGCCGTCGGCATCCGCTGTTTTGCCTCGGGAACACACGCCCTAGACGCGGTCTAAGGCTCGCACCGCACTGAACCGCACTACCCCCGGTAGTGCCTCACGTCGGTGACCTTGCGCATGTTCGCCGCGTGCACTTCGAGGCCGCGCTGGCGCACACCGAAGCGATTCGCGAGACGGAACACGCTCGGCAGGTGCTTCCAAAAGGGACCCTTCCAGCCGAGCGCTTTGAAGGCGCCCTTCATCATCGCGTTCATGCCTGGACTGACGACCGTTTCGGCATTGGTCATCCAGTTGGGGTGCAGGGCGGCCGCTTCCACGAGCGTTTGATACAGCTCGTTCAGATCGAGCTCGGGCGATAGGAACCAAGAAGGCAAAAACAGCGGGTCGTCTTCGGCGAACCAGCCCATGTCTTTGCATTGGCGCTCGAGCGGCGTGCCGGAGTAAACGCGAATACCCGTCGAGAACAGCACCATGTCGGTCGGGGCGATGTGCTCTTCGCAGAACGCGAGCGTCTCCCGCACCGTGTCCATGGTTTCACCCGGCGCGCCGAGCATGAAAAACCAATACGTGGGCAGCCCGCCTTCGCGCAGCGCTTTCGCGGCGCGAATCACGGCGTGCTTTTGAAAGCCTTTGCGCAACGTCTTGAGCGTGACCTCAGAAGCGCTCTCCGGGGTGCACATCACGCTCGTGAAGCCGGCGCGCTTCATCGCTTCCACCAGCTCTGGTGTCACGCCGGCTGGATTCAGACCCATGGTCGACAAGGCCACATTGAGCGGGCGGCGCTCGAGCTCTTCGCAGATGCCGCGCGCGTGCGAAAGCGGCAAATTGAAGGTCGAATCCACGAAGTCGATGGCTTTGACGCCGTGCTTGTGCACGGCCTCGTGCAGCTCATCCACGACTTCCACTGGGTCGCGCAAACGGTACGCGTGGCCCTCGATATTGTTGTACACGCAGTACGAGCACTTGAGCGCACAGCCGCGCTTGGTTTGCACCGAGTACGGGCTACCGTGCGCGGCGTATTGCTTGAGGTCAATCCAGCGCCAAGCTTCGCTGCGCGGAGACGCCGCGAAATCATGCACCAACGCGCGACCGGCGGGCGGCTCGCCGCGCGCCAAGCGGCCCGTATCCAAGATCGGCAAAGCCTTGGCGCTGCCCTTGCCGGGCTCGAGCAACCCCTTGACGCGCGACAGCGGCGTCCCAGCTTCGAGCGCGCGCAGGAAATCGGGCAGCGCTTCTTCGCCCTCGCCGACCAGCGCGTAGTCCGCCTCCAAGAAGGCAAAGGTGTCAGCCGGCGAGACGTTCACCGCGCTGCCGCCGACCACGATCTTCACGCGCGAAGAACCCGCGCGCACGGAGCGCACCACTTGATCGCGAATGTCGGTCAGGTAGAAGTGCGGCACCTCGAAGTTGCAATTGTCGATATTGCGAATGCTGAGCCCGACGATATCCGGATCGCATTTACGAACTCGGTTTTGAGTCTCGCGCGCCGGGTCGGAGACAAACATCAAGTCCAGCACCTCCACCTCGTGACCGGCAGCCGCCAGACCGCTTGCCACCGTGCACAACCCAACCGGCAACGCCGGCCACGGCATGCGCTCTCGGTTCGGATTGATCAGAAGGACTTTCACCGCACGTTCATACTACATCGCCTCCGCGTCGCACGAATCGCCGCGTTTTGCGGCATTTCCGGCCCAAGTTCGCGCCCGCCGCGCGTAACCGCCACACCAGCTTGACAACCCGGTCCGCGATCGAAAAGATCCCCGCGCCCGAAGCCGAAACAGGTGTCAAACTTCGGGATTCAGACCGTACGCGCTCGTAGCTCAGCCGGATAGAGCAGCGGGTTTCTAACCCGCCGGTCAGGGGTTCGAGTCCCTTCGGGCGTGCCAAGTCGGATGATAGAAGAGGGCAGAGGGGGGGCGCTCGCAATCCAGCAGCGCACCTCGCAGCGCGCACCGTTCCGCGCCTTAGTCGATCAGCCCGCCGTCCGTGACGTCCGCAGGCGTGGGCGGCGATCGCGCTGGCTCGCCATCACTCCCGCGTCGGCCCCCGCGTCGGGAGCGATTGTTCTCGCGGGATGCGGTTTCGCTTTCAAATTCGATGTCGGAAATCCGACATCCAGACGGCGCCGCGACTAGAGCGCAGCGCGGATCAGCGCGACGGCAGCCGCTAGATCACGAAGCACCAACTCGGCGCTCACGCGAACGACGGGGAAGCTCGAGGTACAAATTTGGCACCTCAAGTTCCTGGGGTGGCCGGCGACGTCCCTTCCCGCTGCTGGAACGCTCGAAGAACGAGCTAGCGTCTTCGTAGCCCGGGGAGCTGGCCGTACGCACCATGTTGGACTACCATGGTAGGACAATGGCGCAGCGCATCAGTGCGTCAATTTCGCTCAGGCCTTGAGGCGGTAGCCGCTCTTCAGTAGCCAGCACGCGACGCCTAGGCAGCCAAGCAGGAAGACCGCCGTCATGGCCACGCTGACGCCGACGCTCACGTCAGAAGCGTCATAAAAGCTCCAGCGAAAGCCGCTGACCAGGTACACCACGGGGTTGAACAGCGTCACTTTTTGCCAGAACGGCGGCAGCATCTTGACCGAGTAGAAGCTACCGCCCAGAAACGTGAGCGGAGTCACGACCAGCATCGGCACCATTTGTAGCTTTTGAAAGCCGTCTGCCCACAGCCCGATGATGAACCCGAACAGACTGAAGGTGACGGACGTGAGCACCAAAAACGTCACCATCCAAAGCGGATGAGCGATCCTGTAGCTGACGAACACCCGCGCGGTGAGCAAAATCACCGAGCCCAAAATCACCGATTTCGAGGCGGCCGCGCCCACATACCCAAGTATTATCTCCAGGTAAGAGATCGGCGCGGACAAGACTTCGTAGATCGTCCCCGAGAACTTGGGCATGTAGATGCCGAAGGACGCGTTCGAGATGCTCTCGTTGAGCAGCGACAACATGGTCAGCCCGGGGATGATGAACGCCGCGTAACCGACGCCTTCGATCGACGTCATGCGCGTGCCGATGGCTGAGCCGAACACCACGAAGTAAAGCGACGTCGAGATCACCGGACCTGCGATGCTCTGCGAGAGGGTGCGCCAAGTACGGGCCATCTCGAACATGTAGATGGCCCGAATTGCGTGCCGGTTCATGATGGCCTCACCAAGCTGACGAAGATCTCTTCCAGGGAGCTCTCGCGGGTTTGTAAATCTGTGAAGGCGATGCCGAGCTCGGCCAGATCACCGAGCAGGCTCGCCATCTTCGAGCGGTCGTGCGCGGCGTGGAACGTGAACGTCAAGCGACGGCCCTCTTGCGAAAGGGCAAGCTCGTAGCCGGAGAGCGGCGCGGGCAACGCGGCGAGCGGCTCTTCGAGCTGCAGAATCAGCTCCTTCTTGCCGAGCTTCTCCATCAACACGGCTTTCTCTTCGACCAGCACGATCTCACCCTTGTTGATGATGCCGATGCGGTCCGCCATCTGCTCGGCTTCTTCGATGTAATGCGTGGTGAGAATGATGGTCACGCCGGTCTCGCGGAGCGCGCGCACCATTTGCCACATGTCCCGGCGCAGATCGACGTCCACACCGGCGGTGGGCTCGTCCAGAAACAGGATCTGAGGCTCGTGCGAGAGCGCTTTGGCGATCAACACGCGCCGCTTCATGCCACCGGACAGCGTCATGATCTTGTTGTCGCGTTTTTCCCAGAGTGAAAGCTCGCGCAGCACCTTCTCGATATGCGCCGAATTCTTCGGTTTGCCGAACAAGCCGCGGCTGAAGCAGACGGTGTCCCAGACCGTCTCGAACATGTCCGTCGACAGCTCTTGCGGCACGAGCCCAATCTTGGAGCGGGCCGCGCGGTAGTCTTTGATGATGTCGTGGCCGTCCGCCAGCACGCTGCCCGAGCTCGGATTCACGGTGCCGCACACGACGCCAATCAGTGTGGTCTTGCCGGCGCCGTTTGGCCCCAAGAGCGCGAAGATCTCGCCGCGCCGGATCTCGAGATTGACGTCTTTCAGTGCCTGGAAGCCCGACGCATACGTCTTCGTGAGATTCTTGACAGAAATGATCGACTGCAAAAGCGGCTCCTGACCGGTCAGATCTCACACTTCGAGGCGCAAGGGAACCTCCCAGGCCCCGCAGGCGGGCGGGACCCCGGGTTGCCGGCTTCAACCTAAGCGCGATGGACAAACGCCGCGCTCGGCGTGGCGAGCTGACGAGGTCGGGACTAGTGTCGACAGCTTGCAGCTCTCCCCTCCCCCCGACACCAAGAAACCAAGCCTTCTCGCGACCAAAGAGCTGTTCGGTCACACCAAGCGCACGCTCCGCTTGGTCTGGGCATCGTCGCCTTCACTGCTCGTCTATCTGTCCGGATTGAGTGTGTGCGGCGCGGTGCTGCCGCTCTCGATTGCCTATGCGGGCAAGCGCATCGTCGACGCGGTGGTGTTGCACAATCGCTCGCTCACGCTGGATTGGGTGGCGGTCGAGCTGCTCTTGGTCGCGTTGTCCGCCGCAACCCAGCGCGGACAGGGGCTGGTGCGCTCACTGCTCGGCGCGCGCCTGGGCACGGACGTGAACGTGCAGATTTTGGACAAGGCGCTGCGACTGGATCTGTCGTTCTTCGAGGACGCGGAGTTTTACGACAAGCTCACGCGCGCGAGGCGCGAGGCGTCGTCTAGGCCGGTCGCGCTGCTCGCCGAAAGCTTCAGCTTGGTGCAGAACGTCGTCACACTCGTAGGCTACGCGATCCTGCTGGCGCGCTTCAGCGGCTTCATCGTGCTCGGCCTCTTGCTGGCCACCCTGCCCGCGACGCTGTCCGAGATGCGCTATTCGAAGATAGCATTTCGGATTAGAAATTGGCGCTCGCCGGAGTCGCGCAAGCTTCTGTATCTGGAGTACGTGCTAGCCAACGACGAGCACGTCAAAGAGGTGAAGCTGTTTGGCATCGGCCCACACCTTTTGGACCGCTACCGCACGCTGGCCGAATCATTCTTCGAGGAAGACAAGAAGCTTGCCGTTCGACGTGCGTTGCTCACGCATGTCTTCAGCTTGATCGGTACGTTCGCTTTTTATGGGACGTACGCGGTGATGGCCGTCGCGGCAGCCGCTCTGCGTATCACACTCGGCAATCTGACGTTGTACGTGGTGTCACTCCGCCAAGGCCAACAGTCGTTTCAATCGGTGCTGAGCGGCATCGGCAATTTGTACGAGCACAACTTGTACATGTCGAATCTGTTCAGTTACATCGAGCTTGCAGAAGAGAGCGAGCGCGTGCAAGGCGAACGCGCGGTTCGACGTTTGTCCGCGCACGTATCGAGCGGCGCGGGCATCCGTTTCGAGAACGTGGGTTTTCACTACCCGGGCAAAGACAGCTGGGCGCTGCGCCACGTCGATCTCGAGATAGCGCCCGGCGACAGCATCGCGCTCGTCGGCGAGAACGGCGCGGGCAAGACCACGTTCGTGAAGCTGTTGGCTGGGCTGTACGAGCCGAGCGAAGGGCGGATCATTCTCGACGGCCGCGAGCTCTCGACTTGGGACCCAGAGCAGCTGCGCAAGCGCTTTGGCGTGCTGTTTCAGGACTTCAATAAGTACCAACTCAAGCTACGCGAAAACATCGGCCTGGGCAGCGTCGACCACTTGAGCGACCAGTCGCGCATCGAGCGCGCCGCCGAGCGCGGTGGCGCGAGTGAGCTTTTGACGTCGCTGCCCGGCGGTCTAGACGCCGCGCTCGGTCATTGGTTCGAAAAGGGCAGCGAGCTGTCCGGCGGACAATGGCAAAAAGTCGCGCTGGCCCGCGCCTTCATGCGCGAAGACGCGGATATCCTGGTGCTCGACGAGCCCACGGCTGCGCTCGACGCCGAATCCGAGCACGCCGTGTTCGAGCGCTTCCGGGAGCTCGCCAAAAACCGCACCACGATCGTGATCTCGCACCGCTTCCCCACTGTACGCATGGCCAAGAACATCATCGTGCTCGAGCAGGGGCAGGTGGTCGAGCACGGCTCGCACGAGAGCTTGCTCGAGCACGGCGGCAAGTACGCGCGCATGTTCAAGCTGCAAGCGCAGGGCTATCAGTGAAGCTCGCGCGAAACGCGCTCCGGCACGCGAGAGCACAAACACTTACTAGCGATCACGAGCGCCGTCGGAGTGCGCGTAGTTCGTCCGCGGGGCACGAGCCAGTCCCTGGTTTGTTGCGACTCGGGCGCCCCTAGAACACATCGCGCGCGGAACGCGCACTCTGTAGGTGTACGTGACGAGGACGGCGCGGATGTGTGTCGGTTTTTGCCGGGGTCGGCCCGGGGGCGGCAATGGTAGCGCGGCGGACGCCATGATACGTTTAATAGTCGTGGAAGCGCGTGCAGAAACCTTGGGCGTTGGGCCCGCCACTCGGCGCATTGGGCGCTACGCACTGTTCGGGGAGATCGCCTCCGGTGGCATGGCCACCGTGTACTTCGGCAGGTTGGTTGGCGCCGTCGGCTTCTCGCGTTCGGTTGCGATCAAGCAGCTGCACCCGCAATACGCGAAATCCCCCGAATTCGTAGCGCAATTCCTGGACGAGGCGCAGCTCACCGCGCGCATCCGTCACCCCAACGTGGTGTCGGTTCTGGACGTCGTGGCCCGCGAAGGCGAGCTGTTCGTCATCATGGAGTTCGTGGAGGGCGAACCTTTGTCGCGCCTCGTGCGTTTCGCGCGCGAGCCGGTGCCCCTCAACATCGCCAGCGCGATCTTGGTGCAAGTCTTGCTCGGGTTGCACGCTGCCCACGAAGCCACGACCGAAGAGGGCGAGCCGCTGGAGATCGTGCATCGTGACGTGTCGCCGCAGAATATGCTGGTGGGCGTCGACGGCGCGTCGCACATCCTCGACTTCGGCGTGGCGAAGGCCGCTTCACGCGTGCACACCACCGAGAACGGGCAGATCAAAGGCAAGCTCACGTACATGGCGCCCGAGCAACTCCGCGGTGCGGACTTGGACCGGCGCGTGGACGTGTTCGCCGCAGGAATCGTGCTCTGGGAGCTGATCACTGGCCAACGCTTGTTCGCTCGCGGGGACCCTGGAGCAACCGTCACCGCCGTGCTCTCTGGCTTCGTGAAGCCGCCCAGCACGCATCGCTCCGAAGTATCTCCAGAACTCGACAAACTGGTGCTCAAAGCGCTCGCGCCCAATCGTGAGGATCGCTTCGCCTCAGCGCGCGAAATGGCAATCGCGTTGGAAGCGTGCATTCCACCTGCAAGCAGCCTGAAGGTTGGGTCGTGGGTAGAGAGCGTCGC
>Ga0210392_10001746_pt1 | contig 11311 bp, 9 predicted proteins | sample IncBWC30OmetaG_FD_161057 | JGI IMG/M metagenome (GOLD analysis project Ga0210392, IMG submission 161057) | Forest soil microbial communities from Barre Woods Harvard Forest LTER site, Petersham, Massachusetts, United States - Inc-BW-C-30-O ...
AGGCCCTGGGGTTGGAAATCATTGATGTCGCGCCGGGCCGCGTCCGCGTCGAGATGACCGTGCGGCCGGATATGGTGAACGGCCACGGCATGTGCCACGGCGGGATCATTTTTGCACTGGCCGACAGCGCCTTTGCATTTGCCTGCAATTCGCATGGCGAGCCCATGGTGGCGGCCGGCGCCTCCATAGAATTTCTTGCGGTTGCGCATTTCCGAGGACGCTGCTCGCGTCTTCGCGTTTCCACACCGAACGAGGCAAACCAATGAATTTGCAGAGTTACGTTTGCGGGCATTGGCAAAGCGGCTCAGGGCAAGGCGTCGCGATGCGTGATGCCACCACCGGGAAAGTGGTTGCAACGGCCTCGTCGTCCGGGATCGATTTCGCGGCTGTCCTCGCTCACGCTCGCGAGGTCGGCGGCCCCGCGCTTCGCGAATTGACGTTTCACCAGCGTGCCACGCTCCTAAGAGCGCTCGCCAAACGGCTTTCGGAGGTCAAAGAAGAGTTCTACTCGTTGTCCTTTTGCACCGGCGCGACAAAAAACGACGCATTGATCGATATCGACGGCGGCATCGGCACCGTTTTCGCCTTTGCCGGCAAGGGCTCGCGTGAACTGCCGAATGCGCATGTCCATGTGGACGGCGGCGTCGAAGGCTTGTCCAAGGGCGGTACCTTTGTCGGCCAGCATCTGTACGTGTCGCGCGAGGGAGCGGCAGTCCACATCAATGCCTTTAACTTTCCGGTGTGGGGAATGCTGGAGAAGCTTGCGCCGACGATACTCGCGGGCATGCCGGCCATCGTCAAACCCGCAACTGCCACGGCTTACCTTACCGAACTTGTCGTGCGGCGCATTGTTGAATCGAAGATATTGCCGGAGGGTGCGCTGCAGTTGGTGTGCGGCAGCTTGGGAGATCTGTTCGATCATTTGACCTGCCAGGACACGGTTTCTTTTACCGGCTCCGCGCATACCGCGGCACGGTTGCGCATTCACCCCGCCATCATTCGGCAAGCGGTGCCGTTCATCGCGGAAACCGATTCACTCAACTCCAGCATCTTGGGTTTGGATGCGGTGCCGGGTACACCGGAGTTCGACCTGTTCATCAAGGAGGTCGTGCGCGAAATGACCGTCAAGGCGGGACAGAAATGCACCGCCATCCGCAAAGCGCTCGTGCCGCAGAACTTGGGCGGCGATGTCGTTGCCGCGCTGCAAGCGGCGTTGTCGAAGATCGTGGTCGGCGATCCGCGCGACGAGGGCGTGCGCATGGGACCCCTGGTCAGCCTGGAGCAACGCGCCGACGTCTTGGCGCGCGTCGCTGAACTGCGCCGCGAGGCCGACCTGGTCGTGGGAGACCCCGCGGCGTTCGATCTCACGGATGCGATCCCGCAGCGTGGCGCGTTCGTGACACCGCTGCTGCTGCTTTGCAACGACTCGAAGGCTGCACGCGCCATTCATGAAGTCGAAGCGTTTGGACCGGTGGCGACGGTGCTGCCGTATGAGGACACGGCGGACGCGATAGCACTCGCGCGGCGCAGCGGCGGAAGCTTGGCCGCCTCGGTGTTTACCGCTGATGACACGCTCGCAGGGCGCATCGTCCTGGGATTGGCGCCGTACCACGGCCGCATACTCGTGGTGAATCGCCGCTGCGCGAAGGAATCCACCGGCCATGGATCACCGCTGGCACCGCTGATTCACGGCGGGCCCGGCCGCGCCGGCGGCGGAGAAGAGATGGGCGGTATCCGCGGCGTTTTGCACTACATGCAGCGCACCGCGGTACAGGGCTCGCCCGACACCATCACGGGCATCAGCGGCAGGTGGGTGCGCGGCAGCCGGTTGCTCGATCCAGGCCGCCACCCCTTCCGCATTCCCTTCAACGATTTGAAATTGGGGGACACGCTGAAATCCGCCGATCGCGAGGTCACGGTCGCCGACATCGAGCAATTCGCCACTTTAAGCGGCGATAATTTCTACGCGCACATGAGCGAGACTGAAGCCAAGCGTAATCCCTTGTTTGGCGGCCGCGTCGCACATGGATATTTTCTGATCTCGGCGGCGGCGGGATTGTTCGTTGATCCGGATTATGGGCCGGTGCTGGGCAACTACGGCCTCGATGAACTTCGCTTCGTGAAGCCGGTAAAGCCGGGCGATCGGATCAAGGTTCGGCTTACGTGCGCGGCCAAGAGTCTGCGTGCCGACAAGGGCTGGGGCGAAGTGGCCTGGGACACGGAAATCACCAACCAGAACGAGGAGACCGTGGCCTCGTATAACGTGCTTACCATGGTCAGCATTCATGCGGTTCCCGACTCGATGGGGAAAAACTGATGCCGATCGACGCCGCGCGCTACGCGAGAGATTTTCCCAGCCTGCAGTTTCTCGTTCCCGAGGCCGGGATACTCGAACTCATCATCTCCAACAAGGGCCGCTTGAACTCGGCCACGGAGGCCATGCATCGCGATCTCGCGCAAGTTTGGCGCAGCGTCGACATCGACGATGCGGTGCTCGTGGTGGTGGTGCGCGGCGAAGGTGCGAATTTTTCCTCCGGCGGCGATTTCGACATGATCGATCGCATGATCGAAGATGAAGCGACGCTGATCCGCGTCTGGAAGGAAGCCGGCGATCTGGTCTACAACCTCATCAACTGCTCCAAACCCGTGGTGTCGGCCATCCGCGGCAGCGCGGTGGGCGCCGGACTTGCCATCGCCCTGCTCGCCGACGTGTCCGTTGCCGCGGAAAACGCCAAGATCCTCGACGGGCATACGCGGCTCGGCGTCGCCGCCGGCGATCATGCCGTCATCATCTGGCCGCTTTTGTGCGGGCTCGCCAAGGCGCGCTACCATCTGCTGACCAACAAACCCTTGTCGGGCGCCGAGGCGGAGCGCATCGGACTGGTCGCGGTCGCCGTCCCGGATGCTCAAGTTCTCGACACCGCGTTCGAGATCGCACGCACGCTGTCTGCCGGCAGCGCCACCGCCATGCGCTTCACCAAGCACGCACTGAATAACTGGTTGCGTCTGGCCGGCCCGAGCTTCGATACCTCGCTCGCCCTGGAGTTCTTAGGTTTTAGATTGGCGGATGTTCGCGAAGGCCTGGCCGCCGCGCGGGGGAAGCGCCGGGCCGTGTTCAAACCGACCGCACAAGAGTGAATGCAAGCGGCGCACGCATCGATGACGCATATTCAAGAATTGGCGGCGACCGATCCGATCTTAACGGCGACACGTACGCAGCTCGAGTCCTTGCAGCTGGAGCGCTTGCGCGCGACGCTGCATCACGCTCACGCCAACAATGCGAGTTATCGGCGGAAATTCTCCGCCGCCGGCGTCCATCCCGATGATCTGCGCTCCTTGGGCGATCTGGCGCGATTTCCGTTCACCACCAAGGCGGATCTGCGAGAGGCCTACCCATTCGGCTTTTTCTCCGTGCCCATGGATCAAGTGGCGCGTATTCATGCCTCGTCCGGCACGACCGGCAGGCCGACCGTGGTGGGCTACACCAAGAATGACCTCGCCGCCTGGAGCGGCCTGGTCGCCCGGTCGATCAGGGCGGCCGGCGGCCGCGCCGGAATGAAAGTGCACGTTGCCTATGGATACGGTCTTTTCACCGGCGGCCTGGGTGCTCACTACGGCGCGGAAGCGGCCGGTTGCACCGTCATACCAATGTCAGGCGGACAGACCGAAAGACAAGTTCAGTTGATCTGCGATTTCGCGCCCGAGATCATCATGGTGACGCCAAGTTATATGCTCGCCATTCTCGATGAGTTCAGGCGCCAGAAGCTGGATCCGCGCTCCACCTCCTTGCGCATCGGTATTTTCGGCGCCGAACCGTGGGGCGAGGGAGTGCGCACGGAGATCGAAAACGCCTTCGGTATCGACGCCTGCGACATCTACGGTTTATCGGAAGTCATGGGCCCCGGGGTCGCGCAGGAATTTGCGCACACCAAAGATGGACCGACCATTTGGGAAGATCATTTCATTCCCGAAATTGTGGACCCGCACAGCGGCAACCCGGTGGCCGACGGCGAAGAAGGCGAATTGGTGTTCACGTCGCTGACCAAGGAAGCCATGCCCGTGATTCGCTATCGAACACGCGATTTGACGCGTCTGATGCCGGGCAGCGTCACCGCCATGCGGCGGATGGCCAAGATCAGCGGCCGTTGCGACGACATGCTCATCGTGCGCGGCGTCAATGTCTTCCCCTCGCAAATCGAAGAGATGATCCTGCGCTGCGCAGGCCTGGCGCCGCACTACGAGATCGAATTGACCCGCCCGAATCGACTCGATGAAATCCGTATCGTGGTCGAAGCCCGCGCGGAGCTGGCCCATGCGTCGCAACCCGCCGAGGCGCTGCTTCTCGCCGCGAAACTGAAGGACCATATCGGAATATCGGCGGACATTCGCATCGTACCCTGCGGCTCGCTGGCGCGCTCGGCCGGCAAAGCACAACACGTACGCGATCTGCGCTAGGGGGCCCGGTTCATTGCCCCGCGCGATTCGGCGGTATCGAATACGTGCCCACCGCGTGGGCCACCATTTCTTCCTTCCGGTCCGAGTAAAGCGCCACTTCGCCGACCACTAGAATTCGGCCCACCTTTATCAGCCGGCATACGCCGACGATGGGATTGCGCGGCGAAGGCTTGCGCAGAAAATTGATGTTCAAGCTGGTGGTCACAGCCAGGGGTACGAGGCCGATGGTGCTCAAGATGGCGACGTAAAGCGCGACGTCTGCGACGGCCATGAGCAAAGGCCCGGACACGGTGTCCCCGGGGCGCAGCTGCGCCGGCCCGATGGGATGCGATACGGTGGCAGACCGGTCACCCACTTCCTCCACGATGCATTTGCTTTGCGGAAATTCGCGCGCCAGAAAATCGACGATTTCCGCCTTGGTCGGCATAAGAGTCCCGGTCAGGATTAGATTGGGCTTGCTACAAAATAACTTATCTCGGCAGCGCCGTGTAGCCTCGCGGCTTTTTCGGCGGAAACGCCCTTAGAGTGCAACGCTTCTTACCGCACTTGGAGCAGCGCATCCGCTTGGCGACATCCTCGAGGCGCGAGTCCCAGCCGCACAGGCGGCCGAGCGTGAGCGGCTCTGCTTTGCGCTCATGGCCGCACTCCGCGCATTTCAGCACCAAGGTGTATTGGCCGAACTCGTCGCTCAATTTGTCGACATGAAAGCCGATGGACATGGCGCAATTGTTGCGGTCCGAGCACGCTTGCGTCCATCCAGTTCCGAACGACTGCCGACACTGTATACGCGCCCACTCCATAGGCGCTCGCTCTTACAGATTCGCCTTGGCGGCACGCAGCAGCGCCTGGGAGTACACGACGTGAAACGACAGCAGCAGCTTAAATACGGCGGGACGCTGCGGGATTTCGCTGCGCTCGCCGCGTCTTGCCGCCACCGCCGAGCCGAACTGCAGATCCGTTCCCCCGCCGCTCCTCGGCGCAACGCCAAACCAGGATCGCGTGCGCTCGTAGCGGTCGCACATGAGCAGTTGCGTGGTGGTGCGCTGCCCCACATACCACGCAGCGAATTTGTCCGCGGTGCCGTCGGCCACCGCGCGCGCGTCCGAACGGCTGGAAGGCGCGTTGACCAACAGCCGCAACAGCCCGCGCTCGATGCGAAACAGCGGCGATGTGTAGAACGCAAAGACGAATTCCGCCAGGGAAACGTTTCGATCGACGCCGACCGCGAAGCAGTCGGCATATCTTCCCCATCGCTCAGGGTGAGTCCCGCCGCGAAATGTCCGGAGCAGCGCATCGTCCGGCACCGGCTCGCGCGTTATGGAAAACATGCCAACCCTAGGTTTGCGATCATGTTCACGATGGTAGTACTCTCGACTGAGTAAGGGAGCAATGCCTATGATCATGCATCGGCCGATTGTCGCAGGTCTCGCGGCGCTACTCTTGGCGAGCTGCCACGGTGGTTCCGGCTCCGGTTCCGGCTGCATCTTGTGCGGCCCCTTTGCGGCGAATTTGGAAGGATCCGTGAGCGGACTAGTCGGCTACAGGCTCACCCTGCAAAATGGCGCAAGCCCCTTGAACTCGCCGCTTAACGGCCGCGGCGCGAATGGCAGCGGGATTCTATTCGGCACCGCGAATTTCAATTCGAACTACAACATCACCGTGCGCACGCAGCCGACCAATCCGCCGCAAACCTGCGTGGTGGCGAACGGAACGGGAAATACCGGCACCGGCAATGTCACCAATATCGCCGTGACGTGCACCATCAATCCGCCTCGTTTCCTGTACGTGGCGAATCGCGGCGCGGGCAATGTGTCCGGGTTTTCCATCAATGCAGCGAGCGGCGTGCTGACACCGATTCCCGGCTCGCCGTTTGCGTCCGGCGGCAACCCCGTGGCAATTGCGGTGGATCCGACCGGCGCTTATGCCTACATCGCCAATCAATCCAGCGGCTCGATCTCTGCTTTCACGATTGACCGCACCAGCGGCGTGTTGATTGCCGTGGGCGGATCCCCTTACGGCACGCCGCTCAATCCGACTTCCGTGGCCATCGATCCCTCCGGCTCCTTTGTGTTCGTGACCGGCGCTACCGGCGGTGCGGTATCGGTCAATACGATTACTCCCGGAAGCGGCGCATTGGTCCCGCTGGCCGGATCGCTGACCGCTACCGGCCGATCGCCCTCCTCCGTGATCGTGGACCCGCTTGGCCAGTTTGCCTATGTAGCCAATCAAGTCGACGGAACATTTGCGGCACTGACGATCGACACCACCGGACTCCTGAGCGCGGACATGGGTTCGCCTTTCGCGGCCGGCGCCAGTCCGCGCGCTCTGGCTCTCGACCCGACCGGACATTTTCTTTACATCGCCAATTCCGCGGCGAATACGCTCTCCGCCATGGGAGGTGTGCCCGTCAACTCGACTGTTGCCGTTGCTCCCCTTAGTGGATCGCCGTATGCCACCGGAATCACTCCGACATCGATTGCAGTCGAGCCCGTGGATGATTTTTTGTACGTCGCCAATCAAGGCTCGACGAATGTCTCTGGATTCAAGCTCGGCAGTGCCGGGACGCTCACGGCGCTGGCCGGATCGCCTTTCGCCGCCGGAATGCTGCCCGCAGCGGTGGCGGTCGATCCCACCGGCAAATTCGCCTACGTTGCGAACTCCGGCGACAACACGATCTCGGCATACACAATTGATCCGGCCAGCGGCGCGCTTGCAGCGTTGTCCGGCTCGCCGTTCCCGACGGGGTTGCAGCCCGCCGCGATCGCCATCAGCGATTAGTCCTCCGGGTGAAAAATGACTTGCGGCGGCCCCGCCGTTGCGGTTACTTTGTACTACAAAGTATGATCTCCCGCTCGTGCCCCCGTTCGATTGCCCGCAGGCTCTTGTGCCGCGTATTGCTGCTGCCGCTGATTCTCGGTGCGCCGCACTTCGCGCATGCGGGCGGCGGCTTTTTGGGAATAGATAGCGAAATTGATCTCGATCAACACGGCATCTGGGCGCGTAAATACCAAACAGGGCTCGAGTTCGCCGTGATCGCCACTGAAATTGGCGGCAGCCTATGGCTGGGGAATGACGATGAATTGGGCCACACCCTGTGGCAGACGGTGGATTCAACCGCCATTTCATCAGTTGCTGCCGAGGCGCTCAAGTTCACCTTCAGCCGCGCGCGGCCCAACCAGGGCAACAATCCGAATCAATGGTTCAAAGGGCGCTGCTGCGACAGCTTTCCGAGCGGCGAGGTGACGCTGCAGGCCAGTTTCGTCACGCCGTTCATTGCGAATTATGCGCGCGACTATCCGTGGATATGGTCATTGGAGTTGCTGCCCGCCTACGACGCCATCGCGCGATTGAAGAGCCAGGAGCACTGGCAAACCGACGTCATTGCCGGATGGGTATTGGGATCCGCCGTCGGCTATTGGGCCACCACGCGCAACACACCGCTCTCGGTGCAAATTTTGCCGCGCGGCCTGTCGGTCGGCTTTTACAAGAAATTTTGAGACGGCGCCGGATGATTCCGCCAAGGCGGCCCGCGCTAGAGCTTGAATTGAGCATGCATCAGCACCGCTTCGCGCCACGAACCATCATCCATAATGCTGCCGAAGGGAGCCTGAGCGTCGCTGCGCCGCCACTTCGCCAGCCAGTCCTGACCCAGCAATTCGTGACCATGCGCAGCCGCCGCCGCGCGCGCCGAAAGCCCGATGGTGGTCTCGCCTTTGGGTCCGGTGCCGCGGCCCTTGGCAACGTAAAAGCCCGCCGCCAGCATCGCGGCGCGAACGCTGGTGGAATAAGTGTATGTAAACAGCTCCGTGGATTTTTCTGAACAAGCCTTCGCCAGTTCGCGAAATGCGCTCAACGTCCACATTGCACTGTCGGTCTTGAACGAGAACGGGTCAAAGAAAATGACGTCGGGCGGCGGCGCCTCGAACTTGGTGGTCGCGAAGTCGCCGCGCAGGAGCAGCCATTCAATCGCGGCGGTGCCGCTGTTCCAGCGGTCCGCGGTCAATAGCGCCCGCGGAGCTGCGTGCCGCAGATGCTTGAAGTGACCCGGATGATCCAGCGCGAGCTTCAGGGAATCCAAGTCATTCTCGAAACTTACCAGCGTCAATGGCCGTGTCGTCGCCGGCGCCGCGCTTTCGACCGCCAGGACGGCGGCCATGGCGTTGGCTGCGGCTCCGAGCCCCACATCCCACACCACCAGCGGCACATCCCCGCGATCCTGCAGGCGCGTGAGCAGCCGCGACTGCTCCACATACAAGGACCGCGCCTCGAGCGTTGGATCGCCGCCCGGGTGCATCACTTCGCCCGAAGCGGTATCGCGAATGTATCCCACGCCTTCCTTCAGAAGCACTTCGTATCGGCCGCGCTTTCGCTTGCGCTCGCGCAGCAGCGCCTTCGTCACGTGGCTCGCCGGTTTGCCGTAGCTGTCGCGCGCATCGAGCACGTCGCGCTGCGCGCTGTAGAACGGCAGCCACGTGCCGGCGAGGATGTGCTCGCGCATCGTGCGCATCAAATGCAGGTAGAAGTGGATATTGTGCAGACCGAGCAGCTGCCATCCCGTGGTCTCATGCACGCGCTGCAGATGAAACAAATATGCAATTGAATACGTTCTACAGGTATAGCAATCGCAGGCCGGGTCGATCGGTCCCTCCATGCCGCGATAGGCGGCGCGGCGCAAATCGCGCCTTCCCAAGCTGGTGAATGCGACGCCCTGCTTGGCGAGGGACGTGGGCAGAATACAGTCGAACATATCCACGCCGCGGTGCACTGCTTCGAGCAAATCGCGAGTCGTCCCGACACCCATCAGATATCGCGGGCTATCCTGCGGCAGCAACCCGGTCACCGCCGCGGTGCAATCTTCGCGCTGCGCACTGCTCTCGCCCACCGCAAGGCCACCGATGGCATAGCCGTCGAAGGGCATTTGTGCGATGGTTTGAGCGCTTTCGATGCGAAGATCTGCGTAACTGGCCCCTTGCACGATCCCGAACAACGCCTGCGGCGAGTCGCCGCGGGCAGCCAAGCTGCGCTGCGCCCAGCGGTGGGTCACTTGCATCGCGCTGCGGGCGACACCGTGCTCGACTGTCGAGGGCACACATTGATCGAGCACCATCATGATGTCGGCACCGATTGCCTTTTGAGCCTCGATGCTGCTCTCAGGGCTCAAACGAATCAGGGTGTTGTCCACATAGCTGGTAAATTCGGCGTGATCCTCGTGCAGCGTGCGGCTCCCCGGCAGCGAAAATATTTGATAGCCGCCGGAATCGGTCAATACCGATCGCGGCCAATTCATGAAGGCATGGATGCCGCCGAATTTTTCGAAGATCTCGACGCCCGGCCGCAATAAAAGGTGATAGGTATTGGCCAGCAATACCTGCGCGCCGCTTTCCAGCAGATCTTCGCGACGCTGCGATCGAACGGCCGCGTGGGTTCCTACGGGCATGAAAGTGGGTGTCAGCACTTCGTTGTGCCGCGTCGTGAAGCGTGCGGCACGGGCGCTCGAACCTGCGGCCGTGGCTTCGAGCGTGAAGTGCAGCCGCCTGCCGGCGGCGTTTTTCACTTTACGGCAAGCCTCGCGGAAACGATGGTTTTGACGTGATCGAATTCGGATCGCGCGGACTGCGTGCCGTTATCGGTCAACTTCAGCAATGTCGCGTAGTACGCTTGCGCTTGAACTTTGTCTCCCGACGCCTCCGCGGCCATGCCTGCGTTGAACAAGCCATTGAACCGATTGGGGCTCAAGGCGAGAGCCTTTTTATATTCAACCAAGGCCTCTTGCGGCCGCTTCAGTTCCAGCAAGATGTCGGCGAGCATTTCGCGGGCGGGAATATCGACCTCGCCTTGGCCGACCTTGTCCTGCAAATCCGCGCTTTCCTGCATCTGTTTCACCGCATCGGCCGCGCGGTCTTCCGCGAAGGCGATCCACGCGAGCATTTCGCCGCGCGTGATGCGCGCGCCGGTCGAGTCGGCAAAGTAGGCATGCCTGCCCTTCTTGATTTTTTCGATCAACGCGTCGTATGCACTCAAGTTGTCGCGAGCTTGCCGCGGCTGGTGCAAGTGCCCCGCAGCGACGGTGCGCCCCCAATAGGTCAGGGTTTGAGTCTCCGGCGGCGCGCCTGCGATGGCCTGGAGCGCCGCGGCGGCGTTCCAGTCACGCATTTCCAAGTTGAAAAAAATGGGCAGCTTGGTGCGGTAGTAGGGAAACATTCCGGTCATGTAGTGTTCGCCCATGTCCGACATCGTCTCGAAGTGCGCAATCGCGGCCGTTGAATCATGGAGCACCGCTTTGGCTTTGGCGTCCTGGCCGCTTTGCAGGTAGGCGTAGAGCAGAAAGTCATCCGAGTGAAACTGATCCATGGCGCCGCTCTGCTTTCTCGCCTCGGCCGCATGCGAAGCCGCCACCGACCCGACATTGGAATCGATGTCCTCCTGCCACATTCCCAGCCGCGCAAAGATATGGCCGGGCATGTGGACCGCATGGGGCGCCGAGGCGGCAATTTCCCCGTAGTGCCTGGCGGCGGCGAGCCCATCCGGCGCGAGCGACGGCGTGTCGCAGGCATGAATGATGTAGTGCACCACTCCCGGATGATCGGGATATTTCACGAACAAGGGACTGAGCACCGCCATGGCCTTTTGATTCAAGGTCAGGCTGGCGTCATTGGGCGCCTGCGCCGCCAGCAACGACAGCGCATAGAACGCGCCTGCGTCGGTATCGCCGGGATTGTCCCGGTATAACTTGGCCATCGCGGAGGCGTAGCCTTCAATGCGGGACTGATAGTCTCGCTGGCCGGGCTGGTAGAAGCCGCTGAGCGCAGCGACGTACTCGCGCTCGCGTGCGCTCTTGGCCGGGTGCGCCTGGGCG
>Ga0210392_10001747_pt1 | contig 11307 bp, 5 predicted proteins | sample IncBWC30OmetaG_FD_161057 | JGI IMG/M metagenome (GOLD analysis project Ga0210392, IMG submission 161057) | Forest soil microbial communities from Barre Woods Harvard Forest LTER site, Petersham, Massachusetts, United States - Inc-BW-C-30-O ...
GTCATGTTGATGTTGGCCGTGGTGTTGGCGGAGGCCAGCACGCCATTGGTGATGGTGGCGGCCAGCACCGTGCCACCGTTGATGTTCAAGGTGCCCGAACCGTAGGTCGAGCCCGCGCCATTCACAAAGAAGGACAGGCAAATCGCATTATTGACCACGAGGGTTGCCGTGCCGTTCACGTTCATGGTTCCGGGAGGAGCGCTGGAGCCGCCGGTGGCCGGGCGATAGCCCAGGTGCAAAGTGTTCACGTTGTTAGTACCGCTGCTGAAGCTGAAGGTTCCCGAACCATTGCCCGTGCCGGAACTGGAGCCGCCTTCGCCGATGCCCACGAGCATCGTATCCACCATCGCATCCAATGAACCGTTGCTGAAATCGACCGTGCCCGCGCATCCGCTGCCGGTGGTGGTTTGGTTGGAGTTATCACCGACCTTCCAAGTCGCTACGCGGCTGGAAGTGCCATTGGTGCCGCGGAAAACCGCCACGGGCGCAAGATTGGTGAACACCGGATTGAATCCGAGCAGGGCTCCGGAACCTTGTTTATCACCGCCGACCGTGATGGAGTTGACATTGATGGTGTTCATGATCCCGAGATACATCGGGACTTGAAGGCTGGAGCCGTTGCCAAGGTTTTCACCGATCTCAATCTGGCCTTGGTTGCCGGTACCGCGCGACGTGAAGCCCAGCATGTTAATGACGTTGGTCTTGGCGAGATAAAGCTGTCCTTTTTGACGGGCGACGGCGGGATTCGGCGTGTTATAGACGCCCACGGTGATGCCGCCGAGAGTGGCGTTAAAAGTGTTCAGATTGGTCAGGTTCAACGTGGCAACACAACCATTGCCGGTGTCGCCCTGGCTGACGCTCAAATTCGCGGCGGCATTGCTGACCATCAACGTTCCCGCGCCGGTGAACGCCGCGCTGACCTGGCTGTTGGGAACATCCACATCATAGCCCGCCCGCAAACCGCCCAAAACCGTGAGGGTCTGGCCCCCGCCGATCTGGGTGGTGTGATAAAATCCCGCGCCGCCGCTGGTGTTCGTGTTGGCGAACTGCAGCGAGGCAATGGTGCCGGCGAAACCGCCGTCCACGATGTTGTCCACCGTTCCCACCGCGGTCGCCGCCGTGGCGTTGTTCGTAAACACCACGTTGGTGAGCGAGTTGGGAACGACCCCTGCAGACCAGTTTCCGATGGTTGACCAGTTTTGGTTGGCACCGCCGCCGATCCAGGTTTCGGTTTGGGCCGGAGCCAGCTGGGCGGCCAAAAGGCCCAGAACAACAACGGCGGACGCTGGCAGATAAGGGTGCGTTTTTTTCATGTGTGTAGGTTTGTGGGTGGGTGGCTACTGTAAAATGTCCGAGGGATTCAAACTATCGCCCGTTCGGGTGGGGCCGGGGTGCGGACTAATTATTGTTGCCGGGATTGGTGCCGAAGGCCTGGAAAACATAGCCGTTGGCGACGAAAGGCAGATCGTGCGGGCAATCAGTGAGCGAAAATCCGAGTGCATAGTTATCCTTCGTCGGCGACGAACCAAGGTAGTTGGCTAGGGTGATTGTCGCCGGGTCCTGCCAGCGGTGAATCTCGGCATGTCCGTCCATGTACCCGAACACCGCGCTGGTCTGATGGAACGCCGCCGGCGCATCCCACCAGGTGAGCCCGGTCCAGTTGGGCGGATACATTCCGCCACCGATCGGCAATGTCCATGAGTTGTCGTTTTCAAAGACACTTCCCGAACCGCCGGTGATGGTTTGTGACCGGGGATCGTTCTCTTCCAGAAAAACGATGGCGGCCGTGGGATGCTTCACGGCCGTTTCCTTGTAGATGTGACCGTTACCGATGGAATGAGTTGACGAACTTGGCGCATTCAAACCGTTTGGCACCGAATAGCTGTCGAACGCATAGTTTTGCGACTGCCAGCGGAAGTCGGCCGGGCAGTGCAACACGTCGGGATTTTTGCAATAGGCGTAAAGGCCGCCCTGCATGAATCCCTGTTCATCCAGAAACTTGTTGAGCAAATCCGGCGAAGCGGCAATGTCGGATGGAATCGACGGTATTTTAAAGCCGGAGCCGGCGGGGGAAATGCGCCAGTCGGAAGTGGCGTCGCAATTACCGCCGACAATCTTGTCGTTGTTGTCATCAACATACATCTTCGACGCCAGCAAAAGCTGCTTCTGGTTGGTGATGCAGTTGGCGGTTTGGGCCTTGCGTTTTGCCGACGCCAGCGCTGGGAGCAGCATGGCCGCCAGGATGGCAATGATCGCGATGACTACCAGCAACTCGATCAGGGTGAACGCCGGGGTTTTATTTGTGCGCGTGAGGTGAAGTTTCATAGTTCAAGTTGTGATAAAAAAATTTATGCGTTTGTGTGATGGGGAACTTGAGTCAATGAATATAGGACGCTGCAGATTCCTAACAATCACCCGTTCGGGCGAGAGCGCGGGTGATATTTGACGGCTAACCTTGCAGGGCATTTACCCATTGCCGTTGCGTGAGTCCGCAACCTTATTTTTATTTGAAATGAACAACTGGTTGCCGCCATCCGGTTGGCGGATATACAGTTCGTTCAGCACACCATGAATAAACCGTCACTTGACAGCCTGCTGTCCGCGGCACGCCGGGCCGGCGGGTGGCTGGCTGTCGGCATGGCCTGCTTTTTTGCCGGCGTTGCGGCCGTGGCCGATTCTACGAATGACGACTGGTCGCTTCATATTTGGCAGACCGATGATGGTTTGCCGAACAACAACGTCACGAGCCTGTTGCAGACCCGCGACGGATATCTGTGGGTGGCGACGGCCGGCCATTTCGCCCGGTTTGACGGCGTGTCTTTTGAAGAACTGACTTTCAAAAACATCCTCACCAATTACACCGGTTACTCCGAGCGGGGCGGCGGGCTACTTGAGGATTCCAAGGGCGGGCTGTGGCTCACGCTGGTTCACGGCCCGGTGGTTCGCCTAAGTTCCGCCGGCGCGCAAACTTTTACGAACAATCTGCCAGACTATGTCGTGCTGGGCATGGTGGAAGATGGCGAGGGCGCGGTCTGGATCACGTACCACGGCAACGTCGTCTGCCGGATCAAGGACGGTAGTGTGGTTCGCTTCGGCGAGGCGGACGGACTCCCGGCGCGGTACGATTGTGCACTCGCGAGGGACAATCAGGGCCGCATCTGGTTCGCCAAGGACGGACAGCTGGGCATATTCCGGAACGGCCGCTTTGAAGTCCTTAACAAAACCCTCGGCCGCAATGTACGTCTGGCCGGCGCGACGGGTGATGGAATATGGGTCTGCTCCGGCCGTGAACTTTCAAAATGCGACGGCGCTGGCAATTTGAAATCCATGGGTTTCTGCAAATCAGACATCACCACCGCCGACCCTACCTGCATGATCGAGGACAAAACGGGTGCGGTGTGGATCGGTATGGCGGCCAGCGGGCTGTTCCGGTTTGGCAGCGATGGCTTTGAAAGCGTCCCCGCCTCGCACCCGTACATTTCCAGCCTGTTGCAGGACCGCGAAGGAAACCTCTGGGCGGGCACCAGTGGCGGCGGTCTTGACCGGATCCGTCCGCGCGCCTTCACCATGGAGGACAAGACGACGGGGCTGCCGTTCGGCGCCATGCAATCCATCTGTGAAGATACCCACGGCGTGATCTGGGCTACCACGCAAAACGGAATGGTGGTGTGCCGGAACAAGGCCGGCTGGCGCACGGTTTCCGATGCGACCAACTGGCCGGCATTGAAGGCCACCTGTGTCACGGCGGATCGCGCCGGGACGGTTTGGGTCGGCACCCGCAGTCACATCCTGGTCGGGGTGCATGATGGTGAGATCACCACGTGGCGGGCGGAAAACGGGTTCGACGGTCATGTTGTCCGTGGCCTGTTGACCGACACCAACGACGATCTGTGGATCATCGAGGAAGATCCGGGCATCGTGCAATGCTTGCATGGCGGAGAATTGAAAACCTTGAGCCTGCCCGAAAAGTCGGGTGTGCCGCGGGCGTCCTGTGGCGACGCGGCGGGCAATATCTGGATCGGCACCTCGAAAGGCGTCCTGTTCCGGTTGCGCGATGACGCCATCAGCGATGAGATGACCAACATCTCGGGTTCTTCCATCCGATCGCTCGCGTCCACGCCGGACGGCAGTTTATGGATCGGTTACGCCGGGCAGGGCCTAGGCCGATACAAGGATGGCGTCTTCAAGAAGATTACGTCCGCGCAGGGATTGTTTAGCGATGAGATTTCGCAGATCGTTGCCGATGACCGAGGCTGGCTGTGGTTCGGGTCCGATGGCGGGGTCTTCAAATCCCGGCTACATGAATTGAATGATGTGGCCGAGGGGCGCACGGCCAGCGTGGTTTCCGTGCATTATGGCAAGGGTAATTCGTTGCCCAGCCTGCAGGCCAGTCTCGGCTTCTCGCCCAACGTGCTGCGCAGCCGTGATGACCGATTGTGGTTTCCAGCGCTGACCGGGCTGGCGGTCGTCAACCTCGACAACCTCGGCGAAAACCTGCCACCGCCGCCGGTGCTGCTCAAACAGGTGGTGATGGACGACCGGAGCATCGCGGCCTACGGCGGATCCATCCCGGTCCGGGATGCGGTCGACCTCGCGGATCCGCGGTCCGGGTTGCAGTTGCCGCCGGGACACCGGCGGTTGGAATTTGATTTCACGGCGCTGTGTTACAGCGCCCCGGAAAATGTTCATTTCCAGTACCGGCTGGCGGGCTACGATGACGATTGGGCCGATCCGGGAACACGCCGCAGCATTGATTATTCACGTCTGGCGGCGGGTGATTACCAATTTTTAGTCCGCGCCCGGAATGGCGGCAGCCCCTGGAGTGAAACGAGCCGGGTGGACCTGTCCGTCTCGCCTTTCTTCTGGCAGACGTGGTGGTTTCGTTCTGTGGCCATTGCATTGTTCACGCTGATGGTGATCGCCATCGTACGTTACGTTTCGTTCCGGCGGCTGCACGCCAAATTGCGCACATTGGAACAGCAGGCTGCCTTGGACAAAGAACGTTCGCGCATCGCCAAGGACATCCATGATGACCTCGGCGGCAGCCTGACCCAGATCAAGCTGCTGTTTGAACTGACCCAGCGCAAGCGAAGCGAACCCGACAAGGTGGAATCGCTCGGGCAGGAAGGCCTGGCTGCAACACGCCAGATGATCAAATCCATGGATGAGATCGTCTGGGCCGTCAATCCCCGCAACGACTCACTGCCGCATCTGATCGATTACCTCGGCCAGTTTGCCATCGAGTTTCTCGCGCATTCGGACATCCGGTGCCGGGTGGATCTGCCGGACCGGCCCGTGGAGTGGGCGGTTTCACCCGAGGCCCGCCATAATTTGTTCCTGGCCGTGAAGGAGGCGCTGCACAATGTCATCCGCCACGCCGGGGCCACTGAAGTCTGGCTGCGTGTCACCGCCTCTGAAGACACGCTGACAGTTCTCATCGAGGACAACGGTCGCGGCATCGTGGGGCGGGCGAATGATGAATTTTCCAACGGCCTTTCCAACATGAACCAGCGGATGGCCGACATCGGCGGCCGTTCCCGCATTGAAAACATCACCGAGACCGGGACCCGTGTTTCCCTCATCTTTCCCAAGCCAAACGGCAAATGAGCGCAACCTCACCAATTTCCTTGCCTGACGTTTTGACAGCCGACAGGATAACCTCAATGCCCATTTCCGTTTCCATCGTGGAAGACAATCCCGGAACGCGCAACAACCTCGTCAAGCTTCTGGGCGGCGAGCCGCAACTGCGCCTGCTGCACGCCTACGCCACCGGTGAGGACGCGGTGCGCGGCATCCTGTCAGTCCAGAAGCCCGATGTGGTGGTGGTGGACATCAAGCTGCCCGGCATGAGCGGCATCGAATGCGTTGCCAAGCTCAAGGCCACGATGCCGGACCTGCGCGTGCTCATCCTCACGACCTATCAGGAATCGGATCTGATTTTTAACTGCCTGCGTGCCGGCGCAAACGGTTATCTGTTGAAAGAGATGCCGGCGGAGGAATTGATCCAGGCCATCCAGCAAGTCCACTCCGGCGGCGCCCCCATGTCCATGCAGATCGCGCGCAAGGTGGTGGCCTATTTCCATGAGATCAAAAAACCGCAGCCGGCGGGCGCCAAGCTTACGGCGCGCGAACAGGAGATTCTGGCGTTGCTGGCCAAGGGGTATCTGTACAAGGAGATCGCCGACCAACTCGGCATCAGCTTGAACACCATGAAATCGCACCAGCACGCGATTTATGAAAAACTCCACGTCCAGTCACGCACGGAGGCGACCTTGAAATTCCTCGGACAGAACCAGCCTAATATTGGACGGTGAAAAAGCACCGGGAGCTGCCGGTCGCGATTTTATTCGTCACATTGAAGGTTCCATTCGTGCCAAACACATTGGTCGCCAGCGTTGTCCATTGACCGGGTGGCAACGTCAGGTTGGTGCTGCCGAGCAGATAGTATGTGGCGCCAATAAATCCGTTTGTTCCGCTCACCACGAAATCAGTGCCGGCCACGCGTGTGCTCACGATGGCCGGATGCGGCTTTACGACCAGCGTGACGGGGGTGGTGCGCGTGCCGATGCTGCTGGAGCCCAAGACGGTCAAGCCATTGGTCAGTGAATAGATGCCCCCGGCGGCGGAGTTGGAGACCACAATCGTCAAAGTGGAAACACCGGAGCCGTTAATGATGCTGGACGGGTTAAAGATGACCGCGACGCCTTTTGGCAGGTGGCTGACCGACAGGGTGACGGTGCCGGTGAACCCGGCGAGCGGGTTCACGCTGACTGTGCAAGTGAGATTGCTGCCGGCGGCGGTGCCCTGCATCCACGGGGTGGAGATGCTAAAGTCCGCCGTGTTGTCATTGGTCGGATAAAGGCCGTTGAACCGCGCGTTTTTTACCCAGAGGATGAGTGCGTCGTAAATGGGGGTGCTGCCCTGTGATCCCTGCGCCATGTCCATGTTGGCCATGATGGCGAAGGACTGCGACCCAAAATTCGCTGCGGGCAGCCAGCCCGGGTAGATAAAATTCCGCGGGCTGTTCGGGCTGCTCGTACCGTTGACATAATACGAGATATGGTTGGTGCTGACGTTCATCACGTTCCGGAGCGTATTGGCGAAGGGAACCATGGTGGCGTTGGAAAGGCCGTAGCGTCCGCTCTCCCAGGCGCGGGTGATGCCCCAGATATCGTAGGTGGAATGCAGGGTGTTGTCCTCACTGCCACCGCTACCGGGGGCGTAGGTCCAGTTGTACGCCGGGATGCCGTTGGTGGTGTAGGGTTGCAAGGCGGCGGTGAACGTGACGATGGCTGCCTTCACGATCGCGTCGTATTCGGCCACCCGCGCCGGGCTGTCGCCGAGCAGTTGATGGCATTCTGACAGGCGCTGGAAGCCGTTGAGGAACATCATCTGCCGGTTGTAGGCATTGACGTTTTCATTCTCCGCCGTCCAGGCCGCGCTCGCTGGGGCGACGATCTGGAAATTCTGGTTGATGAACCATTTGAGCATGTAGGCGTCCTGGGTGAAATCCATCTGGGCGATGTAGGTTTGGGCACGTTTGAAATAAGTCGCGCCGTACGTGTGCGGGTCGCCGTCGGGCACCGTGGCGTTCCAAAGCCACGGGCTTTGCAGGATCAGCCGTGCGCAAAAGGCGATGTGTCCGACGATGTCGTTGTTCTCGCAGCCGGCGTAGCCGGCCTGGGTGTTGACCGAGCCGTCGCTATTGGTGGCGGGCTTGGTCAGCCAGACGGGATCGCGGCTGCCCGTCCACATGATGCTCCCGGTGTTTGTATTGTTACGCAAGGCGATGAAAGCGTCGGCGAAGGAGATCATCTCATTGAGAATCGCCGGGTCATTGGTGACTTCGTACATCAAGCCCAGCGATTCGCAGTCCATGCCGGCAGTGCCATCGGCCAGGGTGTTGTCGTACGTCTGTCCGGTGGGTGGTATCTGGCCGGCCATGAAGGTCTTGTAGGAGCTGATTTCCGTGGCCGTCACCACGCCGTTCAAACTTTGGACAGTCATGGATGCCCGGCAGGTCAGGCTGGCCGTGCTAAAGGCGAGGCTTAATCCGATCAACAATAAGATTCTCATGCAACGTCTGGTAAAACTTCCGCCTCTTTTTCTTGTCCTTATGGATTGGCTTTCATCCACATCTTGATGTTCCGATAGCGGACGTCAGAAAGGTCGCTGCCTTCGCGTGAATAGACGCCGCACTTGAAATAATATTCCCGGGGCCCGCGGCCGGGATAGGTGCCAACCAGCACATTATCCACGTAGATCTTCACCTGGCCGCCTTCGCGGGTATCGTTCTGCATCTTGAGGTTCCACCAATGGCCGATGGCGTTGGTGCTGACCAAGTCGTTGACTTTTGGCAGGTCGTGCACCTGCACCGTCACCGTGCCATCGGGGTGGGCCACGACCATCGCCACCGGGCCATGCGCCGCGTCGAACACCTGCCCAATGCAAGCGGAGGTTCCCGGACTGATCATCACGTCGCCATCGAACATGAATTCACCATCGCGGTAGTTCGCCAGCTTCATCTCCGAACGCGCGTTGGTTTTGTTTGGCGGTGGCGCATGCGGCTTGTCGGTGAAACGGATCCAGAAGTGATGGATGCCGTTCGTCGCGTCAAAGTCGTAGCGGTCGCTCATTTTCAGATCGAACGGATGTTGAATTTCATGCGTGAATGGCATGGGCTTCCACCCATCCGTCACGCCGGCGCCGGGATTGGTTCCGGCGCCGCTGACGTCATGGGTGAAACCCAACGCAAGAATGATTCCTGCGCACAACTGGGAGACAACCGGTTTCATTTCAATATTCGGACCGATTCAAAGCCTCTCATCGGGCGGCCGGGTTGTCATGTTGTACATACGTTCTATAGGTGGCCTTCGCTAGGTGTTTAATGCCCGATGAAGCGGACTTCCTTGACGATCCAGTGGTAGGAGGTGTCGGTGGTGCGAACCTGGCCGACGACGCGGGCGCCGAGTTTGCCGCTGACGGCGGTGCCGGAGAAGGAGTAGGTCTGGCCGCTGGCGGCGCTGCTGTTGGGATAGGCCGGGCTGATGGTCCAGCCGGAATCGACCCACGTGGAGCCGTCAGTGCTAAATTGCAATTTGCAGTTGGCCGTCAGGAAGCCGTCGCCGCCGCTGGTCACGGTTCCGTTGATGAAGTTCGCCGAAGAGATGGTCTTGGTACTGGACCAGGTCACACCGGCGGCTTCCCACGCATTCACCGCGTCGCCGGCGGAATCAATGTCCACATCGACCGTCAGGTTGTTGTCGTTGAGGCCGGACTGTGCCGTCCGGTTGCTGTTGGCGGTGGCGGACGTGTTGGCTTTCCAGCCATAGGCCGTCCCACCGGGGGCGATGTTGCTGTCGCCAGAACTGATGGTGTAAGTGGCGCTGGTCACACTGCTGTCCGTCATGCCGCTTTCATAAGCGATGGCCTTGAGCGTGGTGGTGGCGCTGATGTTCACGGGACTTGAATAAAGCGTGCCGGCCGTTTCGGTCGGGGTGCTGCCGTCGATGGTGTAGCGGATCGAAGCACCACCTGTAGCCGTGCTTATGGTCACGGCTTGGGCACTGGTATAGGTGCCGCCCGCCGGGCTGAACGTGGGCGCGGCGACCGTGCCACCGCCGGAACCGCCGCCGTAAACTTCGAACTCGTTGATGGTCGGGACATTCGAAGCTGAAGTCACAAACAGCCGGACATACCGGGCCGAAACGGTTGAAAACGTGACGGTCAGGTTGGTGCCGATGGTAGTCCCGGTGGCCAGGTCGGTAAAGGTGGTGCCGTCCGTGGAGGACTGGATCTTGAAGGCGGTAACACGTTGAAAGGAGATTTCCTTGATCACCACGCTGCTGTAGGTGGTGGCGGTGCCAAAATCGACGAGGAGCCATTGATTGTTCGTTTGTCCCGAAGCCGCCGACCAGCGGGTGGATGTATTGCCATCCACGGCATTTGAGGCGGCATAGGATGCGCTCCAAGTCGTGGAGGCGGTCGCAGTCTGGTTCAACGCCAGATTGTTGGTCGAACCGCCGCCGCTGGCGGCCTGAACCACCAGGCTCACAGTTGCGCTGTGTTGCAGGCCGGCACTCACCCCGGTGATGGTGACCGCATTTGTGCCTGCTGGCGTGTTGGTGGCGGTTGTCACCGTCATCGTGGAAGAACCCAGCAGGCTCACCGAGGTGGGATTGAAGCTCGCACCCGCACCGGTTGGGAGGCCGGCCGCGCTGAAAGTGACGGTGCCCCCGAAACCGTTGATGTTCCCGACGTTCACCGTGTAATTGGTGGTGCCTCCCGCGATAACGCTTTGCGACGAGGGTGAGGCCGAGATTGAGAAATCATTGAACGAGAGCGTGACGCTCGTCGTGTTCGTCAGAGTTCCGCTGATGCCGGTGATGATCAGCGGGTAATCCCCATTCGGCGTGTTCGTGGCTGTGGTGATATTCAGCGTCGATGAACCGGCGCCGCCGGTGATGGACGCGGGGTTAAAGCTGCCGCTAGCGTGCGCCGGCAACCCGCTCACGCTCAGCGCCACCATGCCACTGAAGCCGTTAAGACTGACGACCGTCACGGAGTAGCTGGTGTTGCCGCCGATGACGATGTTTTGTGAGGAAGGCGTCGTAGTCATCGAGAAGTTTGACACGGCGAGATTGGTGATCACCAGGGTGACGGGTGCCGTGCGCGTGAGGCCGCTACCTGTGCCGCTGATGGTGGCGGCATAAACACCGCTGGCCGCAGAACCGGACGCAGTGAGGGTGAGCGTCGAATTCGGCGGGCTGCTAAAACTGGCCGTCACACCGCCGGGCAGTCCGCTCATGCTCAGGGTGACGCCGCTGGCGGCGAACCCGGCGAGCGAGTTGACGGTGACCGGAAAATTCGAGGAACTGCCAGACGTCAAGTTTTCCACCCACGGTGTGGTCAGTGAAAAATCCGGGGTATCGGTGTTGCTGGCAAAGAATCCGCGGGCACGGGCATTCTTCACCCACAGGATTTGCGCGTCATAGATGGGCGTGCTGCCCTGCGAGCCCTGCGAGATGTCGGCGTTGGCCATCGTCGCAAAGATTTGCGGATCGTGCGCCGCCACACCCATCCATTGCGCATAGATATAGTTGCGGGTGGTGCTGGTGTCACCATTCACCCATTCGGCAAACGTGTAGGTGGTGCCGGCCTGGTAGATGATGTAACGCAAGGTTTCGGCAAACGGACGCAACAGTGGTTGCGTCATCCCGTATTTGCCCGCGACATACGCGCGGCTCAGGCCCCACATGTCCCACGCCGCGTGACCGTTCATTTCTTCATTGCCTCCCGAATGGCTCG
>Ga0210392_10001750_pt1 | contig 11294 bp, 6 predicted proteins | sample IncBWC30OmetaG_FD_161057 | JGI IMG/M metagenome (GOLD analysis project Ga0210392, IMG submission 161057) | Forest soil microbial communities from Barre Woods Harvard Forest LTER site, Petersham, Massachusetts, United States - Inc-BW-C-30-O ...
GGGATGGATGCCCAGGGGGTGAAACGCCGCAGCAGGTAAGTGCGCGAGTAGACAATCTGGTTAGCCGGGTACGCGCGATTTCAGGCGACGTATTGCTGTTTACAAGCGGGCATTTCATTCGCGTGTTGGCGGTGCGATGGCTCGGACTTGAACCAACTGCCAACAGCAGATATTTCATGTTGAGTACGTCGAGTCTGAGTGGGCTGGGCTACGAAAAGGACCTTAGCCGACCGGTAATTCGATTCTGGAACGACACTCGGCACGTCGATACGGAATCTGAATCGGCGGTGTAATTTACGCCTGATCAGGTTCGCGGAAGCTCATGAAGACCGAACGCGAGGGCTCTGCAAGCTGGCTGTCCCTGTGTCAGGGGAATGCAATTACTTAGGTGTTTCCCTAGTTGTCTTCACCGGTGGCCTTGGGTGAGACTGACGATAGGAGCTCCCGATGTTCCTCAACGATTTGCAAATAGGTTTCAGGGGGCAAGAGCGCCTGTGAGATTGAATCGCCTGACTCCTTGGAAACAAATAATCTTGCCCCGTGCGCCATCTGGATTTAGCCCGTTCTAGCGCGGTTTCACAGGCCGAACAGCTGAAAGACGAGCCCAAACGATTGGATCGAATGACGGACGAAATCAGCACCGAGATCGAAGCGCTTGAGATCGCGGTACAAACACTATCGAGCAATCTTCTGCCAGCCGACAGCATTCCCTCAGAGGGCACAACTCTACGGTCGTCGAAATCGAGAGTTGCCGATAGTTTTTAACTGGCTGAATCTGCGATCCGGCCAAAAAGGAGCACGACCATGACACCCGTGGCAATACCTGTACAAGTTCGCCATCCCCTGAGTGCCTATGGAGCTGCGAGATCTACGATCTCAGGAACTCCCCTCGAGACCCAGGAGTTGGAGAAAATCCACGCCTATTGGCGCGCCTGTAATTACTTGATGTTGGGCATGATTTACCTACAGGACAATCCACTTCTGAAGGAGCCTCTTAAAGCGGAGCACATCAAGAATCGTCTTCTTGGGCACTGGGGCGCGAGTCCGGGATTGGCGTTTATTTATATCCATCTGAACCGCCTGATCAAGAAATATGACCTGGACATGATCTTTCTCGCTGGACCTGGACACGGAGCGCCCGGAGTTCTCGCTCCCGTCTATTTGGAAGGCGCATATTCGGAGATCTATACGGATAAGAGTGAAGATGAAGAAGGCATGCGGGCGTTCTTCAAACAATTTTCCTTTCCGGGCGGCATCGGAAGTCACTGCACGCCGGAGACGCCCGGGTCAATCCATGAGGGCGGGGAACTTGGATACGTACTTTCGCATGCGTGTGGCGCAGCCTTCGATAATCCGGAACTGATTGTTACAGCCGTAGTCGGCGATGGAGAATCGGAAACCGGACCACTTGCCACGTCGTGGCAAATCAATAAGTTCCTGAATCCGATCCGAGATGGTGCAGTGCTGCCGGTGCTGCATTTGAATGGCTACAAGATCAATAACCCCACGCTCCTCTCACGTATAAGCCATGAAGAACTGGAGAGCTTTTTCCGAGGCTACGGATGGACGCCATACTTTGTGGAAGGCTCCGATCCGGAGAGCATGCACCAGGCGATGGCTGCGACGATGGAACACTGCGTTTCCGAGATCAGGAAATCGCAAAGCGAAGCGCGCAGGACGGGGGTGGCTGAGCGTGTCCGCTGGCCCATGATCGTGCTACGGACGCCAAAAGGATGGACCGCTCCAAGTGAGATCGACGGGCACAAACTGGAAGGCTCCTGGCGGGCGCATCAAGTTCCGATGGCGGACGTGAAGAAGAACCCGGAACGGCTTCATCAACTGGAAGACTGGATGCGGGCCTACAAGCCGGAAGAGCTCTTCGACGAAAACGGAACTTTGATTGCGGAGCTCAAAGAACTTGCACCGGCTGGCGCGCGAAGAATGGGAGCCAATCCTCACGCGAATGGAGGGCACCTGAAGAAGGCTCTCCGCATGCCGGCATTCCAGGAATACGCCTGCAAATTCGATAAACCAGGCACCATCGAGGCAGAAAACGCGCGTCCGCTGGGCGCTTTCCTCCGCGACGTGATGAAGCTGAACATGAAGAACTTTCGCGTCTTCGGCCCGGACGAAAACACGTCGAACAAGCTGCAGGATGTCTACCAGGTCAGCAAGAAATTCTGGATAGAGGACTATTTTCCCGAAGATGCTGATGGTGGCGAACTAGCTCCTGACGGACGAGTTATCGAGATGCTTAGCGAGCATACCCTTGAGGGCATGCTCGAAGGCTACCTGCTGACCGGACGCCATGGATTCTTCTCTTCGTATGAGGCATTCATCCATGTGATTGACTCCATGTTCAATCAGCATGCGAAGTGGCTCTCCATCTGCAATCATCTCTCATGGCGAGATAGCATTGCGTCGCTGAACATGTTTGTGACTTCCACGGTTTGGCGGCAGGACCACAACGGCTTCACTCATCAGGATCCCGGGTTCCTCGATGTCGTCGTGAACAAGAGCGCGGAAGTCACACGCATCTATTTGCCACCCGATGTCAATTGCCTACTATCTGTCGCCAACCACTGTCTTAAGAGCGAGAACTACATCAACGTCATCGTCTGTGATAAACAGCTGCACCTTCAGTACATGGATATGGACTCGGCAATCGCGCATTGCACCAAGGGCATTGGAATTTGGGAATGGGCGTGTTCTGACCAAGGTAGCGAACCGGATGTGGTGATGGTCTCCGCCGGCGATATACCCACTCAGGAAGCTCTTGCGGCGATTTGCCTGCTGCAGGGCGAGTTTCCCGATATCAAGATCCGTTATATCAATGTGATCGATCTCTTCAAATTGCAGCCTAGTTCGGAGCATCCCCACGGATTGTCCGATCACGAATTTGATTCGCTCTTCACCGTCGACAAGCCGGTCATCTTCAATTTTCACGGGTATCCATGGCTCATCCATCGATTGGCTTACCGGCGAAAAAACCATGTCAACATGCATGTTCGTGGCTACAAGGAAAAGGGCAACATCAATACACCCCTAGAGCTGGCGATCTCTAACGAAATTGACCGCTTCAGTCTGGCAATGGACGTCATCAAGCGTGTTCCAAGGCTCCAGGTGGTCGGAGCGCACGCCATGGAACACTTCCGCAATATGCAGATCGCATGCCGGAACTACGCTTATAAACATGGGAACGATATCCCCGAGGTCGCTGGCTGGAGATGGCCGCATTAGAGCCCGTTTCCTGACGCTTCATGCGCGGCCAGAGGCGCACGATTTCCGCAAGGGGGGAGACGCCGAATGAACTGGCGTGCCAATAGTCACGAAGGAGAAACAGATGGCTGCGAGCCCGGGCATGACACCAAAAGAGAAGGTAGATGCAAGACTTCCCGAACAATACGGATGTGGCCCTATCCAGTTCATGGCGGGGGATGGGTTATATCAACGACATCTCCACTTCGACAATGTTGCGGATGAGTCATCCATCGGCCCGCGTGAACGTTTTGAGGCTGCCGCCCGATCTGTGCGGGACGTTCTTTCACAGCGATGGGTGCTTACCGAGAAGACGTACGACCTCAAAAATGTAAAACGTGTGTATTACCTCTCTATGGAGTTTCTCCTCGGCCGCTCCCTGGCAAACAATATCACCAACCTTCTGCTCGATCCGATCGTGACAGAAGCGGCAAAGAAAAATAACGTCGATGTACTTTCGCTTCTGGAGCAGGAGGATGATGCGGGTCTGGGTAACGGGGGGCTCGGCCGGCTGGCAGCATGTTTTCTTGACTCCATGGCCACTCTGCAACTTCCGGCCATGGGCTACGGGCTGAGATATGAATACGGCATGTTCAAACAACTCATTGAAGACGGCTGGCAACAAGAGAAGCCGGACAATTGGTTGCGTCAAGCGGATCCCTGGGAAATCGCGCGGCCGCATGAGAAGGTCGAGATCAAGCTGAACTCTTCTTTTGAACTCCAGGGTGGGACATTGGGACTGGTGCCAGGAAGGCCGTCCACTTTGTGGGGTATTCCTTTTGACCGTCCAGTCATTGGCTATGGGGGCAAGAATGTAAACACACTTCGACTTTGGGCAGCAAAGAGCACAGATTATTTCGATTTTCAGAGTTTTAGCCGCGGCGATTTTGTCGCTGCACAAACAGGGGATCTCGCGGCTGAGTCGATAACGCGGGTTCTGTATCCAGACGACACTACAAGTTTGGGCAAAGCGTTGCGTCTCGTACAGGAATACTTTCTGGTGGCTTGTTCCCTGGCGGATATCATTCGACGCTTCCGCCGGAGGAATGCAAATTGGAGCACGTTACCAGAGAAGCTATCGATCCAGTTGAATGATACGCACCCGGCGATGGCGGTGCCGGAGATGATGCGCATCTTGTTGGATAACGCGCATCTCGAATGGGATCACGCTTGGGAGCTAACGCAGCAGACATTGGCCTATACGAACCATACGCTGCTCCCCGAAGCTCTCGAGAAGTGGCCCGTTGAGTGGTTTGAGATATTGTTGCCGCGTCATCTGGAGATCATTTACGAAATCAACCGTCGCTTGGTTGATTCGATCCGGACCCGGTTCCCTAGCGATAACCAGCGCGTCGCGATCATGAGTCTCGTCGAAGAAGGCCCTCAGCGCAACATTCGTATGGCCAATCTTGCCATCGTTGGTTCGCACAGCACCAATGGAGTCGCTGCAATTCATTCGCACCTGCTGAGGACGACGACGGTCAAGGACCTCGCCGAGATGTTTCCAGAACGATTCAACAACAAAACAAATGGCGTCACTCCTCGACGCTGGCTCCTGCTCGCCAATCCCGCTCTCACCGCAACCATTACCGATGCCATTGGGAATGGCTGGATTACAGATCTCAACCAGCTAAGCAATCTTAAGCCGCTTGCCAGCGATAGAAACCTTCGAGAGGCATTCCTCAAGGCTAAGCGCGAAGCCAAGGTTCGGTTTGCGGAATGGCTTGTAACAAGCATGGGGCAAACGGTGAACCCGGACTCGATCTTTGATTGCCAGATCAAACGGATTCACGAATACAAGCGGCAGCTGCTAAATGCGTTGCGGGTTGTGGTGCTCTATAGCCGTCTTCGGAATGACCCGAACATGGCAATGGAGCCACGAACGTTTTTCTTCGCCGGCAAAGCAGCGCCAGCGTATCACCTGGCGAAGCTGATCATTAAGTTCATCAACAACATTGCCGGTACTATCGACGGCGACCCTGTCGTTCGCGGCCGTCTGAAGGTCGTTTTTCTATCCGATTACCGCGTCTCGCTCGCAGAGCGACTGATTCCAGCGTCCGATGTATCGAACCAGATATCAACGGCGGGTTACGAAGCCAGCGGTACAAGCAACATGAAGTTTATGATGAATGGCGCTCTAACCATCGGTACTCGTGACGGCGCAACTATCGAAATGGCCGAAGAGGCCGGCGAGGAGAACTTCTTTCTGTTTGGGCTGACAGCAGATCAGGTCTCCGACAGTCGCGGATGGTACAACCCACACTGGCATTATGAAAACGAGCCGGAAACACGCGCTGCACTGGACATGATCTTCTCAGACTTCTTCAGCCGCCACGAACTTGGGATCTTCTCACCCCTTCGCGAAGTACTGTTGAACACAGATCATTACATGCACCTTGCTGATTTCAGATCATACCTCGAAGCAGACCAGAGGATGCTTGAGTTGTATGCTCATCAGAATGAGTGGGCGAGCAAAGCCATTTTGAATGTCGCGGGTTCGGGCAAGTTTTCGAGTGATCGAACGATCGGAGAGTACGCGACAGACATATGGAACGCCGTACGATGCCCAGTTGTCTGAACACGAAACCACATGCAGGTTTGATCACGATCCTCTCTGTGCAACGGAGAAAAGCACAAGCGAACATGGCCACGACCGTATCGTCATCGAATGACTCGCGGTTCCCTTTGATTGCAAAGACCAGCGGGAAGGCCGCTCCTCTCGGGGCAACCGTCTCCCGTGAGGGCGTGAACTTCAGCCTTTACTCTCGCGACGCTTCATCTGTCGAACTGCTGCTCTTCAACCGGGAAGATGATGCGCAGCCTACAAATGTGATCACTCTCGATCCGTATGCCAACCGTTCCTATCATTATTGGCATGTTTTTGTGCCCGGGATTCAACCCGGACAACTCTACGGATATCGAGTCCACGGTCCCTTCGATCCTGGCAATGGTCTGCGTTTCAATCCAGACAAAGTTCTTCTCGATCCTTACGGGCGCGGCGTGGTTGTCCCCAGAAACTACAAACGGGAGAGTGCAGGCCAACGGGGGGACAATACCCCAACCGCGATGAAGAGCATTGTGGTCGATCCGTTGGCATACGACTGGGAAGGCGATAAACTGCTTGGCCATCCAACGACGCTGACGATTATCTATGAGATGCATGTAGCCGGGTTCATCCGTCACCCCAGTTCAGGCATTAATGAGGAGACCCGCGGCTCCTATAAGGGATTGATCGAGAAGATTCCGTATCTTCAAGGGCTCGGGATCACCGCAGTGGAACTGTTGCCCGTCTTCCAGTTCGATGCCCAGGATTGCCTGCCGGGGCTTGTCAATTTTTGGGGCTACGCACCCATCTCGTTCTTTGCGCCGCATCAAGCCTATAGCTCATGTAAGGACCCTCTAAGCCCAGTCAACGAGTTTCGCGACATGGTGAAAGCACTGCACAGGGCAGGAATCGAAGTCATCCTGGACGTCGTGTTCAATCACACGGCGGAAGGAGGGCACGACGGGCCAACGCTGTGTTTTCGCGGGATAGACAACAACGCATACTACATCCTGGAAGAAGACCGTTCACGATGTGCCAACTACAGCGGGACTGGAAACACGCTCAATGCCAATCATCCCATCGTTCGCCGCATGATCGTGGATAGTCTTCGCTATTGGGTTGAAGAAATGCACGTGGACGGGTTCCGGTTCGATCTAGCGTCCATCCTCGCACGCGATTCCAGCGGGAAGTTGATGTCCAATCCACCCGTACTCTGGGATATCGAGTCCGATCCAGCTCTTGCCGGGACAAAGATGATCGCCGAAGCCTGGGATGCGGCCGGGCTATACCAAGTGGGCAGTTTTGTCGGAGATAGTTGGAGAGAGTGGAACGGGCGCTTTCGTGACGACGTACGAAGTTTCTTTCGCAGCGAGGATCGTTCATTGCGGCATTTCGCGGACAGGCTGCTTGGCAGCAGCGAAATATATGGCGGAGAAAACCGTGAAGCGGAGCAGAGCGTGAACTTCGTAACATGCCATGATGGATTTACACTCAATGATTTGGTCTCCTATGACAGCAAACATAACGAAGCCAATGGTGAGGACAACCGTGACGGCGCGGACGATAACCGCAGTTGGAACTGCGGCGTTGAGGGTCCCACCGATGATCCTTCTATCGAGAAACTCAGGAATCGACAGGTCAAGAATCTGCTGACCGTCACTTTGCTTTCGTTGGGAATGCCCATGATCACCATGGGCGACGAAGTCCGGCGCACGCAGCAAGGCAACAACAACGCGTATTGCCACAATGACGAGAGCGTGTGGTTCGATTGGACATCCCTTGAAGAGCACGCAGATGTGCGCCGGTTTGTGAAGTTATTAATACAACGACGGCTATTGCGGGATATGGGTCCCGAGCGTCAGCGAATGACTTTAACGCAATTGATCAGACGGGGCATAAAAGGCTGGCATGGAGTAAAACTAGACCGGCCAGACTGGAGTGATTATTCGCATAGTATCGCCCTCAGCGTAGAGTTGCCCGAGGAGAATCTCCTTGTCTATTTCATTTTCAATGCCTATTGGGACCAACTCGAATTTGAACTTCCTTTAATTGCGAATGATAAGGCGTTCTGGCACCGATGGATCGATACCTACCGGGATTCGCCACAAGATATCGTCGAGTGGCAAACAGCACCTGCAATTCTGGACCGTACTTATAGGGTTGGGTCTCGGTCTGTCGTCGTTCTCTGGACAAATTACAGTGCTACGGCTCATCAAGAGACCGACAACGCGAACGTGAGACATACCATAGCCACTAATTCTCCGGTTTCAGGGAATCTCTGAAGCCATGACTGACTCGATCTCCTCCAAAACCACAGGGCCTGGCCGTCTCGTCCGCCACGCGATGCCAGCAAATCAAGCCGGCTGGATCTGCACCGGTACGAAAAGTCCTGGCTTCGACACGATATTTTGGCCGGCCTCGTCATGACGATTCGGGCTCTTCAAGCGCTCGGCGAACTCCCCTCATTCGCGACTCTCGGAGAAGCGGTGAGCGCCTACCGCACGATCCATCCAGTCGAGTGGATAGACCGGGAGGATCGTATATCGCCGTGCAACTGTGGGAAGTTCCCCCCGGGGCCACTTGCGACTCCGAGCGTGGATCGAAACGCGATGAGCGCTCAGCAACCTCATCGGCGAAGGGTCGCTCCCCCACTGAGACTTAGCGGTAACTAAAAGTGTGGCTAGGGCGCAGGACACGTGACATGTGACATGCAGAGAAACGGCTTCCGGTTGGGAGGCCTTCTCTCTTGAGGTGGGGTATTGCCCTCACTTTTGGTTGTGCCGCAGGACATCCAGCAGCGTTAACAGGTAGGTATACGCCCCCATATCACCAATCAACTTGACATTGGCCTCGATCCACTTCTCCTCCGGCACTATCGACGGGTCAGTTAGAACGTAGGCGGGATTCATGAGAACCCGCGGGACTGAGTCTGGTGTCCATTTCTCTTGGGCCATAGGTACCCTCCTTGAACACACATCATTACACGACAAAGGCTCCCGGTTGGGAGGTCTTTCCACGTGTCCGTCACAGTTAGTGATATTTTGTGTCGCGGTCCATCTCCTGCTGTCTGGTCTCAATGTCTTCTTGCGCAATTCCCGACGTTGGTCATGGCACTCAGACTCAGCTCCTTCACGCCACAGATCCCGGCCGGTTTGCCTGCCATGCAAGGCTGACGGATCAAATAGGCTTGATTCGCTGGCTCCCGGGTTTGGACACTCTGCGTCGTCATGAATCGTCCTGGCTGCGAAAGTGCGAAAGGTTTATAACGAATCTATCGAACGCCAGATCGCATGTTTCGCTCCGGGTTCTGCGATTGTATTCTCGCCCGATCCGTTTCCTCACCTGCGACGCTTGAGCGGTGGAATCCAAATTTGATTGGCGGCGATTTCCTAGGGGTACCGCTGGAGAGAGAGCTTAAGTTAAGGCAAAGAAGAATGGGCTGAACCCCCACTGTCAGCCCACGTCCACTGGTTAGGAATTTGATGCCAAACAGAGCTCGGAATGCCGGTTTTTACCGACTATGCCGACTACTCCTGGGCGCTCCTCTACTCCATTGAAAACACATGTGCTCCGGCCTTCATGAACCGCCTGTTAACCGAAGGGTTGTAGGTTCGAGTCCTACCTCAGGAGCCATATTTATCAATCACTTACAACGCCACCTTCCAAAAACTTCGTCAAATTTCGTCAAATTTGACGGGCGAGATTTTCGGGCTATCGAGTCCTATTTTGTGCAAGTTAGGCGGATAGCCAAGCCAAGATCGGTAAATGTCACGCGAAGGTCCACCTGACGATGGTGGTCCTTACGGAATTTCCGCCGCTTCTGCTGGTACTGTGGCGAGAGCAGCACCCCGAAGGCCACGAGCAGACATACATCGATTTCAACGTTCGCAAACCACCGGCTCAGAGTGTGCCACTGAACTTTGAGCCCGCCAAGGAAGATTGAGCTACCGACCCATGCCGTCTAAGGCGTGAACTTGCCAGAAGATCAAGCGGCGATCCATCTTAGTAAACCGGACTTTCGGGGACACGGCTGCCTTACTCAGAGCCAAGGCAACGATGGTGACAGGGTAGGGTTTTGCCCTGGAAGAATAATAGAGGGACACGAGAGGGACAACAAGACGAATACGAATTAGGGTCGTCTATGTTCCAATTAACCGTATGGAAATCGAGAACCCAAACACCGCTGAGTTCGTTCCGTTGCCAGGCGCGTTCAACTTTGAGTACATCCCAATGGGCTCTCAGAATTTAGCCGATAATTTCAGCTTCCGTATTGACTGGACTAAGAAAGGCGACGGGCAAGAAATCCTCCAAGAGGGAATTCGGTCGGGATCACCCATTCGAGTGAAACAACAAGGCCAGCTATATCGGGGCGTATTCAAGGGCGAATGGGGCTTCAATACAACGGACGGAATGGTTATCTTTGCGGTAGTATGACCGCACAGATTCATCGGCAATCACGCACAGAGGTCCGTGACGGCGTCTATTTAATAGAGCGAGGGGAGTAGATGCCCGGCTAATTGATGAGATACGCATATCTGCTATGTCGGAGCTACGACAGACTCCGCTTAGAGGTTCCGAGCTCGTGATTCAGGTAAAGAAAGATGGACGATTACCTGCACTGGCGAAGGTTCGATTGGTCGTTTGATTCCATTTGTCCTGTCTGTTTGGCAACGATTGCCCACGCTGACGATGAAGCAGGAAAAGGATCATGTATGCGACTCTTTTGGTTTTGAAACGGGTAGGGCCCCTCTAAATCTTGGCACTGACGCCTCCAAAGAGCGCCCATTAATCTCTGAACACAAATATAAAGGAGCCGCGAATACCTCAGGGTGTGATCGGAACTGAAGCTGTCCCTGATTAGGACTTCCGTTCCTCAGATTCACACCAGGTGGAGCACCGCTAGATTGGCCCTACCCGCCGTCACTAGAAAAATCCATGTAAATATTTTCACAAAGTAAATTAACCACGTCAAAAAATCCCACCAAAAAAGCTCGCAGTCACAACTGACCGTTAGGGCTTTTCCCAGTTGTCGCATTAAGGGAAGCTCCGTACTATCAACCAATCTGGTCAACAGAGCGCTTCCGATTCAAACAAGAACTCAGGCCAATGGAATGAAAACAAAACTCTTACTGGCTGATGATCATCCTCCGTTTGTCGAAGCCGCCCTCGCTATTCTGAAACCCCACTACGATATCGTGGGGGTCGCAACAGATGGCGCGATGCTGCTATCAGAGGCTCTCCGTCTCAGTCCCGAGGTTATCGTCACCGACATAACCATGCCTGTTCTCAATGGCATAGAAGCCATCCATCGCCTCCGCCTCTCAAGTTCGCAAGCAAAAGTCGTCTTTCTAACTGTTCACGCGGAAGAAGAATTTCTAAAGGCCTGCGTGGCCGAAGGCGCACTTGGATACGTCCTCAAATCACGCATGAAGACCCAACTGATTCCAGCGATTGAAGCAGCAATGGAGGGTAAATCCTACGTCTCACCATT
>Ga0210392_10001754_pt1 | contig 11275 bp, 11 predicted proteins | sample IncBWC30OmetaG_FD_161057 | JGI IMG/M metagenome (GOLD analysis project Ga0210392, IMG submission 161057) | Forest soil microbial communities from Barre Woods Harvard Forest LTER site, Petersham, Massachusetts, United States - Inc-BW-C-30-O ...
GAAATATGTCGTCCGCGACTCTGCCTCACGTCTGGCAAAGGGTATTGTCAGACGACGACGTGCGGCCCGGGAGTACTATCTTGAGCCTCGCGTTCGGTCCAGGGCTGAGCGTGTGTGGCGGCCTGTTCAGGAAGCACTAAATTGCTGGGCGTTCTGCTGTTGCCCGCCGTTCTGCAAGCGCTCACCATGGGCGTGGACGAGCTCGTGTTCCATCGTAGGCGCGGGTTGCCACGCTGGGAACGCCTGGGGCACCCGCTAGACACCCTGACGGCGGTGCTCTGCTACTGCTGGCTCGTCCTGGTGCCTGCGAGCGCTCCGAACGCTCTCGGTATTTACGTGGCGCTGTGCGCGTTCTCTTGCCTGTTCATCACCAAGGACGAGCTCGTGCATGCGCGCCTGTGCGAGCCGCTGGAAACCTGGCTGCACGCCGCGCTCTTCGTGCTGCATCCGATCGTATTTCTGGCCTTCGGCGTCGTTTGGTATTCCGGAGCTCATGGTTGGGTCCTGAAGGGCGCGCTTGGGTCGACATTGGGTCTGCTGAGCTATCAAGTCGTGTATTGGAATTGGCGCGCGTCGTCGTCGGCAAGCCGAAGGAGGCCTGAAAATGGCTCAGAATCTCGACCGACTAGCGAATGTCAATAACGCCGTCTACGAGACGCTCGGCGAGCGCTGGTACCGCGCCGAAGACGACCCGGTTGCCCTACTGCGCGCCGAATCGCGCCTGCGCAATCCCTGGATCGCCGAACAGATCGCTCGTACTCTAGGCCCGGGTAGCGCGGACGTCTTGGACATAGGTTGTGGCGGGGGCTTTCTCTCGAACCCTCTCGGCTCCTTCGGTCATCGTGTTACGGGGCTCGACGCCTCGCGCGACGCGCTGGCCATCGCCAGGCGCTACGATCACACTGGGCTCGTGCGCTACCAACAGGGAGACGCGCTGAGGCTGCCATTCGACGATGCGTCGTTCGACGTGGTGTGCGCCATGGATTTCCTGGAGCACGTCGAAAACCCCGACCAGGTGATCGCCGAGGCCGCGCGAGTTCTCAAGCCGTCTGGCTTGTTTTTCTTTCACACATTCAATCGCAATTTTTTGTCCTGGTTGATCGTGATCAAGGGCGTCGCCTGGTTCGTGCAAAACACGCCGCGCGATTTGCACATTTTGAGGCTCTTCCTGAAGCCAGCGGAGGTCCGCTCGTCGTGTGATAGGCACGGTTTAGTCGCAATCGAGATGCGGGGCATGCGTCCGACGCTGGGCCTCCCATTCTGGAAAATGCTGTTTACACGCCGCGTTTCAGCGGAGTTTTCCTTCACATTCACCAAGTCCACGGGCCTCGGGTTCAGCGGAATGGCGAGGAAGCCTGGGCTACCATGAGAGCATTTGAGGACAACCTTCCGGCCCCGCGAATTCGAGCATTTGCGTTCGCATTGACCGCTGCGCTCGCGCTGTCGGCGGGCGCATGCCATCACGCTCCGTCCGTCGACAACGCGAGCGCGCCCGAGCCGGTGCCGAGCGCCAAACCGGTGGAGCGGGGCGCCGTCGGCGACGGCGATTTGCGGATCATGCTCACCGAGCTGGCGTCAGCAAAGGCGTGCGAGCTGATCCGCGGCCAGTTCCGTCCACTGCGCGCTCCCGATCGCCCAGACGTGGTGACCGGCATCATGTGGATTCGTGATTGCAAGGTCAGCAATGTCGGCACCAAGGTCACGGTCGCGCTGTCCGGCAATGGTTGGCAGTGGGCCGACCAGCAGCAACACAAGGCTGGCGGCACGTTCGCGATTCAGCAATACGTAAAATTCGCGATGACCGCGACCATCTCCGGCACGCTGGACATCGCCTACGCGCCCGGCGATCACATCGTGTCTCTGTGGTTCACGCCAGCAACGCCGCCAGAAGTCACGTTCACACCCGTGGGCGACATCGGTGTCGATAGGAAAGGGCTCTGGTCGTCGGTCGTCGGCGCCGTCGCATCGGTGTTCGGCCAGTCCCCTGAGCACTTGGCCAAAGGCGAGGCCAAAGAACAGGGCGGCCACGAGCTGGAGAAGCAGCTCGCAGATGGCCTCTCGATAACGATCGACCTGTGCACGGGCCTATCGCGATTTCATCTCGGTCGTGAGCCGAAGGGCACGCTCAACAAGCCGGATGCGGGCGAGACCAAGAAGGTGCCGATTGAGCTGCAACCGAACGCGCTGATGGTGTTCGGCCCGCAGCTGGTCGGAGAGGCCGGGTTCACCGCGAACATCGACTCGCCCACGATCACGCTGCACGCGGCGCTGGCCTGCGCCGATCAGGTCGACGCGCTGGCGGCGGCATACGTGGCCGGGCAGCCGTTGCCCGCCATCAAAACTTTGGCGGCCAAGGATATTCACGGCAAGGGCACGCTGCGCGTTGCTCGAGCCAATTGCCAGGTCGCGCTCGTCGCACAGCAGCGGGACCCCAGCGTGCATGGCAGCACATTCGATTGGCAGCGACCACTAGCCGAGACCGCACGCTCGACTGGTGGACCGATCATCGAGTGTGCGGAGCCCGCGAAGTAGTACTATTGTCGGGCCTCGCGTCTGGTTCCCTCGCCTGGAACGCTTGCTCTTCGACGACGAGAGCTTTCGGTGCTCGCTCGAGTTTCACTACTTTGCAGGCCGCCGCCGCTCCGGCGTCCGCATCAGCACCCAAAAGTCCGTCTCCAACGCCTCCGCGACGCGCACCAACGTCCTGAGGGTCGGATTTGCCCGCCCCTCCTCGAGCGCCTGCCAGCGCTTGTAGTCGATCCGCGCGCGGTCGGCCGCGTCTTCTTGGGTGAGCTTGGCGGCTACGCGGACGCGGCGGATTTGGCTGCCGGCGTCCTTCAGGACTCCGCTTTCGGCGCTGGGCCGATAGTGGGGTTTGGTTCGGCGCGCGCGAGCCACGCTCCCGGGTTACCGGGATGGATTCGGAGCGCACACCGTAGTATGTTGCGGTGTCCATAACAATCCCGGGGAACGCTTCAACTTGGCTCCGATCGAACGCATCACTGCAGCAATTGCTTGGCGAAGGGCGCGTTCGTGCACGCTCGCATGCAAGGCAGGCGTGCGATGACGGACGACGCACATGCCGACTTGGTGGCCCGTGTCCGTGCCCGCGTGGGGCTCACCCTCAAAGGGAAGTGGCGAATCGATCAGCTCATCGGTGTGGGTGGCATGGCTTCGGTGTACGCGGCCACACATCGCAACAACAAGCGCGTCGCCGTGAAGATGCTTCACCCGGAGCTGTCGATGAACGTGGCGGTGCGTCAGCGCTTCCTGCGTGAGGGGTACGTCGCAAACTCAGTTGGGCACGCCGGCGCTGTGAGCGTCGACGACGACGACGTGACGGATGACGGGTGCGCATTCTTGGTCATGGAGCTGCTCGAGGGTGAGACGCTCGACGCACGCTGGGAACGAAAGGGGCGGCGGTTCGAGGCGACTGAGGTCCTGGCCGTGATGGATCAGGTGCTCGACACTCTCGTTGCGGCGCACGAGAAGGGCATCGTTCATCGAGATCTCAAGCCGGAGAATCTGTTTCTCACGTACGCGGGGCATGTGAAGGTGTTGGATTTTGGCATCGCGCGCGTGCGAGAGCTGAGTGCGGGGGCTTCGAGCACGCAGACAGGTAGCTTGATGGGCACGCCGACCTTCATGCCGCCTGAGCAGGCGAGGGGCTTATGGGCCGAGGTGGATGGCGCGAGTGACATCTGGGCGCTCGGCGCGACCATGTTTACGCTGCTTACCGGGCGATATGTGCATGTATCGCGGACCGTGAACGAGGCGCTCGTTCTTGCAGTGACTCAGCCGGCGCCCTCGGTGGGCTCCGTTGGCGTGGCACTCCCTGTCGAGGTCGTCGAGTTGGTGGACACCGCGCTCGCGTACGAGAAGAGCCAGCGTTGGCCTGATGCTCGCGCCATGCAGGAGGCGCTTCGCCACGTTTACGAAGCGCTCACTACCAAACCCATCTCGCTGCTCGATGCGATCGCGGAGGACGCGCCCGTTGGGAGCAGCCGCCCTGGAGCGGCGGTGTCGCTGCCTCGGACGCCGACGACGGCGGACGGTGTTTCTGCGACGATGCTCAGCGGTGGGTCGCGTAACCGTCTGCCACTGCCGAGGCTGCGTCTTCTGGCGCTCGGCGGCGTTGCGCTTCTGGTCGTACTGGTCGCGATTGCTGGCGGTCTGCGCAGGCATGCGGCGGCGGAGGGACATGCCGAGCCGAGCGCGGAGCAAGCTGCTCTGAGCGCCCCGCCTGTCGCAACGCCGACGTTGCCCTCGCTGCCCGCGGTCGAGCCCGCGGTTGCGGAACAACTCGTCGTCCCTGTGGAGCGGTTGCCGCTCGCGTCCGCCACTCCGCTAGGCGCGCTGCCCAGAGATCTACCGAAGAAAGACCTAGTTCGTTCGCCTGCAACGCCACAACCTGTTTCTTTGGCCGAATCGGCGCGCCCGGCGGCAGCCGCTGTCCCCAAAGGCGCCGCTATCGGCGCGCGGTCGATCGACGACTCGGACCCGTACGCCGCTGCCCCCGCCGATCCTTACTCTACCCGTCATTGAGCCATGTCTACTCGTTCGCTTCGCACTCGGGGTCATCTGCGCTTCGGGCTCATGGTGGGTGCCTCACTCTGGTTGAACGCCCAAGCCGCTCACGCCCAAGACTCTGCAGCGGCGGCTGACGTTCTCTTCAACGACGCACGCGCTGCGATGGCAACGAAGAAATTCGACGTCGCTTGCGCGAAGTTCCGCGAAAGCAATCGACTCGATCCGGCGGTCGGTACGTTGTTCAATCTGGCCAATTGTGAGGCGCAGCGTGGGCAACTGGTTACGGCTTGGACGCTGTATCGGCAGGTGCTCGAGAAACTCTCGCCGGATGATCCTCGCGCTTCGGTAGCGACGGCGCAGGTTCAGTCGCTCGACGCACGCATCCCGCGACTGACGATTCGGGCTCGCGGCGAAATGCCTGCGGGTACGACGGTCAAAGTGGCCGGGCTCGTCCTGAGCCCCGCTTCGCTCAACTCGCCGCTTCCGCTCAATCCCGGGCGCTACGACATTTCGGTCGCCTCGCCAGGCCGTTCGACGCAGCAGTTCTCCGTGGCCTTGGCGGAGGGAGACGCCGCACAATTCCCCGTCTTTGTCGGCGCTTCGACCTCGGCTCCGGCGCGACCGGTCGCTCCCGGCGTTGCCGTCTCGCAGAGCGAATCGGCGAGCACCGACGACGATGACGACGAGCGCAAGAATCGCGAGGTGCTCGCGTACACCGGCATTGGTGTCGGTGCTGCCGGGATCACTCTCGGAATCATCACTGGGCTGTTTGGCTTGCACGAGGAGTCGCTTGGCAATCAGAACTGCAGCGACGTGACACGGACCTGCAATCAAACTGGATACGACGCAAACCAGTCGGCCAAGTCAGTCGCTACCGTCAGTACGGTCGGATTTGTCATTGGTGTATTGGCCGGCGGGGCGGGGACGTACCTTTGGTTCACGCTACCGGATACGAAGGCCGGCGCGGCGGTAGCGGGCGGCGCGAACAACGCAACGCTGGTTGGATGGCGGGGGCGGTGGTGAGGTCGAATTCTACGCCGCGGTGGCTTGCACTGCTCCTCGTGACCGTAGCCATCGATGGCTGTCTGATCGACACGAAGGACTACCCACTTGAATCCAGCTCGCACGATTCGTCAGACGCCGGTGCGAGCAGTTTGGTGGGAGGCCCCGTTGTTAGCGGCGAATCTGGAGCGGCGGGAGAATCTTCCGACGCGGGCAGCGGAGGTATTGGGCAAGGTGGAGATGATTCGACGGCTACCGGCGATTCTGGTGCGAACACCGCTACTGGTGGCGTGAGCCCGACCGGTGGGACGGCGAGCACAATGAGCTCCGGCGGTGTTGGAAAGGCCGGCAGCACGAGTGTGGGCGGCACGAGCGCGGGCGGTGTGGGTGCCGGCGCTGGCGCACCGAACGGCGGCGCACCGAACGGCGGCGCACCGAACGGCGGCGCACCGGGCGCGGGCGCAGGAGGTGCTCCCGACTCAGGGGAGTGCGGGCCGGCTTTTGCCACGAGTGCATGCCTCGACCTAACCGTCGGAACGAAGGTCTCGTGGGGCGGTCACAACTACACCTGCAGCGACGACAACTGCCGCAATTGCGAGGACACGCCGGCATGTGCTCCGAGCATGAGCGGGTGCCCATTTGGTGCCGTCTGGACCGACAACGGCAGCTGTAGCTGACTCGGAAGGGCACGCCTGGCATGGTGACGCGCTGGCTACCAAGACTTGCGATCTGGGGGGCGCTTGCGAGTAGCGCTAGCTGCTCGATCAGCGTGGACGACTATCCGCTCGAAGGCTCGAGGTACGTCGTCGGGGAAGAGGCCGGATCGTCAGGCGACGGCTCGCTCGCGGGCGAGTGTGGTGAACCAAACGTTGAGCGCTCCAAAGGCGGCTCCGCGAGCGCAAATACCGATGCCAACGCTGACAGCGCCAACTGAGACTAGTTAGCCGTCGAGCCGAAGTAACACCCGCTCCAGCTTGCGAATGAGCAGGGCAGCGTCGCTCTTTTCAACGTAGTCTTCTGCGCCCAAGTCGAGTGAGATACGGCTGTCGGACGGGTGACCTGCTCGTCCGGACCAAACCACGACTGGGATGTGCGCGGTCCTCGCGTCCGCCTTCAGCTTGCTGAGCACATCGCGGCCGTCGGCGTCTGGAAAGTCGATATCCAGTACGATGACATCCGGCTGTGCCTCGACCGCCAATGCGAAGGCAGAGGCGCCCGTTACCGCGTGGATGAGCTGATGCCCACGCTTCTGCGCAATGCGTGCGACGACCTGCTGGATCGCCTGGTTGTCGTCAGCCAACAGAATTCGGCGGCTGCGGTGTTTTTTTTCTGTCTCGGTCATGGCAGCGCCGCCGAAAATTTGCGTTCACCCGGCTGCGTTGAACCGGGCTACTCAGCGTTGCCACAGGCGCGACCCGCAAGGCATAGTCATTTTGCCAGACGGCGCTGAGGTTACTCGGGGAACACAACCCCTTTCTTTAAGTGACGTGGCGCGACGAGTCAGTGGACCTTCAATCGGCCCTCTTTCATCGCGACGACGGGCGTTGGCGCGACGCAGCGCCGCACCGAGCGTGACGGCGCGAGCTCGTCGATGATGGTCGATTGTCGCCGACACAAGACGCCATCTTGTGCGGCCACGATGCGTACGACCTCGCGTGCCTGATGTACGGGAAACCTCACGAGGTATTGCTGATGAGGGCCGTTGGCCGTCAATGTCGCGCCGATCAGCGCTAGCTCTCGGATTGCCTCTTCGACCATGCTCGGACCAGCGATCTCGAACCTGGCCGACCAAGCGTTGCCGCTTGCTTCATTGCATTCGCAGATTTGAGCAAGCCACTCGTCCGTGTCTTCGTCGTCGGACATGAGAGCGGGCTGCCGCATCCGTCTGTCGGCGTCAACCAGCCCTCCTGACGAGGCTGAATCATTGCGATTGCCGGCTAGACGTATGTGCCGGTGGCAACATCGAGATAAATCTCGATGTTGCCACCGGCACCTGAGCTCGCGACTCTCGCCGCAAAGGGTCTGCGCTCCGTTCAGGGCTTCGGCGGGATGACCGGAGGGGTCCGGAACGCGTACGGCGTGCCGAGCGGATCCCCGAAAATGATGTCCTCCCAACCGGTGAAACGAGACGCCGCGTATAGGCTCTCGGCTGCGCTGTAGCCCGAGTAGTAGCGGTTGAGCGCGATCTCCGGCGAGGCAACGGCCTGCAACAGCGGCTCACCGACGTACGCCTTGCCGCACGTGAGCCCGTGCGCGATCAGATCTGCCATCAGCGACTGCCCGCCGGGATCGAACGGTTTGAGGAACGTGCGTCCGGCGGTCGAGACGGCGGTGTCTGAGATCGAGCCATCCGCGAAGGTGAGCGATTCGTACGCTGCTGAGCCGCTCACCATGGTTGGGTCTTGACCGGGAGGAGGCACCTGGCCGAAGTTGGTGTCGTTGCTGCCCCAGGAAAAGTACCCGAGCAAGTTGGTCTGGTTACCCACGAACGCAGCATTCATGTCGATGATGTTCGGAACCCCCGACGCTTTGAGTATGGCGCCGCCGTTCAGCATGTCGGTGTTCCAGTTACCGTAGTTCCACTCAGAGGTGACGTTTTGCGTTACCGGAGCCGGCTGCGCCGCGTCACCGAGGCCGAGGGGGGTGTCGATATCCAGCAGGACCTTGTTGGTGCTGGTGGCAGCCGTTTGTTCACCAGCCAGCGCTCGAGTGACTAGCGCCTTTGCGTCGGCTTCGGTGAAGCCGTCGAGCCGGGTCACGATGTAACCACCGAATTTGGCGTGCGTGAACGGATCGGTCGCGTTCCAATAACGATTGAGCCAGCCGCTGCCCACCGTGCCCGAGCCGGTGATGTTGATTTTCTTCGCGTCGGCGATTTGCGGGTAGTCGATCGCGGCCAAGTAGCTGTCGACCGAAGGTTGCCCCGAGCCATTCGGCTTGTTGTCGACGTCGCCCTGGCAGCAACCGGTTTTTGCGCCGTTGATTCGGATCGGGATGCCCTTGGTGAGCACGATGAAATTGACGTTCGTGTGGGCAGTCAAGAACTGCTGAATGGGCGTCGCGATTGAGCTCGTGTAGTCGGACAGCTCGATGGTCTCGTTGTCCGAGCTCGTGGCCGAGTCCGCGCAGCTGATGGACAGCATGTTCGGCACGTTCCGCTTGGTGGCGTAGTCCTGCGCGATCGCCATGGAGGTCGGGCTCTTCGAGTTGGAGACCACCAGCACTTCGTCTGCGGTGCGTTTCGGTCGCTGCGGCTGAGGTCCGGCGCCCGCGCTGCCGCCTCCGCTCCCGCCTTGCTGAACAACGCCGCCGCTGCCCGCGGAGCTTCCGCCCCCGCTGCCGCCGATGATACTGCCTCCGCCCGCGCCGCTCGCGTTGCCCGCACCGCCTAGGCTAGGTGCGCCGGCGCCTGCGATAGCGCCTCCGTTCGCACCACCGTTGGGCCCTGCTCCGGCGCCGGCGGTTGGCGCGCCGCCGGTGCTGTTTGGTGTGCCGCCTCCGCCGTCCCCGTTACTCGACGACGACGAGCAGGCAGCGCCGATCAGCGCAGCTGCCGTGACTAGCGAGAGGCCCGCGTACCGCTCGAGCGTGCTCGAATGACGCTTTCCCTCGGCTTTTGTGTTGGGTCGACCAGCGCTTGTCTGTCTTTTTGAGATCACAATAGTCAGTGGGGGACCGCGAGATTCTTGATCAGGTATTTCGCCTCTGCTGTGCGCTTTTTTGTGATCGAAACGGGCCGGCCGGAGGAGGCGCTTCAAGTGCAATTATCGCACTGTTCGCCGTGTAGTTTGATGTCGCAGCTGACGCGACACCGGCGCGCAGGCTTAGCGAACATCTACAAAGGGCGCACCTGAGTCAACCGGTTGAAATCGCATGTAAATGAGTGACTAGCCAGCGGGGCACTAGGTTTTCCATGACAAATCGCGACAACTGGTGGCAATAGCCATCATGTTAGGGATATGCAGGCCTCGCCCACTCCGCGGTTTGTTCTTGTTTGCGTTGGCGTACGGCGTGGCGTGTACCTCGGGGAGCTCGAACACGCCGAGCGCAACCGCCGGTGCGCCTGGGATGAGCGGTTCGGCGGGCGTCACCGGTATCGCCGGAACGGCAACGAGCGTGGGCGGAGCGGCCGGAACGAGCACGGGCGGAGCGGCCGGAACGACAACCAGCACGAGCGGCGCAGCCGGGCTGAGCCAAGCCGGCTCCGACACCGGCGGCAATGGCGGTACCGGCGGCGGGGTTATCACGCCGCCCCCGCCCGACCCCGTCATCACGCTCAAGGACGGCACGTTGCGCCTCGAAGTGTGGGGCGAAACCACGATCCGCGTCATCTACGGCACGACCGCGCCGATGCCCGCCAAGAGCCTGGCAGTGAACGAGACTCGGCCGGTGACGCCATTCACGTTGGCCGACACCGCGACCGACGTGACGATCACGACGACGAAGCTGCGTGCGCACGCCGACAAGACCACCGGGCAAGTGACGTTCCTCGATCCGAGCGGCAACGTGATCCTTGCGGAAGCGGCAAGCGCCTCGCATCAGCTCAACGCTCCGAGCAGCGGTCCCGGGCCCTACTCGTCCGTCGGAACGTTCACTCCCAAGGCCGGCGAGCTGTTCTATGGGCTCGGCCAGCACGAGCAGGCCCAAGACGGGAAAATGGCCTATTCGGGGTCGATCCAGCTGGTACAAAAGAACCAGGGCGAGAGCAGCGTGCCGCTGCTGATGTCGAGCGGCGGCTACGGGATCCTATGGGACAATCCCTCGGTCACGACCTTCAATATTGCCGCGAACGTGAAGGTCACATCCGAGGTGGCAAACCTGGTCGACTACTACTTCATGGTCGGCGCTGCGGATCAGGTCATCGGCGCGTACCGCGCGCTCACGGGACAAGCTCCGCTGTTCGGCAAATGGGCTCTCGGTTACTGGCAGAGCAAAGATCATTACAGCACGCAGGCTGAGCTCTTGGGCGTCGTCTCGACGTACCGCTCGAAGCAAATCCCAATCGATAACATCGTGCAAGACTGGTTCTACTGGGGGGATGGTCTGCCGTGGGGCTCGCACCAATTCGATCCGACGAACTATCCCGACCCGGTGGGAATGTTCAAGACGATCCACCAGAACAACTTCCACGCGATGATCTCGGTCTGGGGCCGATTCCAGGATGGCAGCGACAACTACGCAGCGCTCTTGGCCGGCGGAGACTTCATCACTCCAGCTCTCGATCCGAACGACTATGCAACGCACGGGACGAACTACTACTACGACGCATTCAAAGCTGACGCGCGGACCTTGTACTGGCAACAGATGAACACTGCGCTGTTCAGCAAGGGCGCCGACGCGTGGTGGCTCGACGCGACCGAGCCAGAGCTCAACACGAATTACGGCGAGTTTCGGACTTTTCAAACGAGCGTCGGCCTAGGCGCGGTCGTCTTCAACGCGTACCCGCTCATGACGACGATGGCCGTGCATGACGGGCAGCGGGCGACCAGCAGCGACAAACGTGTGTTCATCTTGACGCGGTCCGCATACGCCGGTCAGCAGCGCAACGGCGCGGCCACTTGGACTGGCGATATCACGGGTGATTGGGCCACGTTCAAGCGGCAAGTCCCAGCTGGGCTCAATTTCTCACTCAGCGGCATCCCCTATTGGACCACCGACATCGGCGGCTATTTCCTCTCCGATCTCGGCGGTGCGGGTTCGCCGGGGTTCACCGAGCTCTTCGAACGCTGGTTCCAATTCGGCG
>Ga0210392_10001755_pt1 | contig 11271 bp, 7 predicted proteins | sample IncBWC30OmetaG_FD_161057 | JGI IMG/M metagenome (GOLD analysis project Ga0210392, IMG submission 161057) | Forest soil microbial communities from Barre Woods Harvard Forest LTER site, Petersham, Massachusetts, United States - Inc-BW-C-30-O ...
GTCTCATCGACCAGGTCGGCGGCAGGGAAAAATTCATTGCGCGGCTGGATGACTTCTTCAGGCGAACGCCGGATGTCTCGCATTGGAACGAGCTGTACAATCACTCCAACGAGCCGGTGCATCTGGTGCCGTTTCTCTTCAACCGTGCCGGCGCGCCCTGGCTGACGCAGAAGTGGGTGCGCTTCATCGACGAACACGCCTATCACGACAACCCCTACGGAATCAGCGGCAATGAGGATGTCGGTCAGATGTCCGCGTGGTATGTGCTGACCGCCTGCGGCATTCATCAGGCCTGTCCTGGCGACACGCATTATGAGGTGTTCACGCCGATTTTTGACCGCGTGGAAATCCGCATCGATCCCATCTACGGCAAGGACAGGAAATTTACCGTCATCTCCCGGGGCAACGGTCCTGGCGAACGCTACATCAAATCAGCGAAATTCAACGGTAAACCGCTGGATCGCTGCTGGCTCGATCATGCGGAAATCGTCGCCGGCGGCACGCTTGAACTTCAACTCACCGACCAGCCAACAAAGTGGGGGGAGCCAAAAAGTTGAATAGCTCCTCCACACTCGCAGGCCCCGCCGCATCCGTAGAACCAGATGGGCGTCCCCGCACCCAGCGCGGTCCATTCGCCGTGATGACCGTGCTCTTCTTCGTCTGGGGCTTCATGGCCGTGTGGAACGACATTCTCATTCCCCGCTTCAAGGAGGCGTTCGCCTTGAACTACTTTCAGGCGATGCTCGTGCAATTCGCTTTCTTTGGCGCCTACGGATTCGGATCGCTGGTCTATTTTGCGATCTCGATCACCTCGGGAGATCCCATCAACCGGATTGGCTACAAGAATGGTGTGCTGATCGGCTTGCTCATTGCCGCGCTCGGCAGCGCCTTGTTCGTTCCAGGCGCCATCCTTGGATCTTATCCCCTTTTTCTAACGGCCCTCTTTGTGATGGGCCTCGGCTTCGCCATGCTTCAGATCGCCGCCAATCCGTACGTGACCATCCTGGGTCCGGAGAGCACGGCGTCGAGCCGGCTGAACCTGTCGCAGGCATTTAATTCCTTCGGGACGACCATTGGCCCCCTCGTCGCCGGCTACCTGATCTTTGGGCTCTTCAATCGGCCGGGGATAAGCGGCGGCGCCTCCGTCAAGATCCCATACCTCTGCCTGGCCGGAGTGTTCGTGCTGCTGGCCATCGCGTTCACGTTTTTCAGGCTCCCTGCCTTCACCAACCCGGAACGAATCACGGGCTGGGGAGCATTGCGGTACCGGCACACGGCGCTCGGAATCGGGGCGATCTTCATGTACGTCGGCGGAGAGGTCACCGTTGGCAGCTCGCTCGTGAGTTTTCTTCGGACGTCAGGCGCGGGCGGACTTTCGTACGAGTCCGCGAGCAAGTACCTGTCGTTCTATTGGGGTGGCCTCATGATCGGACGTTTCATGGGAGCTTTCGCCCTGAGTGATATCCGGCGGGGACTCAGGAATACCTTCGTCACGCTCGTGCCGATCGCCGCCTTCACGGTGATTGCGGTCCTGCCCTCGGCGGCCGCGGCTCTCAGCCATGTCCCCTTCTTTGCCGCCTTCCTGGATCCGGTGACCGTGGCCAACATTGGGCGAATTTGCGGCTCCAGCAGCGTCGGGCACTTTGGCGTCCTGCTCTGCATCCTCCTGCTCGCATTTTTTGCCGGCGAGTCGAGTCCGCACAGGATGCTGGCGCTATTCGGAACGTTGATTGTCGGGTTGCTGATCACGGGCATGGCCACTTCGGGCGAGACCGCGCAGTGGGCGATCCTTGGCGTCGGCCTCTTCTGCTCGGTCATGTGGTCAAATATCTTCTCCCTCGCCATCGAGGGGCTTGGCCCGCTCAAGGGGCAGGCATCGGCGCTTCTGATCATGGCGATTCTTGGTGGCGCCGTGCTTCCGCCCATTCAAGGTGCCGTCGCCGATCAATTTGGCCTGAGGGCGTCGTATCTGGTGCCGGTAGTCGCGTTCGGCTATATCGTATTTTTCGGCCTTTACGGCTATCGGGCCGGCAGGGAAGGAACGGCGGGCTCCATGACGCGGTCAACCTCGTCACCGCGTCGGTCGAATGCACTATAACAGTGGAAAATAACCCATGAAACCTTTGAACCCAAACGGAACAGTCCCGGAGAAAACCGAGGCCGGCGTAGTGCCAGCGCGTTTCCGCTGGACGGTATGCGTTCTCCTTTTTCTCGCGACATCCATCAACTATATGGACCGGCAGGCGCTCGCGATCCTCGCCCCGACGCTTCAGGCCAAAATCGGATGGAATGAGCGGGAGTACGGCCATATTGTAACGGCGTTTCAAGCCGCGTATGCGATCGGCGTGCTCGTATTCGGCTGGCTGGTTGACGTGTACGGAACCAAATTGGGGTACTCGCTGGCCGTGTTCATTTGGAGCGCCGCGGAGTGCGGCCATGCCTTGGCGCGCAGCGCGTTGGGGTTTGGCCTGGCGCGGTTCGGCTTGGGCTTTGGCGAAGGGGGCAATTTCCCCGCAGCGATCAAGGCCGTCGCTGAATGGTTTCCGCCGGAAGAGAGGGCGCTCGCCACCGGTTTATTCAACTCCGGATGCAGTGTGGGGACAATCTTCGCTTCGCTTTTTGTGCCATGGGCAACCGCAAGGTACGGCTGGCAGGTTGGCTTTCTGGCTTTGGGACTGATCGGCTTTGTTTGGATGATGGGATGGACCTTCTTCTATAAGAACCACCAGCCGCCAGGCCAGCCGGCCGTTCCCGATCGGAAGGACCCCGGATCGTCAGTATCCTGGCGAATGGTTCTGCGCACGAGGCAGAGCTGGGTCTATATTATTGGTATAGCCTTAACGGCGCCAATTTATTGGTTCTATATCTATTGGACGCCCAAATTTCTTTTCCAGAGATTTGGCATCCCGCTGAGCGCGATTGGCATGCCCATGGTGATAATTTTTCTTTGCGCGATGGCCGGGGGCATCGGTGGCGGATGGATTTCGTCGATCCTCCTGCGGAAGGGATATTCGCTCAACGTTGCGAGAAAGGTGGCGCTGGGGCTTTCCGGTGCCTGCGCCATTCCGGTCATTTGGGCCCCAGCCGTCGGAAGTTCGCAAGCGGCGGTGTGGCTGATCGGCCTCGCTGCCGGCGCCCATATGGCGTGGGCCGCGAACCTGTTCACCATCGCGTCCGATCTTTTCCCCAAGGCCGCAGTCGCGTCGGTCGTGGGAGTGGGCCTCATGGTCAGCGCCGTAACCGGGATGGCCTTCGCCGAGTATGCGGGATTTTCGCTGCAAAGCTCGGGCGGGAATTACGCGGGCTTGTTCCGAATCGCGGGAAGCACCTATCTTGTCGCAATAGTCATCATGCATGCTTTGGCGCCAAAGTACAAACCTGTGAGCTAAGAAATACCCGAAACCACCATGCTAAAACTCGATCTGACGAGCCGCCGTTGTCGCGGCATTATTTTATTATCGGCCGGACTTCTCTCGGTCATGGCCTTATATGGAGTGGAACCGCCTCAACCGGAAGCCGGCGGAAATTGCGTTTTTCGTATTGGGGAATTTGATGGTTCGTCCCTGGAATTTGCCCAAAAGGATTTTGCCGGGGAAGAAAACTATGTTATCGGGCGCAGCCAGCCGGCGACGGGTTGGCGTGCCTTTCAGCCGGCAGTCATGGCCGCGGAGCTGACGAACCCCAACGAAGCCGCGGCGCATCCCCGAACGATCAAGTTCCAGATTCCCGATGCTCCGGCGGCGGCTTACCGGCTCAAGGTGTCGTTGCTCTTTGAACAGACGAGCTTTCCCGCCCTGCGCGTTACCATTAACGGAAAATCAGGGATATATTATCCGGAGCCAAAGCTTGATTATCGCATGGGGGATACCGTTGCGGCGCAAGACCCCGTCTATTCGACGGCTGACATCGTCTTTGTTTTTCCTGGGTCGCTCCTGCATCAAGGGCTGAATACCATCGCGCTGCAGGCGGTTGAGGATGCAGTGGAGACGATCCAAGATGCTGGTTTCACCTACGACGCGGTCGAGTTGGATCGCTGGGGATCAGGCCCCGTCGACAGCGACACTTCAACGCGAATCGACCCCACGGTATATTTCCGCAAGCAGCCGAATGGACTTTCCGAGTTGGTCAACGTGACGATTCACAGCCCGCGAAGACTCAGTTCAGAGGACACCGTATCGCTACTTTTGGATGGCCAGACGTACCAAAAGAAATTGGGAATTTCCCGGGATTTTGGTGAAGCCAGGATCGCGTTCGAAGTGCCAGAGTTCCCCGCTCAATCGGTTGCCAGGGTGAACTGGGGCGCAGGCGACGCGAGTGTTTCCGCGGAGCAAAAAATCACGCCGCGGAAGAAGTGGACGATTTTCCTGGTTCCTCACATCCATTTGGATGTTGGCTTCACGGACTTCCAGGCGAAGGTCGCGGTGATCCAGGCGCAGGTCATGGATGAGGCGATGGACCTGATCGCAAAGTATCCCGACTTTCGCTTCAGCATCGATGGGGAATGGTGCCTGGAGCAGTTTATGAAGACCCGGAGCGCCCGGGAGCAGGAACGCGTGATTACCGCGATCCGAAATCAGCGCCTCTATGTTCCCGCGCAGTACGCGAATCTTCTCACCGGCCTTCCCACCGCCGAGACGCTCATAAGGTCCCTCTACCCGAGCGCCAACTTCAGCCGCGAACACCAGACTCCGTTCAACTACGCCAACATCGCGGACGTGCCCTCGTATTCCTGGTCCTATGCTTCCGTCTTGGCCGCGGCGGGCATCAAGGATTTCGTTGCCGCAGCCCACGACCACCGGGCGGCGACGTTGATGCAGGGGCGCCTCAACGAACATTCCCCGTTCTGGTGGGAGGCGCCTGACGGCCAGAAGGTTCTTTTTTACTATACGCGCAGCTATCTGCAGATGGAGATGCTGTTCGGGCTGCCGCCGGTGCTCTCGGCCGGAATCGAAACGATCCCGGTATTTCTGCAGCAATATGAACAGCCGGATTATCGCGCCTCCGCCGCCATTATCTACGGAACCCAGGAAGAAAACCGCGCCTTATTCCCGCAGCAGGCCGAACTGGCGGGGAAATGGAATGCCGAATGGGCTTATCCGCGGATGGAAAACTCCGGCTTTCATGACGCGCTTGAAACCATTCGCCAGCAGTGCGGGGACGATATTCCCACCTTCAGCGGGGATGGCGGTCCTTATTGGGAACTTGGCGTCGGGTCGGACGCGCGCTACGTCGCCATGGAACGCGAAAATGAAGCCCGCGGAGCCTCCGCGGAAAAGCTTTCCACGATCGCATCGCTGATCGATCCGAGGATTGCGGTCGATAAACCGGCGCTGGACGACATGTGGACGAATATGATTCTCATGGACGAGCACACGTGGGATTCCTGGTACAGCGTAACCGATCCCGACGCGGTCGAAGCGAAGAAACAGCTCGCGGTTAAGGATTCGTACGCAATCAGGGCTCAAGCATCCGTTGATTCCCTGGCGGGCGCGGGCCTGGCGACATTGTCGAATTCCATCTCGGCGGGAACGAACAGCCTGATCGTTTTCAACACGCTGAATTGGCCGCGCAGCGGACTGGTGGAATTCGATTTGGAGAAAAAGCAGGAACTGGCCGATCCTTCCTCAGGTTCGCCCATCCCACTCCAGCTGGTCCGGAAATTGCCCGATGTGAATCACGTTCGCTTTGAGGCGGAGAATATACCGGCTCTGGGATATAAAGTGTATCAGCTGCGAGCATCGACGGGGAAAATGGCGCAAGCTGCCCCCGGCCGGGATGCCACGCTCGAAAGCCCCTATTATCGGGTCGAACTGGATCCTGCCAGTGGCGCGGTGCGCAGCATCTATGACAAGGAACTGCATCGCGAGTTGGTCGACCAAGGCAGCGATTATCGATTCGGCCAGTATCTGTATGTCACGGATACGGATCCGGCCCAGAACCAATCGAAGACGTGGTACCGCGGAAAATTGGATTTGCAGATTCATCCCGCCGGCAACGGAAAAATCATTTCGGTCACCCGCACGCCCTACGGCTGGGAAGCGAAGATGAAGAGCACCGCCGCCGGCACCCCGACCATCGCGACAACCCTCCGGCTCTTCGAACATCAAAAGCGGATCGAGTTGGTCGAGGACGTGGACAAGGAGGCGGTCAGCACGAAGGAGGCGGTTTATTTCGCGTTCCCCTTCGCCATCGACCATCCGAGGTTCCAATACGAAATTCAGACCACGTCCATGGATCCGGCCAAGGACATGTATCCGGGGGCCGGTCATGAATGGTTTTCGGTGCAGCATTGGGTTTCCGTTCAGGCGGATGGCGTCTCGGCGTCGGTATTGCCCCTCGACGTTCCGCTGATCACGCTTGGTGACATCGACCGCGGCCAATGGCTTGATTCATTCGGCGAGCGACGGGCGGCGATTTTCTCTTTCGCGATGAACAACTACTGGGAGGATAACTACGTGGGCAGCCAGGGAGGCCACTTCCAGTTCCGGTATGTCGTCACGAGCGCGCCCTCGACCGATGAGGGTCAATTGAGCCGCATGGGATGGGAGGAGGCGACTCCGCTGGAGGTTGATGAGATCACGCTCCAGGACAAGACCATGAACGATGCGCGTCCATTGGATGGACGGCAGGCAAGCCTTGCTCAAATCTCGGACTCCAACGTCCTGCTCGATACGATGAAGCCGGCGGAAGATCGGGATGGAACCATTCTCCGCTTGCTCGACCTGGGCGGTTCGACGAGGTCGGTTTCGGTTCGCCTGCCGGCTTTTCGCTTCAGCAGCGCATGGCAGACGGATGCGGTCGAGAGGAACCAGGGTCAATTGGCGGTGAAGGACGGCCACGAGTTCACCGTCACCATGCATCCGCACGAAATCGTGACGGTGCGGATCGAAACCAACGGGCCTTGATCAATTGATGCTATAACGCAGGGGTTTATTTTATGCAAATCACGGAACATAACGCGGCAACAGTGGCCACGAATCAGGCCCAGCGCATCCCGATCGAGGTGTTTCCCATTCTGTCGGCCGCGCCCTCTTCGGTGGCCGTGCAGAGTGTTCTCGTCGGGGCGGTTCCCGGAGTCGCGGCGGATCTGGTCACGATTGGAGGTCCGGCTCAATTCAGGGACTCGGGCGACTTGAATCATGAGGTTATATGGCTGTTCATCGGCGGCCCGGCGGTGATCCATACGCGGAGTCTCGATTATAAACTCACGGATGAGACCATTGCCCGTGCGCCGCTGGGTTGGGCTTGGTCGATTGAGGTTGAGGCCGGTCAAACCCTGCGCGCCATTCGCTTCCGCAAGGAATTGAGCGTTGAGGACCGGGGTGAACTTGCAAAATTCGCGGAGAATAATGCCGCGCCATGGATCCGGCGTTTCTTGGATTGTCCGTCGTACACCGAGGCCATCAAAAGCCCCAAGACGGTTAGTCGGACGCTGCTGCCCGAAAACTTTGTTCCCCGGATGGCGATCGGCACCGTGGAGACCACCGGGCCCGACCGGGTTGGTCGCCACCAACATCCCATGCTCGAGCAATATTTTATCGGGCTTCAAGGCAACGATGCGACCGTCAGCGCTGACGCCGTCAATAGCCAGTTTCCTGAGTTTTCCATCCTCCATATCCCCCTGGGATCAATGCACGGAACGGAGGTCGCGGCCGGGAAGCGCCTCTATTATGTGTGGCTCGATTTTTTTACGACCAAGGAAGGCCAGGAATGGCTGAAAATGCATAAGCCCATTCATGAAAAATAAACCCAGCGCGCCCCGCCGCTTTGGCATGGTCCTTCGCTTGCGAGCGGAGAAAGTTGAGGAATACAAGCGCTTCCACGCGGCCGTCTGGCCCGGTGTGCTCGAAAGCATTTCGAGGGCCTCGATCAAGAACTACTCGATTTACTACAAGGACGGATGGCTGTTCAGTTACTTTGAATATTGGGGCAGTGATTTCGACGCCGACATGCGCGCCATGGCGGCCGACAGCGAGACGCGCAGGTGGTGGGCGGTCATGGAGCCGATGCAGGAGCCGCTGCCTTCGCGCGCCCCAGGCGAATGGTGGGCGAGGATGGAAGAGGTTTTCCATCACGATTGATGGAGCGGCGATCGCCGGAACCGCCGCCAGGTGAAGGGCAGGGGAGGAATTGGACAACACCGCCAACGCCAACGACAAGGGAAGTAAAATGTATCGATATGATTGACTTTGATCATATAAAAGAGCCTCTATTATCCATGCGCGTGCCGAAACATCTGGTCGACCGTCGTCGGGAGGAGCTTCGCGGCCTCATTCAGGGGAGTGGATTTCTCCCCGTCGCCGAAATCTGCCGTCGCTTGGCCATATCGGAGGCGACCGCTCGGCGCGATCTGGTCGCGATGGAGGGAAACGGTCACATCACCCGGACCTACGGCGGCGCCCTGGCCGACTACAATAGCGCCTTTGCCTCCTTGGACGAACGGTCGGGCCGGGCTCGGCTGGCAAAAGCCCGGATTGCCGCAAAAGCCGCGGCCCAGATCCCCCGCTCGGGCACGATCTTTCTCGATGCGGGCACGACCATCCATGCCGTGGCCCGGGCGCTTACCCGCCGGCGCGATCTGGTTCATTTGGTCGTGGCCACCAACAGTCTCGCGGCCGCCTCTGTTCTGACCGGTATTGCCGGCGTGGAGCTGCATGTGATCGGTGGCATGTTTCTCAACCGGCAGGCGGCGCTCATGGGCACCCGCGCGATTCGCTCGCTCGGTGGCTGGGCCTTTGACGCAGCTTTCCTCAGCGCAGAGGGAATGGATGCGGCCGGGCTCAGTAACTCCCACGCCAGCATCGCCGCCTTTCAAAAGGCGGTGCTGCGCCACGCCAAACGAAAATTTTTCTGTCTCGATGCCTCCAAGCTCGGTCGATCCACGCCCCACCGGGTGGCCCCCTGGCAACAGTTGACCACTCTGGTCACGGACGCCGCACCCAAACGCCTCGCCGAACAGGGCATCTCCCTTCCTTCCGCCAATCTTCTCGGCGCCTGAACCTAGGCTCAACGCTTTCCTCAAACCCGCTTTATCCCATGAAGAAATTAAATCGCAAAACTGTTCTCCTCGTCGCCAACGGCGACCTGCGCCAATCCGCCAACGAGAAATGTTGGCCGGCGCAGGCCGCGATGGAAAAGAAACTGGCGGCGGTCTTGGCTGCCAGCGGCTGGAAACTCGTCCGCGCCCACCCGTATCGTCCGGAAAGAAAGCACGGCTTCATCAGTTCGCAGAAGGAGGGCATGGCGGTTTTTGCCGACCTTGATTCGTCCGCCCCACTCATTGTCGCTGAGTCGGTTTGGCAATACTCCCATCATCTTCTGCCCGGGCTCATCAGCCATCGCGGACCGATTCTCACGGTCGCCAACTGGTCCGGCACCTGGCCGGGGCTCGTCGGCATGCTGAACCTCAACGGCTCCCTGACCAAGGCCGGGGTCAAATACTCCACCCTCTGGAGCGAGGATTTCGATGACGACTATTTCCACGCGGGCTTGACCTCCTGGCTCAAGACCGGGGTGGCGCGGCACAAGACCGGGCACGTCAAATCGTTGGCCCGTGCGGTGGTGCCGGGAAAAGCGCAGCAGGTGGCGAAATCGATTGCCGCGGACCTGCGTCGCCGGAAGTCCATCATGGGGATTTTTGACGAAGGCTGCATGGGCATGTACAATGCCGTCATCCCCGATGAGCTGCTGTTTCAAACCGGGGTTTACAAGGAACGCCTGTCACAATCGGCACTCTATTTTGGCGCGACCCAGGTAAGCGACGCCGAGGCCAAGGCGGTTTTCAATTGGTATCAGAAAAAGGGCCTGAAGTTTCACCTGGGAACCGAGGAGACGACCGAACTCACCAAGAATCAGGTTCTCTGGCAGTGCAAAACCTACATCGCGGCCTGCCGGATCGCGGATGAATTCGGCTGCGAAACCATCGGCATCCAATATCAACAGGGCCTCAAGGACCTGCTGCCGGCCTCCGACCTGGTTGAAGGAACCCTCAATTCCACGGATCGACCGCCGGTGAAAAACGCCGCGGGCCAGGTCATCCGGGCCGGTCAGCCGATCACCCATTTCAACGAGGTCGACGAATGCGCCGGACTCGACGGGCTCTTCACCCAGCGGGTGCATTCCGCCCTTGGCCAGCCGGTGGCCAACACCCTGCACGACTTGCGCTGGGGCGATTGGGACAAGTCTGGCACGACTTCCGACTACGTCTGGGTCTTCCTGATTTCCGGCAGCGCGCCGGCCGACCATCATATCGGGGGTTGGGCCGGCTCCGATTCACACCGCCAGCCAGCAATGTATTTCCGTCTCGGTGGCGGCACACTGCGCGGCATCGCCAAGCCCGGTGAAATTGTCTGGAGCCGTGTTTTCATGGAGGGAGGTAAGCTCAAAATGGATCTCGGCCGAGCCAAGGTTATCTCCCTGCCTGCGGCAGAAACGGAGCGCCGCTGGCAGGAGACCACCTGGCAGTGGCCGATCATGCATGCCGTGACTTATGGCGTATCTCGCGACCAGATGATGGCCCGTCATAAAGCCAATCACATCCAGGTGGCCTATGCCCACTCGGCAAAGGAAGCTGATCTCGCCCTTTACACTAAGGCGGCGCTCGCCGCCGAACTCGGCCTGAACGTCAGCGTCTGCGGCACCAAGGCCGACGGCTCGCCCTTTTAACCATGTCCAGCAAGAGATATCCATGGCCTGCCTTGCTCGCGTTGTCCCACGAACTGGGTCGCGAGGATCGCAAACTCGCCATTCTCGGCGAAGGCAACACTTCCACCCGTCTTTCCGCCCGGACCTTTGTCGTGAAGGCCTCTGGCTCGAATCTCGCGGCCTTGGGGAAGGCTGATCTCACCGAATGCTCATTTCACAAATTGCTGCCCTTGCTCGACCGGAATTCCGTGAGTGACGCCGCCATTGACGAGGCGTTGTTTGCCGCGCGAGTTGATCCCAAGGCCAGGAAGCCCTCGGTTGAGGCGATCTTCCACGCTTTTCTCCTGACCTTGCCCGGGGTTCATTTTGTCGGGCATACTCATCCTATCGCGGTCAATCGGCTCCTGTGTTCGAAACACGCGCGCAGCTTTGCGCATCACCGGCTCTTCCCGGATGAAATCGTTTGCTGCGGAGCGGAGAGCGTCTTTGTGCCTTACACTGATCCGGGCCTGAAACTGGCGCAGGCCATCCGCTCGGCCGTCATCGCTTACATCAAGCGCCTGGCCCGGCCACCCCGGGTGATCTTGCTGGAAAACCACGGGGTCATCGCCTTGGGCGCAACGCCCG
>Ga0210392_10001760_pt1 | contig 11244 bp, 10 predicted proteins | sample IncBWC30OmetaG_FD_161057 | JGI IMG/M metagenome (GOLD analysis project Ga0210392, IMG submission 161057) | Forest soil microbial communities from Barre Woods Harvard Forest LTER site, Petersham, Massachusetts, United States - Inc-BW-C-30-O ...
ATCAAATTGCGCCTCCTTTAGGCAGCAGGCAGGAAATCGATCGGATAAATGATGGTCACCGGCGGTACGACCTTGGCGCCGAAGTTGAATGTCTTCACGCGTTCCACCACCTGCGCCGCCAAGTCCGGTGCATTCATGTTGGAGCCATGCAGCACGCACAGAGACACGGCGCCGTCGGGCTCGATCGTCAGGCGCAGGATCATCTTTCCTTGCAGCGTCGGATCGCGGCGTAGCTCGAGGTTGTACAACCGATAGAGCTGAGCCTTGTGACGGTCGAAGACGATCTGTATCTCCTCATCGGTGCGTCCGGGACCCGGCCCGCCGCTCACCGGGCGGCTTGCCGCCGCCCCTGATCCGATGCCGCTCGAGGCCTGCGTGAGCGAGCCGCCGCGAATCGCGTTGCGCTCGGTACCGCCGCCCGAGCCAAGGCCGCGACTCACGGCCGCCAGGTTGATTCCACCGCTCGAGCCTGGCGCGCTGGTGGTCAGCATCGCGCGCTCCGGCGTGCCCACCGAGTTGTCGGCGTTGTTAATGCGTGCCTGAGCGCCGAGCGCCGGATTGATCTGCGTGTCCGCGAGCGCGGCAAGCCGCTGCTTGAACACCATCAGCCCGGCGGGTTTCGGCGGCTCCACCGGCGCCTCGACGGCCGGCTTGACCGGCTCCTCCGTCGGGGCCTTACGCGCCTGCTGCGGTGTCGGCTTTTCCACGGGTTTCTGCACCGCGAGCTTCGGTGGCGGTGGCAACACGCGCGGCGGTGGAGGCGGCCGCGGCAATGCCATGGTGATGTGGAGCACTTGCTCGGGCGGTGTCTCCTCGGGCGCTGACAGCAGGGGCAGACTGATCAGGGGAAAGATCAGTGCCAGCAGGAGGCAGACCGCGAGCGCGCCCAGCAGCGACTTCTGAAAGCGCCGGTCATCTTCTCCTCCCCAGGCCCCAGGCATGATGAGCGGACGGGAATGAAGCCCGCTGATCTCCCGCTCGACGATCCACTCCTGCCGGAGCCGCTCATCCTCTTCCTGCGCTTCGAAGAGCTCATCCTCGATCAGTCCCGTACGATACTGTTCCTTGTCGATCTGATCGCGGGTGCTCTGTCGGTGCGCTTCCAGCTCGCCCACGCGGCTCTCGAAGGCGGTGACACGTTCGCGAACCCGTCCCAGCTGATCCTCAGCAGTCGTGACTGCCTCCGCAGTACCCCAGAACAACTGCGCGCCGCCGAGTTTGCCGAGCTCGCCCAGGGCGTCGCAAACTTGGTGCAGCAGGCGGTGCTGGTTGCGCTCGGTCGCGAGAGCCTCCAGCTGCGCGTCGAGTGCCCGCAGCTCGCCCACCAGGGCATCGACCGACTCCTGCGACGCGCCGAGTTCGGCGACGAGCGCCTGCTGATCCTTCAGAGCCTGATCGTTCGGCGCCTGCTGATCATGCGGCCTCGGCTGGTCCTCGACCTGATCTTGCGCTGTTTGCGAATTCATGCCGCTACCTTGAGGTGAAATGACGGTCAACGTGTCCCCCTTAAGAAGGCCGCTAGAGGCCCTTGACCACGCTCACGGGCTTCTCTTTCTGGAGCACCGCGAGCGAAATCTTGCCGTACGCAGCCGCCGTGCATGTCGCCAGAACTTTCCGCAGCACCTCGTACGGCAGATCCTTGTCGGCCATGACCGTGACCTCCTGCGAGGTGAGCGCCGCGTCACGCGCTGCCGCGTCGAGCCCGGCGATCGGGCGCTGCAGCACCTTGCGCAACGGCTCGATCAGCTCCGTGCGCGGGTCGTTGACTTCCGCGAGGCTCGCGACCGTCTCACCCTGCACGAACAGCGCGTCCTTCGTGACCATCACGACGACCGACTGCTTCGGGCGCGCATCGGTGCGCGACTGCGGAATGCTCACACCCTCGGAATTCTGGAGCACCTCCACATCCGTCGAGTACACGAGCAGGAATGCCACCAGCACCGACAGAATGTCGATCATGGGAATCAGATTCAGATGCGCATCCTCGCGCACCTTGCGCGGCATCAGCCCGAGACCACGCTTCAGCACCTTCATGGCGCATCTCCCAGCGCGATGTTCGTGAACAGCGCGACTTTCACTGTCTGCGCGCCTGGCACCGCCTGGCCAGCGACGAGCGCATCCGTAGCGGGCACTTCGGTGCTGCGGATCGCATCCATCGCCTGGATCAGCTCGTCGTAGGGAACCTTCCGCTCCGAGAGCACCGACGCATCCTCCGAGGTCGGATGCTCACGCTTCACCGCCAGCACGCCTTCGGTCAACGCGTTCAGGTCGTATGCGCCGCTCACCTTCGGTATCGTGGCGATCGCCTGCTTGCCGTCGCTGAGCTCGAAGCCGTCCTGGCGGACGATGACCTCGAGTCGAAACTTCGGCTCCGCAGGCTTCGCGGACACGGAGCTCGGCAGGTCGATCTGCATGACGACAATGCGCGAGAACACTGCCGTCATCAGCAGAAAGGTGACCAGGACGGTGAAGATGTCGATCATCGGCACGAGCAGCAGCTCGGCCGGCTTGCGCTCGCGACGCATGAGGAGACTGCGCATGGTGTGATCCTCAGGCGGCCGAGGCCGACTTCTGCACGAGTTCCAAGCGGCTCTCAGCCCGGGCCGCCTGCCGAGCGGAGAGCGCGTTCAGGAAGCGGATGGCCGCGGTCTCCAGGCCATCGCTCAGCCCCTGCGTCTTCGACTGCAGAAAGGCGTGCACCACCAGGATTGGAACTGCGGTCATCAGACCGAAGGCCGTGCAGTTCATCGCCTCGGAGATACTCGCCGACAGCAGGTTGGCCTTTTCCGCCGGGTTGACGGTCGCCACGGCGGCGAAGGAGTGGATCAGGCCGCTCACCGTGCCAAGCAGCCCGAGCAGCGTCGCGACATTGGCGGCCGTCGCGAGATAGTGGGTGCGCTTCTCGAGTTGCGGCACGATTTCCATCATGCTCTCTTGAATCGCTTTCTCCACGTCATCGCGCCGCCGCACCGCCCCCTGCAGGGCAAGCCCCATGTTGAGCACTCGCGCCATCGGAGAATCGTCCTTGCCGGTGAGCTCGCGCGCCTTGTCGAAGTCGCCGCTGGTGACCGCCGGCTCGACCCGGCTCCAGGTGCGTCGATTGCGGGCACTCATCATCGCGAGCGTGATGTAGCGCTCGATCGCGATTGCGATCGCCACCGCCCCGACGAGCAAGATGGGAAACATGTAGGCCCCGCCTGCTGTAAAGAACTTGACGATTGGATAGAAGAATTCCATATGCGAACCTCTTGAACGTTACGGATCTGTCAAACCACTAAAGCATTCACTCTCAACCTGACGCTCGCGCGAGCCGCTTCGCTCACTTCGAGCTCGACTTGAATTCGTAGTACGCCAGCTCGCGCATGAAGACGTCCTTGTCCACCGGTGCCGTCGCCGAGTCGAGCAGCCTGGACACGCTCGGCATGTCTCCGAGCTGCGAGCTCTTCCAGGGCACGAGCACGAGCGACTTCGGGGCGTCCTCGTTTCCGAGGATCGACATGCCCGACATCTTCACGTCGCCTCCGGGCGGCGCTGCCTGGCCGGCCGCAGCAGCCGAGTCCGCCTTGCCATCACCCGCTTTAGTCCTGGCGGTCTGCTTCGTCGCCCTTTGCTTTCGCGCGTCGACGGACTGGGTCGTTGCCCGCGCACTCGCCGCCGCCGGCGTGCCCGGCGCCGTCGCCGTCTCGTCGGCCGCCGCGCCGCGCGCGGCAGCGAGCAGTAAAAGGCTGAGGATGAGTGTCCGTACCATGAGTCCTCCTAAGTCTTCGTCCTGGCGTTCAGATCGGCGATCCACTTCGCCACCTGCTTGTCATCCGGGACCAGCTGCTGATAGGCAGCGTAGTTGTCCCGGGCGCACGTGAGGTCGCCCAGGTAAAGATCGCAGAGAATCGCCAGATTCAGCCTTGCGTAATGGAATCCGGGGAAGATTCCCAGCGCACGCTCGTAGCTTTCGCGAGCGGCAGCGAACTCAGCTTTCCTGCGGTACACGATGCCGAGCTCGTTGTACGCGACGAGCTGGCGGGGGTTGAGGTCGACTGCGCGCTTGAGGCTCACCAGCGCCTTGTCGAGATCGCCGGACTTGCCATACGCGATTCCGAGATCGACGTAGGCCGGGGCAGCATTGGGTGCTTTCTGGGTGACCTTGAGGAGCAACGCGATTCCCTGATCGAATTGCTTCGCGTCGAGAAGGCGCATCGCGCTGTCGTAATCGCCACGAACGTCTGCCGGGATGCGCGCTTTTTCAGTGAGCTGGAAGCCACCAGCATCCGGCTGAAGCGTCGATCCGGCCACGCTCGGCCTGCCCGCCGACGCCGTGGTCCAGCAGCCGAGGAGCGTCGCGGCCAGCACGAGTCGCGCCGCAACTCGCCGCGCGCCCGTTGTCCGCTCGAGATCAGTGCGAGTTTGCATTGTCTGCTCCCGCTGTGAGGGTGCCCGTTGCGGGCGCGGGCACGGCTTCCGCGGCCGTCGGATTGCCGAGGGCTGCTTCAACCACACGCGGCGGCGGTTGATAGACATACCGCTCGAGCGATCCGAGGAATCCGCTGCTGATTTCAGCGCGCGCGTAGGTCTCCGGCTTGAGCGCCGCGAGACGATCCAGGCTCTTCTGCGTCCACGCGTTGCTGAACGCCCGCCTCATCAGCTCGAGGTTCTTCTCGTGGACCGCGATCGCCTTCTCATCGAGCGGGTGCGCGGCATCGGCGAGTTGCTGTTCGTAGTCTTTGAGAGCCTCCGCGCCAAGATCGGCCGGACGCTCTGACTCGCGTAGGGCCTGGCTGAAATTCGCGTAGATCTCGGCCATGTAAAAGGTGGCCGCCGCGGTGACCTCCCCGACCTGGTAGTCGACCAGCCGGCCGAAGGCCTTGGTCGCATTGTCCATACTGCGTTGTTTCTCCTGGAGGCTACGCTCGAAGGGCTGCACGAGCTTGAGCAACGCAAACTGCTCGTAGATCGGCTCGGACAGCTCGAATGCCGCGTGCGCCGCGACGTTGCGCGTGCGGCCCGTGCGCTCGCTGCCCGCCTCACCGTCGATACGCACAATTTCCTCAAGCTGATGGTGGTACTGGGACTGATCGCCCTTCGACTTGTAGATCTCGGCAATCTTGGAGCGCGTCTCCACGGCGGTCTCAATCGGCTTGGGGAACTCCCCGACATACTTCGAGTACGCTTCCAGTGCCCGATCGGCGTTGTTAGCCTGCACATACAGGTCGCCCGCCTGCAGCAACGCTTCGGCGCGCAGCTGCGGATTCGGCGACTCCATCGCCACCCGCTGGTACTCACCGGCGGATTGCGCCAGCTGCCCGGCCTGCTGGAACGCGTAGGCGATCTGCTTGGTTGCCTCCTTCTGCAGCTCATGCTCGGGGAAGCTCAGCCGGAACTCGTTCAGAACCTGAGCCGCGGCCGTCCAGTCTTTCAAGCGCAGCAAGGCCGCGCCGGCGTCGTACTCCGCCGCCGCGCAGATCTTCGACGTGGGAGCAACCTGCCTGACGCGCACGAAGTGATTGGCCGCGGTGCGGTAGTCCTCTGCCTGGTTTGCCTGCTCGCCCTGCTTGTAGATGGAGGCCGCCAGGTTCTCCACCAGCCCGGCACTCGATGCATCTCCCGGCGGCGTGGCTTCCAGTACGTGCCCGTAGGCCTGCTCCGCGTCTGCATACTGCGCGAGGCCGAAGGTGGAGTGTGCGACGACCAGCCACGCATCGCGGCGCACGCCCACGGCCGCATTCGCGAACTTCTCGATGAGATGCCGGCCGGAGTCGCGCGCGAGCACGAGGTCCTTCATCTCGTACGCGTCTTGAGCCGCCGCGGCCAGCACGACTGCCGCCTGCTCGTGCTGCGGGAACGCGTCCGCGAACTTGATCGAACTGTTGATCGTGTCGCGGCGGGCCGCGTCCTTCAAATCGGCGCCGGCGACCTTGAGATGCTCGCGATGTGCGTAGATCGCCGCATAGCCCGCCGCCGCCGACTTCGCGTGCGGCGGGTAATCATAAGCCGTGATTTCATACTCGTGCGCCGCCGCCGCGTAGTCATGATTCTCGAGCATCAGATCCGCGAGCTGATAGTCCGTTTGCGGTGCTTGCGGATCGGTGTGGAACGAGATCAGAAACTCCCGGTACCAACGCGTGGCCTCGGCGTAGTTGGCCGCTTTCTGCTCATGCTGCTTCGGGTCTTGGTACTGCGCGTGATAGTGATTCGCCAGGTCCTTCAAGTTGTTCTGCACGTAACTCAGCACTTCCGGCGACTTGTTCACATCGAAGTGCTGCCAGTACTCGCCCTGCAGGCCGTATGTGGCCGCGAAGTCTTTCTTCGCCGCGAGCACGAGCTGCGGGAATCCGCCCTTCTCATAGACTTCAACGACCCGCATGCTGAAGCGGGGCGACGCCTCGTGGAACGGGTACAGCGCCACGAACGATTTATAGACCGTGACGGCGTCCTGATACCGGAGCTTCGCCAGGTAGAACTCCGCGAGGTAGCGGTAGACACGGTCCTCGTAGGATCGATGTCCGTTGGCGGCGAAGTACGGGCCGATCACTTCCGGACCGCCGAGATTCGAGAAGCTCAAGCTGACGACCTGGAAGGTATCCTCGACGCGCCGCTGCTCGGCCTCGGAGTGCTTCGCATCGAAGTCATAGCCGCTCTTGACCTTGTAATCGAGGAGTGCGAAGAACCGGGGCAGCGCCTCTTGGTGGAGTTGCTGCTTGTACAACGTCCATCCCAGCTTGTAGAGCGCGAGCTCGTAGTACTCCGAGCCGCTCCCGCGGTCCGCAATTGCCGCGTAGGAACTCTCCGCCTCACGATATTTTTTTGCGATGAAAAAGCGCTCCGCGCGCCTGAACTGCACCTCGTCGGCGAACCGCGAGCGCGGATTTTCGCCGACCAGCTGCTCCATGACTCTCAAGGCCTCCTCGGTCTGCCCCAACTCGTCGTAGGCGCGCGCCTTCTGGTAGAGCACCTGGTCACGCAATGCGTACTGCGGATACTTCGCGAGCAGCTCGTCGTAGAGCTTGATCGCCTCGAGCGGGCCGGCGCTCGAAGGATCTCCATCCATTCCGCCCGGCAACGCTAACTGCGGAGCCGCGTTCGCGGGCGGGATTCCCGGCTGCGATGCAGCCCGCTGCTCAAGATCACGTTCCGATGCCGGCGAGGGACCGGAGCCCGGAGCCTCCGGGTGGGACCGCGTCGCGATGCGTGCATCGAACTTCGTATCGGCCGGCGCGCGCAACGCGGTAGCGTGATCTCGCCCGGGGCTGCCCATCGGTTCGGCCTGCGCGGCGCCTGACGCCGGCGCGACGGACTTCGCTTGCGTGCCACTTTGTGACGCGGGCAGCTCCACGAGCTTGCCGTCGCCCTGGATTCCGAACTCCTTCTCGATCTTCAGGTCCGCCAGGCGTCGCATGGCCTCCGGTGCCAGCGTGCTGTCCGGAGCCTGCTGCAGAAAGTCGCGGTAACTCTGTACCGCCCGATCGAGGCCCTGGTCGACCGGCACTTCCTTAGTGTCCGGCCGTACCCCGTGAAGGGTCGCCAGTGTCCCCGACCGGTCGATGTGATGAGCGCACGCCGCGATCACCGGCAGGAGCAACGCGACTGCGCGCGCACACACGAGACGCATCACGGCGTCCCTCCGCTCGCGTGTTCCTTCAGCGCCCGGTCATAGCTGTCGGCCACCGCGTAGCGAGCCTGAACTTGATAGGCCTCGAGGCGCTGATGCCGAGTGTTGAGCTCATCGATGGCAACCGCCTCGATCACATGGCCCTGCCGGGCCAGCAGGGTGTCGACGTGCTCCAAAGCCTCATCGACTCGTGTGCGCAATCGCCGGATCGGCTGGTCGTAGCCGGCGTAGCTGTGCACCGCGGCCTGCCGCGCCCGTACAAAAGCGGTGTATTGCTTCTGGAGCGCCCGCACGTCTTCGTTCAGCGCGTGCAGATCCTCGTGAGCCTGCGTCAGCCGCTCCGGGTACTCCGTGTTCAGACGCCACGTGAGTATGCCCCGGAGGCGCTGCACCCTGGCTTCCTGGTCGGCCTGTTCCTCGCCGCTGGTGTGTTGTAGCGCACTCTCGATCTTCGCCAGGCGCTCGAGCTCCACGCGTTCGTCGGCTGTTGCCAGAAGCGCCGGCCGCGGCGCTGTCAGAATGTCCTGAAGACGCTTCTGCAAGTGATCCCGCTGCTCGAGTCGCACACGCATCTGTGAGTCCAGCTCTCTGAAATGCGCATCGACCTGCGGCAGCAGCGGCTCGTAGTTCGCACGGCGCAGGCGAATCAGATCCTCGTAAGCGTCGAAACCGCCCTGCCAGGCAATCAGCCTCCGGCGCAGATCCTCCATGTCCAGGTAGTTCTGCAACGCCGTCTGGAAGTCATTCGAGGCCATTAGTTCCGTGAGATAGAAGGTCTCCGGGGTGTCGGGCAGGGTGCGCAAGCGCACGACCCATAGGTTGTCCTGGTTGATTTCCTCACGCACCAGGGCTTTGAGGAAGTTGCCCTGGCGGATGCTGCGCGTGGACGCATCCACCTTCTCCAGCTCCTTGCCGAAGGCATCGAGCGCCTTGCCGTAAAGGAGAGCCGCGCGCCCGTACACCTGCAGCTTGCTGTAGGCAAACGGCAGTGCGAGCCTGACCTCCTGCACCGCGGCGTCGGTTCCATCGCGCTCGATGAGCATGCCCCAGGGCACGAGCGCCTTCTGATAGTCATGTGCGGTGACCTCGGCCCACCCGGTGCTCAGCAGTGCGCGGTTCGAATACGGTCCGTCCAGGCGCACGCGGTCGAAAGCCAGCTGTGCCGGTCCGTACTGCTTCGACTCGAACAAGATGCTCCCGAGGACCATGTTCGATTTGTCGCGGACAGCGGCGGTGGCCGAGACGCGACTGTCGATCTGACCGGCCTTCTCCAGCTGCCGCAGCGCTTCCGCGTTATGGTCCGATTGCAGCAGCGCTATCCCTAAGTTGTAGGCCGCAAATCCCTTCAGGCTCTCCGCGCCCTGCAGGCGCTTAAGCACCTCCACCGCGTCCGCCGGCCGTCCGAGAGCCGAGTAAACATTGGCACGGAGGAATTCCAGATCGTCCTTGATGTTGTCCGGCACTGTCCCCTGAATGCGCTCCAGCGAATGCAGCGCATCCTCGGGCTGATCCTTCTGGAACTGGATGCGCGCCAGCCGGTATGCCGCCTCGTTCTTGACCGGCTGCTCCACGTCGGCATCGAGAACTGCCTTGATGGCTCGCCCGGCACGCAGATGCATGCGGTAGCGCAGCTCGAAGTCGCCGACCGAGAAATCCGCCTGCCTGATGTGGTACTGGAGTGAATCCAGCTCCGGCTCGTCGACCCGATGATGCTGGGCCAACTCGGCATCGAGGCGCTCCAGCGCGTCGAAGTATTGACCTTGATAGGCCCGATACAGTGCTTCTCCAAAATACAGGTCGCGCAGTTCGGCAGCGACGGACGGCTGAGCCGCGACCGCGCCAAGCAGCACTCCCATCGACAGCCATTGCGACCGGATACGCATCGGCTACAAGTCCCCGAGATGAATCCCGGGCTGTGGGGTATCCGGGCCCGCCAGCATCACCCCGAGCAACTTCGGCTTGATCTCCTTGGTGAAAGGAAAGCGCTCGGTCCGGGTATAGTCCTTGCCGTTGGCGAGCTTGGCGCTCACCGAGACCTCGATCTCGTGCGTGCCGGTTGCGATGTTTCCGCTGTAGACCCGCTGTACGCCCCCTTTGCGCAGGGCATCGAGCTCTTTGAAGCTGTAGATATAATGAGTGGCGAGATGTCCATCGATCTGGATCTGCACGGCATCGAGGCGCAGCGTCTCGCCGTGCGCCAGCGACACGAACACTGCGAGATGCGTGTCGGACGGATAGAGCAGCTTCTCTTCCAGTTGGTTGAGCTCTGCCGCGATGCTCAGGACGTCGGTTTTGACCTCCTGTACCTGCTGGTCCAGACCTTTCATCTGTGCCCGGGCGCTTTCATCCGCCGGACTGGGCCGCGCCCAGATGCACAGCAGCGCGCTCATCACGATCAAGAAATGCTTGTGCACTCTGCTCTCCCTTCCACCGCTGCGGTAACGCACGAACAACGCGCACCGATGCAGTCCGGTGGAAGGACTGGAGTTCGGCGGTCCCGCTGTCGTAGAGCCGAGGCTCGTTAGACCGGAGACTTTGCGTCGCCACCTTTCGGTGGGTTTGCCCTTTTCGAATCCAAACGCAGTGCCCGAGTTTCAGCCGGGCGGCTTTATCAGTAACTCAGTGCTGGGCCAGAATGCGGCCCTTGCTGGCATCGTAAATCTCGCCGGCCAGCACTCCGGCCTCCTTCAATCGATGGTGTTCGCGCAGCTCATCGCGCAGGTGCTCGGCCCTGGTGGAACGGCGCGCCGCCGCGGCCAGCCGCACATGAGCCCCGAGCTTGCGCATGAATGGGCGGATCTTGCGCAGCGTGCCGGCACCGCCGCGGTATTGCAGCAGCGCAACACGACCATGGAGGCTGTGTAAGGCGACGGTCTCGACCAGCCGCACCGCGACCGCCAGATACGCAAGCGTCGCCCCGGCAAACAGCGTCGCGCAAACCTCGGCAGCAAAAAGCCGCTGTCGCGAGGCCGTTTCCGCCGCATACCACATGGCCGCCGCGCCGGTGGTCGCCGTCAGCGCCAGCGCCGTCCAGATGCAACGCCATGGAATGTGACGCGTCAACGCAAAAGAGGGATCGACAAAGCGTAGATCGAGCACGTACTCCCGCGCGGCAGCTCCGCTCTGACCCACTCGGATCCCAAGGTAGTGATAGTCGATGATGGAGAGATCCAGGCTTCGCCGCCGCAGCCGGGAGCGACACCGCACGGAGGCGTGCACCCTGCGCCGCGATTGAAGCTGCGGTACTTCGCGTGTCTCCGCTTCGAGAACGATGTGCTCGGTCGCCAGCATCGGGTTGTTCTCCATCCCCATGTAGGCAACTATGGAAGCAGGCACATCACTCTTCAGCGCGGAACTGCGTCACGTAATGCCGGAACTGATCGTCGGTGCGTGTCTTTTGAGGGTTGTTGTCGCCAAAGAGTTACACCATGCGCTCGACTTCCGTCGCCAAGCGCCGACAGTTGCGTTTCATTTTTTTATCGCTTGAATTTGGTCCGCGATATCTTGCCGCACCATGCGCCGTAGCATAGAACTCACCGCGCCTTTTCGAAGCTGCAGCTACACTACGCTTCGCTTTGCCCCGTCCTGCACACGTGGTGTGCGGTGGCTGCGCCAGCGTCCCTACTTGGTCACCGGCCGGC
>Ga0210392_10001762_pt1 | contig 11242 bp, 11 predicted proteins | sample IncBWC30OmetaG_FD_161057 | JGI IMG/M metagenome (GOLD analysis project Ga0210392, IMG submission 161057) | Forest soil microbial communities from Barre Woods Harvard Forest LTER site, Petersham, Massachusetts, United States - Inc-BW-C-30-O ...
CGTGCGCATGGCCTCCATCCCGCACGGCACCACCATCGAGGCCCAGGGCAGGTCCTTCACCGTCGCGGGAGGCCCGCGGATAGACCCCGTCGACATCACCCCCTTCCCGACCGGGAACCCGGGCCAACCCATCAAGTTCCCAAGCCAGACGGCGACGGACACCGGCACCTTCCGGCTGCCGCAGGACCTGACCGACTTCATCGCCGCCGGAACCATCACCCAGGAGATCCTGGACAACCCCAACGTCATCCTGAAGAAGCGCGCCGACGCCCAGCACATCACCTCCACGACGGTCATCGTGATCAGTACCAACCCAGCGGACCCGCTGTTCGGCGGTGGCACTGACAACATCGCATTCCTGCTGGGCGACAAGAACGCCACCACCCCGAACGCCGATGCGGTCCAGATGTCCGCGACTTTCTGGATCGAAACCGTGACGGAGCAGATCACGGTCCCCACGTACACCGCGCACCATCCGGTGATCGTGCGGGGAGCCACGAGCGCGGGCAACCCAGTGGTCAGCTTCTCGGTGACGTCACAGACGCCGACCGCCGAGGACACCACGATCAATGTCCCGTACACCCAGATCCAGTACACGCAGACGGTCCTGCTGAACTTCAACGGCCTGACGTGGCCACACGTCTCGGTAGCGACGCTCGTGCCGAACAAACCCGTCAGGGTGGCGATCTAGCTAGCGCGCCGGGGATCGGGGCGAATTGGGCAGCGAGCGCATTGGGTCGCCGCCGAGGTCAGACGTTGAAGCGGAACTCGACTACGTCGCCGTCCCGCATGACGTAGTCCTTGCCTTCGATGCGGACCTTGCCGGCGGCCCGGGCGGCGGCCAGTGAGCCGGCCTCCACCAGGTCGTCGTAGCTGACGACCTCGGCCTTTATGAAGCCGCGCTGGAAGTCGGTGTGGATCACCCCGGCCGCTTCCGGCGCGGTCGCGCCGACCGGGATCTCCCAGGCGCGGACCTCCTTGGGCCCAGCCGTCAGGAACGTCTGCAGGCCGAGCGCGGCGAAGCCAGCATGAGCCAGCCGGTTCAGCCCGGGCTCCCCCATGCCCAGCCCGGCGGCCATCTCGGCTGCCTCGTCCTCGGGGAGTTCGGCCAGCTCGGCCTCGGTCTTGACGTCGAGGAACACCGTCTCGGCCGGCGCCACCTGGGCGGCCAGCTTGGCCCGCAGACCCTCGTCGGCCAGCTCACCCTCGTCCATGTTGAACACGTACACGAACGGCTTGGCCGTCAGCAGGTGCAGCTCGCGCAGGTCAGCTACGTCGATGCCGGCCGCAGCCGCCCCGGCCGACAACGTGGTCCCGCCGTCCAGCAGTTGCTGCGCGCGGGCGGCGGCATCAGCCGCGCGCTGGCGTTCTGGATTCTTGGCGAATTTTGTTTCCTTGGCCAGCCGGGGCACGGCCTTGTCCAGCGTTTGCAGGTCGGCCAGGATCAGCTCGGTGGCGATCGTGTCGATGTCCCGGCTGGGCGACACGTCGCCGTCCACGTGGCTCACGTCCGGGTCGGTGAACACCCGCACGACCTGGACGATTGCGTCCGTCTCGCGGATGTGCGCGAGGAACTGGTTGCCCAGTCCCTGCCCCTGCGACGCGCCGCGGACCAGGCCCGCGATGTCCACGAAGCGGGCGGTGGCGGGCACGATCTTGGCCGAGTCGAACATCCTGGCCAGCACCGGGAGCCGCGAGTCCGGGATGCCGACCACGCCCACGTTCGGCTCGATGGTGGCGAACGGGTAGTTCGAAGCCAGCGCGCTGGCCCTGGTCAGCGCATTGAACAGGGTGGATTTACCGACGTTGGGCAGGCCGACGATGCCGATCGAGAGACTCACGCCGCGAGTCTAGGCCGTCGGCGTGGCCACCTGGTTCTGTCGGCACCCGCTGGGACCATGAAGGGTATGGACGCGATCTCGGTGTTCGCCGGGCTCCTGCTGGCCCTGGTCATCGGTGTGGCACTTGGCTACCTGTACGCGCGGAGCCGCCAGGCTGCCGCTGCGGCCGAACTGACCGGCCAGGTCCGGGCGGCCGAGGAACGGGCCCGGGCCGCGCTGGACCGCGCCGCGCTCACCGACGGTCAGCTCGGCCAGCAGTTCGAGGCGCTCTCGGCGCAGGCGCTCGACGCCAGCGCACGGCGCTTCATCGAGATGGCCGAGGGCCGGCTGAACGCGGCCAACGTGGCCGCGGCGGGCGAGCTGGAGGCTCGCCGCGCCGCCGTGGACCACCTGGTCGGCCCGCTCCGCGAGACGCTGGACCGGCTGGAGGCCCAGCTCCGCGAGTCGGACGCGGACCGGCACCGGTCGCACGCCGCGCTGGCCGAGCAGGTGACCATCGCCCGGCGCAGCTCGGACGAACTGCGCACCCAGACCCAGGCGCTGGTGACCGCGCTGCGCCGGCCCGAGGCCCGCGGCCGGTGGGGTGAGATGCAACTGCGCCGGGTGGTCGAGCTCTCCGGGATGAGCGCACGGTGCGATTTCGAGGAACAGGTCAGCGTCACTTCCGACCATGGTGCCCAACGCCCGGACATGGTGATCAGGTTGGCCGGTGGCAAGAACATCGTGGTGGACTCGAAAGTCTCGCTGGCTGCCTATCTGGAGGCGGCGGAGACCCCAGACCCGGATGTACGGCAAGCCCGGTTGCGGGCGCATGCCCGGCACCTGCGCGATCACGTGGACAGCCTGGCAGCCAAGGCCTACTGGTCGGTGCTCAGCCCAGCACCGGAATTCGTCGTGCTGTTCATCCCCGGCGAGGTGTTCCTCGCGCCGGCCCTGGATTACGACCCGGCTCTGCTGGAATACGCGGTGTCCCGCAGGGTGCACATCGCTACGCCGACCACTCTGGTCAGCCTGCTGCGCACCGCCCAGTACGCCTGGCAGCAGGCCGCCCTGTCGGAGAACGCGCGGGCGGTATTCGACCTCGGCCGCGAGCTCTACGAGCGGATCGGCCGGCTGGGCGGGCAGGTGGACAAGGTGGGCAAGGCGCTGACCAACGCGGTCACCGCGTACAACCAGGCGGTCGGCGGGCTGGAATCCACGGTGCTGGTCAGCGCGCGGCGGCTGAACCAGCTCGGCGTGGTGGACGCCGACCTGGACCCGCCTGCCCTGGTCGAGGCGACCACCCGGGCGCTGTCCGCCCCGGAACTGACCGCCACGCCGGACCCAGGCGGCGAAACCAGCAGCACCCTGGTCACCATGCCGGACCGGAGCGGAACGGCCGGATAATAACCGGGTGTCATCTGACCGTGAGCAGAGCAAGCCGGCCGCCGCGCCATCGTCCCGGCTGAACGTGCTGTCCCGGTCCGGGCATCTGGAGTATGACCGGATCCTGTTCTTCAGCGATGCGATCTTCGCCATCGCGATCACCCTGCTGGTGCTGGACATCCGGGTCCCCGGGCATGCCCATGATGCCGGGGCGGAAATCAGGGCGGCCGTGCCCAACATGGTCAGCTTCGCGATCAGTTTCGGGGTGATCGGGCTGTTCTGGATCGGGCATCACTCGATCAGCCGGTACATCGCCGCGTTCGATCGCGGGCTCATCACTATCAACTTGCTGTTCCTCGGCGTCATCGCGTTCCTGCCCTTCCCGACCGGGCTGCTGAATACCGGCGGCCAGGGCGGGTCATCCCGGGACGCGACCGTCTTTTACGCGCTGTCGATCGCCGCCGCCGGCCTGGCCGAACTGGCCATCTGGCTGTACGCCAGCCACGTCAAGGACCTCCTGATACCCGAGATATCACCAGCGATGCGCCGGTACGTGACCCTGCGCCTGGTACCCACCCCGGCCGTGTTCCTGCTGTCCATCCCGCTGGCCTACTTCTCGCCCAACCTGGCCACCTACTTCTGGCTGCTGATCCTGGTGGTAGCGAACTTCCTGAACCGCTTCGTCCGGCCCGGGCCACCGGCCAGCTGAGAGTGGGATGGCCGGGGCTGGCGTGTCGTCTGCCCGATTGCCGGGACCCCCGAGGTAGCGTGGCGGGGGCGCTGTCGCCGGCACGGCGCCGGCCTGGGAGGAGGGCGGGGTGTCCCAGCCATGGCGCGACGCATCCTGGACTCCGGCCCGGTCCGGACCGTCCTGCGCGCAGCCAGGCGAGGCTGAGCCAGGCGATGACGCCGATTGGGCCGGCCTGAACGAGCCGAGCCCGGACCCGACGCTGGGGGATCCGCCGGGCAGCGGCGCACCGCCGGACCGGGCCCGCCCCCAGGCCGCCGGTCACCGTCACGGGCCTCGGCTCACCGGGCGCGGCGCCATCGCGGGCATGCTGCTGGTGTTCTTCATCGGCGTGCTGGCCGCCGACTGGCTGCACTGGGGCTTGCTGGCCGGCGTCAGCTTCCTGGCCGGCAGCGCGGCGGCCGCCTGGTACACCAAGCAGCGCGACCTGCTCACCGCGGCGGTCAGCCCGCCACTGCTGTTCTTCATCGTGGTGGTCTGCGTCAAGGCGCTCACCGCGGCGGGCAACACGGCGCTGTCCACGGTGGAGGGGACCGCGCTGACCCTGGCCAACGTCGCGCCTTGGCTGTTCGTCGGGGTCGTGGCGTCCCTGCTCATCGCGTGGTTCCGCGGCCTGCCCCGCTGTGTGGCCGAGTTGCGCCGCGACCTGCGTCCAGATCTAGCCCGGCGGCGCACCGTCGACGCCGACGACCCGGGCGGCACAGCCACCGTGGGCGGGTATCAGCCCGCCGTCAAGCGTTACCGCTGAGCCGCGTCAGCGGGCGGTCCGGCGCAATTCCGGCGGCAGCGCGAACACCAGCCGCTCCTCGACCGCATCGACCTCTTCCACGCTGCCGTAGCCGAGCTCGGCCAGTCGCGCCAGCACACCGGACACCAGTTCCTCGGGAACCGAGGCGCCGCTGGTCACACCGACCGTGCTCGTGCCGTCCAGCCACTGCTCATCGATGTTCGAGGCGTCATCGACCAGGTAGGCGGCCCGGGCGCCGGCCTCCATGGCCACCTCGACCAGGCGGACCGAGTTGGACGAATTGTCCGAACCCACCACGATGACCAGGTCCGCGTCCGTGGCGATCTTCTTGACCGCGACCTGGCGGTTCTGCGTGGCGTAGCAGATGTCGTCGCTGGGCGGGTCGATCAACTGCGGGAAGCGCTCCCGCAGCGCGGCCACCGTCTGGATGGTCTCGTCCACCGACAGCGTGGTCTGGGACAGCCAGGCCACCTTGGCCGGGTCCCGGACCTGCACGTCCGCACCGCCATCGGGTCCGTCCACCAGGTGGATGCGGGCCGGGGCCTCGCCCGTGGTGCCCTCCACTTCTTCGTGGTTCTGGTGCCCGATGAGCAGGATGTCGTAGTCCTGGGCGGCGAAACGTCTGGCCTCGTTGTGCACCTTGGTGACCAGCGGGCAGGTCGCGTCGATGGTCCGTAGGCCACGGCTTTTTGCTTCCTCGCGCACGGCCGGGGAGACGCCGTGCGCGGAGAAGACGACGACCGCCCCCTCCGGCACGCTGTCGGCCTCTTCCACGAAGATCGCGCCGCGCGCTTCCAGTTCCCGGACCACGTGTGTGTTGTGCACGATCTGCCTGCGCACGTAGACGGGGGCTCCGTAGCGCTCCAGGGCCATCTCGACTGCCTGCACGGCCCGGTCAACGCCCGCGCAGTAACCGCGGGGCTTAGCGAGCAGTACGCGTCGGGTAGTCACGGGCATGTCCCCTATGGTAGATGAGCCCGGGGTGCCCCAGGCCGAGGCGGACACCTCATCCGCCGCACGGCTGGCCGCAGCGCCGGACTCAGTAGCGGGAGCGTTGCCGCTCTTGTAGCAGGGTCAGGCCGGATCTGGTACGACTGTGCCAGTCACCAGCCTGAACCGACGCGGCCGGGCAGCACCACCCGGCACGCCTGCACCGTAAGCCCGCAGGCGGACGGAGCCGGGCGCCGGGAAAAAACCGAGCCCGGTACGCCGGGATATTGAGCGGAGGAACGATCACCATGCCTTTGCCTCAGGTCAGTGACCGCATCAAGGAACTCCCCGGGCAGGCGCTGCGGGCCGTGTTCGCAGGCGTCGGCCAACTGCTGCTCGCCGCGGACAAGGTCAGGGCCCAGCTTGCCGGGCCACCGGACGGGCCGGCTCATCCGCCCGCCACGCCAGCTTCCCCGGCCGCTGCTCCTCTCCCGGCCGCTGCTCCTCCCCCGGCCGCCGCTCCCCCAGTTGCGGCTGCCCCGGCCGCGGCTGCCCCGGAAGCCGCCTCTTCTGCCTCGACCCGGCCGGCCGCTGGCTCGGGCAACGCGCGCTGGCGGAGCCTGGACAAGACCGGGAACGTGCGGCTGCTCCCGGACGGGGACGAAAATCTGACCACGGCCGCGAGCCCGCCGGCTGCCGTCGCTGAGCCCGCGGCCACCGAGGCTGCGCCCGCTGCGACAGAGCCGGTTCCTGCCGAACCGGCCCCGAGCGCGCCTGCCGACCTGGCCGAGCCCGCCCCAGCCGAACTCGCCGAGCCGGAGCCCGCCGCAGTGGCCGAGTCGGCGCCCACCGAGGCGGCCGAGCCGACCTCCGCGGAGCCGGCCCCGGCCGAGCCCGCCGCCGCGGCCGAGGCGGCGCTTCCGGTGGCCGGCTACGACCAGCTGACCGTGGCCTCGCTCCGGGCCCGGCTGCGCGTGCTGGACGTGGCCCAGGTGCAGACGCTGCTGGACTACGAGAAGGCGCACCAGGGCCGGACCGACGTGGTGACCATGTTCGAGCGGCGGATCAGCAAGCTGGAGCAGGGCGGCTGAGCGCTCGCCGCCCCGGAAACCCTGACCGGTCATGATGGCGCTGGACACATCGGCCGAAGCGCCGGTCCCGGTCCGGACCATCCTCCGGCTGACCGGCGAGTGGATCAGCCGCCTGGGCCGGGTCTGGGTGGAGGGTCAGATCGCCGAGCTGACCAGGCGCGGCGGCACGGTGTTCCTGACCCTCCGCGACCCGGTGGCCGCGGTTTCGGTCCGGGTGATCTGCCCGCGCACGGTGCTGGATGCCACCGATCCGCCACCCAGTGAAGGCGCCCGCGTCGTCGTCTGGGCCAAACCTGATTTCAACACCAACCGGGGAGCTTTCTCCCTGGCCGCGCTGGAAATCCGTGCCGTGGGCATCGGCGAGCTGCTGGCCCGGCTGGAACGGCTGCGCCGCGCGCTGGCTGCGGAAGGGCTGTTCGCGGCGGAACGCAAGCGCCCGCTGCCGTTCCTGCCCGGCACGATCGGGCTGATCTGTGGGCGTGACTCAGCCGCGGAAAGGGACGTGCTGCGCAATTCGGCACGCCGCTGGCCAGCCGTGCAATTCCGGGTCGAACAGGTCGCCGTTCAGGGACCGTACGCGGTGCCCGAAGTGGTGGACGCCCTGCACCGGCTGGATACGGATCCGGAAGTGGCCGTCATCATCATTGCCCGGGGTGGCGGCTCGATCGAGGATCTGCTGCCATTCTCCGACGAAACGCTGATCAGGGCGGTGGCCGAGGTTCACACGCCGGTGGTCAGCGCCATCGGTCACGAGCAGGACTCGCCGCTGCTCGACCTGGTAGCCGACGTGCGCGCGTCCACCCCCACCGACGCGGCCCGCCGGGTCGTCCCGGAGGTGGCCGAGCAGCTCGCGCTGATCGGCCAGCTGCGCGGCCGGGCCCGCCGCTGCCTGGCGGGCCGGCTGGACGGTGAGCTGGCCTGGCTGGCCAGCACGCGGTCCCGGCCCGCGCTGGCCGCCCCGGCCCGGGAGGTGCAGCGCCGCCAGGAAGCCGTCTCCGCCCTGGCCGAACGCGGCCGCCGGCGGCTGGAAGCCATGCTGGACCGGGCCGACGATGGCGTGGCGCACACCCGGGCCAGGTTGCTGGCCCTCTCCCCGGCAGCCACGCTGCGCCGCGGCTACGCCATCGTGCAGCGGGCCGACGGCACCGTGGTCCGGACCACGGCGCAGGTGGCGCCCGGCGAGCGGCTCACCATCCGGCTGGCCGAGGACCAGCTCACCGCGGTTGCGGAAGCGGAACCGGCCACCTGACCCGGCTCTTGACACCGGGTACCCGGGCCGTGGCCGGGAGCCGGCTACGTTGATGCCGTGACCGCCAAGGAGCCCACGCGCCAGCCTGCCCCGGCGGCCGGCGGGGCCGCTGACGGATCCGCCGCGCTGAGCTACGAGCAGGCCAGGGATCAGCTCACCGAGGTGGTCCGCCAGCTCGAGGCGGGCGGCCTGACCCTGGAGCAGTCACTCGACCTGTGGGAGCGCGGCGAGCGGCTGGCCGCGATCTGCGAGCAGTGGCTGGAAGGCGCCCGGGCCCGGCTGGCCGCGGCGGCCGCCGCCCGCCCGCCGGACGCCGCCGAGTCCTGACCTCGGCACTGGCGGCGAGCGCTGACCGCGCGCCTGATCAGATCTGGGGCGCCACGCTGATCGAGGACATCACGTCGAGTACGCCGTCGGCCAGCCGCCGGGCATGACCGGCGTCCTCGCCCAGGGACACCTCGGCCACGGCCAGCATGAGGCTCCCGGTCATCACCACGGCCAGCGCCTCGTCCAGCGGGTCGGTGCCGCGGGCGAAGAAGTCGGCATTCCGGTCGGCCCAGTCCCGCAGCCGCTGCCGCATGATCAGGTCGAAGCCGGGCGGTGCGTCGCCGCAGACGAACAGCCGGGACAGCTCGCGCTGCTGAACGCAGCCATCCAGGTAAGCCCGGGCCGCGGCGACGAACAGTTGCCGGGGCTCGGCACTGTCCCCGCGCGCCTCCTGGGCGGCCCGGGCCTCCCGGACCGCCTGCCGCGCCCGCCGCGCCTGGTTCTCGTGGAACTCCTCGAACAGGGTGACGTACAGATCGGCCTTGCCGGTGAAGTGGTGGTAGAGACTGCCCACGCTGGCGTTGGCCCGGGCGACGATCTCGGTCACCCCGGCCTGCGCGTAGCCCACCGAGGTGAACACCTCACGGGCGGCCCCCAGCAGGGCGGCCCGGGTCGCCGCGCCACGGTCAGCGGACCGCACGGCGGGCTGCGGAGTATCTGTCGTCATTCGCCTGTCACCGCCTACGCAGCGCTCCCCACGTCCGGCGTCAGGGTGTGTCGCCCTCCGCGATAAGGCTACGCCCGCCGTGCTACCGGGCCGGCCCGGCCTCTCTCCGCTCCGGGCTCTGCTGTAGGCCCGGACGTGCTGGTGACGCAGCGATGGGGTTGACTACATTGAGGCGCGACGGAAAGCCGGCGCACGCTACGGCCACACAGGGAAGGCGGTCTCTGCGATGACCGATAACGGGGCCACGCTCCGCGGGGACGGCGTCCCTGCCAATCCCGAACCTCCCGACGACGTCGACCCGGCCGGGGTGACCGCCCCGCCCGAGCCCGGCCGGAGTGCGCCCGACCGCAACCTGGCGCTGGAACTGGCCCGGGTCACCGAGGCGGGCGCGATGGCCGCCGCCCGGTGGGTCGGCCGGGGCGACAAGAACGGCGCGGACGGGGCCGCCGTGCACGCGATGCGGACGCTGATCAACACGGTGTCGATGAACGGCGTGGTGGTGATCGGTGAGGGCGAGAAGGACCAAGCGCCCATGCTCTACAACGGCGAGCAGGTCGGCGACGGCAGCGGCCCGCTGTGCGACGTGGCGGTGGACCCCATCGACGGCACCAGGCTGACGGCCAACGGCATGCCCGACGCCATCTCGGTCATCGCGGTCAGCGCGCGCGGCTCGATGTATGACCCATCGGCCGTGTTCTACATGTCCAAGCTGGTCACCGGCTCGTCCGCGGCGGACGTGGTGGACATCGAGGCCACGCCCAGGGACAACATCCGCGCGGTGGCCCGGGCCAAGGGCTGCTCGGCGCAGGACGTCACGGTGGTCATCCTGGACCGGCCGCGGCACCAGCAGCTCATCGCAGATGTCCGGGCGGCCGGTGCCCGGATCAAGCTGATCACCGACGGCGACGTGGCTGGGGCGATCATGGCCGCGCGCGAAGGCACCGGGATCGACCTGCTGCTCGGGGTGGGCGGCACTCCGGAGGGCATCATCTCGGCCTGCGCCGTCAAGTGCCTGGGCGGGATCATCCAGGGTCGGCTGGCGCCGCGGGACGAGGCCGAGCGGGACCGCGCGCTGGCCGCCGGCCACGACCTCAGCCACGTGCTGACCACGGATGACCTGGTCACTTCAGAAGACGCGTTCTTCGCCGCGACCGGGATCACCGACGGCGAGCTGATGGCCGGGGTGCGCTACCGGGGTGGCGGGGCGCTCACCCATTCCCTGGTGATGCGGGCCCGGTCCGGCACCATCAGAAACATCCACAGTGAGCACCAGCTATGGAAGCTGCGCGCCTACAGCTCGGTGAACTTCGACTCCGCCGACTAGGCCTACCGGGACCAGCGGAAGAAGCCGCCGCGGCGCGGCCGCGGCGTGCGCACGTGGATCCGGCCCAGCACGGTCAGCGTGTGCAGCTCGATCACGGGGGTGCCCGGCGCCGGTGGCGGCGCTGGCGTGCTCCGCTCGGCCGGCTCATCCGGCCCGCTGGTCAGCGCGGCCAGGCCGGGCATCCCGTGCATCTCGACGGTGACCCCGGTGGGCACCAGCAGGTGCACCTGGCCGCCGAGCGCGGTCGCGTACATCATGGTGCGCTGGCCATGCAGCAGCGCCTCGCGCAGATCGAGCACCACGTGGCCGCCGATGGCCGTCACCACCAGCCGGTCCGGCACCACCCAGCGGCCCTCACGCCGCTCGGTGGCGAAGAACGCGGTCACCGCGCGGGAGGTGTCCAGCCGGAACGGCTGGGCATCCGGCCGGGCCAGGTCCTGGGTCAGCTCGGACAGCTGGCCCAGCGTCCGGGCCGTGTAGGCGCGCTGCACCCGCCCGGCGTGCTCCTCCCAGGTAAGCCGGCCATCGGCCGCGGCCTGGGCCAGCAGGTCTACCACCCGCTCCCGGTCAGCGTCCGAGGCGCGCAGGTCACGCGGGGCATGCCGGGAGCTCACCCACCCGACGATAGCCGCCCGGAGGCCGGCTACGCCGCTCCCCTGGCCCGAGTTAGCAACATGCCTGGCCGGCCTGTTAGTTTGCCCATAACAAGTACCAGCCGTCGGTGAGAGAGAGATTGCCCTGTGGGCGATTCCAGCAACGGCCGCGCCGCGGCCGGTTCGCAGGCGAACGGCACGATGTCGGGCCCGGCCTCGGGCGAGCTAGGGGGCAACTACAAGTGGCTCGCGCTGTCCAACACCACGCTGGGCATGCTGGCCGCCACCACCAACGCCTCGATCGTCATCATCTCGCTGCCCGCCATCTTCCGCGGCATCCAGCTCAACCCGCTGACCCC
>Ga0210392_10001763_pt1 | contig 11239 bp, 11 predicted proteins | sample IncBWC30OmetaG_FD_161057 | JGI IMG/M metagenome (GOLD analysis project Ga0210392, IMG submission 161057) | Forest soil microbial communities from Barre Woods Harvard Forest LTER site, Petersham, Massachusetts, United States - Inc-BW-C-30-O ...
CCGGTCAGCCGGTACTACTCGAGAACGTCTGGCCGGCTCTCAAGCCGCTACTGCACAAATAAGTCGTCCGCGCCTACTGCGCAGCCGTCAGCCACTCGGCCACGCCGCCATGACTCGAGCATGTGCCGCTATGGTGCGCGGACTTGGAGTAAGTGCCGTCCTTGCACTTGGCCGTCGCACCGGTCGGATCGGTATTACCGGCCGTGGCCGTGGGCGCTGACTTGGTCGCCGTCGATGACTTGGCCGCGGTAGCCGCGGGTGCGGCCGGAGCCGGCTTCGCGGGGGCCGGCGTCGCAGCAGCCGGCGCAGCGGAAGCCGGTGCGGCAGTCGCCGCTGTCGCTGTCTTGGGCTTCCCCGCTTTCTGAATGCCGCCGTGGCCGCTGCAAGTACCCTTACCCGTCGATGTGGTGGTGGTTCCATCCTTGCAAGTCGTCGGGGCAGGGTCCGCCGCGACACTTGGCACCGCCAGCGCGAATACCAGCAAAGGCACCGCAATCAGGCCGGCTACAGTTATGTTTTTCATGTGCGTTCACTCCCTGGTTTGGTTCGGTCTGCAGCCGGATTGTAATCCGATTTTTACCGAATGCGATCGCGCCTCAGTGCGGGCGTCCGATCGGCAATATGCTGTTCACTTGAATGACGAAGCGCGTGTATTGGCCCTGTGCAACGCCTTCCAGCACCTTGCCGTCGACAGTGACATGGGTGTTCTCGCCGATGCTGTCGGGAAGTTCGGTCAGCCCGATGAGTTGCACATCATTCGCCGCCAGACAGTGAAGGCTTTGCGGCGGGGCATAGATGTATTGGGTCTTGTCCAATATCAGAATCGGCACCGTATCGATGCCATCGGCGCGCGGGAATTCACGGAAGTGCACGCGCCCTGAGAAATCGTGCCTGACCTGCAGCCACAGGCATGGACCGCTGCCGATGACGCAGCCGGAGAGCGCAATCAATAAGCCGACGCCGATCAATAGCCGCAGATTTCTGATCATTCCGAGCTCCGTGGTCTTCAGTCTGCGCCGAGCGCCGCGTCTTGCATATCCATATGATGGATAGTGTACCCGCACGGTGCGCGCACGTTGCTGGCTTCATGATCCGATGCTATACACGCGTTACAAATCAAGAGGCATACCCGCTTGGATCGAAATTGGTTGAATCAATACCCGCCCGGCGTACCGGCGGACATCGACCCTGACGCCTATCCATCGCTCAAGGAGGCGATCGAGGAGGCCTTCACGACTTTCCGTCAGATGCCTGCCTTCACCAACATGGGCGCCACCTTGACCTACATGCAGCTCGACGCGCTCAGCCGGGCCTTCGCCGCGTGGCTGCAGCACAAGTCCGGATTGGTCCGCGGCGATCGCGTGGCATTGATGATGCCCAATATTTTGCAGTACCCGATCGCACTGTTCGGCGCGCTGCGCGCCGGCATGGTGGTGGTGAATACCAATCCGCTGTACACGCCTCGCGAACTCGAACATCAATTGAAGGATTCGGGCGCCAAGGCCATCGTCATCGTCGAGAATTTCGTGCATGTGCTGCAGCACGTATTGCCGCGCACGGATTTGAAAAACGTGCTCGTCACCGGCGTCGGCGATTTACTGGGCGTTCCGAAGGGCATGATCGTGAATTTCGTCCTGCGGCATGTGCGCAAGCAAGTACCGCCTTGGAAAATGCCCGGCGCTCTGTCGTTCAAGAACGTGCTTGGAAGCGGCCTCGGACTGAAATTGGAACCGGTTACCTTGGGACCTGCGGACATCGCCTTTCTGCAATACACGGGCGGCACGACGGGCGTGGCCAAGGCCGCCGTGCTCACCCACCGGAATATGGTGGCCAACCTGCTGCAATCCCTGGCGTGGATAAGACCTGCGCTGCAGGCGGGCGGTGGCCGCGTCGTGATCACGGCGCTGCCGCTGTATCACATCTTCGCGCTCACCAGCAATTGCCTGGCATTCCTGCCCCTGGGCGCGCGCAATGTCCTGATCACCAACCCCAGGGATTTCCCGGGGTTCGTGTCGGAACTGAAGAAGTACAAATTCAATTTCATCAGCGGCGTCAATACGCTGTTCAATGCGTTGCTGCACACTCCCGGATTTGCCAGCGTGGATTTCAGCGCGCTGCGCGCCACGTTCGCCGGCGGAATGGCCTTGCAGCCGACGACGGCGGCACGTTGGAAAGAAGTCACGGGCTGCAGCGTTGCCCAAGGCTGGGGGCTTACCGAAACCGCGCCGATGGTTACGGCCAATCCCATCGGCTTGCCGTTCAACGGATCGGTCGGGCTACCCGTTTCCTCAACTGATGTCTCCATTCGCGACGACGACGGCAAGGAGTTGCCCGTCAACGGGGTCGGTGAACTCTGCGTATTCGGACCGCAGGTGATGCTCGGCTACTGGAACCGTCCCGATGAAACCGAGAAGGTGATGTTCGGCGACTGGCTGCGCACCGGCGACATCGGCCGCATGGACGCGGAAGGCTTCGTGTACATCGAGGACCGCAAGAAGGACATGATCTTGGTGTCGGGGTTCAACGTCTATCCGAATGAAATCGAGAGCGTCGCCGCCGCGCACCCCGGCGTGCTGGAGGTCGCCGCGGTCGCCCAGCCCGACGAGAACTCCGGTGAAGCCGTCGCGCTGTTCGTCGTGAAGAAAGATCCGAAACTCACCGCGGAAGCATTGATCGCCTTCTGCCGCAAGGAACTGACCGGCTACAAGGTGCCGAGGCATGTTTACTTCCGCAGCGAGTTGCCCAAGACCAATGTCGGGAAGATTTTGCGCCGCGCGCTGCGCGATGAGCTGCGGGAAAAGCCGCGCGACAAGCTGGGGGAGGCGCCGGCGGGCACAGCCAAGTAGAACGCACCGAGCCGCTGCGGCCGCGCATATCTGGGCGAATGCACCGGATTGTCAGCTTGACGCCAATCGTCGCTGAGCGCTCCATATACAGATTAGGGGGAACTGCAACGGCACAAGTCTTTCAAGAAGATGGCATCGTCAAGCCATTGAGGATGTTCGGGAAGCGAGCTCGTCCTTCGCTGACCTGCAATGATGGATGTAATTTGGCTTATGGGTCCGCTGATTCTGGCCGTCGTTTGCGCCTATTGTTCGTGGCGAGGCAAGCGCTACACAAAATTATTGATATGTGTCGAGGTCGTCTTCCTCGTGGTGGTGGCGGCGGCGCTTTGGGTGCGGCATGACTCGCGCGGTTACACTCCGGATGCCGCGCTCGGCGACACGCTGTTCTTGACATTAGGGTTAGCCCCGCCGCTTTTGAGCGGTCTATGTATTTACTATTGGGGCCGACGCATTGCGGTACCCGTTTCTTTCTTTGTAATCGGCGTCATCTCTTCGTGGGTCCTCGCCTACTTCATTGGTGTGCGGGCGGTGTTGGCGTGGACCCTCGACGAGGCGCTTCTGTACAAAGTGCTAGGAGCGTTTCTTACGGTCGTCGTCGTAATTTTACTGTTGCTGCTATTGTTATTTCGCGTTCGGCCGCCGTCGGAAGATTCAAAATGACCGCGGCTATCGCGTCACGCCAGTGGCAGCGGATGAGGTCTTCCGGTTTGCGATTCTCACTGAGGCGCGCCGGTGGCCTGCCTATCCCGGTAATACCTTGTAGTTCTGTACCGTCTCGACCAGCACCGCCACGCGCTCGGGATCGACATCCGGCGTAATGCCGTGCCCCAGATTGAACACATGCCCGGCGCCCGCGCCGTAACTGTCGAGCACCCGCAAGGTTTCGGTGCGCAAGGTTTCAGGCGTCGCGAACAGGGCCGAGGGGTCGAGATTGCCCTGCAATGCGACGCGCCCGTCGACAGCCTTGCGGGCATCGCTCAAGTCCGTGGTCCAGTCGACGCCCACGGCGTCGCAGCCGATCGCGGCGATTTTGGCCAACCAGGCGCCGCCGCCCTTGGTAAAGACAATGTTGGGAACTCTGCGCCCTTCTGATTTTCGGGTCAGCGCATCGATCACCTGCGCCATGTAGCGCAGGGAGAACTCCTCGTACTGCGCCGGCGTGAGCACACCGCCCCAGGTGTCGAACAGCATCACCGCTTGCGCACCGGCGCCGATTTGCGCGTTCAAGTAGAGGATCGTCGCCTTCGCAAGCAGGTCGAGCAGGCGGTGCAGCTGCCGCGGTGATTCATACATCATGCGTTTGATCACGCCGAAGGTCTTGCTGCTGCCTCCTTCCACCATATAAGTCGCCACGGTCCACGGACTGCCCGCGAATCCGATCAGAGGCACCCGCCCTTTGAGCTCGCGGCGCACGCGCGCGACCGCCTCGATCACATACTTCAGCTCCCGCCCCGGATCGGGCACACCGAGCTTGTCGATGTCGGCGGGTGTGCGAACCGGATGCTCGAACTGCGGACCCTCGCCTGCCTCGAATTCCAGTCCCAAGTTCATCGCGTGCGGAATCGTGAGGATGTCGGAAAACAAAATCGCGGCGTCGAGCGGATATCTGGTCACCGGCTGCAACGTGATTTCGCAGGCAATCTCCGGATTCGTGCACATCTCCAAAAATCCGCCGGCGCGGGCGCGCGTCGCACGATATTCCGGCAGATAGCGGCCCGCCTGGCGCATCAGCCAAATCGGACGCCGCGGCGTAGGCTCGCGCAGCAGGGCGCGCAGCAACAGGTCGTTTTTCAGCGGCTCACTCATCGATATTCATCAGGTTCGCTCGCCGGGATCGAACAGACGGCTGTGCTCGAGAATTGCATACCGGTCGGTCATGCCGGCGATGTAATCGGCCACGGCGCGCGCGCGGCCTGCCGGGCCGGGCACCAATTCCAATCGAGTGCGTGCCTCGTGTTCATCGGGCATCAGCGCCGGATCGTTGAAAAATGCGTCGAACAGTTCGCGCACCACGCGGCGCGCCTTCGCAGTCATGCGCCGCACCTTGTAGTGCGTGTAGAGCTGCTCGCGCAGAAAGGACTTCAGGGCGTAATTCAGTTCGCGAGTGGTGTCGCTGAATCCGATCAGCGCCTTCGGGTGCGACCTGACCTCGGCTATGGAACGGACTCCCGATTGGCCAAGCCGTGCCGCCGAGGAATCGATCAGGTCGGTGACGAGATGATTGATCACTCGCCGCAAAATCTCGTATACAGACCGCCGGCCGGCCAGCGTCGGGTATTTCGCCTGCACTTGATCGTGGTAGCCGCGAAACAACGGCACGTCCAGCAGTTGTTCCACGCTGATGAGACCGGCGCGAATGCCGTCCTCGACGTCGTGATTGTTGTAGGCAATCTCATCGGCAAAATTCGCGAGTTGCGCCTCCAGGCCGGGCTGCTGGCGATTGATGAAGCGCTCGCCCACGTCGCCGAGCAGAATGGCGTTGTTGTAGGAGCAATGCTTGAGAATCCCTTCGCGGCATTCGAAGGTCAAGTTCAAGCCGTCGAATTCCGCGTAGTGCTCCTCGAGATCGTCGACCACGCGAAGCGACTGCAAGTTGTGTTCGAAACCCCCGAAATCGGCCATGCAGTCGTTCAGCGCATCCTGGCCCGCGTGGCCGAAAGGCGTGTGTCCAAGATCATGGGCAAGACAGATGGCCTCGGACAATTCTTCGTTGAGCTTCAGCGCGCGCGCGGCGGTGCGTGCTATTTGCGCGACCTCGAGCGAATGGGTCAGCCGGGTTCTGTACAGATCGCCTTCGTGATTGACGAAGACCTGGGTCTTGTAAACCAAGCGGCGAAACGCGGTGGAATGCACGATGCGATCGCGATCGCGCTGATATTCGGATCGATACTCAGGGGCCGGCTCAGGATGACGGCGCCCCCGGGAATGCTCGGCATGGGCAGCATACGGCGCAAGCGTGCTCACGTGACCCGCCCGCTCATTTGAAATGCTCCGCGAGGGTGGCGTCGAGCGCAGCCTTCGAATACTGATCGGTGACGATCGCGCGGCCGAGCTTTTCAAGAAGCACCAGGCGAACTGCGCCGGCAACGACCTTCTTGTCCATTTGCATCAATTCGTACGCCTTTGCGGCGCCGATGCGCGGCGCCTCGGTCGGCAAGCCGGTACGCGCCAGGGTATCGCGCAGGCGTTCCCTGACTGCGGCGTCGATCATTCCCAAGCGGTGGGACAGATCCGCAGCAATGAGCATGCCTATGCCCACCGCCTCGCCATGCAGGTATTTCTCGTAACCGGTCGCGGCTTCGATGGCGTGACCAAAGGTATGGCCAAAATTCAAGATCGCACGCAGGTCGTGCTCACGCTCGTCGCGGGCGACCACGGTGGCCTTGATCTCGCAGGACCTGCTGATGGCATAGGCGAGCGCTTCGGCATCTCTCGCCAGCAGCTTGGGCATCTCGCGCTCCAGCCAATTGAACAACAGCGGATCCCAAACGCAGCCGTGCTTGATTACCTCCGCAAGCCCCGACTTCAATTCCCGGTCCGGCAAGGTGGCCAGTGCATCCGTGTCGGCGATGACGGCCCGCGGCTGATAGAAGGCCCCGATCAGATTTTTACCACCCGGGTGATTCACCCCGGTCTTGCCGCCGACCGAGGAATCCACCTGGGCAAGCAGCGTCGTGGGCAGCTGCACGTAGCCGATGCCGCGCTGGTAGGACGCCGCAGCAAAGCCGGCAATGTCGCCGATCACGCCGCCGCCGAGCGCCAGCACTGTCGCATCGCGATTCATTTTGTTGGCGACAAGCGCGTCGAAGACCCAGCCGGCCGTTTGCAGTGTCTTGTGCTGTTCACCGTCGGGCAAGATGCACTCGGCGATGCGCCTCTGCGCAAAGCTCCCGGTCAACTTGGCAAGATACAGCTTGGCCACGGTGTTATTGGTCACGATCATGAGGTCGCGGCCGGGAATCTGCATATCCAATAGTTCGCGATCGGTCAGCAACCCCGCACCGATCGTAATGGGGTAGCTCGAGGGGCCGAGGTCTACGTGGATGGTTTGCACGGCGTTATTATATGGACAGTTAGGGTTTCTGCGCGCGGCGCAGCTCTTGATGAATTTCCTCCGCAACGAGCTGCACCCGGCGCCCATCTGTCGTGACCGTGAGATCGGCTATCTCGGCATACAGAACCGCACGGCGCGACATCAAATCCTTGAGCTTTTGTTCCGGATCGGTATCGTGCAGCAAAGGCCGATGCCGCGCATGCCTCGTGCGTTCGATTTGCTGATTTACGGATGTCGCCAGATAGACCACGACGCCGCGTTCGGCGAGTGCGCGCCGGTTGGCCGGGTCGATGACGGCGCCGCCGCCGGTCGCCAGGACGATGGATTCCAGACGGGTCAGGCGATCGATCGATTCCCTTTCGCGGATCCGAAAGCCCGCTTCACCTTCCTTCTCGAAAATGAATGGGATATCCACGCCGGTTTTTGCCTCGATGTCCGCATCGCTGTCATGGAAAGCATAGCGAAACAGGCGCGCAAGGTGCCTTCCCACCGCCGTCTTGCCCGATCCCATCGGGCCGACGAGAAAAATATTGCGCTTCGTGAGCATGATCATCGCTGATCATAGCGGACCGCGTCGTTCGGCAGATTATCCGTCGTAAAAATAAGGGGCGCCCAACGGCGCCCCCGCATCAATGTGCGTACCCGGCGCCTGCGGCGCTAGTACAGATTCGAACCCTCACGCAAAATCTTCGGCGTGATGAAGATCAACAGCTCGGTCTTATTGTTGATGTCCGTCGTGCTGCGGAAGAGGTAGCCGAGCAGCGGAATATCGGCAAAGAAGGGCACCTTGTTGGCGCTCCTCGACTTGGTGGTATCGAGAATGCCGCCCAACACAACCGTCTGGCCGTCATTGACCAGCACCTGGGTGATGATTTGACGGGTGTCGATCGAGGGAACACTGCCGCCGGTGGCGCTGGTCACCTGCTGACCGACCGAATCGTCCGACACGTCCAGGTCCAGGATCACGCGATTGTCGGGCGTGATCAACGGTGTGACTTTGAGCTTCAGCACCGCGTCCTTGAACTGGGTGGTGGTGGCGCCGCTCGAGGCTGATTCCTGATAGGGAATCTCGACACCCTGCATGATGGTGGCTTGCTTCTGGTTGGCAGTAATGATGCGCGGCGAGGAGACGGTCTCGCTCTTGCCTTCGTTCTGCGCCGCCGACAGTTCCAGGTCGACCAGGTAGCTGCCGGCCAGCAACGAGACGCCGAAGCTGCCGTTGGTATTCGCCGCCGGCGTATTGACCTGGTAGCGATTGTCGAGCGTCGTTGCGGGCAGAATGCTCGTGGCCTTGGTCGGAACGCCGCCGGCGAGGATTGAATTCGTGGCCTGGTTGTTGCCCGAGACCGCCAGGAGACTGTTGGCCCCGCCGGTCAATGACGACGCCGCGCTCACGCCGAAACGTGCGCCCAAGTCGCGCTCAAAGGTATCGCTGACGATCACGATGCGCGCCTCGATCAGCACCTGCTTGACCGGCACGTCCAAGATTTGCACCAGGCGGCGGATATCGGACAGTTTGTCGCTCGTGTCTTGGACAAGGAGGGTGTTGGTGCGCTCGTCCATCGACAAGCTGCCGCGCGGCGACAGCATGGAGTTCTTGCCACCGGTACCCGTGATCAGTTTCGAAAGATCGCCGACCTTGGCATAGTTGACCTGCATGAATTCCGTGTGGGTGGGCGAGAGCTCTTGCACCTCTTTATGAGCGGCCAGCTCCGCCTTCTCGCGCGTCGCCAGCTCTTCGGTCGGCCCGATAATGATCACGTTGTCCTGACGCCGCTTGTCCAAGCCCTTGGTGCGCAGCACGATGTCGAGCGCCTGATCCCAGGGCACATTTTGCAATCGCAATGTCAGATTGCCCGACACCGAGTCGCTGACCACGATGTTCTGGCCGCTGGTATCGGCGAGCAACTGCAATACCGAGCGCACGTCGATGTCCTGGAAGTTCAACGTCAACCGCTCGCCGGTGTATTCCTTTTTCTCTTCCGCTCCCGCGGTGCGCTTCGAGGAAGGCTTGATTTCAACCGTATATTGGTTGTCCGATTGATACGCCAGCTGCTCAAAATCTCCCTGCGAGCTGATCACCAGGCGCGAGCTGCCTTCCACGCGGACCGCGTCCACGGTTTGCACCGGCGTCGCGAAATCCATGACGTCATAGCGGCGCATCAAATTCTTGGGCATCGAGGTACCGGAAAAGTCCACGACGATTTGCTGGCCTTCCTGCCGAACGTTGACCGGCGTGCGCGGGTCGGTGAGCTGCACGATCACCCGACCGGTGCCATCCGCACCGCGCCTGAAATCGATGGTGCGGATCGCGCGCTCCACCGGCGCCCCTGAGGAGCCCGAGGCGGCGCGCGCGGCGGCGGGCTTGCCGACGTCGGCGCCGGGCTGCTGACCCAGCGTCACGACAATCGTGTCGCCATCCACTTTCGTGGTGTAGGGCATCAAGCTATCGACGTTCACGACCACGCGCGCGCGGCCATTCGCCTCGGCGGCGAGCACCGTGTCGACTCCGCCGGAACGCACATCGAAACGGCGCGATGCGAGAGCCAGGGTCGTATTCGGCAGGTCGAACGCGATGCGCGCCGGCTTGTCGATGGTGAACGGCAACGGTTCCGGGGCCGGACCGCTCATATGCAGCTTTAGCTGCACCTGTTGGCCCGACAACGTTTGAACGTCGATCGATGTGAGCTGGACCGCATCAGCGGCTCGCGCCGTGATACTGGCCGCAGCCAATGCGACAACTGCCATCGCGCCCATCATCGCCGTTCGTATTTGTGTTCTGATCATGCTTTCCTCTCCCTGTGGCCTCAATTAGCCAATGCCAATGAAGCCGGTCGCTCTATATAGCCGCCGAGACCATCCGGAATGATTTCGACCAGGCTAATTCTTCCGCCGGTTATTTCTGTCACTTTGCCGTCGTTCTGCCCCAGGTAGTTGCCCGGTTGAACCTTGTGCACGAGCCCGTCTTTGGATTGCACGAGCCCATAAAAATTGCTGCCCACCTTGAAGGTGCCCACCATCCTCAAGGTGTCGAGCGAAAAGCCTTCCAAGAATTCGCGGTTGCGCCGCGAGCTGGGCCTTAAGTTCTGCCCGTTGGCCGAATTTGGGCCCTGCGGTTGGAACGGCGAGCGCAGGTTGGCGGCCGAGTACACATAGGTCTCGTAGGGCCTCACTTCCGGCAGCGGTTGGATGCGGCCGCCCGGCTTCTTCTTGGTTGCCTCGATCCACTTCTGCAAATCCGATTGGGCTCCCGAACAGCCGCCCGCGACCAGTGCCGCCAGCACGAGCCCGACGACGCCAATACTTGATGTAGCTCTCACGTCGCGCCTCCCGCCGTCTTCTTTTTAGCCGCTTTCGCGCCGCCCTCGTCCTCGATGTAGCGGTAAGTCTTGGCAGTCACGTCCATGGTCAAATTGTCGTAGCCGCCTTTCGCATCGACCGGCGTTATCTGAATGTCGTTCAACGTCACGATGCGGGGCAGCGCGGCGATGCCGCTGACGAATCTGCCGAAGTCGTGGTAGCTGCCCACCAGTTTGATTTTGATCGGCAGTTCCGCGTAGAAGCCGTTGCTCTTCTCGCTGCCCGGCTGGAACAGTTTTTCCGTCAAGCCTGCGGCCAGGCCGGTTTGCGATATGTCGACCAGAAGATTCGGCACTTCGGTCTTGCCGGGCAATTGCCGCAGCATCGCACCGAAACTGCGCTCCATTTCGCCGAGCTGCGCCCGGTATGCATCCAGGTTGGCGGCGCGCTGTTGCTTGCTTTCGAATTGCGCGCGCAAATCCAACTCGTCGGCTTCCGCCTTTTGCAGCAGCGGCCGGTCGTCGTTCCAGACAAATATGTACCAGCCGAAGGCTGCGACCACGGCAAAGCCCAGGGCAATGAAGAAGCCGCGCACCGCCAAGGGCCAGCGGCCGACGTCGCGCGGATCGAGACCGCGAAGTTGATCGAGGAAGTTCATTTCACCGCAACCTTCTTAACCGTTGTTTCGCCGCCGTTATCCACGTCCACGCCGACCACGTCGCTGGTGAGCGTGAAGCTCGAGCCGCCGGTCGGTGATTCCTTGGATGTCTCGACCACCTGCAGCTGCGGGTTGTCCATCCAAGAAGACGAATCGATATTGCGCATGAAAGTCGACACGCGCGTGCTCGACTGGGCCACGCCCCTCATCTCGAGCTTCTTGCCGGTTTCCTTGATCTGCGTGAGGTATATGCCCTCGGGAACCGTCTTCACGAGTTCGTCGAACAGATGCACGATCTCCGGCCGCTTGCGCTGCAATTTCTCGATGATTTCCATGCGCGCCACCAGGCGCTGCTTGCGATTCTCGAGATCCTGAATATCG
>Ga0210392_10001764_pt1 | contig 11233 bp, 20 predicted proteins | sample IncBWC30OmetaG_FD_161057 | JGI IMG/M metagenome (GOLD analysis project Ga0210392, IMG submission 161057) | Forest soil microbial communities from Barre Woods Harvard Forest LTER site, Petersham, Massachusetts, United States - Inc-BW-C-30-O ...
CTCTGATGGCGACACCGTGAAGTTCGGTCGTCAGCGTGTCCGCTTGTTCGGCATCGACGCTCCCGAGAAGGGACAGCCTTGCGACGGTGGCCACTGGTATCCCGGTCCGCTGGCGACCAAGGCCCTCGTTGCTTTCATCGCTGGCCGTCCGGTGTCGTGCCACCAAGTGGACTACGACCACAAGAATGACCGCCCGGTCGCAGTCTGCTTTGCTGGCAAAGACGACCTCCAGGCACTGATGGTGAGTGCTGGCTGGGCGTGGGCCTATACTGCCTTCAGCGACCAGTATGTCGACGCGGAGAGACGGGCGGCAGCGCGCGGCGTTGGCGTTCACGCGCATCGTTGCCAGCCACCATGGGAGTGGCGTGCCCTAAAGCGGGCTGAGCGGTAGTCGTTTGAACGATCGGGTTAAGGGCATTCGATCTCGCTTTCCAAGTCTGCGAGAAAATCTGCCCACGATTGTGAATGCTGCAGTTCAACGAGCTTGGCGGGATGCGTCAAGTCATAGACAACATATCGCACCTCGTTGCCATCATATCCCACAACTTTGTAAACAGCCCCGAACGTATCCCGATAGCATCTCTCGAGGTGGATGTTTGCTCGATCCAACGGCATGAATTAGCCAATTTTCAGCCAGGGCAACATGCGACTGCGTGCCATCCATAGAAGCCATCCGCCAGTTCCAGTTACTGCGCCGGCAGAACTGAAAGTGAAGTCTTGAAAGGAGGCGTGGCGACCAGGCGAATACAGCTGTCCCACCTCAAGAATCGCTGCGTACATAATTAATAGAGCACACAGCACGACAAGGCGCGGACTCTTTCGGAACGCTAGTCCCATAATTGTTGACGTACCTAGATAGGCGATGAAGTGTTCAGCATGGCCGCCGAGTGTAGTTCGCCTCATGACCTCCTCGGGTAGCCACGCAAGGGTCATAAGAGGGAGCAGAGGCAAGAGCGTTGATACGCCGGCAGCGTAGGCGCGCCGGATGCCGTTCGTCGCGAAGATAAAGCGCGAGGATCCAGTCAGTCTGTCCCAACGACGCGCAAGAGATCTACGCCATGTGCAGGCGCATCGCTGCGTCGAGCGAGTACCTGGCACGCGCTGGCTGGCGCGAGAATGCCGGCTTTCTGGCCTACCGCTTCACGACATGGGCAAAGGCGCGCGCCATGCAGCACTGGATCGACCGCAGCGGCATCGCTCATAGCCGATGCCCAAGCTCGGGGAGACACCAGAGGAAATCGCCGAAAGGAAGCGACAGGCGCTCGAGTGGGGATTGGCGACGGGCGCTGTGCGCTAAGTCGTGCAACGTTGCTGGCGCGCGGAGGGCGCCGGCCCAAGCTAGGCGCGGAGCTTGGACGTCCTGAAGCGCAACCGATCCGGCGGTATAGGGCGTCCGAAAGATCAAAAGGAAGGCAATCGCCACAACATAGCTGAGCAGCGGGTGCTCATTTCTTTCGTGACATAGGCCACACCGCGCGGCGCTTCGGCGGACCGCCCATATAGCTAGCTGAACCCCAACAACTGCTGCGAAGAACCGTTTGGCCTCTGTGCAGGGGACCGGGCCCATGGGTGATCCCAAAGAGGTACCCCGGAATTCATGGTTTGAGGGACAACGCAAGCTCGACACGCGGAGAAGCGTCTGCCGACATAGTGCACAATGACCGAGAGCACTAATCTTGGAGCGGCACTCCCAACTGCAACCCTGCACGACGTCTTGCAAGGCGTCATCGACGCCGTGCTGGCCGCCATCAGCATGAACGGCGACGAGCCTGAATACGTGTTGCTGCTGATGCGCGGCAATCAGCCGATCGAGGCGGTGAACGTGTTGACCGATGTGGCCCTCGAGCGCGCCTCCGAGGCAGTGGCCTGCGCTCTAAAACAGATGCTCGAGGCACGGATTCAGAAGCAGTCCCCGGGAGGGCATTGATACGAACAGGACCTTGTGAAAGGCCGCATTGCGTCCGGCTTTCACCGAACGACTGCTGCGAAGAAACCGCTTGGCCGTGCGTCGAAGCCGGCCGTCATGCGACTCCTGCCCCTTTTGCAGCCCTCGGGCTTCTCTGAGGCCATTTCTCTCCAAAGCTCATGACTCGGCCAAATCGGTACGGAACTCGTAAGCGATTGATTTGGCTGGGTGTTTGCTAGCTTCCACCAGACACAGAAGACGATGAGCGTTCTACGGCGGACCCTTACCTGACGAGCAAATGGTGAAACGAAAGCGCGATAGCATTCCGGCCTTGGTTCTCGAAGTCATCGTCCGGGTCTACGAATTCGCCGAGCGCCGGACGCAGGCATGGTACATCGATCGAGCCGTGCTCGACCTGGGCCATGCATCCGACAGCGTGGATTCTTCAATCTACTACGCTGAACTGAGTGGCTGGTTGGTGGGCGCTGGTGAACCCCCGAAGAGCGTTGCAATAACAGCCGACGGTGTACGGCTGTTGGAGGATTGCGGGCTGATTTGAGACGACGGCTGCGGATGCGGTTGTCACGAGCAATAACAGCAGGGCCAAAAGGCCAACAGCAATCAGAACAGCTATTTCCACGGAAGCGCCTCGTTTGCGACAGTGCGATAGCCGTTCTCCATCGCCCAGATACCCACCTGCTCGCCGGCCTCAAGGCTTTTTTGATCTTTGAGGTGGCAGCTGAGGAATTAGTTCGTTCGTTTCCTGCCGGAGGCGTTCCAGTAGTTCGCGGTCTACGTTTCCGATCTGCGACCGCCCCTTGGCTTCCTCATAACGTCGGATGGCAGCAGCCAGTAGGGGGCCGAAGAAGCCGTCCAGGGGGCCGGGCTTCATCCCCAGCGATTCGAGGCGTGTCTGCACTTCCAAGATTTCGGGGGTGGTGAGCTTAGTCTGGTTTGGCAAAGGCTTGGGCGCGACGGATATGCCCTCTGCCGCCGCGTTAGGAGGCGATGGAAGTGCCGCTATCGGCTCGACCTTTGCCGGCGCGGGCAGCGGTGACGGCGCTTCTTTTGTGGAAGACGGTTGAAGCGTCGCCATCGGATCAACAACTGCCGGCGCGGGCAGTGGCGCAGCTATCGTCGTTTGCGGTGGTGCGGTAGCTGTCGCACTTGGCGATGGTAGCTTTGGTGCTGCCAACACACTTGGCGACGGGGACGAAGACCGGAGGTTTATACTCTGGAAGTAGTACATGGCGCCCGCACCGGCGCTGACACCAAGGGCCAATCCCAGCCCCAATATGAACAAAGGGCTAGAAAAAGCCGACTTCTCCAGATTGTCTTGTCGGTTTTCCCGGTGATTACCGATGGTATCGGATGCGGCGCTTCCAGATCTCGCGTGGAGGCTTGACGATTCTTCTGCAAGTCTGGCCGCTCTTGCCGCAAGCTGACGTGCAACTGATTTCTTGAAGGCCTCAAAGCCGGCTGTGCCGGCGTCCGACTCGCCAAGGCCCAGTTTACTTGCACGGTCGCGACTGAATTCGTCGCGCATCGGTGCATCAGCTGGCTCGTCTTTCCTGTCAACCATGCGGGTTGTCTCCGTCGCACCGCTGTTACGTGAGCATCTGTGCTTGTCGAGCGCAACGCTGGTTTGAGACGCCAGGTGAACTCAATGTGGACTATCGTGTGGGAAAACCAACGTTGGTCGATGGGTCAGTCATGGGTCCGTGGAACTGTACGATCTACCCTAAGGCGAAGGTAGTTTGCCGTCGACATCTCCGGGACCGCAACTTTGCGTCGACCCGATTCCACTGTACCAAGATCAGATACACTGGCAAAGTTTGGGGCTGAACGGGATCGGTCGAGATCGAGCCATCAGTGCTGCTGCAGCTCGGCGGTGAAGTCACACTGGCTTTTCTTTCTTGCGGCACGTGCCTGCCGTCGTGGGAGATCAACCATGTGCTGATCGACAAGTCGCCATGGTCGGGGTGGTGAACCGCAGAAGCAACGACTGCTTTAGCTGTCCGGCGCGTGGAAGGCCGTGCGTATTCACGGGCCGGCTTAGCGGCCGACCTCCTCGGCGCCGTTACATCATCCGCGTGAGGGCGTGCGGCCCGTGACATGAAATTGCCCCAACCCTCGAACTGCATTTTTTCCTATGTAGGACACGGTCTTGGGGAGTGGCGGGGAAGTGTTGGACGGTTATTGGGGAAGGATGCGCGATGGTCTTGTTGTCATCGCTGCCTGCGCGGCGCTGATGGCCTGCACGCCGCCGCCGGACACCGCCAATTGGCCCATCTCCCTGCCGCCTCCATACAACACATGGCCAGCCGCGCCGCCCGGCACGCCGATTGAGCCGGGCCGCCCTGTCGGTCTCAACGGCAGTCAGCAGGAGGCCGTCGTGAAGGGCGTGCTGAAATGGATGAAGGAGCCCGTCTCGGTGCAGTTCCGCGGGATCGAGGCTGTCCAGAACAGTCGCGGGCGGGTTATCGTGTGTGGCGAAGTGAATGGCCGAAACTCTGCGGGCAATGTCACCATCTCGCCATTCGTTGGCGTACTGATGGGACCGGATGGGGATACCGATTTCGCCGTGGTCGGGATCGGCTCGTCCGACCGTGAGCGGGTTGAGGTGACTTCGCTATGTCGCGCAAGCGGGATTTACGGGGTCCAGTAGGAGCGGCTCGCGAGCAGGCAGGCTGCGGTCTCAAGCGCCTCGGTTGCTCGAACTGCGCCAGACGCGGTCACCAAATGGCCCCAACTGGCGCTTGTTCCGCGTCCAAGATAAGGGCCAACTGCGAACGCAGTGAATGCAGCCCTGCGGTCTCGGATGAAAAGAAAGCCGGCGTCGCGTTACGCCTCATACCATTAGTTATGGTTCAGTCGCCAAAGAACTCGGGGGTCGCCGGCGCGGCCGAGCCAAAATCAAGCCTGCGCTTTCCCGCCTTCTCTTTGGTGAGCCGCCCTGATGAGGGCGAATCGAGTCTCATACGCGTCCTTATCGTTGAGGACGACGAGGATTACCGCGAGATTGTCACTAGCGAACTGACGTGGCATGGCTTTGCCGTTCGCGGCTTCGCCGATGGCGATGCGCTGCTCGCATCGCTCGATGTCGCCGCCGAGGCCGATGTCATTGTCCTCGACTGGAGGCTCCCGACCATTTCGGGCATCGACCTGCTACCCCGATTGCGCCAACTTGGCGTGAACTTGCCGGTGGTATTTCTGACGAGCCACCCCCGGCCGGTGAACGAGCAACTCGCCTTTGAACGCGGTGCGCTCGACTTCATTGACAAGACACGCGGCGTAGAGATTCTCGCCAGTCGTCTCAGACTCGCGGCCAAATCAGGCAAGGCCGCCGCCAGTCCCGAGGCCGTGAAGCCCATCGTCTGCGGCAAACTCATTCTCAGTCCGGGCACGGACAGAGCTTATTGGAACGAGGTCGATGTCGGTCTCACCGTCGGTGAATACAACATCGTCCTTTTTCTGACGTCGAACGTCGGCAACTATGAGACTTACCGGGCGATCTACGATGTTCAACACTACGAAGGCTTCGTAGCCGGACAAGGGGATCAAGGGCATCAGACAAACGTTCGATCATCTATCAAGCGCATCCGCCGCAAGTTCTGCGAAGTCGATTCGACCTTTAGCGAAATCCAGAACTCGCAGAGTCGCGGATATCGCTGGCGAGGTCTGGCTCGGTAAATCTGCTCGATATGCGGCGCCGATGGCACGATGGCGCTCGAGGAACCTTGCAAAGACACCGGGATGGAAGACTATCGGCTCGACCAGCACGTTGACCCGCAGCATCACCCGGCAGCGGTGAAGCGACTGACGGATCCGCGGCGGCTTCGGTCTATTCGCGACGCAGGCGGCGAGTTGCCAGGGCGAAAGATCGATGGTCGGCGCTAGGCGACGACTGAACCTAAGGCCCTAGCGCACTTTGGACCAAGGGATGAGGCCATCACACAATAGTTAGCTTGCCACACTCGGGCGCGTCGCATTTTAGCGTCTGGCGGAGCATGCCGAGAATGCCGAAATTTTTGTCTGGCGCTTCGTCGACCAGCGTAAGGCGACCTCTTCGACAGTACTCGCAAATGGTGCGGTCTTCTTTGGGCGATATGCGTGCAGCCGCCGCGCGCACTTCTCTAAGCAAACCCATCGTCGTCACCATTTTGGCATGGGGCCAGAGACTACCCTGGTCGAGAAGTAGCAACCCGTGTGAACTTTATGTCTTCGCTACGAAGGATTTAGGTGTCGTCAACCGGCAGCACTTGTCGCCTCTCGGCGTGCCCTCACCCGGCGCTGCCGGCCTCGGTGAGGGTCACCGAATGCAGGCCGCCGGAAATGATAAGCCAATCCCTTTCAATCGCGTAGGCGATGGCGGCTGCATCGGCCTTGACCACACCCAGGTTGCCAAGGGACTCCCATCGCTGCGGCTGGCCGCCGGTCGCCTCATAGAGTTTGCGCATGATGCGAACCGCCGCCTTCTCGAGCCCGCCAATCTTTGGCGGGCTTCGTCGGCTACTTCGGCGCTGTGCTCTTTGGCATAGGGGCTATCAGGGAAGAGGCGCAACGCGGTCTCATGCATCCAGCCAGCGATGCGATCGGCTGCCGGCCAGACCTGCTGATCACCAACAATGGTGCCGTAAAACGTCGCTTTTTCTGTCCGGCTGCCGAAGTCAATCCATGCGGTGATACCGCCGGCTGGTGGCTCGTTCTGGATGCCGCAGCGGATCTCGGAGTCGTGAAGGCCCTGCAGGACCACTTCCAAGGCGGGCGGCGTCAGTGAAATAGGCATAGCGCGAGCGTATCACCGTTCTGTGCCAGCGCGATTCCACGGCAGGGCGCTGCGAAAACGGCTCTTGGAGGACTGTGGCTGACTTGAATCGCTGCCTGACGTCGCCGGGCGCCCGGGCAAGACGTTCTGGCTTGCGGAGCATGCCTGAGCGTATAGGCTGGGGAGCCATGAACATTAGAACCATTGTCCTGGTCATCCTCGGAATGGTGCTGGTGTCGGCTATGGTGTTGTCGACAACAGCGCTTACTTCAGTCGTCATTCTGGGTGATTTCCACTGGAAGAAGGTAGCGTTGGGTGTTGGCCTTTGGCTGCTGGTTCTTGGCGGTATCGCTACAACAATGTATCGCCGCGGCGTCAAGACACGCACACCCGGCGGCCATCATCCGTGAGCTAGATGCGTCGGATCGCTCCTCGTCGTAGCCGGTAACGGGGGTCCGTGGTGCGCGTCGAGCGTCCCAAATACCCGCCGCCGGCCAAGGTCTGGGAACGCATTTGCTGCGGCCGTAATCGCTGCACTCCCAGGCTTGCTGCTTCTGATTGTTCTCTATTGGTTGTTAGGCCAATCGAGCTAGATGGCCAGTAGTCGCGAGACCCGGACAGGCTGCCACGTCGACCGACAGGCAGGGATTTGCGCTTGATGGACTCTACCGCTCAAATGCCGCTAGCCTGCTCAAAGCGCACCTTGCGCTACGTATGGGGGAGGAAACATGGCTACAGGCACAGTCAAGTGGTTCAACACCACAAAGGGCTTCGGTTCATCCCGCCAGACAGCGGCGGCAAGGACGTGTTTGTCCATATCAGCGCGGTAGAGCGCGCAGGCCTCGATGGCCTCCGGGAAGGCCAAAAGATTAGCTACGACGTTCAGGTTGAGCGCGGCAAAGAGGCGGCAGCAAACCTCGAGGCCTGACAACAATATCCAAGGAGGAGGGAATGGTTCGTTCCCGGACAATTCTGGCTGCGCTGGGACTGTGCATGACCGTTGCGGCCTGCGAGACCCCGCAGCAAAAAATCGCTTCGAAGGAAAACATGCTGACGGCTGCCGGTTTTAAGCTTCGGCCTATTAATACGCCGCAGCGCCAGGCTGCGTTACTACAACTGCCACCGCATAAATTCTCCCGCAAAGTCAACGACGGGCGGGTCTTCTACGTCTATCCAGACCCCACCGTGTGCGGGTGCCTGTATGTCGGTGACCAGACCGCGTACGCCACTTACCGCAATAATGTGTTCCAGAAAAATCTCGCAGATGAGCAGGCGATGACCGCCAACGAGATGTCGATGGACAACTGGGATTGGGGTCCGTGGGGCGGGGTGCCATATGGCTGGTATTACTAGAACCCGGCGAACTGGCGGGCTCAATGGCCAGCGCGCCACCCAGGCGCCGCATCACGGACCGGCCAGTCGCATGAGCCAAGCGACGGCGAATCCGGGATCTATTCCTTCTCTAATCTGAACTCTATGTAGTCGCGGGCCCCATTCCAGCTGATCAGTTCATTCCCGCATTTTAGGCAACCTTGCGAGCCGATATTGCTCAGCAGATATTCGCGATAGTCCGCCACGTGCCGCGTTCCGCAATGCCGGCACGTAAGCTCTTCAGTCCCTTTGTCCCATAGGGCCATCGAGCCAGCTTATACTTGCTTGCCATCAACGGCACGAATTTGGATCTCAGCCGAACCGCGATCCAAAACATTTGGCGCCCACGGCGCTGAGCCAACTAAGAAGCCGCCACTCCAAGTCGCTTGCCTTCACTCTCGTCAGCGCGCTTCCTCAACGTCGGAGTCGACAGGATTCGCCGCTAGGGCCGTTTTTCTACCTGTGGAATCGATTTAGCTAACGCCAGAGCTACGTTGCCACATTTTTACCACCGAGCCGCACATCATGGACCAGCCACGATGGCTCAATGGAAAGCGAACACGCGGAAACGTCCCTCCGCCAGCGCGGGGTAGAGGGTGCATTAGCCAATAAACTGGCTGTCGGCTCCCGCGCCCCTGCTCTGGTCCCGACCGTTCGTAAGCTGAGGGCGAAAGGCTACGTAACGCACCAGGCGTTGGCGGAAAAGTTGAACCGAAGGGGGATACCGGCACCCCAAGGTGGAAGATGGCATTTAACCACCGTAATAAGGATGCTCGCTCGCCTTGGCCTGGTCACGCTGGGCAACGGCCGGATCAACAGTAGACTGGCAGCCGGGCGTGCCGCAGATGCGCGAGCCGAGGCCCTAGCCGCGACAATTCGGAAGCTTCGAAAAGCGGGCTTTGTCTCCTTGGGTGCCATCGCGCGCGAGTTGGACAAACGACGGGTGCGGGCGGCACGGGGCGGCAAATGGCATCGAAGCAGCGTTAGCCAACTGCTACGACGCCTGGAAACGCTAGATCCTTAGCAGACATCGCCGTAGGGTCGTTTCCTTCAGGTCGGCGCAGCGTCTATTGGGCGCCACCCTTGCAACAGTGTCCGGTCGTCCCGCCGAAATACGAAAAAGTTGCCTCCGCCTTCGCCTGGCTGGTCCTCCGCGCGGCTGATTGGAACGCCGTTCAACCGGCACAGCAGTAACGCTCCGACTCCGCCATGGGCGATTACAGCTAGGTCGACGGGGGGAGCCGCTTCCAAAATGCCATCGATGGCGCCGACGATCCGCGCTTGGGCGTGACCTGCGGGTTCCCATCCCCTTACGCTTCGACCAGGGTGTGCGAAGAAGAGGTCCGCCGTCGCTTCAAACTCCTCGCGTGGGAGGTAACCGGTCGCTGAGCGGTCGTTCTCTCCGAGATCGGCTCGTGTGGCGAAGTTCAAGCCAAGATGTCTAGCCAACAACTCGGCCAGGTCCACCGCTTTGCGTTCCTCGCTGCTGACGATGTGTCCGATATCGGCGACCCAATCCTGTTCAAGCATCTGGTGAGCACGAGCAATTCCCCGAGCTGACAGTTTCCATTGCGGGACTGGAATTAGGGGATCGACCACGACTTCGGGATGGGTGATGAAGAAGACACGGTTCATTCTGCACCATAATAGCCAACGTCGTCGCCAGGGCCGTTTTTATGTCCATGGAATCGATTTAGCCCTCGGCATCGCGGAGGGTGGTCGCGCTGAAGGCGTGAGCGACGGTCCTTAGAGTGCAGCGCGGACTAGCGGCGATCGACTAGCATCCGGCGTCGTCCGTGAGGCAACCGCTGTGCAGCGGTAACGCAGCCATCCGGCTTACCCCTTTTGGGCACAACCATCACTCCTCGGCTCGGTCTATGCATTTTCGCCCAATGGCGAGGCGCAAGTACCGCAGCATTCCCTTCAGCCATGCCGGGCGTCAGCTTGAGGCGCGTGCGGTCCCCGCCGCGGGCAGCTGGGAAATATGGATCTACGAAAACAACCGCGCGCTGACACGCTACACGTTCATAGATATGCAGACCGTCAAGGACGCCGAGCACTACCATCTGGATCTGCTCGGCGATGAGATGAGCGCGACGATCAAAGCCGTTAAGGCTCGGCACCTCATCGTCCGACGAGCTAGTGGTGGCCGCCGCGATCTGGCGAAATCGTAAATTGAGACCGGGGCTGCTTCCCAAGATCGATGCTGAGGCCGCTTTTCTCCCCGTGGAATCGATTTAGCCCGCGGCTGGTACGATCGCTGGAACAAGGAAGGGGTATGACTAGGCCGACTCCGCAAACACTACTCATGGCGTTGGGCGTGGTGCTGTTGTTCATTGGCGGTACTATTGTAGTGGTGCAACTCTATCTTGAGGTTAGGGCAGGCTCCCCTTCGATGAACGACCTCACATCCGGTGGGCGGATGAAGTTGCGATATCTGGGGTCAGCCATAGCGGGTGTTGGTGCGGCGCTAGAGGTTATTGCGCTTGTGGCCACGCGCCCTTGGGCGAAGCGTCAGTAGCCATGTGCGGGATAGGGCTTCGGGCCGTTTGTCAGTCCGCCTAACGAGGGACCGGTTGGACAACCTGGTCCACATAGGTGCCGTCAGGGTAATACGTGCGCTGCACCACTGGCGGTGGCACGGGAGCAGGATCGGGCGCCGGCACCGTTCTTGTCGTGCTGGAGAAGGAGATGCAGCCTGTGCTGAGTGTAATGGCTGCCAGGACAAATCCGAGAGATAAGAACTTCATCATGCAAGTTCCCTCAGCCAAGACCATTTCGTCGTAGCCAAGCGCATCTCGTCGCGACATTCAAGGGGGCTCGGGCCACTTGTCAGTCCGCCGATTTATCACGCCGTGGCATCTCTGCACCTCACCACAGGTAAAGCGCTTTCCCGAGACCGACCAACATCACGACCCATATCAACCATCCAACAAGTCCAACCCCTATAGCGACGATGGTTGCGGGCAGAGTGTCTCCCAGCGCTTTCTGAGCCTGCGATACGCCCGCGTAGGCCTCGGCCGCTCCCCAGATTGGAAAGAACAACCAACGCCAAATCGCTGGATATGAACGAATGTGAGCGCGCATTTCCACAACAGCAACATCGACTGATGCTCTGAGTGTATGACGCGGATTGTACTTAAATTCGGGTTTCGCCTCCGAGGAAGCCTTGGGCTCAACCTGTTTGG
>Ga0210392_10001765_pt1 | contig 11225 bp, 6 predicted proteins | sample IncBWC30OmetaG_FD_161057 | JGI IMG/M metagenome (GOLD analysis project Ga0210392, IMG submission 161057) | Forest soil microbial communities from Barre Woods Harvard Forest LTER site, Petersham, Massachusetts, United States - Inc-BW-C-30-O ...
ATCCCGTATTCGGGATTCACCTCAGGATTTGCTCTCGATCGTCCCATTCAGCCTGTTTGTACTGGCGGGGCTAAGCAGTCTATCCACGCTTTTCTGTATTTTTCGATATCGGCCATGCGGCATGGCGTCCGTCGCAAGGCAATTTTTACCTAGCGCAGAAATGGTCCGAAAGCTACCCACAGGTTGTTGCTTGCCGTGGTTAAAGCTGACGAACCGCAAGCGTACCGAGAGCCTTCCTGCACCCGCTTTGGCTGAACTCCAATGAGACAATCTGCCCCGGAGGCGTGCTATAGGGCGAAATGCGTACAAATGAAGCTTGCAGCAGTCAAGGCGTTTCGTTTCTTACTCCGGCTCGAACGCACTTTAACTGAAAAACATTTTGTGGTGATGCGAATCCATGCAGCGCTTCGCAACTTGCTATCGGACAACCGCTGTATGGACTGAGAAATCATCGCGCCTAGACTCTAAGATAAAGCAAACTGAGAGGATTTATCATGGAACAACGCGAATTGGCATCTCACGCTATTAGCCACCGCCTGGAGCCGGTGTGCCCGCGTGACGATCACAAAATGAAATTCGACTCCGATGGAGTTCGCTGGGAGCAGACAGCCGGCCATGCTACCTTTAAAGTCGCCACGTATCACTGCGGGTACAATGGGTGTTCAGTCCGCTACGCGCCCGAGCACGGCTACTTTACCGTTTTAAAAGCTCCTGACCTGCCGGTCTTTGTTGAGGAACCCGCGGTCAACACATTGCAGTGCCCGATTCATAATACCTGGCTATACCGCAGAACAAAATCGGATGGCGTCGGATTTGAATGGCGCTGCGGCTGCGAAGGCTGCGACTACTGTCACGTGGATGTTCCCGGAAACTGGCTGCGCCAGTGAATGAATAGATCGGTCCGGCTCGAAACAAGCGCGGCGCAATCGGGAACCCGCTATGCCGGATTGGTGTACTGCTTGCGAATCGCATCGAAGATTTGTGCGCGGCTCTCAGCGGGGGATAGCTGCCCGGAATTCTCAACCAGTGCCACTTCTTCTGCAATTGCGCTGTCTTTGATGGCCTCGCGCAACCACGCAGAGTAGTCGTGTCTGCGCAGATGGTAGAGCCAGGTTTCATCGTCAATGCCTTGCGCGATTTGCGTGAACAGCGTCAGGTTATGGATGCGTATGTTCATTTTCCCGTCCTGCCCGCGGAAGTAAAAACTTTTGTCCTCGCCAAGTTCACCGGTTGCATATTTCCGTTTGTGGCGGCGCAGCTCTGTTTTGGCCGGCTCCAACTTCACTCGCGTTGCTTCGGCGGTATCTGCGTTCCACACCAGCATGTCCCCAGAGCGGGCTTCCAAATGCGCGAAAGCCAGCGAATCCACTTCCCTTCCCGCTTCCGGGTTCACTTCCCGAACGATCTGCGCGGGATCCGGGCCGATAGCAATCACCACGTTCACGTCGTTTCGCAGTACCGGCGCAAGCCGCTCCGGATGCACCGTAATTAACACAAAATTCCCCAAGTCTTTGGGCACAGTCAAACTCATCGAATCCCATTCGGCCGGCAGCAGGTGATGCGCCTCGTCAACCACAAGCCAGTGCGGCCGCCCCGTCTGCGCGCGCAATTCCTGAAGTCGCGGGAGAAGACTTACGAAGTAGGCGGGCCGATCGGGAAGCGGCACACCAAGAAGATTCACGCTGATCGATTCCCGTCCGGTTTTGAGTAGTTTCAGGATTTCCGAAACTGCCGGAACGCGGTCGGATCCGCCAAGGGTCACGCACACTTCAAAGTCGTCGTAGTCGCCCTCGGGGTCGAGAACGCAAACCTGATACTGTCTTTCGATCAGCCGCTCCAGCATGGCCGTCACGATCGTGGACTTTCCTCCGCCCGAAGGACCCGCAACGACCATTCGCGAATCGTACGGCGCAAAACCAAAGTCGTTCCCAGCCGGGGTACGCCCGAGAAAGATGTTGTGCCTGTTCAGTTGGGAAGTCAGGCTTGCCAAATCGTCGGCCAACAGCATGCCAATAATTTCTTCCACGCCGAGCCCGTTCGCTCCCGCTGTAACGATGTCCGCGTGTTCCTTCAGCGGACCCAAGGCATTCGCCACTGCCACGCTGCATTCGCAGATACCTAGGAAAGCATGATCATTTTCCGCGTCGCCTACCCCCATGGTGTTGTGGGGAGAAAGACCCAGTTCGTCCAGAGCCGCGCGCAGCCCGGTGCCCTTGTTTACCCCGGAGGGAAGAATCATCACCGCATCTTTATTGAAGATCACCTGGAGTTCGAGGCCCTGCGTGCGGATGACATCCAGTACTTCAGCTTCGTGCGGTCGCCAGGTAGCAACGATGCACTCGCCGACGTCGATTGGTTGAACACCGCGCCGCTGCAATTCCGTGACAAAGGCGGGTATCGGAGGATGAGCGAGCGCGCGATGGATCTTCGTCGAGGGATTGTAGAGTACCGCACCATTCTCCGCGACCACCAAATCAAAAAGCGAAACTTCCGGTAAGACGATCAGCAAGGAATCGACGGTGCGGCCCGTCGCAAGAACCAACTTTCTTCCGGATGCGCTGACGCGTTTCAACGCCTCGATGGTCGTCGGCCGCACTTGCCCGTCATGAGCCAACGTCCCGTCATAGTCAGAAGCCAAGCAAAAGTAGCGCAATCGTCTGGCCACCCGTCGTGGACTATCCTGGTCCCACGGAAATATCCGAATACTAACAGCCGCCACGATGAGGTGGCCCGTTCCAGGGCCTGCGGCGGACAGGCACAATTTCTTGCCACTATCCTTCCAGTTGCAGCTCTATCTCAGCAGCCGAGAGGGGAACCGTAGCCGTGATCGCGGTGCCGCGCCGGCTAGAGGACACCTCCAAGGTGCCTCCCAGCTGATCCGCTGGTGAAATCGAAGAGAGCGGCATCCGGCATCCCATCGAGCATTATTTTGGACAGTGCTTCGGAAGCGTCGAGCGCAATGTAACGCCCCTGCTGGCCGGCTTTGTGGGTGCTGACACCGCGCGCCATCAGCCTTTGTTCGAGCCTATCGCGGTGCGCCTGGGTGGCAGCCACGATCGCGGCATTACCGCCAGCGAGCGCAGGACCGATATAGTCACATAACGCTTCCAGGAACGCATCACTTTCTCGATAGAGATAAACAACATGCTCGTGGAGCTGTTTTTCCGGACGCGGGACCGCCGTTCCGGTGCCGGGGCTTAACGTCAAACTCACAGGATCTCCTTACTCGCCAGGAAAACTTGCCTCGCCGGGACAGCAGATGTGAGCTACAGCATGGTCACTTTCATCACATGAATCTGGCCCTTGTCCAGATACACGTGGGCGCTTAGCTCGACGTGATGCCCCACGTGAGATTTCAGAGTCTCCGGGTTAACCACATCCCAGGCTTTCCCCGTGTCATCTGCGACAAATGTGATCTTGTTGCCGTCAGCTCGCACCGTGCCCTTGATGTTCACCAACTCCGGCTTCTTCTCATCTTGTTGACTGGATTGCCGAGGCTGGCACTGCGTCAAAACCGGAGCACCGAGCGTCCACACAGAAAATGTCAATGCCAGAGCAGATAGTTTTTTCACTTTGCAGCCTCCAACCAGCTTGATACAGGCGCCAAGTCCTAAGCAATCCAGTACTCGCTGTATTCAGGTTAGTTAAGGAATGCTTCAATTTCCGTGGCCACACTCCTATTGAGGCGGCTTCTGCGGATTCTGGTGCGGAGGCGGGGGTGCCTGGTGCGGCGGAGGCGGCGCCGGGTGCGGCTCTTGGTGAGTCTGCATCTGTTGCTGTTGTTGCGCGTGTTTTTGCTCCATCTGCTGAGTTTGTTGCTGGTGTTTCTGTTCCATTTGCTGCTGCACCTGCTGCTTCCTCGCAGCGTCCTGCTGTTGCTGCTGCAGTTTCTGATGTTCTTGATCCTGCTTCTGCTGAAGTTTCTGGTGTTCCCTTATCTGCTGGTCATAGAGCTTTTGCTGTTGTTGTTGATATTTCTGGTCCTGCTTTTGGTTCCCGGTGCTGGGAGGCGCTGGACGCTCATGGGGCGGAATATCGTTCGGATGGACTGGATGGGCACTGGCATTGGCACTGGCATTGGAATTGGCATTGGAATTGGCGTTGGGGTTGCCATTTCCGCCACGCGCAGTGTTCGTCGATCGAGGAGGCGGATTGTAATTCCCTCCTGCGCTGGCGGGTACCACTCCGCGTTCGTTGAACGCCGCCGGCTTGGGAGTAGCAGCGATCGGAGGCTTGCCGCGATTTACAGAAGCATGCAATTGCTGATTGGTGCGCGCGGCTTGGATGTGCTGAGTTTGCGCGGCGACGGGAGGAATGTGACGCTCACGCACGGCCGCCTCCTCCTGCGGGCTGGGGCGTACGTTGACACCGCCGTTGCCACCATTGTAGCTGACGCGCGGGGCATTATAATTGTTCACCACGGTCGTGTTGTACACGTTGTGGATTTCCGTCACGTTCACGTTGTTCACGGAGCGGTTGTAATAGAAGCGGTCGTGGTCCCAGCGTCCTCCCTCATAACCGTGGCCGAAATAACCGTATCCATAGTTGATGCCGCCGTAAAATCCTACGACCGGTCCCCAAAAGCCTTGATGAAAAATAAAAGCGCTGCCACCCCAACCCCACCAACCCGGGGTCCACAAGAAACCGACTTGAGGGGCAAGCACCCACGTGCCCGGCACCCAGTAGTAGTCATCGCCATCCTCGTCCCAGGCCCAGTAGCCGGGCGTCCAGATATATCCTTCGGCGGGGCATATGGGCTGTTCGTAAACTGGCAGTTCCGGCGGAGCAAACGACACAGATATCCCAACGCTGACTTGTGCGAAGCACGCGCCTGAAAAGGCCAGCATCGCCAGTACAACAAACAGCGAACGGAGCGAAATGAGAATACGCATGATCCTTCCTTCTGGCCGATCATTTCTTTGTGACCGGGCCTTACGTTGCTGCTGGGCAGTCGGAACGCTGGGAGCGCGATAGCCAGGAAAGAGCCGGCTTTCGCTAAATAATATGCTGGAGGCTCATGATACGGCCCGTAACAGTTTTTCCCATCGGGTCACAAATGTAGGAGCCGAAAAGTAACGCCGTACGTTGTTGACTCCTCAAAAACTCAAAAACTACAGCGTTCAGTGGATTGAGGGTTGAAACAACCGCGCCGACGATTGATCCTGAAACTGGCGGTCGCGTCCTTCGGGAGTGACTGCACACGGTAGCCCGAGCGGGCCTTTGCAGTTTGACCGACTTGGAAGCTACCCCGGCCGCCAGACTCGCCCTTTCCAAGTATCCGAGATGGCAGGGATTTTTCGGGACCTTCATCACTACAGACGGCCAACAACAGATTGGCCTCGCGCATTCTTTGCCGGAATGGTGACTTCCACGGCCGTGCCGGGCGCTGTATTTCGAAACGCCAGTTGTCCACCAAGCTCTTCCACGCGCTGTTTGATCCCGATGATGCCGATTCCGTAGCTGCCCGCCTGTAATTCTTCCAGTCGCCGCGCTATGCCCTTCCCGTTGTCGGCGATGCACACAAACACTCGCCCGTCTTGTTCCTCCACTTTCACCTTGGCTTTCTGCGCTTCGGCATGACGGAACACATTGGTCAGCGACTCTTGAACGATCTTAAAGATGGCGGTCTCTAATTCGGGCCCCAGCCTGGGAAATTCACGCGGGACGTCAAGCGTCGTCTCAATGCAGCTGCGTTTCGTGAACCCTTCGACATGCCAACGCAACGCGGAGAGCAATCCCATTTCGTCAAGAAGCGGCGGGTGCAACAGATGCGACATGGTGCGAACTTGCTGGATGGCGTGATCCATCATCACATTCGCTTCCCGGACGGCCTGGTCTTTCGCTTCAGGGGATTGCTGCGGTTGAATCAGCGCGCCAAGCATCATTTTCGCGGCGGTCAGGTCCTGGCCTAAACCATCATGAAGTTCCCGCGCGATTCGCCGGCGCTCTTCGTCCTGTGCGGTCATCAAGCTGTGCGAAAGACGCCGCAATTCGTGGTTGAGCGCTTGCAACTGCTGCGCCCTGCGATGCAGCTCCGCAAACACGCTGACTTTTGCGCGCAATAGTTCGGGGATGATAGGAACCGAAATGTAATCGACGGCCCCGCGCTGGTAACCTTTCAGCCGATCGAGATCCGTAAGATGGACAGCGGAGATGAAGATGATCGCTGTTTTCTGAAATCGTGGATGTTGCCGGATCATTTCCGCTAATTCGAAACCATCCAGCTCCGGCATACTCACGTCCATCAGCACCACGGCGACATCCATTTTTAGCAACAGTTCCAGGGCCTCGCGGCCGGAAGTAGCCTTGACCAGATTTTCGCCTAGTTCGTCCAGCATCACTTCGTAGCTGAGCAGCTTCGACGGCTGATCATCCACCATCAGGATGTTCACTGGGTTGGTCGGTGTGGTACTCATGACAGTATTGGTCGCCTTTCAATCTCCTAATCGCCAAACTAGCGATGCAACCAGGTACGCAAAGCCGATAGCAACTGCTCGGTATTCACCGGTTTCGCCAGATATTCCGAAGCTCCTGCTTCCAGGCACTTTTCGCGGTCGCCCTTCATTGCCTTGGCTGTAAGCGCGATGATCGGCAGCCGACGGAACGAGGGACTGCGGCGAATGACTTGTATGGTTTCGTAGCCATCCATCTCCGGCATCATGATGTCCATCAGGACGATCGCAACCTCCGGAATTGACTCCAGCAGCTCAATGGCTTCACGGCCTGTGCTCGCAGTTAGCACGGTCATGCCGCGTCGTTCCAGCACGCTGCTCAGGGCAAAGATATTGCGGACGTCGTCGTCAACTACGATCACTTTCTTGCCGACCAACGCGTCGTCCGAATGGTGCAGACGATCCAGCATCTTCTGTTTTTCGGGCGGCAAATCGCCAATGACGCGGTGCAGGAACAACGACGTCTCGTCCAGCAGACGTTCCGGCGACTCGACGTCTTTCACCACAACGCTGCGAGCCAAATCGTGAAGACGCTTATCTTCTTCAAAAGAAAGCTCGCGCCCGGTAAACACAACCACCGGCAAGTCGCTTGAGCCCGTCTCCGCCCTCAATTGTTCCAGCACTTCAAATCCGGACATGTCTGGCAGGCGAAGATCCAGCACCATGCAATCGAAGGGTTGCTCCTTCACCGCTTGCAGCGCTTCGGCGCCAGTGGCGACCACTTCCAGATCGATGTCTTGACTGCCCAGCAGTTCGCGAATGCTAAATTGCTCCGCGGGATTATCCTCGACCACCAGCAGCCGGCGGCGGCGAGGCGAGGCGTATTCCTTCATTCTGGCGAAGGCTGCCTCCAAGCCATCGTGACTAGTCGGCTTGGTCAGGAAAGCAAACGCGCCGCGAGAAAGTCCGTGCCTCCTGTCTTCGTCGAGCGTCAACATCTGCACGGGAATGTGCCGCGTTGCCGGATCCTGCTTCAGGTGATTCAGCACTGTCCAACCGAGCATGTCGGGAAGAAAAACGTCCAGCGAAACGGCAACTGGCTGGAATTCGCGGACCAGAGACAGCGCCTCAGATCCAGTAGGCGCCACCAGTACCTTGAAGCCAGTATCGCGCGCAAGGTCGCATAAGATCCGGGCGTAGTGCGAATCGTCGTCGACAATCAGCATGATGCTGTCGCCAGGCTGCAGATTTTCGCGGTCGTCGGCTATCCGCTCCACTTGACGCTCCTGCGCGGCAACCATCGCGGGCGGAATCACGGTGATCGATGTGTGGCCATGCGCCGGGCTCGCCGTTGTAGGCCCGGCATACAATTGCGGCAAGTACAGCGTGAAGGTGCTGCCCATTCCCACAGCGCTGCGCAACTGAATTTCTCCCCCAAGGAGGCTGGCCAATTCCCTGCTGATGGCCAGCCCCAAGCCCGTGCCGCCATACTTTCGGCTCGTGCCCGCGTCGGCCTGCTGGAACGCCTCAAAAATAATGCGCTGTTTTTCAGGAGGAATTCCGATGCCGGTGTCGGTCACTTCAAAAGCAATCACAGATTCCGCCCTGCTGAGAATGGGATGATCCGCCGTCCAGCCGGTTGGGGCTTTTAAAACCGAGAGGCGCACTTGTCCTTGCTCGGTGAATTTGAACGCATTCGAAAGCAGATTCTTCAGCACTTGCTGCAGGCGCTTGGCGTCGGTCACCAGGCTGCGGCCCAGCGCGGGATCGGCGCGGGTCTCGAAATTCAGCCGCCGGGTCTCCGCTTCGTGGCGGAATGGCCGGGCGATCATTTCCAGCAAGCCAGCGAAGAAGACTTCCTCCGCTTGAACGGAAACGGTGCCGGATTCAATTTTCGAGAGATCCAGAATGTCGCTGATCAGGTTCAGGAGGTCAGTGCCTGCGCCGTGAATCGTGCGTGAAAACTCAACCTGCTTCGGCGTCAGATTCCCTTCAGGGTTTTCGCTCAACTGCTGGCCCAACACCAGAATGCTGTTCAGCGGCGTGCGGAGTTCATGCGACATGTTCGCCAGGAATTCGGACTTGTACTTCGACGTGAGCGCGAGCTCTTTGGCTTTCTCCTCCAGCGCGCGGCGCGCCTGCTCGATTTCCTGATTTTTTCGTTCCACTTCCGCGTTCTGTTCGGCCAGTTGCTGCGCCTTCAATCCGAGTTGCTCGTTGGTCTGCTGCAGTTCTCGCTGCTGCGTTTGCAGCTCGGTGGCCAATTGCTGGGATTGCTCGAGCAGGCCTTCCGTCTGCATGGTGGCCTCGATACTGTTGAGCACGATGCCGATACTGGAAGTCAACTGTTCCAGGAACGCGAGATGCGAAGCCGTGAAATCGGCGAGAGAAGCGAGTTCGATCACGGCCTTCACTTGATCTTCAAACAAAACCGGCAGCACGATCACACTGCGCGGAACCGCTTGAAACAGCCCCGAGCGAATGGACACAGCGTGCAACGGCATTTCGGTGATCAGCATCCGTCGCTTTTCCGAAGCACATTGCCCGATCAGACCTTCGCCAAGATCTAAGTGCTGCTTGTGCCCGTTCTCGCCGTTGTCCGCATAAGCGGAGAGCAGAATCATTCCAGGAGAATTGTCTGCCTCCATGCGATAGATCACGCCCTGCTGCGCGTTCACCAGAGGGGCAAGCTCAGAGAGGAGCAAGCGGCCCACAGTGCCGAGGTCGCGTTGGCCCTGCAACATGCCCGTGAAACGCGCAAGATTGGTTTTCAGCCAGTCCTGTTCCTTGTTGCGGTCCGTCGTGAGTCGCAAATTGTCGATCATCGTGTTGATGTTGTCTTTTAGCTCGGCGACTTCGCCGCGCGCCTCCACCTGAATCGATCGCGTCAAGTCGCCCTTGGTCACGGCTGTCGCCACTTCCGCGATCGCGCGCACCTGGTTCGTCAGATTGTCCGCCAGCAGGTTCACGTTTCCGGTCAGGTCCTTCCAGGTTCCCGCCGCTCCCGGAACGTTGGCCTGGCCTCCCAGTCGTCCTTCCACGCCCACTTCGCGTGCAACCGTGGTTACTTGATCGGCGAACGTCGCGAGCGTTCGCGTCATGTTGTTGATGGTTTCTGCCAGCGCGGCTACTTCGCCCTTTGCGTTCACAATCAGTTTTTGCGTCAGATCACCGTTTGCAACCGCCGTCACCACTTTCACGATGCCGCGCACCTGTTCCGTCAGGTTCGCTGCCATCACGTTCACGTTGTCGGTCAGGTCCTTCCACGTTCCCGCCACGCCGGGCACCTCGGCTTGGCCGCCGAGCTTGCCTTCTGTACCAACGTCGCGCGCTACACGCGTCACTTCCCCGGCGAATGCGTTCAGTTGGTCCACCATCGTGTTGATGGTGTTCTTCAGCTCAAGAATTTCGCCCTTCACGTCCACGGTGATCTTGCGCGACAAGTCGCCTTTCGCAACCGCCGTCGTCACCTCGGCAATGTTGCGGACTTGCGCCGTCAGGTTTCCGGCCATGGCGTTGACCGAATCGGTCAGGTCCTTCCAAGTGCCCGCGACACCCGGTACGTTGGCCTGCCCTCCCAAGCGTCCTTCGCTACCCACTTCGCGAGCCACACGCGTCACTTCGGCGGCGAAGGAACGCAACTGCTCCACCATGGTATTCAGCGTTTCTTTCAGCTGCAGAATTTCTCCGCGTACGTCCACCGTAATCTTGCGCGAAAGATCTCCGCTGGCAATTGCCGTCGCAACTTCGGCGATGTTGCGCACCTGGCCGGTAAGGTTGCTGGCCATAAAATTCACGTTGTCCGTCAAATCTTTCCACGTGCCGCCCACGTCCGGCACCTGCGCCTGGCCTCCCAACTTGCCTTCCGTGCCCACCTCGCGCGCCACACGCGTCACTTCTCCGGCGAACGCGTTCAGTTGGTCCACCATCGTGTTGATGGTGTTCTTCAGTTCCAGAATTTCGCCCTTCACATCCACCGTGATCTTGCGCGACAAGTCGCCCTTCGCGACCGCCGTGGTCACCTCGGCAATGTTCCGAACTTGCGCCGTGAGGTTAAGCGCCATGGAATTCACGGAGTCCGTTAGATCCTTCCAGGTGCCCGCGACACCGGGCACGTTGGCCTGCCCTCCCAAGCGTCCTTCGCTGCCCACTTCGCGAGCCACGCGTGTCACTTCCGCAGCGAAGGAACGCAACTGCTCCACCATGGTATTCAGTGTTTCTTTCAGCTGCAAAATTTCCCCGCGTACGTCCACCGTGATCTTGCGCGAAAGATCTCCGCTGGCAATTGCCGTCGCAACCTCGGCGATGTTGCGCACCTGGCCGGTGAGGTTGCTGGCCATGAAATTCACGTTGTCCGTCAAATCTTTCCACGTGCCGCCCACGTCCGGCACCTGCGCCTGGCCTCCCAACTTGCCTTCCGTGCCGACTTCGCGGGCCACACGTGTCACTTCAGCCGCGAACGCGTTCAACTGATCCACCATGGTGTTAATGGTGTTCTTCAATTCCAGAATTTCGCCCTTCACGTCTACCGTGATCTTGCGCGACAAATCGCCTCGCGCCACGGCCGTCGCAACTTCCGCAATGTTGCGCACCTGGCCCGTCAGGTTGCTGGCCATGAAGTTCACGTTGTCCGTCAAATCCTTCCACGTACCCGCAACGCCAGGCACCCGCGCTTGCCCACCGAGATTCCCTTCGGTTCCCACTTCGCGAGCTACGCGCGTTACCTCTCCCGCGAACCCGTTGAGTTGATCCACCATGGTGTTAATGGTGTCTTTCAGCTCAAGAATTTCACCCTTCACGTCCACCGTGATTTTGCGCGACAAGTCGCCTTTC
>Ga0210392_10001766_pt1 | contig 11225 bp, 6 predicted proteins | sample IncBWC30OmetaG_FD_161057 | JGI IMG/M metagenome (GOLD analysis project Ga0210392, IMG submission 161057) | Forest soil microbial communities from Barre Woods Harvard Forest LTER site, Petersham, Massachusetts, United States - Inc-BW-C-30-O ...
CAAGCGCACTGAGGCGAAGTGCAAGCTTTATCGGCGCGTCATGCCGAAAGTCGGAGAGTTTTTCCGCTACCATCCGGGATCGCTGGCACATGTCCGTCCCGCCAACCACCTAGCCGCAGAGTAACGCGATGGGCTCAATATGCGGCGGCGGCGGCGGCAGCGGCAACCCAAACACAACCACCAATCAAAGCTCGCCTCCGCCACAGACGTTGGCCAATTACGAGGCTGGGGTAAACCGGGCCACAGCCGTCGCCAATACGCCCTGGACGCCCTATCCGGGCGAGCAAGTTGCGCCGCTGAGCAATCAGACGGTGACCGGGCTCTCCAACCTCGACAAGTACTCCTACGCCGCCCAGCCCTACCTGAACCAGGCTGGCGCGATGACGCAAGGGGCGGCGGCCCCAGTGACCATGGATCAGTATTCCGGCGACGCCATGGCCAAATTTATGAATCCGTTCACAACGGATGTGATCAACGCAACTCAACAGCAGTTCAACAATCAGAACCAACAGCAGGCTCAATTCTTAAATTCTCAGAACATCGGCGCTGGCGCGTTCGGCGGCGATCGAGCGGGTCTGTCGCAGGCGGTCCTCGCCGGTCAGCAACAGACGGCCCAGGCCCCCGTCATCGCTGGCCTCAATCAGGCGAACTACAATCAGGCGCTCGCTGAATTCAACAACCAGCAACAGACCGGGCTCGGCACTCAGGAATTCAACCGTCAACAGCAAGGCCAGATGGGCGCCCAGTACGGCAACATCGGCACGGGAATCCAGACTGCCGGGACAACTGGCGCGGCCGGACAAATCCAAGCCGGGATGGTCCCGCAGACGGAACAGCAGGCGATCGACACCTCGCTCCAGAACACCTGGAACGAGGGGCAGGCTTATCCTTTCCAAACGACCAGCTTCCTCAACAATATCATCCAGGGGTTAGGAAGCCAGACCGGCGGGACAGCGGCGACCAACACGCCTGCGCCGAGCACGCTCAGCGAAGTCTTGGGCGCCGGGACCGCCGCCGCGGGCATCGCTGCAAAGGCGCTGCCGTTCCTGATGAGCTCGGACATCCGGGTGAAGGAGAACGTGGTTCCTGTCGGCCAGACCTTCGACGGCCAGACGATCCACCGATTCAACTACAAGGGCGATCCGCGCACCCAGATCGGGTTGGTCGCTCAAGAGGTCGAGCAAGCCCATCCTGCCGCGGTGCGCGAGGGCCTCGGCGGCCTGAAGATGGTCGACTACGACGCCGCGACGGCGAACTCGGAGCGCCCTGGGCGCCAGGGCGGCGGCGGCACCTCTCCTGCTGTCCAGGGCACCCCCGGAACTCTGGGCCTCGGGAAGTTCTCTCCGTCTGGCGCGTTGCAGATGATGGGCGTCAGCCAACCGGAGACGTATGGCGGGTTCATGGGGGAGACGAACCTTCTGTACACCCCGGCGGGCCGCCTATTTGGCGGCGGCCAACCCAGCGTCTCCATTCCTGGCGGCGGTCCCTCGCCCACCACGCCCATGCAGAGCGCGCCCTATCAGCATGGCGTGAACCCCTACGCGGCCTCGCAGCCGGGGCCGATGCTGCGCCCCACCCCTGCCCCTGCCCCGTCCCAGGCGAGCGGTGGGCGCATCGGACGCGCCACGGGCGGCGGCTTCGGCAACGTCCTGATGTCGGGCATTCCCAACACGCCCTTCATCGATTTCGCCACCCCGACAGCAATCGCGCAGGGCACTGGGGTTCCAGACCCATTGTCTGGGATCGCGAATATCGAATTCTCGAATGCCACGGGAACGAATACGGGTTCCGGCTCGCAAAACGCCCTGCAAATTGGCACGGAGTCGCTCTCGCCGTCGAAGCCGAATCTCTCTGGCGCGACGCCTGGGATGGTGTTCAAGGACATCGACTACCAAGACCCAAGCGCCAACTTTCAGACCGCAGGAGCGGAAGGGAGCCTGGGTCCGCACTTCTTCACGACGGGCGCGAACGGCGAATTCGTCTACGGCGGGGAGGGAACTGCACCTGGCGCTGTCAATCAGGGCCCATTGCTCGCTAGGCCTGGTGGCAATCTCCCCACTGATACGCCAAAGACGGAAACCCCGCCTCCGCCCCCACCGCCCCCGGCGCCAGCGGCGCCCGCAGCGCCGACAGCGCCATCAAGGCTCCCGAGTACAGGATCGAGATACCGACTCGCGACCACTTCAGAGGGACTGCCGGCGGGGGAAACCTCGCTCGGGCGCGGCGTGGTGGTGGGCAACCCCATCGTCTGGGGCGGCCCTGGTGCAGGCGCGAGCGGCGGCGCGGGGACTGGCAGTAGCCGGTGGAGCGGCGGCCGCGCGGGCTTCCAGGATGGCGGCGGCTTAGGTGGCCTCGATGACCCCCGCTACAGCTACTACACGCCGACGACCGGCAATGCCCGAGGGGCGACCTACCACCCGCCGATCCCGGCCCCTCCCGCGCCTGCGCCTCGGGTGCTAGCGCCGCGCCCTGTTCAGCATGTCCAGCATCGGCGCGCTCCGCCGCCGGTCGTCGCCCATGCGCCTGCGCCCATGCCTACGCCGACCCCCTCGCCCGTAGCGCTCCCGCCCGCGCCCCCGATCCCACTGCCGCCGCTCACCGAGATCCCCCCTCCCGTTAACCGCGACTTCACCGCCCCCAGGTCCGTAGTCAGTCCCATGGCTGGAACGGACACGGGGATGAACCCGCCCGAGATGGGAAGCGGCGTCTATCACTCCCTCCTGCCCTCCATGGGCGGTCCGCGTGGCTATGTGAACACGGCTCCGTCCGATCCGGACCCGGACCGAGCCAGGGGCCTGGACGAGCTCAAGGGCCTCATGGCGTCGCCCGACGATCGCCAGAACTTCCAGGGGGGCGGTTTCAACAATTCTGGCGGTGTCATGGGCCAGTGGCCGCTCGCGGGCGCGATGAGCTACACCCCGCAAGGCCAAGGCTTCGGCCCCGATTCGCAGGGGCAAAGCAACGGCTTCGGCAGTCTATTCGACGGCGGCAGCAAGAGCGCGCGCGAGGGCTTTGCCGACGGCGGTAGCAGTCCGGACCCGGCGGTAGCTTCGCTTCTCCAGCTTTATCCCCTCGATCTCCTCAAGGGGATGCCGCAATTCCATACGGGGGAGGGACCGCCTAAGCCCACTCAGCCGACGGCGAAGGCCGCGGGCCAGTCGCCCCAGGACATGGCGAAGGGTGTCGGCAGTCTTGTCGACAGCCTGGGGAGCATCGGCAAAACCATCGGCGGAGCGTTTCAAGACGGCTCGTCAAACCTTGACAGTTTAAGCTCTACTGACTTCGCTGACATTGCCTCGGGTGGGCCCGATGTGGCCGATCTTGGCTTGGGCATGGATCTCGGGTTCGGGCTTGGCGGCATCGTACGACCGAGCCGAAGCGGCGGCGGCGGCGCGCGACCAGGATTTTGGGGCGGCAGCGGCGCGGGCGCGAGCGGCAACGCGGGCGGCAGCACTGGCTTCGGTGGCGGTGGCGCCGGGGGCGATGGCGGCGGCGGCGGTGGTGGCGGCAGCGGTGGCAATGCAGGCGGCATGGGCGGCTTCGCAGGGGCGGTTGCTGCCGCGGTAGGCGAAGCCATGGGCTTCGGCAATTCCCCCGCTGCTACTTCTTTCGGCACCAACGCCAATGCCGATAACTCACAAGTCAGCGTCTCTTTCGGCGATAATGGTCTTTCTGTCGGCAATAATGGCCTCGGCTTCGGCAACACTGGCCTTGGCGCAGGCGACAATGGCTTTGGCTTCGGCGGCGGCATGGGCGGAGCGACTGGCCTCGGCCTCAGCGCGCCGGGCGGATTGGCCGGGGTGCTGTCGGGCCTCGGCATCGCTTCGCCGACTTCCCATATCGCTGTGTCTCCGTTGGGCCCCGCGACCTTGAGGGGCTTTGCCAACGCCAACCCAGGCCTGAGTCCAGCTGTTATTGCGGCGCTAAACTCCGCCCTTTCGAATCCAAATCTGGGGTTTAGTTCGCGATATGGTCATGGTGTCGGCGATCCCGGTGCGGCTGGGTCCAGCGCTGTCGGCACGCCTGGCTCACTCAGAGGCCTGAGTCCGGCTGTCGTTACGGCGCTAAACAACGCCCTTGCGAATCCGAACTTGGGGTTTAGCTCACGATACGGTCACGGCGTTGGCGATCCCGGCGCCGCCGGGTCCGGCGCTGTCGGCGCTCCCGCTGTCGGCACGCCGCGCGGCGCCCCCGCAATCGCTGGACCCGCCGTCGGCGCCCCGCGCGGCTTTGGGACACCCAGAGGCGTTGCGAGTCCTGCCCCAGGCGTTGCGACGCTGCGCGGCATTAGTGCGGCCGCCCCGCCAGGCGTTGCGAGTCCTCGTGGCGTGGTAGGAACCGTAGCGAACCCTGGTCTGGGCGGCGTTTCCGTGGCAACCCCGTCGAGCGGCGGAAGCCGCTGGGACAACCTTTCCTTTGGAACCCCGTCGAGCATCGGAAGCCGCTGGGGCGAAATGGGGGTTGGGGGTGGGCGGTTTGCCGACCCCGTCCCATCTGGCGAAGGGCGTCGTAGATTTGGCGGGCGCACCAGCTTCGGGCTCGGAGGCATCGCCCGTCCGGGTTTTATTGAGGGCGGGTCACTACCTGACCCGCCCCAACCCGCGGAGGAAGTCGAGGCTCCTGCCCCCGCCCCGGCCCCCGCGGAGGCGGCTCCAGCCGCAGCCATCGCTCCTGCGCCAGCCGGTGCCGCGCCTGGACCCTTAACGCGCGAACAGGCGCTCGCCAAAGCCGCTGCGCGCGCGCCCGCATACGGTCTTAACCCGGATGTCGTCACCAAAGTGCTCGGCGCCGAGATGGGGAAAACCCCTTATCAACCCGGCGATGCCGGTTCGTCCTTCGGCCCCTGGCAGTTGCACAAGGGCGGCATCAACCCGGCGATGAACCATCCCGGCATGGGCGACGAATACACCAAGGCGACTGGGCACGACCCGAACGACCCCAAATATTTTGATGAGCAAAATGATTTCGCGTTAGCGGGGATGGCGAAGCAGGGCTTGCAGCCCTGGGCGACCACCATGAACAAGCTCGGGTACAACCGTTGGTCCGCGCGCGGCGACGGCGGCGCGGGCGGCGGCGATGCAGGGGGCGCGCTGGCGTTTGCTGGCGGCGCAGGAGGCGGGGGCGGCGGTGGCCGGAGCCCGGAACAGGCGCAGCAACAAGTGCAAGCGGTGATGGACGACTCTGAGCGGACGCCGGATAAGCGGCTCATCCCGCCTGATGTCGGCGATGCTTTGATGGCGGCGGGCTTCGCCATGATGGCGGGAACTTCGCCGCACGCCATGGTCAATATCGGCCAGGGCGCGCTGGAGGGGATGAAGTACTACCAGGCTCAGCGGCAACTCGATCGCGAGTGGCAGAAGAACCAGGCCCAGATCCAAGAATGGGGCAGCGAGGCGCGCTATCGCGACGCCCAGACGGCGCTCGAAACGAAGCAATTGGACATCGCGCTTTCGAAGATCAAGCTAGGCTATGGCATGGCGGGCATACCCGTGCCGTCTGAATTTGGCGGACCTGGTGGCGCAGCCGCTTCGACGCCTTCGCCCACCACAGGGGCCGCGCCGGTCGCCGGACCGAGCGGGAAGGCTCCTGACGTTGGGGCAACCATCGCGGCAACGCCTAAGCCTGTCACGCCTGGGCCGCCGGTCATATCGAAGCCCGGTGGACCCGCCGCTCCCGCACCCGCCGCTCCCGCCGCACCTGCCGCGGCCGCTCCTGGCCCTAACGCTGGAGCCACGGTCGCCAGCGCGCCCCCACCGCCTCCGCCTCCGCCCCCCAATGCGTCGCCGGACTTCCAGGCCGCCTACCAAGCGCTGGCGAAGAAGTATCAGCAAGCGATGGGGCTGGAGATAGCTGGCGTCGCGCCGGCAGGAGCCGCGCAAACGATCCGACAGCAAATGATCGAGGCGCAGAAGACAGGTCGAATCGTCACTGAGGACGGTCGATCCATTATTGACCCAAGTGTCCAAGAACAGGAGGCGGGTGGGGAGTACAAGAAGAAGGTCGCGACCGATACCGCCGAGGAGGATGCCAAGATTCCAGTGCAGCAAGTTGCTCGGCAGAAGCTGGACGCTCAACTTGGCGAAATGCAGAAGCTCATGCTGACCTTCCAGCCCGAGCATTACGCCGAGCAAAAGGCCCAGATCGCTGCCGGGGTAGCATCGGTCTTCGGGGCTGACGCCGTCCCGCAGGGCGCGCTCGATGACGCGGCGAGCGCCCAGCGCTTCCTCAAGGATCAGATGAACGCCGTTATGAGCCAAGTCCAGGCGATGGGCGGGAGAATTCTGGTCAGCGAGATCGAGGGGTTCAAGAGAGCGGTGGCGTCGCCGAACATGCAGCCCGCGGCGGCTGCGGCAATTATCGCCCAGATGCGTGGCTTGATGAAGTGGCAGGACGCGCACGACGAGGCGTACGGCGATTGGCGCGACGCCAATCCGTCAGCGCCCAAGCGGCAATTCGAACGGGGGTGGCTTAAAGATCCCGCCAATAGCCCAGATAAGTACATCACCGACGCCAGGCACGGCTTTGCGTACAAGGGGCAAAACTGGTTCCCGAATAATCCGGAAAAGCGCGAAGTTGGACAGACCTATATGGTTGACACCGCTCGCGGTCCCGAGCCGCATGTCTGGGGGCAACAGGGCGGGAAGTTCGGCTGGGTGCAGTGACCCATGGCGCTACTGTCAGACCAAGATCTCGGCATTGTCGCGCCTGCGCAGAGTGATCAGCCTGCCGCCGCACCCGCCCCCGTGCAGACTGCGCCGGCCCCAGGCTCCGAGGGGCGCACGGTCACCGTCCACCCGCGCCCCGCCCCTAAAGCGCCGCCCGAGCCGATCGCGCCGCACCCGTCCGAGCCTCTCGCTGTCCCGGCCGTCGCCGGACCTGACGCGGTAGGGCAGCAACCGCCGCCCAAGTCTGGGCTCCTGTCGGACGAAGATCTCAGCGTCCAGCGGCCCGAGGAACCTTCCAGCCTATTGGGCGACGTCGGCAAGAGCGCGCTGAGTGGCCTGTCGACAGGCGTCACCGGGATTCTCGGGATGCCCCATGACATCCCGGCTCTTGCCGACTACGGCGTCGACTGGGCGGCGGCGCACATCAACCAGATGACCGGCGGCGAGAATGCCGAGGAAGCGCTCAAGCGCACGCACGGCTCGGCCATACGCGGAGCCTTCGGAGACAATGTTGCCGATGCGCTGGACAAGTTTTCACCGACGGCGAGGCTCCCTGGCGCGGCTGACATCCAAGGGGCGGTCACCAAGGCCATTCCCATGCTCGGCTACAAGCCGCAGACCGGGGCAGGACGTTACGCGCACGAGATCGCCGCCTTCCTCCCTGGCGCGCTGATCCCAGGCGGCGAGGCCAGCTTAGGCGCGCGCGCTCTGCAAACGGTAGGTCCGGCGATCGGCTCTGAGACGCTCGGGCACATGGCGCAGGGCACGGGCTATGAGCCGTGGGCGCGCTTCCTTGGGGCTGGGCTCGGCGGGCTCTCGCAGTCGGGGCTCACGAGCTATACGGCGCCGTTGCGCGAGAGCGGTCAGCAAGATCTCGCCGCCACCCAGCTACGGGACAGAACGTCCGCGCCTGACGAGGCCTTGGCGAAGATCCGCGCCGCCCAAGCGCAGACACCACCTGGAAGGGCAATTGGGGAGAACATTCCTGGCTCTCAGCCGACAACGGCCCAGGTCACTGGCGATCTCAAACAAGTCCAGGCCGAGCGCGCCTATCAATCGGGGGAGGGCCAAGCCGTCCATGCTCAGCGGATGGCGGAACAGAGCGCCGCTCAGACCAGGGCGGCGAGGGGCGTGCAGCCCACGGGCAACCCGCAGTCCATCGCCGATCTGATCACCCAGCGGCTCGCGGATATCGACAAGAAGCATGAGACGGACGTGGCGAGCGCCCTCACCGCCCATGCCCAGAAGGGGGCCAGCCTGGAAGCCCAGGCCCGAGCGGAGACGGGCAAGGTAGCCAAGCTCGGCGAGCCGGAAGCCCTGGGCGCTCGCGCGCGCGGAGCGATGGCCGAATCGATGGCGGCGGCGAAAAAGAAGGAGGAGGCGCTCTGGAAGGCAATTCAGGCGGACAAGATCGGCGTTTGGACAACCCAGGTCGCTGCCCAGGCTCGCAATATCGCGAAACGAGTGGGGGAAATGCAAAAGCCGATGCAGGGCGACGAGGCGCGAATCTTTGGCAACGCCAGCGGCATCAAGCGATGGACGAAGCTCAGCGACGTCACCGATCTCAGGTCTGACCTGACAACGGCGATGCGCCAGGAGCGGATGACGAACGGCACCACCCCGGCGCTCAAGCGGATGACCCAGCTTCTGAAGACCGTGGACAACGTGATCAAGAACGCCGCCACCCGGCAGAGCGCCAAGGAAGCGCAGTCAACGATGGAAGGCTTGCGCCGGATGACCCCGGAGGACCAAGCTCAAATCATGCAGGCGCGCGCGGCGACCAGGGCGCGCGGCGATATCGAGCGAGGCCCTGCCGGTGCGATCATCCGCAAGGGCGCGACCTCCGATTCTTATCGTACGATGCCCTCCCAGGTTCCCGGTAAGGTGTTCGCCGCCGGGCCCACCGGCTACCAGAAGCTCAAGGCCTACACCGACGCGGGCGGCAAGATGGACCCGGTGCATGACATCGTCGCCGATTCGCTCGCGCGTGAGGCGACGACCGACGGCATGGTCGACGCGGCCAAGCTCCAGCGCTGGCAGGCCAAGTACAGCGACGCCCTGCGCGCCTTGCCGGACGAGGTCCGCCAGAAGTTCATCAAGGGGCCAAACGAGGCTGGACAGGCGCTGGCAGAGGGCGCGGCGGCGAGACGCAACGAACTGGTTGAGCACATGAAGCGCGACGTCGCCAAGGAGATGGGCAAGGAGTCGCCCCAGGCTGCGGCCATGCGCTCCCATCCGGCGTTCAAGCGGTTCGAAGGCGCCGAAAGCGCGAAGGATGTCCAGGATATCGTCGGCGGCATTCTTCAGAGGCCAGACGCCGTCACCCGCATGGGGCAGCTACGCCAGCACGTCGCTGGCACGCCAGCCGAGGAGGGGCTCAAGCGGGCTGTGCTCGATCATGTCTTGGAGAAAACGGTTGGCACGTCTGAGGCCGGGACGACCGGGGAGAAGATGCTCCTGTCTGGAGGCTTCCAGAAGTTCGTCGCCAGCAATCGCGCGGCGCTCAAGGCGGCGGGGCTCAGTGACGCGCAACTCGCCACCTTCGACAGGATTGCTGCCGATCTCCAGCGTCAGCAGCGGTTCAACGCCACCAAGGTGAGGGCGGGGTCCGACACGGCGCAGAACCAGTTCGCATCGCTGAAGAAGATCGCCGAGGGCGGGCACCACGGGTCAGGCTGGCTAGCCCCGCTCTTGGCCGGCAAGGAAATCTACGAACACCTCCCAGAGGCGCTCCATGGGGTAGCTGGGATTACGGGGGCAGCGGCCATATACGGCGGCAAGGAGCTTCTCAAGCACTTCCGCAACAAAGGCCTCATCAAGGCCAAAGACCGCTATCACGAGGCGATCATGGACCCGGATGTAGCGGCTGCATTGCTAGCGCGGCGGCCCACCCCGACCGTCACCCAGAAGCTTAAGCGCAGCGCCCTATATGGCAGCCTCGCGGCTGAGCGCCACGAGGCCTTGAGCCATGGCCGGGATGTTTACGTCAATAGGGCTAGTGCTGCCGCATCAGCACCGCTGCCCCAATAATCACTAGGGCGATAGAGCCGAACGAGATCCAAAGCGGCTTCCAAGGGGAACCATACTTTTTTCGGTGCTCCTCGCGCTCCTTGCGCCGCCTCTCCCGACCCAGTTCTTGCCCCTCAGCATACCAAATCTCTGCCGAAGTGGGCGTATGGAGCGCGTTTGCGAACCACACAACGCAAGCCAGGAAGGCGATAAAAGCGATCATGAGGGGCGCTCCAGCTTAGAAGCCTTCCTCATTGCGTCGTCCATTGTCTTGCAAGACGCGGTATCGGTTCTGTTCTTCTTGGTCCCACCTCTGACGATTTTGTTCGTTCATGCGCTCGGTGGCGTCGTACCCGTTCCCACTATACATCCAGTTGTTAAAGTGAATTTGCTGGGCAAAAGCGTGCGTGCTTGCCAACAGGGCGGCGGCGAAAACGATCTTTCTCATGGTCTGTCTCCTGAAGCGGCTAGGATATCCAACCCGCATCAGGAGATGTAGCAATATCTGCTACACTGTCAAGTGGCGATCCAGCCGCCCTCGCCATTTCTGGCCTTGCCCGCCTTATCCAACCGCACCAGCGCGCTGTTCACCGAACCAGGACTAAAGCCGCCAGCCTTGAGAACCTCGCGCAGCGCGACGGGCGTCTTCGGGCTGTCCTTGATCGACTTGAGGACGACATCATAGATGCTGCCGGGGGCTGGCCACTCAGCGCCGTTATTCCGCGTGGCCCGCTTAATCTTGCGCTTGGGCGCGGCCTTGGGCGCAGGCGCCGTCGAGCCCCATTCGATATCCCGGTGGGCGGTGGGCGCCATGGCCTTAAACGCGGGCATCAGGCTCAGCGTGATCTCCGGGTCCAATTCACTTCGTAGGCCGGCGGCGGAATATGCGCCGATCACCGCACTCAGATGCGCCTCCTCGACCGTGCCGCTCAAACGATACCGTGTCACCGTGCTTCCTCCTCTTTGAGTTTCACTAAGGCTTTCAGCCTTTGCATTCCTTCACTACCATCGTCAACAACCCATTCTGCACTCAAGTCGGGGAGAGGTATATCAGGCCCCAGATCGCGAAAAGGAGGCACAGGAAGAGGACCAGGACTAAGACGAGATAGGCGTGCTGGGGTTGCACGGGTATAAGTGATCCCACAGTGTTGTGGTGTTTTGTAATGCCAAATACTATAGCAGTGGCTGGACGCCGGTTGCACCGTCAGAAGCAGAATGAGCGCGGCTCTCACCCCCGTGAACCCCTCTCGATCGCCCACATCGCCTCGGGCGGAACGATCAGCCGACATTCAAGCTGATAGACGCGCTCCTCTACGCTAGCGAGCCTCTCTTCGGTCGCGTTTATTGCGCGGTGGATCAAGCGGAACTCGGCGTCGAGCCGCTCCCTCAGCGCGTCCAGCCCAGCGCTGATCGCCCTGATCTGGTTGTTGATCTCGTTGCCTTGGTCAATTCTGTTGTCCAATTGGGCCTCCCAGGAGTGTTTGCGGCTTGCCTTCGTAGGCGAGCTTGATCGGCTCGCGGATCTCTTCCCAGACCGTCTTGCCGCTCGGC
>Ga0210392_10001767_pt1 | contig 11224 bp, 11 predicted proteins | sample IncBWC30OmetaG_FD_161057 | JGI IMG/M metagenome (GOLD analysis project Ga0210392, IMG submission 161057) | Forest soil microbial communities from Barre Woods Harvard Forest LTER site, Petersham, Massachusetts, United States - Inc-BW-C-30-O ...
CGTGATGTCTGGTAAATCAATTGGCCCGGGAATTTCGAGACTCGCATTGCTGTGTGTGATGGGCGCGCTCGTGTGCCTGAGCGGTCCAAGTTCCGCAGCGACGGTGACCGGCCTGCGAGGAGTCGAGTTATTCGTCTTGTCAGTGTCGGCTTCGTTCTTTGCGGCGTTCATCGAACCGCGTTCTGCAGTTTTCGTCAAGGTTTGTGAAGTCGCGGGCAACATGAGCTATGGTCTCTACTTGCTGCACCCGATCGTATTTTTGGTCATCAAACGAGTGGCCCCCGGACTGGCGTTGCCGTACGTTTGTCTTGGAACACTCATTCCGGCCGTCCTCATTGCACTGACTCTCGAGAAATACTTCGAACGACCGGTGCGAGGCCTGTTTCGCCGTTACATATTTACGCCGGCGCCCGCATGAAGACTTCACTTTCCGAAATGCAGCGCAAGCAGAACGCGCGGCGGCCCCGAGCCCTGGTGTTCTGTCGACCGTATTTGCTCGATGACTTTCGCGAGAATGTCGCGCCCCTTTCTGGAGCCTATGATTTCCGCTTTCTTACCGACGGGCGGTCGCCGGGTACGTCTGAGACGCGGCAACGCTTTTACGCCAGACTGGGTGCGGCGAAACGCGATCCTGGCCTCACGTCCGGGCAGGAAATCGATGTAATGAGTCGCTGCCGGTATCTTCGCAATCTGCCGCAACAGCTTGCGCTTGACATGGTGCGGGCAATGTCTTCGGTTCTATCAGAAGAGCTGGATACCTTCCGGCCCGAGGTTGTTCTTTCGCATATGGTAGATGACTACGTTACCCACCTACTCGCCGAACTGTCTCGTCTGCGCGGGATCGATTACGTGGGTTACGCTTATTCCTATTTTCCGGACAAGATTCAGGTTACAAGATTCGGTGGTGGTGAGCCGCACGATCTGCGTGAACCAAATGAAGTTGAAGTACGCCAAACGCTCGAGAAGATTTCGCTACGAACTTTTAGGCAAAACTATCTCCAGAAGGACACCTATTCGCGAGCCCGCCATTTAAAGGCCATGCTTCGATACAGAGCGAAGCAGATCATTTTTGCCTGCCGGGCTTGGATCGAAAAGGATCCCCTGCATGTTCACTATGGATGCTTACCCTATATTGTGGAGCGGCGGCGATGGCGCGACTTTCCTATCCCTTCTGATTTTCGCGAAGCTTGGCGCGAGGCGATTCAGTTGGATTCATCGGGCCCAAACGACCGGCCCATAGTTTACTTTCCGCTAGGTTATTTCCCGGAAGCGACAATTGATTACTGGATCGAGGATCGAAGCTTCCTTGACTACGAGAGTACGGTGCTGAGAATTTGTGCCGCGCTCGGCGCACATTTTCGAGTTGTGGTGAAAGAACATCTGCACATGCTGGGTGGCCGAGACCCGGCGTTTTACCGCGCGCTGCGTGATACGCCGGGAGTCATTAGTGTTCCACCTCTCGAGTACAGCAACGATGTCCTCGGAATGTGCGATATCGTGCTGATGGGTGCGGGCAGTATTGGCGTAGAAGCCTTTATTCGGGGCAAGCCTATTGCGTCCATATGTGATCGCAGCTACTGGTTTCCCCATGCACGGGCGACCGGGCTCAACCTGAGCGAATTGGACAACTGGCCCGACATTCTGCACCGGGCCATTGGCTCCTATATTGAGCCGACGGAGGAGGAACGATTCGAATTCGTGCGTCAGTGTTTACGCAGTACCATGCGGACTCTGCGTTCGGGCAAACGCTGGCCGATTTGCGAGCCTGGAGACCTCGAGTTGGCTCTGAACGCGGCCAGGTTAAGCGCAGCGTCAGCCACCGATACAGCAACAGGGAAGGCAGCCATTACCCGCGTATGAAGGACTATTATGAAGTAAAACCGGGCACGGACGCCTTGCGCTATCTCGTCAGTTATGGGCTGCTCACGATGCTGGCGAGGCGTGCTCGAAAGCGTCCGAATCGGCTGTTCGTTGAAATAAGCAGCAATATCGATAGACATATCCTTTCCGAGGGCCTGTTCGAGAAGGGCCTGCTCGACTTGCTGCGGGACTTTTGTCAGCGGACGGGACACACGGAGCTCATGATCGACGTCGGTGCCAACATAGGCAATCACACGGTCGCGCTCGCGTCGGTTTTCAAGCGCATTGAAGCAATCGAGCCTCATCCCGTGCTCTTTCGTGTGCTCGAAGCCAACATCCTCTACAACCATCTCGCACATGTGCGCTGCCACAACGCCGGACTTGCGAATGAGAATGCTTCCGGCACTCTGACATCGTCACCGGACAACCACGCTTTGAACCGCGTGCGAGAGCGTTCGCAGCTCGCCCCCGAAACCTTTGGCCTGACCGGCGAACAATTCAGCGACGAATACCGCATCGAACTGCTGTCGGCTCGGGAGTTCATTGGGCAATTTGCACCCCAACTCGACCGCACTTTCATAAAGATCGACGTAGAGGGCATGGAACAAGAGATCATTAACGCTATCGAGCCGCTTCTAAGGGAATTCAAACCACTTGTGGGGTTTGAATGGTTTACGCGCTCTCAACCGCAATTGACGCAAATTGTCCGCAGCATCCCCGGTTACGAGGTTTGGGTCATCCGCGTGCATGATTCCGGAGAGAGCTACTTTTGGCGGGCAATTAAGATGCTGTTTCGGGGACGGTTTTATACCTTGGAGCGATTGAATCCGGCGCAGCTCGACGACGTATATCCCTTGGCCTTATTGGTGCCCACGCCTCCGAAGATGTAAGGTAGCGGTCGCAGCAAGTCCCGATGAAGGTGAGTTCCGCATAATGTTTGCCATCGACACAAAATACAGCGCGCCGTCGTCACTCGAGACGCTGCGCGAGAAGTTTCTGGCCGCCACCCCTTTTCAGCATGTGGTGTTGGATGGTGCATTCTCGCCCGAGAAACTGCGAGAAATCCTCGCGGAATTCCCCAAGATCCGGCACAACGGCAAATACTTCGATGACACAACCCAGCTCAAGCACAGCTGCGATGATTGGGATTTGTTTCCTCCTCGCACTTCTGAATTCATCTCCTACCTGAACAATGGGTCGTTTGTGCGGTTCATGGCAAACATCACAGGAATCTCGGAGCTTACCAGCGACCCGTATCTGCACGGAGGCGGCATCCACGAGACCTTTCCGGGTGGGTTTCTGAAGATGCATACGGATTTTAACTTCCATAAGATCCTCAAGCTCGACCGCCGAATTAACGCAATTCTTTTTCTAAACGAGGGTTGGCAGCCTTCTTGGGGCGGTGAGCTGGTGCTTTCCAACAAGGCGATGACGACGCAAATCCGTGTCGAGCCGTTGTTCAACCGCCTGGTCGTATTCAATACCAACGACCATTCCTTTCATGGGCAGCCGGACCCGCACACGTTCCCCGACGGCAATTCCCGCAAGAGTATCGCCATGTATTACTACAGTAAGGGGCGGCCGGAGCACGAGATCACGTCGCACAAGATTGGAACGTCCTATCGAGCGCGGTATAGCGGTGATTTTCCGATGCGTGCGCGTTTGAAAGAGAAGGCGCGCCTATGGCTCGGACTAAAGCGTCCTCGGTGAGTTGGACCGGTTCTCAGGTAATCACAACAGTCGCGGTTTGAGTTGCGAATGACCGTGATATTCGCGTGCCGGCGATACCGTCTGCGCGACATTGGGCTGATACGGCGCGGAGTCACGAGTGCAGGGCATACCTTGCGCGTATTGATTCTGCCGTGGGCAATCCCGCTCCTCTTGCTTGCTGCGCTGACACGGTTGTTCGGAAAGAAAATTTATGTGATTGTCAGCGACAAGCAGATCGGCGACAGTTTGATTGGGTATCTCTTCGGAAGAGACTCGACGCGCATGATGTGGAACTACGCGGATGAGTGGCCCCCATCCGGAATACGGTTGCCGCGCCACAAGGTCTGCTTTTTCCGCGAAGCGGGCCAAGATGCCGAAGAATTCGTGTTCGCTCCCCAACCTCAAGATGCATCGCGCTCGGAACACAAACGCCCCTCCCAACACATAGTGTTTCTCGGAGATGTAACGGCGGAATTTCCAATACCTCGCGGAGCAGCTTGGTGGCGATCACGATTTGCTGAGATGCACGAGGCATTTGGCTATACCTTTTATTTGCGGACCGAGTTCGAGACCCTGATTTCCGCGGAGCTGACCCTGCCGGCGCACCGGCGGCTGGCGCGAGTGCTTGCCAAGAATTTGCTGCGGCTTTGGATCGTACAGACCGTCCATGGGTACTTCGGCGAGCGTTTGATCCTGGTTGGGTCCAATTGGCGGTCGTTCGGCATGAGTTCCCAACCGTCGCTTTACAATGAAGCGAAGCGCCTGCAGTTTTACCGATCGGCGATCGTGAACCTCGACTGCGGGTCCAAATCGGGGAGCGGCGCGATCTACCCGCGCAGCAGCGAGCTCATTAGCTTTTCCGGCGGACTGCTGCAAGTTCGTTGTGCAGATACCGACGCGATCTTCGCTGAGCGTGGCGCAGAGTTCAGTTTCGACAACGGCATTCAAGTGATCGAACGAATCGAAATGCGACTCGCGGAATCGCCGGACCGCCGCGATGAGAGAGACACCTGGTTGGTTGAGCGCCTTAGGGGCCGAGAACTCCTAATGCAGCATTCGATAGATCGGATACTCCATCACTCGGATCATCCGTGCTGAAGCTCTTTTCTCTGGGCCTGCTTGCCAATCTCGTCTATGTAATTTCCGGCGCGCTCAAGCAGTATTTCATCGCGGCCCAACTTCCGGTGGCCTCGGTCGGAGTATATGGAGCATGGGTCGCACAGGCGGCGCTGTTGCTCGTTCTCGTGCCTTTCCCAAGTTATCTCGACGTGTTGATTAGGGGTTTTTCCAGCGCGCCGGACGATCACGGCACCGGCAGTCTGTTGGTGGCCGGCGTACTGCGAGAACTAAAGGCCCTGGTTCTGCTGGGAGGCGTGGGTATCGCCTGCGCACTGGGATTTGATCTGCTCGACGGCAAATTTCATCCAACGGCACCGGCGCTTCTGCTGCTGCTCTTGGCGCAGTATATAAGCCTCACTGCCGACATTTTGTTGCGCATGCGGCGCGCGCACCAGCGGTTCGCATTGTTCATGGCGACGCGAAACTTGCCTAGCCTCGTGGTTATCGTTCTGCTCGGACTTACGGTGCCACTGGCCATTGTCGCCGCTGAGTTGCTGTCGGCGCTCATCACCGGGTGGTTCGTATACAAGTCCAAGCCGTTGCGCCGCATATATCCCGCTCCAACACGGCCGCCGCATCTGGCTTTTAGCCGCGAGCAGGCGACCCTTTGGCTCGCGCGTTTGGGGCAATACGTCAACTCCTCGCTGCTGAGACTGGTTGTCCCATTTACCTTTGGAGCGCACGACACCGGGCTTTTCTTTTTCGCATCTATTGCTCAAATTCCGTGTTCGCTTTTTCTGTCGGTGACTACGCAGCTTTTCGGTCATTCGCTTGCGCGGATGAAGCAAGGAGAATACACAACCATAGCTCGCATCCAGTTGTGGTTTTTGGCGCCAAATGCCTTATATGTAGCCGCGTTGGCGCTAGTGGTACCCCATTGGCCGGCATTTATTCAATACGTGCCCAGGTTGAATCAGTACTCCGGTGTCGGGCCCTTGGTTTTCTCCGTCGCTCTCTACAGCGCCGTGCTATCCAGCGATTGCACCGAGTATCTATTGCGCTCCCGCGGTCTCTCGCGCATCCTTCTCAACTACAATGTTTGCTCGGTTATCGTTCAGATCGCTTGCCTGGCGTATGGAACTTTAGAAAAAATGACGATCGAGCGTACAATAATATTATGTGCCGCCGCCGCCTGCTCGGTGCTTGCGGCATTTTCAACGTATTCTTTTCGACGGGTGTTGGGGCGTTCCGAGAAAGATATAAATGTCGGTTCCCACTGATCCGCCGGCTTTACGATTGCATGCACTTCTGGATGAAGACTGGCGCCGCCTTCTGGAATTCAGTGGACAACCCGTCCGTCCTCGACGTTGGCGGGACGGGTTTGCACCCCGGTTCGCATCGGTGGCGCTAATTCGTCATGCGCAAAGACTGCATGCCAGGGGATTTCGCCGGCTCGCAAAGTTCACGAGTCTTGTCAACTTCGTCATTTTTGGAATCGAAGTGCCTCCGCGTCTAACCATCGGTCCCGGCCTCGTCATCCCCCACACTCATGGCACGATCATCGGCGCCGGCCACATTGGATGCGGCGTGACGATCTATCAACAAGTAACCCTCGGGGCAAAGCTTGCTGATTTCAATTTCGATCTAACCAAAAGGCCGTACATCTGCGATCGGGTGACCATCACCGCAGGCGCAAAAATACTGGGTCCGGTGCGCATCGGCGAAGGCGCCGTGATCGGAGCGAATGCCGTTGTGCTATGCGACGTTCCACCCATGAGTGTCGCCGTTGGAGTTCCGGCCCGGATTCTCGAGCGCGCTCGCGATGGTGAAGAAGGCGCGGTATGAAGGCAGAGTACGGGACCGAGAATCGCGGAGCGCTTCGCGAGGTCGTGATCGGCCGCAATTCAAGCGTATGGCGGAAATCACGCGCGAATCGAGCAATATCCGAGCGCTTCAAGAAAGCCATCGGCCACGATGAAGTCTCCGCGTTTACGTTTACTTCAGTCGACCGCGTCTGGGTCTTCTCCTATTCCCGCAAGCCCGCGGAGAATTCGAGACTGCTCGACGTGCTCGAGTCAGCGGCCGTACATGAAGTGGTATACGTATCCAGTGCCGCTACGATCGTAACCCGGTTGACTCGCTGCTACGGCTACCCAACCGTCAAACAGATTGCCGAGGACGAGGCCCGGCGGCGCCTGAATGCGCGAGTGCTCATTCTTGGACTCGTGGTCGACCGCGTCGATGAGTTGCCACCTGGTCTGAACGCTGCGACGCTGCAGGGCGCTATTGAAGAATTCTTACTGGCGCCGCGTTGGCCGGACGACGGAGGCAGAAGCATGCGCCTTTTTAAAACGGTAGATGTGCCTTTCACCCGCGCCTGGGAGGCCCGTTTGCACCGCGCTTACAGTGAATTGCAGTGGGTCGTGCGCTATTGGCCGTGCGTATTGAGACCTGTCGACGTCATGCTTCGCGCACTCGGAATTCGATGGTATGGGTATGTCAACCTGAGCAATCGTCTTTGGAATACGACGACATCGTAATCGGCTCGGGTTTGAGCGCAATCGCAACGGTGCTGGGTCTCCCGGTGACACGGCGGGTGCTGGTGCTGTGCGGGCCGGTCGAGGCCGCCATGCAATACTACGATTCGACGCGCCGGACCCCTTGCTCGAATATTGGATTTGGAGGCCTTGGAAACTTCTGGCATGGCGTGATCCCGATGGGCGGGCGCATGAACATCGCCGGAAGCGGGACGGTCGATTTTGAACGATTATTCCAGTTTTTCTATCCCAAAGTTGATCTGGCTTCCCGGCTCGGGCGGCCGTTGCTGTTCATTCCCTGGAGACCGATACGGCCAAGACACGTGTGGCGACAACTTCTGATGCAGCGCGGGGACCGATTGAGGCTGGCACAGCAATCCGCGACGCGAATCGCCTTCGAATCAAATCGCACGGAGGTGTGGACAGACAGCGCGCAGTTTCGTGCCGGCAGGACTTGGGTATGTGCAGGCGCACTGCAGACACCTGGTCTACTCGACCGGTCCCTCGATCGAAAAGTTTCGCGAAAAACAGTCTCGGACCATGTGCTGTGCTATATCGGACTAATCGATCGCGCTGCGCATCCCGACGTCGTGCCAAAGCGAGTTGAGAGGACGCGCACGGGCCTATGGATTGAAGCATGCTACAACGATGCGAGCGATGGCCTTTTCACATTGCGGCCCGCCCGATTCGCATATAAACGACTTGACTTCGGAATTGAACAAAGAGCGGTGTTCGGCTTGCCGACGGGAAATGCGATTGCCAAGATTCTGCGTGCGGCTTCCGCTGGACTGATCGCGGAAGCGCTGTACAACCGCGCAGGATTGTTTTCCGACTCTCGCTTTCAGAGCGTGTACGCGCAACTTGCCGTGCCTGATGCGCATTGGCTGCACACCGGCGATGCGCCCGTGACTATGCGCACCGATATCATCCGCACGGCCATCAATTTGGTCCGCGCCAGTCCAGCTTGGCCTCAAGTCCTGCCTTCGCGTCGCCCGGAACTATTCCTGCCGGTGATTCACTTGCACAATTCAGTGGATCGGGAGCGGCTGCGCGATTCCGGGGTCAATGAGCCCACGTGCCCCGTGCAGGTCGCGGACGCTTCTGTGTGTGAAAATATCGGGCCTGAGCATCATAGTTTCAAGATGATGGCCGCGGCATTCGCCAGAGCCAGGACCGTCTGATGCTGGATCCGGTGAAAGACCTCGAAAGCGAACTCGTTTCTATTGTGACACCGGCGTACAAGGCGGCACGTTTCGTGGGTGCAACGATTGAATCAGTGATCGCCCAGGACTATCTGAAATGGGAAATGCTCATCGTTGACGATCGTTCTCCCGATGATACCGCGGACATTGTTGCAAGTTACTCGAAGTCCGATCCGCGCGTGAAACTCATCCGGCAAGTCGAGAACGGCGGCGCCGCGGCGGCCCGCAATGCGGCTCTCGACTTCGCGCGTGGGAGATACGTGGCTTTCCTGGATAGTGATGACGTCTGGATGCCGGGTAAGCTGTCACGCCAGCTTTCGTTCATGCGAGACGTCGGTGCTGGACTTTCGTTCACCTCGTTCCGCCGCATCACGGAAGACGGCAGCCGCACCGGGCGCCTCATCTCGGTCCCATCGTCGCTCGATTACACCGCTCTTTTGAAGAACACCGCGATCGTGACTTCGACTGTCGTGGTCGACAGGTCCGTCACCGGTAGCTTCCGAATGACCAAGACCTACTACGATGATTTCGTCCTTTGGTTGGGATTGCTGAAGCGTGGCGTGATCGCCCGGGGCTTGCCCATCGACCTGTTGCGCTATCGCGTTGTCGATCAGTCGATATCCAGAAACAAGGCAAATTCTGCACGCCAGGTATGGCGTACCTATCGGGACATAGAAGATCTTGGAGTATTGCCTGCCGCCTGGTGCTTTGTTCACTATGCCAGTCGGGCATGGCTAAAATATCGCCGATTCTGAGCTAGAAGATGATTGTCCTTACTGGTTCAAGCGGTTTCATCGGCCTACACACGAAAGCCGCTTTGATTGCAGCCGGGCTTCGAGTCCGAGTTTGCGTTCGCCGGTCCGCTGAATCCGTCACGCCGGATATGGATTCTATTGTGGTTCCCGACATTGGCACCGAGTCAGAATGGCCGGAAAAAATCGCTGGCGCACGTTGCATCCTGCATCTCGCGGGCAGCGCGCATTCAGACGCCGCCGGCGATCCGCGCAAGGAATTCGAGTCCAGGCGCACAAACGTGACCGGTACCGATCGGCTGGCGCGTGCGGCGATAGAAGCCGGGGTGTCGCGCTTCGTATTTGTTAGCAGCATTGGAGTCAATGGCTCGCACACTCGCTCCGGTCCTTTCACTGAACGGGACGCGCCGGCGCCCTCGGATTTTTATTCCTCGACGAAATACGACGCGGAACTGGCGCTGCATCGAAGTTGCGATGAATCTTCAATGCAACTTGTCGTCATACGCCCAACGCTCGTTGCTGGACGCGGCGCTCCGGGCAATCTGCAGCGCCTCGTGAGAATCATCCGGTCAGGATTTCCTGTGCCAATTATCGGTTCCGGCGCCAGCCGCAGTCTCGTCGGTGTGCGGTCGCTGGCGGACTTGTTGGTGTTGGCCTGCAATCATCCGGCGGCAGCGGGTCGAACCTTCCTTGCCGCTGACGATCCGCCGCTACCGTTTGCGGACATAGCAATCGAGATTGCGCAAGGGATGCAAAGAAAGGTACGGTTGCTGAAGTTACCGCGCACCCCATTGAAAGCTTTGGCGCTCCTGTCGGGGCGGCGTCGCGATTTCGCGCGTCTCGGGCAGTCGCTTGTTGTCGATTCCAGTGCGGCGCGGGAAACTTTGGGGTGGCAAACGAGGATTCCGATTCACGATGAACTTCGCGAAACCGGCGCTGCCGCTCGACCGCCGGCAAAGCCTTTAGCCGATCATAGTTAGTACGCCTGCGGCAGAAATCGGCCGGAAAGGGAAGCCGATTTATCATGTAGCATTGGTGTCCGTTGAAAACGATTGGAAAGTGAATGTTTAAAGTGCTGCTGCTGGCATCGACCGCGGCCTTCGTTTTTGCTGTCTCTAGTACGGCATTGATCCAACGCTGGGCCTCCGGGCGCCGCGTCTTAATGGACGTGCCGAGCGCCCGCAGCTCGCACACATCGCCAACCGCCCGGGGGGGCGGCGTAGGGATCGTCCTAGGATTCTACCTGAGTCTTTTTATTCTTTGGTTTTGCGGTCTCCTGGGAATACGTATGCTCGCAGCTCTCACGGTTTCCGGTGGCGCTGTGGCGTTGATGGGATTATTGGACGACTTGGAATCGCTTCCTGTTTATATTCGATTCGGTGCTCACGTCGGTGCCGCGATTTTTGCCGTATACCTGATCGGAGGCGTCCCGCAGAGCGTGATTGCGAATTGGGGGCTGCAGGCAACTTGGATTGGATTCGCTATTGCGGTGCTAGCCATTCTAGTAGGCATCAATTTCTTTAATTTCATGGATGGCATCGACGGGATCGCGGGGAGCGAAACTGTCTGTGTGGGGATTGCCGGAGCTTTTTTAGTTTGGCGCGTGGATGGCGACCCGGGCGTAGCTGCAGCGATGTTGTGCTTGGCAGCAGCAAGCGTCGGATTTCTGATTTGGAATTGGCCTCCCGCTTTGATTTTTATGGGCGACGTTGGCAGCGGATTCTTGGGGATTACGCTTGCGCTGTTGGGTTTGGCGGCAACTAGCAGCTCAGCAATACCTCTGGAGGTATGGCCAATTTTGTGCGGGGTGTTTCTCGTTGATGCAACAATGACGCTTCTTAGACGGATCGCAAGAGGTGATCGATGGCTGGAGCCTCATCGACTTCACGGCTATCAGCACTTGGCGCGTCGATGGCAATCGCATCGATCTGTGACACTTATGGTTGTTGTAATCAACATCTTTTGGCTATTCCCATGGGCCTGGCTTGCGGTATCCAAACCACATTACGCAACAGCTGCTCTTGCGGGGGCACTGGCGCCGCTGTTCGCATTGGCATTTTTCCTCGGCGCGGGCCGTAGCGAGACTTAGCCGCGAGAAGCCTTC
>Ga0210392_10001768_pt1 | contig 11216 bp, 8 predicted proteins | sample IncBWC30OmetaG_FD_161057 | JGI IMG/M metagenome (GOLD analysis project Ga0210392, IMG submission 161057) | Forest soil microbial communities from Barre Woods Harvard Forest LTER site, Petersham, Massachusetts, United States - Inc-BW-C-30-O ...
CCTGTACGGAAGGATTTGAATAACGATGGGCGAGCAAGGTGGCAGCCACAAAGCTGACGGACAACGCCGCAACGACTCCGGCGAGAACGCCGGAATAGGGCCAGCGCGAGGATCCCCAGAAAGTGACCCAGGTCTCGTAAATGAACACATGCGCAAGAAACAGAATCAACTGAACAATGCCAACGAAAATGGCGATTCGGGCTCTCAGGGCTGGTGCTCCTCGGCTAGCGAAGCAGCGATTGCGCTCTAATATTGGATGACTAGGCGCCCACTTAGGCTACGTCCAATTGGCTGGAACCGACACCTCTATTATCGGACCGCCGGTGTGGCCACTGTGCTATCCTCACGACCCGCCCCGGAAGATGTCAGCCACCCGCCACATTTTCGAGTTTTACGGTGTAACCAAATCAGGGTACCGGAGTTCTAATCGAGGGTGCAAAGAGGCTTTGCCAGACGAGTGTTCTCGGGTAAAACCCTGATGGATTCCCGATCGGTTGCATCCTAGGGTAGGAACTGTCTATGAACGCAACGGCCATCGGTGTTCCGTCTCGCAACCAGGATTTGCGCGCGCGCTTGACAGAGGCGCGCAGGCTAAGCGACGAACTATTCGCCATTGTGCGCCCCGAGGCGATGTATGAACGCCCCATTCCGCAGCGTCACCGATTGATCTTCTACCTTGGACACCTGGAAGCATTCGACTGGAATTTATTGTCGGGCCGCGCTTTGGGGCTGCCGCCTTTCAATCCGGCCTTCGACAAGTTGTTTGCATTCGGAATCGATCCGGTGGGTGGCAGACTGCCAACCGATACCGAAGCCGATTGGCCGAAGCGAGAAGAGATTGAACAATACCAGGAGAAAGTTAGGGAAAAACTGGATGCGGAGTTAGAAAAGGGAGTGCAGAGCTCTCGCGGCGAGCGACCGGAGCTTATAACGATGGTGGAAACGGCCATCGAGCACCGATTGATGCATCTGGAGACCCTGGCGTACCTGTTACATAGGCTGGCACCCGAGAAAAAAGTTGGCCAGGAGCCGGAAAAAATAGCCGACTGGCCCGCCACGAAAGCGCGCTTGATTGACATTCCAGCCGGAAAAGCGACGCTTGGCCTAGCGCGCTTGACTGGCCAAGAGTTTGGATGGGACAACGAATTTGAAGCGCATGAAGTGGATGTTCCGGCGTTCGCAATTCAGAGCTTCAACGTGACGAACCGCGAATTCCTGGAGTTTATGGAGGCGGGCGGTTATGAGAACGAGGCGCTTTGGAGCAGCGAAGCGCAAGAGTGGAAGAAAGGCGAAGGAATAAAGCATCCCGGATTTTGGCGTCGCGCGGGAAATTTGTGGATGTACCGGACAATGTTCGGCGAAATTCGCCTGCCGCTCGAGTGGCCTGTGTATGTGAGCCACGCGGAAGCAAGCGCGTATGCAAACTGGTTGGGTAGAAAGATGCCGACCGAGCCGGAGTTTCATCGTGCAGCGTACGGAACGTCAGGGGGACAAGACGAGCGATTGTATCCCTGGGGCAACGAGGTTCCTTCGGCCGAGCACGGAAATTTTGATTTTCAACGATGGGAGCCTTTGCCCGTTGGGTCTAAGCCAAAAGGCGCGAGCGCGTTCGGCGTGCACGACTTGGTGGGAAACGGGTGGGAATGGACGCGGACGCGGTTCGCGCCATTTAAAGGCTTTGCCCCTCGAGAGTTTTATGCGGGATATTCGGCGGATTTCTTTGATGGCAAGCACTACGTGATGAAGGGTGGCTCGCCGCGAACAGCGGCGTGCATGCTCCGCCGGTCGTTCCGAAACTGGTTCCAGCCCCACTATCCGTACGTCTACGCAACATTTCGCTGCGTGGAATCGTAAGAAAGAAAGCAAACCGACATGGCGACAAGAACATCTACCATCTCGACTGCTCCGCAGTTTGCCGAAGACGTGCGGACCGGGCTGATCCGCGCGGGGCAAAAAGAACTTCCGAGCAAATATCTGTACGATGAAGTGGGTTCGGCGCTCTTTGAGGTCATCACGCTGCTGCCGGAATATTGCTTGACGCGGGCCGACACGCGCTTATTGCAGAAACACGCCGAAGAAATCGTGCGACGGCTGCCTAGGAATCTTCACGTGGCGGAACTGGGAAGCGGCAGCGGCAAGAAAACGCGATACATCCTGGAAGCGGTGTCGAGAATTCAACCCACTTTTTACTATCCCATCGAGATTTCTCCCGCTGCGCTGGCTGCCTGTGAGAGGGAACTCGCGCAAATCGACATGGTGAGCATCGTGGGATACGAACAGCCCTACCTGGATGGCTTGCGCTCAGTCGCAGGCCGGTTGCGCAAGGAAGATCATCTACTGGTGCTGTTTTTGGGCAGCACCATCGGCAATTTCGATCGCGAGGCAGCAGAAGAGTTCCTGCGCGAGGTGCGTAGAATTTTGCGGTTTGGAGACGCCCTGCTGCTCGGGACGGATCTAGAGAAGAGCGTCCAGACGCAATTGCTGGCCTATGATGATCCAACAGGAGTGACCGCGGCGTTCAATCTGAATTTGCTGGCTCGTGTCAATCGGGAGTTAGGAGCCAAGTTCGATTTGAAACAGTTCACACATGAAGCGCGCTGGAATGCCGAGGAGCGGCGGATCGAGATGCATTTGCGCTCCGAAAAGCGCCAGAGCGTGTATATACCGAGGGCGGAAGTGCTCGTCGAATTCGAGGCAGGCGAAACCATCTGGACGGAAAGCTCCCACAAATATTTGGCAGATCAGGTTCCAAAGATGGCGCGGCGCACGGGGTTTCATGGCGAAGCGCAGTGGGTGGACAAGGAGTGGGCGTTCGCACAGAACCTCTGGTTGGCGGTATAAAGCACAAGGTAGGACAGCACGCTAGTTGGTCTTTGCCGGGGGTTCAGACCCCGGGTTTCTCTAGGCGATCATTTGATCCAGTGGGCAGCAATGATATAATTAGCTTTCTGAAAACGCATTTACTTACCCGGGTAAATCGAGTCGGTCCTGTCGTGTTGCAAGTATGCTCAGGGTAACCGCCACGAAGACTAAGCCAACTCTCAAGAGGAACGCTACTTTCGATTTGCGAGCTTTTCTCGATAGCTCGGGCGCCGCACGGCGCATCGAGAAGTTTCGGAGATCCCAGAGGATCTATTCACAGGGCGACCCCGCCCGGGGCGTGAAATACATTCAAACCGGAGGAGTGAAGCTCTCCGTCACCAATCAGGACGGGAGAGAAGCAGTTGTGGCGATTCTGGGACCGGGCGATTTTTTTGGCGAAGGATGCCTGGCAGGCCAGCCGGTTTGCATGAGCGCCGCTACCGCGATCGTGCCGACTTCCCTATTGTTTATCGGAAAAAAGGAGATGATGCGCGCGCTACGCACGGAACACGCTTTCTCCGATTTGTTCATCTCTCACATGCTGACCAGGAACATTCGGATTGAAGAGGATCTGATTGACCAGCTGTTTGACTCCAGCGAGAAACGTCTGGCTCGTTCGCTGTTGCTGCTTGCCCGTTACGAGCAGGAGGATCAGCCGCACGAAGTGATCCCGAAAGTTTCGCAGGAAATGCTGGCGGAGATGATTGGCACAACGCGCTCGCGGGTCAATTTCTTCATGAATAAGTTCCGGAAAATGGGGTTCATCAAATACAACGGGGGACTTCAAGTTAACACGTCGCTTTTGAGCGTGGTGCTGCACGACTGAAGTAGTCATCAATTGTTCGTCGAGCCGGGAGCGAATCTTCTAAGCGCCGCTCCGAGCGGTTAGCGTCTGAGCGGCTTTCATCCGCTGGTCTTTCATGACGTACAAGGCCTTGTCCGCCGCGTAGAGGAGCGTTCCGATGGTATCGGCTTCGCGCGGATAGCTGGCAATTCCTAAACTGACCGAAAGCGCCGGCGCTTCGCCATCGGCGTCAAGAAGTTCGCAAATTCGCCGCGCTACCAGTGTGGCGGCGGCTACGCCCGTCTCCGGCAGGACCACAGCAAACTCGTCACCACCGTGGCGTGCCGCGGTATCGATGGACCGGCAGCAGTCTCTCAGGATCTGTCCGAGTCGGCAGAGGGCGCGGTTGCCGACCAAGTGACCGAATTGATCGTTAATCTTTTTCAATCCGTCGAGATCCAGCAGGAGCAAAGAGAATTCGCGGCCGGTGCGCTTGGACCGGCCGATCTCCGCATGCAACATCTCGAAGAGGCGGCGGTGATTGGCTAGGCCGGTCAGCGAGTCCGTCGATGCCTGCTGGCGCAGTTCCTCCTCAAGCGTCCGCTGCTCTGTGATATCAACGACGATGATTTCATGGCCGGCGAAGTTTCCCTGGTCGTCATAGACACCGAGACCGCTTAGCCTCGCTTTCAGTGTGGTTCCGTCCTTGCGCTTCCAGTCGGTTTCGAGCGGGTCGATTTTCTTGGAGTCAGGGGCGGGCTGCGCGAAAGGCGAACCGTGGCGGAGATCTGGGAATATCGGGGCGAGTTGGTTGGCGGAGAGGAGTTGATCCTTGGAGGCGTAGCCGAGCATGTTCACGAGGGCCTCATTGACGTCGAGGACGTTTCCTTGGGCGTCGCAGCGGTAAATGCCATAGGCAGGGTTGTCCACTAGCGCGCGATAGAGGGATTGCGAATGGTGCAAGGCTTGCCGGACCTCTTCTAGCTCTTCGCGCAACTTCTTGTCGTTCAAGGCCCGGCGAACCGCCATTGGTAATTGCGCAATGTATTCCTGCTCGACGTACTCGAAAGCACCCGAGGCCGTTAGTTCGGCGCGCGATTCAGTTGCTAAACCAGTGGTCAAGAGAAGCAGGGGCGTTTCCCGCAAAGTCTTCCGGAGGAGTTGTAGTTCGTGCGGACGCGGGCAGGCCGGGCTGGGGTATTCGACCACGATGACATCGTAGGACCGGGATCGGAGCTGGGCGGCACACTGTGCCGGGTTCAAAACAAACTCAGAGCTGACGGTAAATTGCCCTTTTTTGAGTTCACGCAGACAGCTGTCAATCGCGCCCAGATCCCGGTGGACAAAGAGGACGTACAGGGGGCAGTGCCTGTGGACAGGTGCGTTCCGCGTGCGCACACCTCTGACTTCCGAACGGGTTTGGCTCTGTGCCAGATCTGCCATAGCGCCGCCCACGACCCCGACCGGCCATGCCACCATAAAGATTGGGGATCGGCGGCATGGAAGTTGATCCTTCACCGTCAGGATAGGCGAGACGGCAAACCGCGTCTGTTCAATTTTAGACACTGTACTTCGGGACAGGTGAACGAAGGGGGCCGACGGCGTCGCGTTCGTGCTTCGAACGTCTCCGGCCCCCAAGGTGAGTTGGACAATGTAATCTGGGCCACGCGCGGTTCGTATACTCTTAGGATGGTCCCAGTTAGCGTTGGCAGCTCCGCAATTCACCATTCGCGGGATTTGAAAGGGTAACTGGAAAAGCTTCTCTACCACCATGCTTGCTGTTAGCGACAATTTTGCCCAGTGCTTCAGCGCTTTACGCGGGCACAAGCTGCGTGCTTCGCTCACAATCCTGGGCCTGACGATGGGGGTGGCCACGCTCATCACGGTAATGACCATCGTGCAGGGAGCAAACCTGTATGTTGAGCAAAAGATCGCCAACCTGGGTACGAACGTATTCCAGATCGCGCGCACGCCGTTTGCGGTGACGGATTTCGAGATCATCATCAAAGCGCTGAAGTTCAAGAAACTCGAACTCGAGGATATGAATGCGGTTGCCGAGGGATGCAGCGCTTGCCAGGAAGTTGGCGCCAGCACAAGCAGCAGCGTTCGAGCACGATCGGGCGACAAAGAACTGCAAGACGTTAACTTCTACGGGCAAACAGCAAACATGGCGGATATTGATACCCGAAAGGTCGAAGTTGGGCGGTACTTCACCTCATCGGAAGCGGAACATCGCGCCAATGTTTGCCTGATCGGCGACACGCTTATGCGGGAGCTGTTTCTGGGTGAGGATCCCATTGGGAAGCCGGTGCGTGTCGGGAATGACGAATTCACGGTGGTGGGAGGAATGGAAAAAATCGGCAGCGTGCTCGGCCAGGACCAGGACAACTTCGTTATCGTGCCGCTGCCCGTTTTCCTTCGGATTCAGGGAATCCACTCCAGCATCACGATCAACGTGAAGACCCGCCTGGGGAACTTTGAAAATGCGCAGGATCAAGCACATCTGATTTTGCGCTCGCGCCGGCATCTCTCGGGCAACATGGAGGACGATTTTTTCATCGGCACGAAGGACAGTTACATGGCCTTGTGGCGCAGTATTAGCGGGGCATTTTTTGCCGTATTCATCATGGTGAGCGCCATCTCCGTGGTGATCGGCGGCATCGTGATCATGAACGTTATGCTGATGAGTGTAACGCTGCGGCGGAGGGAAATTGGCGTGCGGCGCGCCGTGGGAGCAACCAAGCGAGACATCCTGGGCCAGTTTATCGTCGAAAGCGTCGTGCAATGCATTGTCGGAGGGATGGCGGGCATCACGCTGGGATTCCTGGTCGCGACAGCGCTGCGGACCTTCACGCCATTTCCCGCCTCCGTGCAGACGTGGGTGGCGGTGATGGGAGTGTTCCTAAGCTCCGCGGTCGGACTATTTTTCGGGATTTATCCGGCATTGCGCGCATCGCAACTGGACCCCGTGGTCGCGTTGAGGTCCGAGTGATGGGAATCATGACCCTTGCCCAGGCCCGGGAGAATTTTCTTGCCGCCATGGAGACGTTGCGTTCATCGAAGGGGCGCACTGCCTTGACCGTGCTCGGCATCGTCATAGGCGTCTCCTCGGTGATCTCCATGGCGGCAATCATTCAGGGCTTGAACAAGTTCGTGCAAGATAGAGTGGAGTCGCTCGGCTCGCGTAGCTATTTTCTGACGCGATTTCCGCCTGGAACGGACCTCTCGCACTTGCCGGAACGCATCCGCACACGCAAATATATCGAATACGACTACGCCGCTTTCATCCGCCGCGCTGCTCCGCACGTGGCCATCGTGACCACCTCTGGCACCCGAGGTTTTTTCCTGGGGGATAGCAATCTGATTACCAGCGGGAATCACAGCGTGGAGAAGGTGATCGTGCGCGGTGCCGAGCCGGAATATACGGACGCGATTCCGTTGTTTTCAATCGCACAAGGGCGCTTCATAAGCACCTTCGACCAGGAACATGCGCGTTCTGTGGTGGTGCTGGGCGCGGCCATCAGCGAATCGCTGTTTCCGGGCACGGATGCCATTGGCAAAATGGTGCGCATCAACGGCAGCCAATACGAGGTCATCGGGGTTTTCGAACACGACCAGGGCTTATTCCTCGGCCCGGGAGTGGACATTTTCGCCATCATCCCGCTGAGCAACTTCAAGAAGGAGTACCCGGAGGCGAAAGAACTAATCATGATATTCACGGTTCCCAAGGATGTGAACGTGGAACTGGCACAAGGAGAAGTCATTCAAGCGATGCGCCGTTTACGCCGTATTCCCGCGGACAAAGAAAATGATTTCGAGCTGAGTTCGCCGGACTTTCTGAGCAATCTGTGGAATCAACTTACCGGGGCGCTGGTGATTCTGACGACGGTGATCAGTTCGATAGGTTTGCTGGTGGGCGGCATCGGAGTGATGAACATCATGCTCATCTCCGTGACCGAGCGCACCCAGGAAATTGGCGTACGCAAAGCCATCGGTGCGCGCCGTGCCGACATACAGTTGCAGTTCCTGCTGGAAGCCGTGGCCCTTACCCTTTTCGGAGGAACTCTGGGCATCCTGATCGGGGCCGCCATATCAACACTGGTGCGCGCATTGGTGCCGTCGATTCCCGCAACCATTTCTTATCTGTGGGTAACGATTGGCTTCTTGATCTCCGTCGGCGTGGGCTTGTTCTTCGGTTACTATCCGGCAAAAGTGGCTGCCAACCTCGACCCTATCGATTGCCTGCGCTATGAATGAAAATCCTAGCGCTCCACCTTGTCATTGTGGGCGTGTTGTTGCTCTTGCAACGGCCTATCGCGTTGTTTACGGTGTTGGCGGCTACATCACGGCTCGGCTCGCGCCCGATCATCCGAGGCAATACGCTTTGGCGGTGGCGTTGTGGGCTTTGTGGTTTGTACCGTTGGCGCGGTGGTAACGTGGAACCGTGGGCCGGCCTTTGGGCCGCACTGGTATCCTCTGGCGCTCGTCGCCACGGTGGTACCGTGCGCATGGCTGGATGGCCAACTGCGCGTGATGCAACTTGGGCAATCCGACGGACACCTGCAGCAGAGGTAAAATCCGCGCTATGGCCCTTCCGGAACTGGCTATTGCGTTCGCGTAGAGCCAAGGACTCTCATATTCACGCGCCTTGCGCGTGAATAAAGCCGGCCTACTTGCAACGCCGCTAGTCCGAGCCAAGCGTCTAAACAAACGGAGACAGCCTTGACCACCTTTTGGCATGACCTGCGTTACGCGATGCAAACGCTCCGTAACAACCCCGGCTTCGCTGCCGTCACCATTCTGACGCTCGCCTTGGGCATCGGAGCGAATACGGCGATTTTCAGCGTAATCAATGCGGTACTTTTGCGGCCGCTGCCGTTCGGCGACCCGGATCAACTGTGCATCATCACGGAGCGGTTACCGTCGGTACCAGTGGTTGGGCCTTCCTATGAGAATTTTCAGGACTTCCGCGATCGTGCCAAGTCGTTTTCCGCGATGTCGGCAACCCGCATCACCACGCTCACGTTGACGGGAGCCGGCGAGCCGCAACGCCTGCCCGCGCAAATGACTTCCGCTTCGATGTTCCCACTGTTGGGAGTGACCGCCCCTCTGGGCCGCACTCTCGCGCCGGAAGAGGATCGCGCCGGAGGTCCGCAGGTGGCCTTGCTCAGCTACGGCTTCTGGCGACGCCATTTCGCAGGCTCGGCTGGCGTGCTGGGCAAGTCCATCGCGCTCGACAACAAGAGCTACACCATAATTGGCGTAGTGCCGGCCGATTATCAGTTGCTGGTCCCCTCGGACGTGTACGTTCCGTTCGAGCCATGGGCAAAGACGCTGCCAGACGATCGCAACTGGCATCCAGGAATTACCGCAGTGGGGCGTTTGCGAACAGGCGTCACGCTGGCGCAAGCGCAGTCGGAGCTGCAGATCATCGCTGGGAATCTTGCACAGGAATACCCCATCTACGATACGGGAATGGGCGCGGATGTAACGTCCATGCGTGATCGCTTGGTCTCGAACGTTCGGCCAGCATTGCTGGTGATGCTGGCGGCGGTGGGACTGGTGTTGCTGATCGCCTGCGGCAACATCGCAAATCTGTTGCTGGCGCGCGCAACAGGACGCCGGCAGGAAATCGCGGTGCGCACCGCCATGGGAGCATCGCCTTCGCGAATCGTGCGCCAATTGCTGACGGAAAGCGGCCTGCTGGCGCTTGTGGGAGCGGGCCTCGGCGTTTTGCTGGCATGGGGCAGCATAGGGTGGCTGTTGAGGCTCGGGGGCAATGCCTTGCCCAATATTTCTCCCGTCACCGTCGATTCGCGGGTGCTGCTATTCGGCGCCACGTTGGCAATTTTGTCCGGCGTGCTATTCGGATTGGCGCCCGCGTTTCAAACGGCCCGCATCGATTTGCGAACTGTTCTGAACGAAGCGACGCGGGGGGCAACCAGTAGCCGCGCTCAACGCCACACGCGCAGCGCGCTTATCGTCGCCCAAGTGGGCCTCGCTCTTCTCTTGCTCGTAGGCGCGGGGCTGTTGCTGCGGAGCTTTGAACGGCTCGCAAGCCAGCTACCTGGGTTCCACCCGGAGAATCTGCTGGTGGCGGATGTCCCACTTTCCGTGAATGCGTATCCCAACTCCTTCGAGCGCATGGAATTCTTCGATCGCTTGCTCGAAAAGCTTCGCGCCACCCCCGGCGTGCACAGCGTAGGTGCCGCTACTACGTTGCCGGTTACTGGTACCGGCAGCGCCATTCACTTCAATATCGAAGGACGGGCGCCGAAATCGCCGCACGATTATGTGATCATCGGGTACCGTCCGGTGACCGCAGGCTATCTGGAAACATTGGGCGTGCCGCTAATCCGTGGCAGGTTCGTCACGCAGTCCGACACGGAAAAGGCGCCGTACGTTGCCGTGATCAATCAAGCCGCTGTCCGGCAGTATTTTCCCGACGTTGACCCTATCGGCAAACGCATCCAGCTTGGCGCGTTGCCCGATGCTAGCGTCCCTTGGATGGAGGTTGTCGGAATTGTGGGCGATTTGAAGCAGGATCTCGCCGGTGACCCCAAGGCGGAAATGTATGTGCCGGTGCGCCAGGGCGATTCGCTGCTGCCGGTGTTTGCGCTCTCGGTAGTTATGCGCACGGAGCGCGATCCGCTGAGCGAAGCCTCGGCGTTGCGCAGCGTGGTTCGCGATATCAATCCCAATCAGCCGCTGGTGCGCGTACGCACCATGGAGGAGAACATTTCCGGCTCGGTCAGCGAGCCGCGCTTCCGTGCGACACTGCTGGCGATTTTCGCAGGCGCCGCGCTGGTACTGGCCGTTGTGGGATTATACGGATTGATGGTCTACACGGTGAATCAGCGCATACATGAAATCGGCATTCGCATAGCGCTGGGAGCGGACCGTGGCGATGTTTTGCGGATGGTGATTGCGCAAGGGCTGAGGCTCGCTATCTCCGGCGTCCTGGTCGGAGTCCTCGCCTCGCTCGCCCTCGGCCGCATTCTCTCCGGGTTTCTATACCGCGTCAGTCCCACCGATCCTATGACCATTCTTGGCGTGGCAGTGCTCCTGACCTTAGTAGCGCTGCTAGCTTCTTACCTGCCAGCGAGGCGTGCCACGCGGGTGGACCCGATGGTGGCGCTGCGCTACGAATAAAGTGGCTCCTGCAAGAAGTAACCGTCGTTCTTTCACCACATATTTACTTTAACTCGGTGAACGAAAGAAGAAAGTTGGTGAACGTGGCCGGGATCTCCCGTTGGATGAAGAGAGCGCCGAGAGATCCCGACCGCGCCAAGCGCTGGCTAACCTTCGCAACCATCGGGAAGCGATCGCCGCGATGGATTTCTTCACAGTGCGGACGATTACCTTCGGCGTGCTCCAGTGCTTCTCAAGAACCGCCCGTTTTGGACCTTGGCAATCTGCCGGAAGGGACCTTCACCCCGTTTTTCAAACCTTCAACCAAATCTGACTGCGGGTTCACGTTCGGTTTACGCCACGCTAACCAGCCGCGCCTAGCCTAGTGGTGATGAAAGAAGGAGTCAACTGGAGGTCACGATGAGAGACTCTTCACGGA
>Ga0210392_10001770_pt1 | contig 11214 bp, 21 predicted proteins | sample IncBWC30OmetaG_FD_161057 | JGI IMG/M metagenome (GOLD analysis project Ga0210392, IMG submission 161057) | Forest soil microbial communities from Barre Woods Harvard Forest LTER site, Petersham, Massachusetts, United States - Inc-BW-C-30-O ...
TGCTGAAGTGTCGGCCTGACTGGCGCAGTCCCGTGCAACGCGGTGAAGGCGTCGTGCTGTTGGACGTCAAGACCGCAGCCGATGCGAGCCCCGATGGATTCGCGAAGGCCTGCGCATCGTTCGGCTATCACATTCAAGACCCGTGGTACTGCGAAGGCGTTGCTATCGCGACCGGCCTCGAAGTGCACGGCATGGTCTTCGGCGTGGTCGAGAGCGAGTTTCCGCACGCGGCTGCGGCTTACATGCTCAGTGACGATGCCCGCGCACTCGGCCGCGAGCAAATCGCCAAAGCACGCGCGACCTATCTGCACTGCATGCATGAGGGCGTGTGGCCCGGCTATCCGCAAGACATCGCAGTTATCGACTTGCCACGCTGGGCCTACAGCGCGGCCCATCCCTGAAAGGACACCATGAAACGCGAAATCGAAATGCTCAAGGGCGATGCGGCGATTCTGCTGCACGCCAATGGCGACATCGGCCTGCTGATTCCGAAAATGGAAGACCGGGGCGACGATGACGAAGTCCCGGATCACGTCGCGCTCGCGATGGCCTTCGGCATCGTGGCGCGCAGCGAGGTATTGCGCCACATCGTGTGCACGATGGCGGACGCCGCCGCTGAATCCGAGACGATGGAACAGCCGGAGACGACGCAATGACCGGCGAAATCGTGGCCGCACCCGCGCCGCGCGCCTCGCTCATCGAGCGCACGGCTGACCGCTATGGCGTCGATGCGAAGCGCTTGCTGCCGACGCTGAAAGCGACGTGCTTTAAGTCCAGCACGCCCGCCAGCGATGAACAAATGATGGCGCTCCTGATCGTCGCGGAGCAATATCACCTCAACCCGTTCACCAAGGAACTGTATGCATACCCCGACAAGGGCGGCATCGTTCCCGTGGTGTCGGTCGACGGCTGGGCACGGATCATCAATGAGCATCCGATGCTCGATGGCATCGACTTCGAGTATGAAATCGACGGCAAGGTTTGCACGGCGATCACGTGCATCCTGAGGCGCAAGGATCGATCGCACCCGATCCGCATCACTGAGTTCCTCGATGAATGCGTGCGACAGACGGAACCCTGGCGCAAGTCGCCGCGCCGCATGCTGCGCCACAAGGCGTTGATTCAGTGCGCGCGCATCGCGTTCGGGTTCGCTGGCATCTATGACGAGGACGAAGCGGCGCGCATCGTCAACATGGGCCACGTTGAACGCGTTGAGCCCGCCAGCGCATCCGCGAACCGCGTGCGCGACGTGCTGCAAAGCGTTGCGCCTTCGCCGCCAGGTCTGAGCCCCGAAATCGTGGACGTGAGCGATGCGCCCGAGGTGATTTCGCCGCAAGCAACACCCGAGCAACTGCTCTCTGAGTACCGGCTTTTCGTCGAGCGCGCGAGCGATAGCGAGACTGCTGCCCTCGTGCTCGATGAAGCCCGCGACGTGCTGCCGCCCGAGCTGCACGAGAAATTGACGGACGCATGGCGCGCCCGTTGGCAACCCACTACCGACAAGGAATGAACATGCCCACTCGCATCTATGTCGTGACCAACAGCGCCACGCGTGAGGAACGCCTCATTCGCGCGACCTTCCGCGCGACCGCGATCCGCCACGCGGCGCACCAGCAATTCACGGCGCGCGCCGCCACGCAGGACGACCTCGAACGCCTCATTACCTCGGGCATGCGCGTTGAGCAGGCGGCCGAGGCTGATCCGTCCCAGCTCGCCGACAAGCACGACGCCGAGCGCCACGACTTGCCCGAGCTGCCGTAACCCTTTTCGGGCGATACAGGCCGGCGAATTCCTCAACCTCCCTCTGCATCCGTTGCCTGCCTGTCGCGGCACTTGAGCGCGCCGCACGCCCCCTTTATTCAAGCCATTGGAGTAACCATCATGCCTCTTGAATTTCTGACCGAGACGAAGGCCAAACTCATTGATGTGAACCCGCGCAGCGAGAAACGCGGCCCGGTCGATCTGGTTTCCGCCGTCGACCTTCGGTTGCAGGTCGACACGACCAATGCTGCCTTGGAGCAGTTGCATCCCGAGCTGTGCGCCTGGCTCTATACCGAATCGAAGCAGGCGCAATTGCCGCTGCCCGAACAATCGCCCGCCTCAACGGAATTGCGCTTCCCCGATCTGGGGTTTCCCCTGCATTGGGGCAGCGAAACGAGCGGCTATTCCCTACTTATCTCTACGGGCATTTCTGACACTCCCGACATTCAGTTGCACGGTTGCAAAGTGCACAAGGTAGCGCTTAGCGCCAAGACCGGCGGCACTGTACAACTGTTCTTTACGGTGAGCTGCTCCCAGGGCGTGACGCGCGCCGAGGTGGGCGAACTGGGAACCCGCGTGCAACACGATGTATGGTTTTCGCTTTTACAGGCTGAAGTCGCCGAATCGGAACCTGATTGACAACTGGATGCGGCCCTGATTCCAATCAGGTGCCCGGTTGAGCGGGCGCGCAACTAAAAGGGGAACAGCAATGGCAGCAAATCACGGCGGATATATCAAGTGGAACGCCGAGGAATGGTTACGGGTCGCGGTGTACATGCTGCCCCGGCTCGATAAGGGCGAATCGAATTACGTCGCCCTCGCAAACGCCCAGCGCCGCGCGCTCCCGAAGAACCGGCAGCAAAACGACAAGTGGGTTGGCTATACCACTCAGCCGAAACGCTCACTGGGTTTGCTGGCCGAGAAATTGAAGGCCGCGCGCATGCTGACCGACGAACAGCGCGCGCTGTTCATGCCGCAGCCGGCCGCGCAGCCTGTTGCCGCTGACGTGCAGACAAAACCCGGGAGCGGCGAACTGACGCCGAAGGGCTATCGCAAGCAAAGTAAGCCCGACACCGAACGGAAGTTGGCTCGCGCTGGCACCGACAAGGGCCGTAAATACAAGGGCGCGCGATGGACGACCCTCGAATGGGCGCTAATTGCGCGCATGGTGAAGTGGTTCAAAACGCATGGTGTGTCACTGCCGCTTTCGCGCCTCGTCATCGAAGCGCAAGAGCTGGTCTTGGACGCTGACCGGCGCCGCTCGATTCCGGGCATTCAGGCGAGCGTGGCCGGCGACCGCCTCGTCAAATCCATTGCCGAGGCGACCGGCAATATCTATCTCGTCTCGCATGTTCCTTTCAACCCGCCGCTGCCGCCGGGCGCCGAACCCGAGGCCGCCGCACAGCCCCAGGAAGCCGCGCAAACAGCCCCGGAAGCGACGACTGCGCCTCCGCCGCTACAGACGGTGCCGCAATCCGAATTGACGCCGCAAGCGGGCTCTATTCGCGATGCGATGCACGCGGCGGCCGAGGCCTTCGGCGCCACGATGATGCAAGCGCTCGACACGCTGTTGCAGACGAACACCGAGTTGGTTATGCGCGAAATGCAGCAACGTCTCGAAGCCCAGGCGGCGACGATGGCCGCAAACGTTGCTACGTTGGTCGAGACGGGCATGCGGCGTGCGGTTCATCGGATGATGGAGCAGGAACTCGGCGGCAACATTGCGCCGCCTGCCGATGCACCGTCGCCGCCGCTCAACGATGGCCCACGCCGTCACAACCCTGAGCCTACGCCGTCGCTGCGCGTTGAACGAATCAAAGTCGACGTGGTCGGCTTGAACAACGGCAGCGATGAGCAGTTGATCGCGAAGGCATTCAACCCGGGCGAAATTGATCTGCGATTCACGCGTCCCACTGAATCGTCAAGCTATCAACCAAGCCAGGGGCGCCATTGCATCGTCATGAGCGAGCGCATTCCGCACGCCATCAGCTACAAAATCAAGGCGGCCAAAGTCGATCCGATCTATGTGAAGCCTACTGCCGGCCACATCATCCACGCTATCGAGGAATTGCAGCGCGCCCACACGGCGCAAGTGGCGCACTAAACATGAAGTCGCACCTCTTCAAACTCGAAGGCCACGAGGTTGTGCCCGTAAACAATGTTTACGACTGGTGCGACTGGATGGACGCAGGCAATTTGACGGTCGACTGGACAACCGTTGATGGGTTCGGGGTGAGTACGTGTTTCCTTGGGCTCGCGCCGCCTGAGAGTCGCGACGGGCCGCCGCTGTTGTTCGAGACGGTGCTGATGCGCGGTCAAAGGCTGGTGCGCCTGCTGGAGCGCTACACGACGTGGGACGACGCCGAGAAGGGACACAAGAAATGGACGCAGGCGGTGCGGGACAAGCGAGTGAGTCTGATGTCGACGCAGAGCGTGAACTAGCGCGGTGTGAGAGAAACCTTCGCGTCTGGGCGCAGAACGAAGTGCCCTATCTGCGCGCCTTGGTGGCGACGGTCGAGAGCGACTTGCGCCGCCTCAAGCGGTCGGTATGGATCATGCGCGGCATGGTGTTTATGAACCTCGTGAACGCATGCTGGTGTCTGTCAGGCTGGCCTCGATGGTCGGCCTATATGGCTCCGGTCGCAGTGTGGGGCGCAGGGTATGCATTCAGGTGCTCCGAAAAGCTTGTAGCCGACATCAGGCCATTGGAAGCCCGGCAGGTCAGGGTCAGGGAACAAATGAAAAACATAGAGAGGCTTGCAAATGAAAGTGGAACTTGAACGCATCGGCGATGAGCCTGAGAAGTACCTTGTTCGCGTGGCCGGGACGGGGATGGCAATCGGCATCGTGACCCGCACCGAGCCCGCTGCGTGGTCGTTTGAAACGCGCACGGACGAGGAACAGCCTGATGCGGGCATGACCATCGGGCTGCATGCCGCTACGCTCGATGAGCTGCGCGGCGTGATTGAACGCAAGTTCGCGACCCTCGATGAAGCGCGCGAGCGCCTGACCGATAACACGATGGAGGAATTCGCTACGCGCGTCCTGCTGCCGCTGTCGTCGCTCGGAACGTCCACAAAGTCGATTAGCGGCCTCGTCAATGCCCTGGGCCATCAGGTCGCCGTCATCGCGGCTTCGGACATCGTCCCCGAGAAGCGCGAAGAGTTTTTTACCCGGTTCATCGACCGCGTGCGCGAGGAAACGCTATCGGTCGTCCGCGAGCGCGAAGGACGCCAAATGTGGGAGCAGACCATGCGCAGTTTCTTGGCAAAGGTCGTCGCCGATGCGCGCGAAAAGGATGGCGATGATGGCCCGCTCAAGCATTAAGGCGCCGGGCGAGCTGCCCGAGCACTTCGCCCGCGTGCATGAACGGTGGGAATACCTTGAGGGTGCAGGGCATCCCGCATTGCTCGCGCGTGTTGAGCATTTCAATGCAACCGTGAACCACGATGCGCGCAGACGGGCGAATGACGCCGCTTATCGCGCGCAGTCGATGCCCGCTAAAGTCGCATGGCTTCGGGCTGATGCAGTCGAGGTATTGAAGGCGGCCGGGCCGGTGTCGGCATGCAAGCGCGGATGCGGGCATTGTTGCCACATCGGCGTGACGGTGTCGAAAGCCGAGGCGGAGGTAATCGGACGAAGTATCGGGCGAAAGGTCGCGAAGCCGCCGCCAGGACGAGTGCTCGATGTTGCCGACTATATCGATTGCGACGACCCACGCGAGCGCCTCGCGAAGCTCAAGAAACAACAGGCATGGCTACGCGACGAATACCACGGGCAGGCCTGCACATTTCTGAGTCCTGGCGGGGTCTGCACGATCTATGAAAGCCGGCCACTGATTTGTCGATGGCAAGTGAGCTTGGATACTGACGCGCTGCTATGCGAGTTGGTGCCTCAAGAGGTCGAGCCAGTGCGCGTGCCTTACCTGGACATGACCAATATGCACACGGTGTATGCGGCGAATTTCGGGATGTCCCCGATGGCGGATATTCGCGATTGGTTCCCGCGAAAGGATGCGGCATGATCCGCGCGACCCTGAGCGATGGCCGCTTCTTGTTCGGCATCGACGCCGAGAACGTCCGCAGGCTTAAAGCCGGTAGCCCGATTCAAGTGGACTTGTCCACGATGGGCGGCCAGGGCGTTTTCATCCTTGTCTATGGCGATACGCTCGCCGACATTGTTCGCGACCTCGAAGAGGGAACCGGGCAAAAGCTGCCCGTCGCTATGCCATATGTGACGCCTGGAAAGAAGCCGCAATGAAACGCAAAGACCTGCTATTGCACCCCGGTGGCCTCATGCGCTGCTGCGTGCATTGGGCACAGCATTGGATCGAGGCCGACCCCGACGCCGACGCGAAAGACGGCGAGCGCATCGAGTGCCTGAGCGAGCACAAAGAGACCATGGCGGTCGTTAGTGGAGCGATCCGCTGGACGGGTGCGGAATGACCATGAGCGTGCGCAAGGCCAAACGGCGCATCGTCGCCATGATGGCTTCGACCGTTCGAATCACGCTGCGATGGCTGGCGCCTGACGCGGAATCTGCGCGGCTCATGCGTCAGCTTTTGCGAGACTCCGGCCGCGTCAAAAGCGCAATGCGCGCCGCACTGAAAGAGCCGGCGCCGCGCCATGCAATCCTGATCGGCCATGACGTGAAGTCCTGCAACCTGATGACCTGGGCTCGCTGGATGGAAGCGCAACGGCAAATGCCCGGGCTGCGCGGGGGCACCGGTTTGCACGTGGCGGATGAATGGGCCGGTAACGCTCGCGTGAGTACCGTCTTCCTTGGGATAAATCATGCGTGGGGCAACGGGCCGCCCCTATGGTTCGAGACGATGGTTTTCATTGCCGGCGATGCCGACGCTGACATGGAAAGGTATTCAACGTGGGCCGAGGCCGAGGCCGGACATGCAGCCATGATGCAGCGCCATCGTTCGCCCGACCCGACCGGTAATCTGCTAGATCACATGCTGCGCCAGGGAGAGGGCGAATGACTGACGCGATGCGAGTAGCGATGAACTGGCCCGAGTCCGACGATGATGAATGCCCGCTATGCGGCGATCACCTGAAGCCGGCCATTCCGATGACCGGCGATCAAACCGCCCTGGCCGTGGTGTGCGTGAGCTGCGGCTTTCACGCGGTGCGTGACAAGTGCATGCGCTGCGGCGAAGGCTTCGAGCGCGACGAACCGAGCGAATTCATTCATCCCGGTTTCTTTCATATCGAATGTGCCGCGCGCATGGCCATCGGCGGAATGAATCACCTACTCGGGCGCTGCTCTTGTTGCGGCGGCACTGAGCCGGCAGACCCGCCGGGCCTATCGAAACGAGAGGCCGCACGCAACGCGCTGGCGGTCTTCAGGGCGCAACAGGCGCAGAAGGGAAACGATGATGGAAAGTGAAATGCGGCAAGAGGATGCCGATGAAATGTCTCCCGAGCAAATCCGCAAGCTCGCCGCATATGTGCAGGCATTCGTTACTCACGAGAAATTGAACGTCGGCGTTTGCGTGGTTGTCTTTGATCGTGACGGGTATAAGACCATTGGCACCGTCCCGCCTGAAGCGCAGGCCCAGGCCTTCGCAACGCTCCACGAGCGCATGAGGCCGGGCGGTGAAGGCCCGGACGTGATGCGCACGCTCGACCTGAAAGGAACCAATGAGCCAACCCACTAAGCTGCCGGACGATCTATTTGCTGCCAGCGATGCGCAATGGCAGCAGGCCGACTATCACGAACGCGTCCGCTTGCTTGTCGAGCGATATAAATCGTGCGCCGCAGTCTGCGAAGTGCAAAAGGCAGAAATCCATGGCGTGTGGTTCGAGGTGCGAGACCTGCGCGAGCGCAATGCGCAGCTCGTGATCGACTTTGAACAGACCGGCGAAGTGAATACCCGATTGCTGCGCGAGCTTGCCGACGCGCTGAGTCGGCTGGAAACTCTAAAACTGACCATGCACCCCATCGAGGGCGCGGGCACCTGACCTGCAGAGGGATAGCCGTAGAGGTATCCCATGATCGAAGTAACGAAGACCAGAAAGCGCGTGCCGCGCGTGAAGCAAGACCCCGCAGTGAGCACGAATCCTGATGCCCTGTTGACCGTGGAGACGGTTGCCGAGCTGATCGCGTGCAAGCCCGACACGCTGCGCAAGTGGGTGAGTGCCGGCCGCTTCCCGCAGCCGCTGCACATGGGACGCGCCATCCGCTGGCGCGCGCAGGTGGTCAACGAATGGATGCGCTCCCGCGCATCGGCTGTTAGCCCGGAAGCTTGACCAGCTCGCCCGGGAGGGCGTCAGGGCCGGCTAGCAGGCTGTCGAGATAGTCGGCCCACTTCTGAATCATCGCCACGCGCTTATCGAGGTGCGTTGCACGGTTGTATGCCGTACCCAGGACATCGCGCTTGACGCCGCCGGACAGGCCTTCAACGCCTGCCTTGTGGGCAAGCTGCGCTTCGATGTAGACAGCGCGGATGTCGAGGACTTCTTCAATCATCGTGCGGGCCGTGGCGCGCAGGCCGTGCGGCGTTTGCTGGCCCTTGAATCCCATATCGCGCAGCGCCTGGGACAGCGCATCGTTAGCGATGGGCAGGCCTTCGCGCTGGCTGCTGTAGCTCGGGAAAACCCACTCAGACCAGCCGGTGACCGTTTGCAGTGCGCGCAGCTCGGCCACGAGCTGGCGCGGCAGCGGCGACACGTGGTCATTGCCGCTGAGGCTGGTTGCAATCTTCGAGGTGCCCCCTGCATCGTCTGATTCGGCCGGAATGAACCACAGGCCGGCATCGAGGTCGAGCTGATCCCATCGCATCGCGCACGTGTCCGAGGGACGTTGAAAGCACGTCACTTGCACCATGAGCGCGGCACGGGTGATCTGGCCTTCATAGTCGCGGATCGCGCGCAGCACGGGCGCCAGGGCTTCGCCAGTCGTCACGGCGGGATTGTTGCCGCCCTTGTGGCGGCGGTTGAGCTGCTGCGCGATGACTTTCGGCGCGTTCACGGTCGCGAGGCCGTGGCTGATGGCGTAGTCCCACACGTTGCCCATGTACTTCCGCAGTGCGCGCGCCGTGGGCACCTGACCCGATTGCTCGATGCCAGCCAGGAGGTCGCGAACCTCAATGGGCGTCACGTCGGCAATCGGCTTGAGCGACAGGGCGCGATTGGTGAAGACCTTGCGCGAGAACATCGATAGCCAGCCGGCGGCGTGGTCGTCGCTCCAATTGCCGTTGGACACCTGCAGCTCGTGATAGTCCTGGGCCACGCCTTGCAGCGTGCCGGCCGGCGCGAAGCCCTTTGCATCCCGTTCGGCGTCGGCTGCGGTTGCCTGCTGCGCGGCGACGGCCAGCGCCGTCGCGGCGGCGCGGCGTTCCATCGGGTCGACGCCGTTGGACACCATGCCGCGCAGCTCGGCGGCCTTCGCTCGGGCATCGGCCAGCGACAGGCCAGGATAGGTGCCTAGCACCATCGTATTACGCGCCTTGGTGGTCGGGCGCGTGTAGTCGAAGCGCCAGCTATGGCCCTTCGGGTGACGCTTGCCGTCGATCCATTGCAGCTTGAGGTACAGGCCGGCGCCGTCCGTCAGTTGCGTGATCGGCTTGCCGGTCTTCGGATTTGTGTCCGTAGACCTGGCGGCATCCAGTTGTTGGGGGCGCAGTGCATTGGTCTTCATGATCGGGCTCGCTTTGCAGTAGGAAGGAGGTAACGCTAAGCGCTACTGTAGTCCGTACTGCAACTGAGTGTCGAGTCCGGTACATAGTGCGTACCGGCTCAGTCCCGATGCTAAGGGCTAAGTCGTTGATCCAAAAAGGGAAAACCCGCTCAATGCGTGCTCGGTCGCCTGCAACAGGATTTCAGACCAAAACACTCGGGTACATAGGTAAACCGGCTTTCGCCTAGGTTTTGTACTGCAAACGGTGCCCCAAAATCCTAGTGTAGGAGGCAGCGGGCACCGAGCCGGCGTCGGGTGGGACTCGACGGGCATTGTTCACGCCGAGAGGTCTCCCATGCAAAGCGCTTTGCGCAATAATCGGCGCATGTCGATCCCCGCACCCCCGACCGCCGAAGCCATTAAGGCCGCGCGCCTCGATGCCGGCCTGACGCAGAGCGAAGCGGCCGAATTCGTCTATCTCGGCGATGTCGCACGCTGGTCGGAATATGAGCGCGGAGTGAAACGCATCGATGTGGCCCGGTGGGAGCTGTTCCTTATCAAGATCGGGAAGAGCCCCTACTACCGCCCCGCACGGGGTGTTCCTGTTCCGAAGAAAGCGAGCGAATCATGAGCATGTCGAAAACTATCATGGCCGGCGCTATTGCGGCCTTCGCGCTTGCGGGCGCCGTGACTATCGCCGTCGCGCTGATGTTGCCGCTGGCCGCCTTCGGATGGGACTACCTGTCCTTGCATCGGGTCTACAGCTTCGCGCAGTACGCGGTTGCATTCATCGCGTTCGGCGTCGGCGGTGGAATCATGGAGTGGGCAGCGCGCAAGTTCGTCGCGTGGTTCTCGGGCATGCGTCGAGGAAAGATCAAGTTCTACGATCAGGAAGGCCGCGAAATGCCCCCTCCTGCGCATTTCAAGCTCTGAGCCATACCTGACTAGCCCCGAACGAAAAAAGGCCCCTTGCGGGGCCTTTTTTCTTTCTAGCGCCGGCTGTGCGACCGGCTGCAAAACTACTGCCCTACTCCGGGCGCTGCCAGTCTACTGCAGCGGCTGCGAGCCGTCAGCCGGCGGCGGCTCGATGGGAGGCAGGCCCGGGGGCTGATTCTGCGCGGCGACTTGCTGGCGAATCGCATCGATAACCGGCGCCGCGACGACATACGGAGCGTTGCCCAGGGCGTTTGCCACGGCGTCGAGCTGCTGCGGCGTGAAAGAAATCATGATCGTGTCTTGCATGGTTGCCTCAGTGAAAACCGCCCTTGAGGGCGAATTGAACGATAGCGGCGAGGATCGCGGCTGCGGCGATCCACACAACGCGGTTGATATTGCTGTTGATGGCACGTACCTCTGCATGGAGAGTTTGCAGCGACAGCTCGACCAGCGCTAGGCGTTTGTCGAGGTCGTAAATCGACGGCGTGGCCCGCCGCTCTTCGCCGTCATATCCGGTCATGGAGCGAAGCCCACATCCCAGGCAACAGTCATCGTGCCTGCAATCGTCGTCCCACCGTCTGGGGAAAACGAAATAGTCATGTTGCCGGTGCCCTCAACGCCTGCAGAGCTATTGGAAAAACTCCAATTGATGCTCCCGGAAAGTCCGACGAACGTTCCGAATGTTCCCGAGGGGGTAGTACCGGATTGCGAGTTGATGACCGCTCGCGCAGACCAGAACGAACCGATTCCAACAAACGTTGGCGCCCACCAATTGCCGCCCGTGTGGCCCGTATTCGTGTACGTCCCATCGCTCACAAGCGTGACGGAGCCAGAACGAATGCCGGTGGTCGGCGACGTGTTGGTGATGCTGCCGCCCTGCCCCGTCAA
>Ga0210392_10001771_pt1 | contig 11210 bp, 13 predicted proteins | sample IncBWC30OmetaG_FD_161057 | JGI IMG/M metagenome (GOLD analysis project Ga0210392, IMG submission 161057) | Forest soil microbial communities from Barre Woods Harvard Forest LTER site, Petersham, Massachusetts, United States - Inc-BW-C-30-O ...
GACAAGCCCGCTGAACGGGGAATCAAGATCAAGCCGATGACGGTGTCCGGTGTCCTCGAACGTTCCGAATGGCTCGAACTGCTCCGCAACATGGTTGCATCCGGGGAGATAAAGCTGCGCGTTGTTGAGGAATACGCGCCTACGAAAGCCGCAGATGCACAGCGCGCGCTCGTCGCCGGTAGCCCTCGGGGGCGGCCGGTAATCCTCTTCTAGCGACCCTGCAACCATGCAGGCCAGGCCATTCGGCCCGTTCAGTTTCGGGTGATTGGCGCTTAATGCCCTCACTGCTGCACCCGGCGCGCCGCCGTTGGTGACGCCGCCGGGAACGATATTCTTGTTAGCGATGCGCGCTACGGCGCTTTCCATCGCTTCATCGAGCCCGATGAGCTTCGATTCTCGGGCATTCAAATCGCTGATCTCCGCTTAACACAGCCCGGACACCAAGTAGAGTTGAAGACCGTTTGGCAAAAGACCCTCCGACGAGCAAAGGTTCCTTAGTTTCGCATTTACCATTTGCGATCCACGTATGCCACTCGCCTCAGTGCGGGCGGCGTAGCCGCCGAGTGGGTGACACAGCTGCTTCGCCAGGGGGACTCTCAGGTCTTCAAACGTTATTCGCAAATGAAACTGCAAATGAAGAGAGAAGCTTGGAGAAAATTAACCGCCAGGCGAATGAAATGCCTTTGGATTCTGGCACAGCGATGGTTCATCAGAAGTCGAACGGGGGTTGTCTTTCTCTTGGGACTTACTGGTCTGGCTCTCTATCTCTGTTATCTTCTCGTTGCTCCCTTCCTTAAGCCGATCCTCTTCGCATTCATCTTGGCCATCGTGTTTTATCCGGTGCAGGCAAAGATCCGCCATTGGGTCCGCAACCGAAACGCTGGGGCAGCGCTTTCCACGACTGCAGTAATTCTGGTGGTCGGAGCGCTTTCCTTTCTTATTGGAACTGCGGTCGTGTCGGGGCTCCACGACATCTATGATTCCTTGAGCGACTCAGGTGAGGGCAGGGAACGTCTCACCGTCTTTATCATTCAGCTATTCGACCGAGCTATCAGGTTTTGCATTCCGATGATAAGCGCAGTTTTTGAATTCATACGTGCCTCCACGTAAGGAATATTGCTTCATGCAAAATGGTTTCATCGCAGAAATTCAATGCTCGCGTCCGAAGCTCGTGAACGGGAGTGAGAATCGGTGCTCCTTCATTTTTGATGAAAAATACGACGAACTTCGCTGGTTTCGTCTTACTCGCGTTACGGCTTACGGCATGAACGTCTTCAGGCGATTCGTAAAATACCTGCCCGGGACCAAGCCGCTGAAGCGTGCCTCCGCGAAACTGCATCTCAACTTCCCCTTCGAGAACATAGACAACCGCATGCGCATCATGCCGGTGGATCGCGTCGACGGCTCCTGGGGCGTTATTGACAGTAATGACTTCAATCTCTTTACCCGGTGCTTCTGGAAGCTGTTTCGTAAAGAGCGTATTCACTTGCGGGGCATGCATTGCCGTGGCAAATCCGAAGGTAAAGATAAATACAGAGAGAATGAGCTTCTTCATGTTATACCTCGCTTCTGTCCTTTCGGTGATGTGCTGCGATAACCGTAAGGTCCGACTTCGTCAAACGGCTAACGGTCGCGCGAATTGTCGCTTCCGGGGAATCTTCGTAGAACAGTTCAATTCGATCGCCAGATTTGAGATTTCGCATTGCGCCCCACTTTCGCTTCGTTCGTCCATTGCAAAGACCCGTGATGTTGAGCTGACCTTTATAAAAGAAATGCAACACGCAGAGTTTCCCAGTTGTCTGCGATTCTCCTTCACCAGGAACAAGCTGGAGAAATCGCGAAAACCCAGCTCCTCTGCGTGCGCATGTCTCAGCTACGATTGGAACAGAAACCGTGGCAACCCTTGTCAAAGTTAGGCGGATGCAGCTTTGCGCGTTTTCTGAATGCGGTCGAGAAACTCATGCATCAACGACCCAATCCGATCCACTTCTTCTTCCAACGCGAAATGGCCCGTGTCGAAAAGATGGAGCTCTGCACTGGGGATATCTCTTTTGTAGAGTTCAGCACCCTCCACCGTAAAGATTCCATCGTGTTTGCCCCAAGTGATCAGCATGGAGGGCTGTCGTTTACGGAAATACTCCTGCCAGTCGGCAAAGACATCCAGCGTAACACCGGCCAATCAGTTCCCCTTGGGAACTGCGATGTCGTTGGAGCGGCGCTTGTCACTGCTGAACTGGGCGGCGACGGAAGGCTCGGCGGTCATCGAGGACGATTACGACTCCGAGTACCGTTATTTTGGACGACCGCTGGCGGCGCTTCAAAGCCTGGACCGCGCCGGGTGCGTGATTTATGTCGGCACCTTCACCAAGATGCTTTTTAACGCGTTGCGCCTCGGTTTCCTGGCGCTGCCCGCACATCTAGTGGAACCGTTTGCAGTTGCCCGCACGCTCACGGACCGGCATCCGCCAACACTGGATCAGGCTATTCTGGCCGAGTTCATCCTCGATGGCCACTTCGGTCATCACGTTCGCCGAATGCGGCAAATCTACGCAGAACGCCTGGAAGCGCTGTGCGACGCTGCGAATCAGCGTTTGGGCGGCATGCTGCAAGTGCAGAAAGCTGCCTCGGGAATGCGCACCATAGCGTGGCTGAAGACAGGCGAAAAGGATATTGCGGTAGCCGAACGGGCGCGGGCGCGAGGTCTGGAAGTCACGGCCCTCTCACAGTTTTCACAGCGCCACTCTCACCCCGGAGCTTTGTCTCTTGGGTTTGCGGGCTGTACTCCGGCTGAGCTACGCCGTGGAGTCGACGTTCTGGCGACAGTATTCGGTGCTTAGAACACACGGCAAGCGGCCGCAAAACGGAGCGAATTCTAGGGAACGGGTTTCGTTGGTGGATCGTCCACTAACCGGAAGCTATCCAGCGTTGACGGTGGGATTAGTCCTTACAAGTCGGCTGGTGTTGACCTATCCGAGTTGTAGGGTTCCGTTCGGGATTTGGGACTGAATCCTCGGACCTACTTCGCGGGGCGTGAGCCGGCGATGAGGATATCCACTAGTCTTCTGGCGCTTGGCTGCCAATCGGGCGCGGACGCGACATTGGAGACGCCGATTAGAGCCCGGAGTAAATCAACTGGATCGAGATCGCTGCGTATGTCGCCGCTCTCTACGCCGCGCTTCACCAGTGCGCGAATCGCCTGATGCATCTTCGCGTAAGAGGTTTCGAACACCTTCTTCGGATCACCGAGCAACGTATTGAGCGCGGGTGCGATGAGCTGCTTCGCTGCGATGGCATCAACGAATAACAATAGCCAAGCTCGCAGTGCGTCAGTCGGTGCCATCGTCTGAGTGAACTTCTGTTCGGCTTCGGCCAGCTTTTCCAACTCTGCCCGATAAACCGCCTGTAGAAGTTCCTCGCGGGTCGGGAAGTGGCGATACAAGGTTCCAGGTCCGACGCCTACCTGCTTGGCGATATCGTCAAGACTGGCGTTTGCGCCATGGCGGGCAAACGCTTCCTTCGCCACGTCGAGAATCCGTTCGCGATTCCGTTGCGCATCCGCGCGGGGCTTTCGCGGGATGCGTTTTGCGTGTTTTTGGGGCATAAGAAAAAATGCTTGTAACCGGAGACAGTCTCCTGTTATCTTATACATTGCGGAGACACTCTCCGTTTTAGTCGAACTGGGGCGACTTGTCAATACCCAGCTCCGGGAGCCATCCGGTCGAGCCGCCCGAAGGAGAAAGAATATGAATATAGTGGATGTGTTTGGAGCAACTTCGACAACGGACGAGGTTCTATCCGGCGTGAATCTGCAGGGTCAACGAATCCTCGTCACGGGGGTTTCAGCGGGTCTGGGCATCGAGACGGCACGAGCGCTCGCAGCGCATGGTGCAGACGTCGTCGGTGCCGTGCGCGATCTGAAAAAGGCCGAAGCGGCGACCGCACAAGTCAGAAGAGATGCTTCGACTGCCGGCGGAAGTTTCGAGCTGGTTGCGCTTGATCTGGCCAGTCTCAAAAGCGTGCGTGAATGTGCGGATGAGCTGCTGGCGAAGGGGCAGTTCTTCAACGTGGTTATCGCCAACGCGGGTGTGATGGCCACTCCCTTTGGCCACACGGCGGATGGCTTTGAGACGCAGTTTGGCACCAACCATCTCGGCCACTTTGTCCTCGTCAACCGGATTACGCCGCTTCTACGCAAAGGCAGCAGACTGATCAACCTCTCTTCCGCAGGTCACCGCTTTTCCAACGTAGACCTGGACGATCCCAATTTTGAGCGAACGCCTTACGAACCGTTCGTCGCCTACGGCCGCTCGAAGACCGCGAACATTCTTTTCGCCGTCGCGTTTGACCGGCGCCACCGCGGGCGCGGCGTGCGAGCCGCGGCTGTGCATCCGGGAGTGATTGAAACAGAGCTTGGACGTCATTTGGATCCGGCGCAGATTCAGGCACTCATCGACCAGATCAGCAAAGAACGGGCTGCAGAGGGCAAGGAACCGTTCCAATGGAAGACGAGTCCTCAAGGTGCCGCAACGTCGGTGTGGGCGGCAGTCGTCGCTCCGGCAGAAGAGATCGGCGGCAAATATTCCGAGAACTGCCATGTCGGCGAGGTCTTGGCGGACGCCGCAGCGGTCAGCGGCGTCAGCGAAGGCGTGCGCGGTTATGCGCTCGATCCAAACAACGCTGAAGCGCTGTGGAGGAAAAGCGAAGAAATGGTTGGAGAGAGGTTTTAAGGATCACCCAGGATAAGGAGGAACGAACAATGAAAATATTTGTGACAGGAGCTACGGGATTCATCGGTTCAGCCGTCGTGAAGGAGTTGATTGGAGGGGGACATCAGGTACTCGGGCTCGCCCGCTCAGATTCCGGCGCCAAGTCTCTGATCGCCGCAGGAGCTGAAGTCCATCGCGGTTCGCTCGAAGACCTTGAGAGTCTGCGCAGCGGAGCAGCGGTGTCCGACGCCGTGATTCACACCGCCTTTGTCCACGACTTCTCGAAATTCGCGGAAAACTGCGAGATCGATAAGCATGCCATTGAAGCCCTGGGTTCCGCGCTTGAAGGCTCCAAGCGGCCCTTCATTGTCACATCGGGGACAGCTGGATTGGCCGCCCCGGGTCAGGTTGCGACCGAAGACAACAACATACCGCCGAATTTCCCATTTCCGCGTGTTTCGGAGCAGATGGCTCTCGCTCTGGTACGCAAGGGCGTCAAAGCTTCGGTTATGCGCCTTCCCCAAGTTCACGACACCACTAAGCAAGGCCTTGTCACCTATCTAATCGCTGTGGCACGGGGGAAGGGTGTGTCCGCATATGTAGGGGAAGGACGCAACCGCTGGTCAGCAGCACACGTTTTGGATGTTGCACGTCTTTACAGGCTCGCGCTGGAAAAACATGAAGCAGGCGCGAAGTATCACGCGGTGGCCGAAGAAGGTGTGGCAATGCGGGATATTGCTGAAGCCATCGGCAGAGGATTGAAGGTGCGGGTGGTTTCTCTATCTCCGGAACAAGCGCAGGCCCATTTTGGGTGGTTGAGCATGTTCGCCATCAACGATCTTCAAGCCTCAAGCGCGCAAACACGGAGAAAACTTGGGTGGAACCCGACAGGGCCCGGCCTGATTGCGGATCTCGAGCGATTAAGCTATTTCGCTGAGGCCAGCCTTTCAGCTTCGTTGCGGTAGACCGCACTCAGAGCACGCGAGTGGTGGTAACACTTGGACGCAAGAAAAAGGAGATTACTATGCAAGATAAACCCGTCGCCCTGATCACCGGGGCCAATCAAGGAATCGGCCTTCAGATCGCAAAGGATCTCGTGGCACACGGCTTCACCGTGCTGGTCGGGTCGCGCAATCTCGAGCGCGGCGAGGCTGCGGCCAAGGAGGTTGGGCCGGACGCACGCGCGCTCCAACTCGACGTGACGGTTCAGGCCTCGATCACCGCTGCGGCGGAGCGCATCTGCAAGGAACTTGGCCGCCTCGACGTGCTCGTTAACAACGCGGCCATCACGAATACGAGTAAGCTGCCAGGCATGTCCGTCCAGGAGTATTCTAAGTTGACCCGCCCGAGCAACGTGTCCCTCGATGAAATGCGTACGGTTTGGGAGACCAACGTGTTCGGCGTCCTCGCCGTCACTCAGGCGATGCTGCCGCTCCTGCGCGAGGCGCCGGCAGCCCGCATCGTCAACGTGTCGAGCGGCGTTGGCTCGCTGACAAGGAACTCGGACCCGGCCTACGCCTACCGCTCGATCTTCGGCCCCGTCTACCCCGCGTCCAAGACGGCTCTCAACGCTATCACCCTCGCCATGGCCATCGAACTGAAGTCAACTGGGATCAAAGTCAACGCCGCCTGCCCGGGCTACACCAAGACGAACCTCAACAACTATACAGGCACGCGGACTGTCGAGGAGGGCGCCCGCGAGCCAGTGCGCCTCGCGCTCCTCGGTCCGGACGGTCCCAGGGGCACCTTCTCAAACGAGGAAGGCCCGCTCCCGTGGTAGTCTCGCGTCCGTCATCGAAGAAATAGTCCGGCAAGCTCTTAGAGGGCCGTAGCACGCCGAATCGGCGGCGCGTCCGCGAAGCTGGTGCTGATTCGATTGTGCCTTGATCGGATTGAGACAACCGAAAGTTGTCACGAGGTCTGAGATGGAAACGACAATATATTTGGCTACAGATCGTGGCCTAACGGTGATCGCCGGTAGCGGTGGAAACTGGCGCGGCAAGGTTTGCCTTGAGGATAAGCATGTTCAGTGTGTGGTTGCCGACTCCAATAAAAGGGGCTTTGTTTATTGTGGAACTTTCGGCGACGGACTATTCACGAGCGAGAACGGGGGCGCTACTTGGGAAAAATCAGCCAGCTCCACTGAACCCAATGTGATGGCACTCGCTTCTTCGCGCACTGGTTCTCTGTATGTGGGGACCGAGTTAAGCGCGGTCTACCGCACTGATGATCAAGGAAAAATCTGGCACGAACTGCAAACTTTGCTGACCCTACCCTCCGCAAGGGGTTGGAGCTTTCCTCCGCGACCGGAAACGCATCACGTTCAGTCGATTCTTCCAGATCTGGCAGATCCGAGACGGTTGCATGTTGCGGTAGAGGCTGGAGCCCTCCTGCGTAGTGACGATGAGGGTAGGACATGGCGCGATCGTATTCCAAGCGGCCCGAAAGACACTCATTCGCTTGCAGTGCATCCATTGGACCCCACCCGTCTTCACTCTGCTGCAGGCGATGGATATTTTGAGAGCGTTGATAATGGTGATAGCTGGAGAAGAATCCTTGATGGGTTAAAACACCAGTATTGTTGGTGCGTTGCCGTCAGCTTCGACGATCCGAACACCCTTGTGCTCTCAGCATCGAACAGTGCGTATGGTGCTCACTACAAAGAGTCCGCCAATTCCGTTGTCTACCGCCGTACAAGGAATGACGTCTGGCGATTGGTACAGGATGGTTTGCCCGATCCGAAAGGCGTCCGTATCGCGGTCCTTGCAACGAGTCGAATCGAACCCGGAGTTTTCTATTGTTCTACTGAGGGGGCCGTCTATCGCTCTGAAGATGGCGGCATAAAATGGCAGAAGCTATCAGTTCAATGGGACGGTGAAGCGTCAAACGAACATCCGCTGAATATGGGGATCGCCGAAGAGAACTGATGGGAGGAAACAGATAGCCAGTGATGAGGACGGGTTTTCACTACGGCGTTTTCCGGCCAGATATGCGTCCCAGACCGGACCACCGTGACTCCAACCGAGACAATTCTACGCCAGAGCGCATCAAACCCGGCCTTGCAGTGCTTTTTTGGTCGTTGCCCAATGGCAACTAAGGGCGACGCGATGATTAAACATCTGCTGGATGCCGCAGCGATGGCGGTCGCTATTCCGACTATTACGCGTTTTGTGTGAAAAAGAGCACCACCACCAATCTCACGCCCGATCAGATCCACCAGCTAGGACTGGTGCAAGTGCAGGAAATCGAAGGACGCATGAGGGAGGTGGCAGCTCAACTTGGATACAAAGATCTAAAATCGTTCAACGCAGCTATTACACCAGATCCGAGGCTCCACGCCCATTCGCGGAAGCAGATTCTGGACCTCTACACAAAATACATCGACCAGATGTGTCCGAAGCTGCCGGATCTGTTTGGCCGTCTCCCGAAAGCCAAACTGGAAGTTTTACCCGTGGAAGAGTTCCGCGAAAAGGAAACGCCAGGCGCTCAGTACCAAGACCCGGCTATGGATGGTTCTCGCCCCGGACACGTCATGGTCAATACCGGAGATTTTGAAAAGCGCTCACTTCTGGCTATCGAAACGATTGCCTATCACGAAGGTGTGCCCGGTCATCACATGCAAGTCGCCGTCGCCCAGGAGATGCCAAGGTTGCCTCCCTTCAGACAAAACGAAAAATTCGGGGCTTACGGCGAAGGTTGGGCGCTCTATGCAGAACGCCTCGGCAATGAACTTGGCTTTTATCAGGATCCCTACAGCTATTACGGCCACCTTCAGAATGACATGCTGCGCGCCAACCGTCTGGTTGTGGACACCGGCCTCCATTCCAAGCATTGGACACGCCAGCAGGTCGTGGACTTTTTTCACGAGCATTCGCCAGAGGATGAAGTGAGCGTTCAGTCAGAGACGGACCGTTACATCGTTGATCCGGCCCAAGCTTTGGGGTACAAAATTGGCCAGCTTGAGATATTGAAATTGCGTCAATACGCCAAGGATCAGCTCGGTGATAAATTCGATATTCGTGCCTTCCACGATGAAGTGCTGAACGGAGGGGCTTTGCCGATGGATGTGCTCAAGGAGCGCATTGAAGACTGGGTCGCTCTCCAAAAAACTCCCTCCGCGCCTCCCAAGGGAGATAAACAGCCTTGACGATTCCTTCAGACAAGCGTGCACTCAACTCATTCAACTGCTTTGTTTGGATCCTGGCGCTCTCTGATGTTCAACTATCAAGCGCTCAACGGTCTTTGTTTCTAGCTTGAAGCACTCGGCGATATCCTTCAAGCTCATGCCATAGTCCAGCAGCATCACCATCGTTGCCACATCCAACTTCGAGTTGGTGCGTTCTTGCATGCTCGTTATTCTTTTTCTGTGAATCGTTTCATGCACTCTTGAAATGGTGGGCCGTGCACATCGCCGTGCACATCGTTTGGATCCATGACATCCCAAGTGGCGACATGACAGGCTTCATGCCTCATCGTGCGCAATGCTTCGTTTTCGGACGTGTTCCCCTTTGGGTCCAGAACGATGACAAATCTATCTTCTGTCTCTTGGTACGTGATGCCTTCGGCTTCGTAATCTGAGAGATCATGCGATTTCACTTCAACATCGCGCAATTGACCATCGAAAAATTCCTTGTTTATCTCTTGATACAGGGAGTGCAGATGGTTCGGGTCACGGAGTCGTTCACGCCCAACGGCATAGCCGACTCCGAAACAAATAATCGCCAGGGACAGTAGCGAGAGCATGATTCTCCAGCGCATGCCTGATGCTGAATCGTGTCGTTGCTGGTGAAAATGGTACTTTCGGGGCACAAATAAACCCAGAGTACCGATGTCGAGTCGTGTCTTCGGTCGTTACGCTGTGGAACGAGAAGAGACTGCCATCGTAACGATCGCAGACTTTATTCCTGTTCCGGGAGATTTGGAGGGTACTCCTGCGGAGCGAACCCCATATTCCGCAAGCCAGTGAGGCGGAAGGGTGAGCCGAGATTTTCCCGCAGCTCGGCAAAGTGGTTTTTGGGAATGGAGAGAAAGACCTCGACAATTTTGGGGTCGAATTGAGTGCCGGCACAGTGCCGAATTTCCTCGAGCCCATGAAGCATTGGAAGGGCATTGCGATACGGCCAGTCGCTCAGCATGGCATCGAGGGCATTGGCGATGGAGATGATGCGTGCCCCGAGAGGAATCTGTTCACCACGCAAGCCACGTGGATAGCCCGTACCATCGAAGAACTCATGGTGGGCGAGAACGATATCGGCGGCGTCGCGCAGAAACGGAATGCGTGTGAGCATGTTATAGCCAATCTCGCAGTGAGTGCGCATGATCACTTTTTCGGCGTCGTCCAGAGGCCCAGGCTTGTGGAAAATTTTGTCGGGAATAGCCATTTTGCCAATGTCGTGAAGAAAAGCGGCGCGTGCCAGTACGGTGAGATACGGAAGAGGAACGGGAACGCTCTTGGCAATGGAGATCGTGTAGGCTGTGACGCGCTGGGAATGGCCGGAGGTTTCCGGGTCTTTAAGTTCAAGAGCGCTTCCCAGCATTTCCAGGGTGTCATCGTAAGACTGAGTGAGAAGCTCGAGGGCATCGGTCAATTGAGCTGTTTTCTGCTGCACTTCACTCATGAGAACTCGGGTAAATTCAGCGTTTCCCTTTTCCAATTCGTTCACGATTGGTTTACCTCAGAAATATGATTATAGGTTAGGCCCCGACCCACTTGGTCGGGTTATCCACCAAGTGGTTACTACTCTAAGGTCCTCTCGGAAGCTGGGATGCTTTAGAAGAATGGCAATGCTTCTGAGCATAGCCGCCGACAGTTGCTCGGCTTCGCGATGTGAACCATCCAGTGCGTCACGCGGCTGGATGCGACCTTGCGGTCAGTTACCGTTCCATATCCAACTCGTGCATCGTTTTCATGTCGCAGCGGCTCTATGCATCTGACCTAAACGTCCACGCTACAGAATTGCCCGGCGGCCTCACTTGTTGACAGGCGCGAACTGGCTGGCACCAACGGCCTTTAGCGCATCTGTAACTGAAATGGGCGGCATTTTCTGGAGACGGATTCGGCTGGAGCCGAGAACCCCGGCAGGATTTTGTTTCGCAACTGAAACTATTGCTGGCTCAGAAGATAGAGGTCCGCGTGACCGCCGGGGCGCGCATACACGATGGTGGAAAGGTCTCTGGAAAAATCGTCGGCGTTACCGTTGGCGTAAGTCAGGGGAAGTGCAAAGGGGACTTTTAACGCGACCTGGGGCGACCCGATGCTTTTACCGTCTCTCCATGACTGACGGTAAATCGTGACCTCACCGCGAGAGGTAATTGAATAGAAGAATGACTTGCCGTCGTGGGCAAAAGTCGGATTGGATGTTACTGTGCCGGGGAGCAATACGATGCATTTCCTCTCGGAGATAGAGACCTCGTAGATTCCAACCTTTTCGCCAGATTGTATGACACCTAGCAAATACCTTCCGCTTGGGTCAACATCAATAACAAGGCCGCAGTCTCGGCTTT
>Ga0210392_10001774_pt1 | contig 11198 bp, 10 predicted proteins | sample IncBWC30OmetaG_FD_161057 | JGI IMG/M metagenome (GOLD analysis project Ga0210392, IMG submission 161057) | Forest soil microbial communities from Barre Woods Harvard Forest LTER site, Petersham, Massachusetts, United States - Inc-BW-C-30-O ...
GGCAACGTGCACGGAGTCGCGTCATCGAGGTGGTGACACCGCTTTCGTCTAGAAAAATCAATCGCTCCGGCGAGATCGTGCGGAGGTGTGCGGCAAACTCTTCCCGCTGCCGGCGGTTGGCTTCTGTCTCCCGCTGGCTGGCGTGGAGTGACTTTTTTTCAGACGCAAACCCAGCTTCCGCAACAAGTGCCAAATCTGCGGCAGGCTGAGCTTCACTCCGGCCTCGGTGCTCAACTTCGCCTGGATTTCGGCCAGCGTCAGATCCGGCTTGGCTTCGATCCAGGCCGTCACCTGCTGTTGCCCTTCCCCTCCGGCATGCGGCTTGCGCCCTGCCCGATGCGGTACCCGCTCGGCCTGCCCGCTGCGATTCCGCTGCGCAGAAATCTTTTTCGCCCACCCCAGGCTCACCAGAAAACGGTCCGCCAATTCCTCTAGCGTTTCCTCACCCTCGTCATACGACGACAGAAACTTACGGCGTAAATCATCCCCATAGGCTCGCGCCATCCTCTCTCTCGTCGCAGAGTTTCGCCATTTCCAGTCTACACTATTTCCTAAAATGACTTAGCCGGCGCGGAAAAGGTAGTACTGGTTTCCATAGAGTTCATTACTGCCGTAAGCGCTGAGGCGCGTGGGCGCGCCGAGGAAATAGAGCGGCGTGCCGGTGTTGAGAAATCCGAAGGTTGTTCCTCCCTCGGCGGATGCATAGACGGAGCCCTTGCTCGATACAGGATAAAAGCCGCGCAGCTGCGCATCCATGGCGGGGAGAGTGTTGATCGCGCCCGGGTAAGTGTCGTACCAGTGGAAGTTCGTGGCGATGCTGAAGCCGGTGGTAGGCACGATGGGGTCGTCGGTGTGGTCCATATTGAAGCTTAGGTGGGTGTCACCGAGTCGGCCTTCGATCGAAGAGAAGTCCGGCTTGCCCAGATTCAGAGCGTCTTTCGTGTAGCCAATCTCATAGCCACCGCGAAATTCTGTGAAACGGCTGGGCTGGTAGCCCACGTCAATACCGGCGTTTGCGCGGTCGACTCGATAGAAAGCAACCGCTTTGCTCTTTTGGAAGAGTCTCACCCCCGCGTCAGAGATCTCGGCACGGGGAGCGAAGAACCATCTGCCGAGCGGAGTAAACGGGCGATATAACTCGCTGGATATTCCATAGGCATTGCCGAGGTTTACATCTGTCCGCCACTCGGAGCGGTATCCGGCAATGTCCATTAGCGTGAGTCGCGCGGATTGCGTGAAGGTGACAGGTCGGGCTCGGAGCCATCGACATTGAAGCCAAGTTGTAGGATCGGAGGCGCGCAGCTCTTTTCGTGCATATTCACGATGAGGCCGGTGCGACTTTCGTCTTCCGCCAACCAGAAGTCGGCTGAGTCGTATCTTCCTGTGCCTGTAAGGCGATTCAATATCGAGTTGGTCGTTGTCGTATCGACTGGTTTTCCGACGAGTGGCTGAAGGTAGCTTTCGAGCTCTTTCGTTGCCTCTCCGCCCGTGCCGCGCACTTCGACGAATGCTGGTACTGGAACGTTGACTCTCTCGCGGCTCTTTCTGCGCGCGAGGTAGGCATTCCAGTCGGCGTCGTTGAGCTCATAGGGAGCCAGCACCGTTGATTTCGCGTCAGCAGCCATAGGCTGATGGCAACGAGAGATGGCGACCTGTGTGTCCGCATGGCTCTCCTCGGGTTGGTGGAATGGCGCAGCTTTTTCGACCACCGCAGCAAGGATATGAAGCTGGGCGTCAAATCGGTACTTACAGACTACCGAGACATTTTCTGGAGCTAGATATGCAGCTCTCTACCGTAGACATTACGGTTCTCTGGGGCGCTATTGTTTGTAGACCACTCGAGGACCACTAATCTGCTTCACCTTGAGGTCGATCGTCACCTCGACGCGATCGGCGATCTTGATAAAGGGAATGCCGCTATTCATCCCGTAGGCCCTACGGTCAAACGCCATCGCTCCGTTGATCGTGCCTGCGCCTGTTCCCTTACCGGAAATCGCCAGCGTAAGCGTCTCCGATCGAGAGACGCCGCGTATCGAAAAATCGCCAGTCACGTCAAAGGTAGTTGGGCCGGTCTGAACGATCTTCGTTGACTTGAAAGTGATCAATGGACTGTCTCCGACATCGAAAAAGTCCTTGCTCTTTAACTTGTTGTTCTTCACGCTGCTGCCGGTATCCACGCTGGCCGCCTGTATCTTGATGTCCAAAACTCCCGACGTCACATCGGTAGATGGAAATGTCAGAGTGGCGTCCCACTTGTCGAAATTACCGGCTATTGGGACCGAGGCTTTCACATCGAACTTAATCTTGCTTGATACCGGCGTAACTTCGAAAACCGGAACTTGCGCTCGGCATAACGAGGGCAGCATGGCAGTAATGATGAGACTGAGGACGGCTAATCGCATACGAAAGTTTGGCCGCCCGGGAGCGCTGTGTCAACTGGCAAACTGGAGCTCTTCTGAAGCGGGGCGTGGAAAAAAAGTATTGACATGTTACTCAGACATCTATATATAGTTGTCTGAGTATGGCTAAGCAAGATTCCCTGCAAGGTTCTCTCGATCTGCTTGTGCTGAAGATTCTTTCGCGCAGGCCGCGTCTGCATGGCTACGCCATCATGTCGGCGATTGGCGAGATGTCTGACGATGTGTTGCGCGCTGAGGAAGGCTCGCTTTACCCGGCGCTGCACCGGATGGAAGAGGCGGGATGGATTCGCGCCGAATGGGTCACGAAGGACACGAGGCGGCGGGCGCGGATCTATGAGCTTACGGCGGCGGGAAAGAAACAGCTGGCGGCTGAGGAATCGCGCTGGGTGACGGTGACTTCGGCAGTGAACCGTATTTTGAGGACGGTGTGATATGTCTCTCTGGTCGCGTATCTCGAATGTCTTTCGCGGTGAACATCTGAACCGCGATATCGAAGAAGAGTTTGAAGCGCACGTTGCCGAAGCGATCGCAGAGGGGCGCGATCCCGAGGAAGCGCGGCGGGCTTTGGGCGCGGCGATGCGGCAGCGGCAGCAGAGCCATGATGTTCGCGTGATTGGCTGGCTCGATTCGCTGCGTGCGGATCTTGTGTTTGGGTGGCGGCAGCTCAAGCGCAATAAAGTCACTTCGGCGGCGGCGATCCTCTCGCTGGCGCTGGCGATTGGCGCCTGCACTTCGGCATTCCGTTTGATCGATGCTTTGCTATGGCGCACGTTGCCGGTGGATCATCCGGAGCGGCTCTATGCAATGTCGCGGGAGGGGTTCGGATTTGACGGCAAATTCGGCTCTTTCGACTCGTGGGCATATCCGGATTTTCAACTGATGCGCACGGCAGTGAAGGGCCAGGCGGAACTGATTGCGATTTCGTACACGATTCACTCTGACATTACATTCAAGACCGATCAGGAAATGGAGAAGGCCAATGTGCAGCACGTTTCCGGACGGGTGTTTCCTATCTTCGGAATTGAACCGGCTGCAGGCCGCTTGTTTACGGAGAACGATGATCTGAAACCGGGTGCGGCTCCCTATGCGGTGCTGTCCTATGACTACTGGAGCCGTCGCTTTGGGCGTGATCCCAATGTGGTTGGGCGGACGTTCCATTTTGGCGACGGCATTTATCAAATCATTGGCGTGAGCGAGAAAAAGTTTACCGGAACAGAGCCGGGGACGATCATTGATATTTTCATTCCGACCATGATGCATCGCAGCGTCACGCGACAAGACTCGACATGGTTTCGCATGCTGGTTGTAGTACCGCCGGGGACTGCGGTGGAACCGTTGCGTGCAAAGCTGGCGGCTGTGAGTCATGCGTTCGAAGCGAAGCGCTTGAGCGGCCAGACTGGCTTATCGCCGGAAACGCTGAAAAACGTGCTCAACAACGAGATGCTGCTGAAGCCTGCACCTACCGGTGTTTCGTGGATGCAGAAAGAATACACCCGCGCATTGGGTGCGCTCGGAATGCTGGTGCTGATGGTCCTGCTGATTGCCTGCGCGAATGTCGCGAACCTGATGACGGCGCAAGCTGCGGCGCGAGCACGCGAGATGGCGCTGCGCGTTTCGATTGGCGCGGGACGCTGGCGGCTGGTGCAGATGGTGCTTGTTGAAAGCGCACTGTTGGCTTTTCTTGCGGCTGCGAGTGGAGCGCTCTTCGCGTGGTGGTCTGCTCCATTTGTGGTGAGCATGATCAACCCGCCGGATAATCCTGCGCGAATGATTCTGCCAGCGGACTCGCGGGTGCTTGGTTTTGGTATCGGGCTGACTCTGGTGGTTGTCTTGCTCTTTGGATTGCTGCCTGCGCTGCGTGCCTCGTCAGTGAGACCGGTCAGCATTTTGAAGGGTGGGGACGATCCACATTCGCGGCAGCGCTTGATGCATGGGATGATTGCGCTGCAGGTGACCTTCTGCTTCCTGGTGCTGTTTGTTGCGGGATTGTTTGTCACTACATTTAAGCGGCTTTCGAACAAGCCTACGGGATTTTCTGCAGATCGCATTCTGCTGCTGGAGACTAAGAGCCGGCCTGCGCAGTCTCCGATTTATTGGGATCAGATTGCTGACCAGCTGCGCGGTGTGCCGGGTGTAGAGCGTGTGTCGCAGGCTTTATGGGCTCTGTTGAGCGGTAGTGGATGGAACGATTCGATTGCGGTAAATGGCGGGCCGCCCAGCGTTGATCTCGCCTACTTTTTGAATGTCTCGCCGGGTTTTCTGGAGACGATGCGAATTCCGCTGATTGGCGGAAGGGATTTTCGCGACGGCGACCTCTATAACAACACGGCCATTGTCAATGAGGCGTTTGCCCGGAGATTTCTGAATGATGACAATCCGGTGGGCAAGGTGTTTGAGATCGCATCGGACGACGGCAAGCGCCAGCCTATGCAAGTCGTCGGAGTGATGCGCGATGCCTATTACCGCGATATTCGCGAGCCGATGCTGCCAGTTGTGTTTGTCCCCTTCCATCACAAGGACGCTAAGGGCGGATTGCTTCCGGAGGGCGACGAGACATTCATCGTGCGCACGACCGCAGCGAATCCAATGGCTCTGTCTACGACTCTGCGTCAGGAAGTCTCGAAGGCGCGTTCGGGGTTTCGTGTTTCGAATGCGCGGACACAGCTGGAACTGAACCAGGCGCAGACCATTCGCGAGCGGCTGCTGGCGACGCTGGCTTTCTTCTTTGGCGCAGTTGCGCTGCTGCTTGCCGGTATTGGGCTGTACGGTGTGTTGAATTATTCGGTGCTGCAGCAACAGCGCGAGATTGGTATTCGCATGGCACTGGGCGCGCCGGTCGGTGATGTGGCTCGACGAGTCATGCCGGGGATTTCTGTTGCCGTGGCGATTGGTGCGGTTGCCGGGCTGGCGCTTGGGCTCACTTCGGTGCGCTATATCGAATCGCTGCTGTATCAAGTGAAGGCGACGGATGCAGACGTGCTGGTAATTCCCTTCCTCACGATTCTGCTTGCCGTTGTGATTGCGGCGGTACCTGCTGTATTGCGGGCAATGCGGGTCGATCCGGTCGCGATGCTGCGCGTTGAATAAAGGCCGGTGTGATATGAGCCTGTGGTCGCGCGTCTCAAATGCATTTCGCGGTGAACACCTGAACCGCGAGATCGAGGAAGAATACGAAGCTCATATTGCTGAAGCCATCGAGCAGGGGCGCGATCCCGAGGAAGCGCGGCGCGCCCTCGGCGCGGCTGCGCAATTGCGGCAGAACAGCCACGATGCGCGTGTGGTTGGCTGGCTGGATTCTCTGCGCGCTGACTCTGTCTTCGGTTGGCGACAGCTGAAGCGGAATAAAGTTACCTCCATCGCTGCGATCCTTTCGCTTGCGCTCGCGATTGGTGCCTGCACTTCGGCATTTCGACTGATCGATGCCTTGTTGCTGCGGCCTTTACCGATTGCGCATCCGGAGCGTTTATATGTGTTGTCGCGTGCAGGAATCGGTTTCGATAACAAGCCGGGCGAGTGGGACTCGTGGGCGTACCCGTCTTTTCAGCTGATGCGCACGGCGGCGAAGGGCGATGCGGAGCTGATCGCGGTTTCCTATACAAACCGGGCGGATGTGACGTACAAAACCGATGCAGAGATGGAAAAGGCCAATGTGCAACATGTCTCGGGATGGATGTTCTCGACGCTTGGCATTCAACCTGCGGCAGGCCGGTTGTTGACGGAGAATGACGATCTTAAGCCAAAAGCCGCGCCTTATGCGGTGATCTCCTACGATTACTGGAACCGCCGCTTCGGGCGTGACCCCAACGTCGTTGGTCGTACTTTTCATTTCGGCGACGGCGTTTACATGACGATTGTTGGCATAAGCGAGAAGAAATTTACGGGCACTGAACCAGGGACCGTTGTAGACATCTTCATCCCAACAATGATGCACAGCTGTGTGACGCGTTCAGACTGCACCTGGTTTCGAACGCTGGCGGTGATAGAGCCAGGTATTGCCATTGAACCACTGCGCGCAAGGCTAGCGTCTATAAGCCATGCGTTTGAAGAGAACCGCTTGAGCGGTGAGAAAGGCTTATCACAGGAGACGCTGAAGAATTTTCTCAACAATAAGGTACGGATGAAGCTCGCGCCTACAGGCGCATCTGGGATGCAGGACGAGTACAGCCGCGCGCTGGCTGCTCTTGCCGTGCTTGTGCTGATGGTCCTGCTGATTGCCTGCGCAAATGTGGCAAACCTGATGACGGCGCAGTCTGCGGCGCGTGCACGGGAGGTGGCACTGCGGGTCTCCATCGGCGCGGGACGCTGTCGCCTGGTGCAGATGGTGCTGGTGGAAAGCGCACTGCTGGCGTTTCTTGCTGCCGCAAGCGGAGCGCTGTTTGCGTGGTGGGCGGCTCCGTTTGTAATGAGCATGATCAATCCGCCGGATAATCCAGCGCGATTGATTCTGCCCGCGGACTGGCGGGTGCTGGGCTTTGGTGTGGGGCTGACTCTAATGGTTGTGCTGCTCTTTGGCTTGCTGCCTGCGCTGCGCGCTTCATCGGTGAAGCCTGTGAGCGTGCTTAAGGGCGGCGACAATCCGCATTCGCGGCAGCAGCTGATGCAAGGAATGATTGCAGTACAGGTGGCCTTCTGCTTCCTGGTGCTGTTTATTGCCGGATTGTTTATTGCGACCTTCGAGCGCCTTTCGAACAAACCGATGGGATTTTCCGCCGATCGCTTATTGCTGCTGGAAACAACAAGCAAACCTCCACAACCTCAGATCTATTGGGATCAGGTGGCGGAGCATCTACGCGAAGTGCCGGGCGTGGAGCGTGTCTCGCAGGCGGGATGGGGATTGTTGAAGAATAATGACTGGGAAAGTTCGATTTCAATCAATGATGGGCCGCCTACCGTCGATCTCGCTTATTTCCTGAATGTTTCGCCCGGCTGGCTGGAGACGATGAAAATCCCTCTTCTTGCCGGAAGGGATTTCCGCAATGGAGACTCGTTTCCCGGCACAGCCATTGTGAATGAGGCGTTTGCCAGGAAATTTCTGAATGACCAGCATCCCGTGGGCAGAATTTTTGCAAAGGCTCACGACGACGGAAGGCGCGATCGTTTGCAGGTAATCGGCGTAGCTGGGAATGCTTACTACAGCAACATTCACGAGCCGATGCTTCCGGTGGTCTATATTCCGTTTGAATCGACTCCGCTGGGAGGCATGACATTCATTGTGCGCACGGCTTCATCAAACCCGTTGGCTATGGCTTCGACACTGCGGCGGGAGGTATCGCGAGCGCGCTCTGAATTTCGTGTATCGAATGTCCTGACCCAGCAAGAATTAAACCAGGCGCAGACCTTTCGCGAGCGGCTGCTGGCAACGCTGGCTTTCTTCTTCGGTGCGGTTGCGCTGCTGCTTGCCGGAGTGGGGCTGTATGGCGTTCTGAATTATTCAGTGCTGCAGCGGGAACGCGAGATTGGGATTCGCATGGCACTTGGTGCGCAGGTCGGTGATGTAGCGCGGCGCGTCATGACGGGGATTTCCGTTGCCGTGGCGCTCGGCGCGATTGCTGGGCTGTCGCTCGGGCTTGCTTCGGTGCGGTATATCGAGTCGCTGCTGTGTCAGGTAAAGGCTACAGATGCAGCCGTGCTCGCAATTCCCTTCCTCACGATTCTGCTTGCCGTTGTGATTGCAGCTGTGCCCCCTGTGCTGCGAGCCTTGCGGATTGATCCGGTGGCAATGCTGCGAGTCGAGTAGGCTATGGCCCGGCCAGGGCTTTCTCCGACTCCGCGATCACTTTGCGGAATTGATCGACTGCGGGAACGCCAGGAGATGCGAGCGCGTCTTTCGCGGTGTATCGCCAAACGGGCGGAGAGTCGAGTGGATTGTTATCATTGGCGGCATTGTTGTAAGCGGGATTGCCACGGTAGACGACGAATGTGTCCTGCGTGCTGCCAACTTCCATTTGAGGGCGCGGATCGGATGTGTCGAGCGGCGGCCCTGTACGGCCAGAAGCGTTGATCCCTGAGTCTGTTCGCTGTGCGATCACTGGAGGGGGAGCGTTGATGGGCGTACCAGCGATGGTTGGCTGAACCAGCTTACCGTTGCCTTTGCGGATGATGATGATGAGGTCAGCCGTTGAAGAATCGGTGACCGGCATGATCCTTCCCCACTTTGCCAATGCGTGTTCAACATCGGCGCGGGCCATGTTATTTGCATTGGGGTCCTTAACGTCGACGCCAGCCTGTGGATCAATAATGACCCATGCCGTGTGCGCTTGAAGAATGTCTACCGGCAGCGGAACCTTTTTCTTGTCTTTCCCAGCTGCGATCAGACATGACAGGAACAGCACGGAAAATACGAGAGTTCGGCGGTGCGGCATGAGCTACCTCCCAGAGGCTGACGAGATTAGTGCACGTGTGCCTCGTCGTCGTTCATGGAAAAGATGTCCTTCATACTGTCTTCGTATGGGAAAACATGAATCATCCAGCTGAATATTACCGGAAAGAAGGTGCCGCCTTCAGCGTCGCAAGCCTCTTTCGTATGGATGGAGCCGAACATTCCGAATTTGGGATGATCGCCGTGGTACTCCTTGACCTTGTCGGCCGGAGCACCGCAGAAGTTCGTATGCTCGTGCCAGCGGGCAATGCTTAGCGGTATACGGTCGTTCAATTCATCTTCAGTAGCGCTCGTACTATCCGTGAACATCACACCTTCGAGTTTGTATTGCTGATACGGAGTCCGGCGGTACAGCAGTGACGACGGCCTGGTCGGATCAAACTGAGTATCGGCCAAGCGGATATTCGCCTGGTTGTTGAAGTGATACTGGGGCTGCTTGACCTTCGGGTTGGCAATAACGTAACCGTCAGCCAGAGCCTTTTTGTAGTCCTTGTACTTCTCGGTGGATGCCTTCACCTGGGCTACCACGGCTTTTGCTTTTTCCTCATCGCCGGGCAGCTTCGGCCGCAGCGGAGTAATGCACATGTGATTTGTCATGGCTGCCATGCTATCGCCCATCACGCTCATGCCGCCCATGCTGGCCATGTCGTCACATGCGTGACCGGTGCTTGTCGTCATTCCTGACATACCGGGCATGCTGCCCATCGACTTGTCCTGCCATGCATACGCTGGCAGCACGATCAACAAGACGGTTCCAATGGAGAGCGTCCTTATAACGGCGCGATAAAGACATGGCGCGAGCATCCCGTCCCTCCGTATCTTCGGATGGCTGACGACATAGGCCATTATGTAGGACGCGGCCGGGGGCGGTAAGTTATCTCCAGTCTCGACAACTTTGGCGGAGGACGGGGCCGCTGAAACCCTTGATAAACAAAAGGCCGGACCTGCAGAACAGGTTCGGCCTTTTGTTTATCAGGTTATGTATGAAGCGTTTCCGGTTTACTTGTTGGCGAAGACGAGCGGCATTTCCACCAGATGCTCGCTGATGAACCAGACCTGCATTTCATTGGTGCGGACAATATCGCTGATAAGCAGATCGTTGGTGCCGTCATCGCCGACTTCGCTTGCGCGTTTGGCCAGCTTGCGGGCGTCGTCAAGGATAATGCTGTGCGCTTCGAGCAAGCGCGAGATGATGACCGGAACCTCTTCGCGGCCCTTTGGCGGGCGCTCGAGACGCGTGGTTTCTGCGATGTCGTGCGCCATGGCGATGCTGACACCGCCAAGCATCTGAATCCGCTCGGCCAAGCCGTCGACTAACTCGACCTGCTGCTCGAAGTGCTTGTCGAAGAGAAGGTGAAGTTGATAGAAGGTTGGGCCGGAAACGTGCCAGTGCGATTTCTTATAGAGATCGCGCAGGCTGGCCGTGTCGGCTAGTAATACGTTGAGGCGGCCTGTAATCTCGAGACGGGAGTCTTCGCTCAGCCCGATAGGCATGTCGCTGATAACGGTGCCGAACTTCTGGATTTCTTTGGCAGTCTGGTGCCAATGGGGTGTGATGTGGTCGTTTTTGGAGACTTCTTTCAGTGCGGTCTTACTCATTCTACGAATCCTCCACTCAGTATTTTTTAGATGCAATTGACGAAGAGGAGGCTGCGGGAGATATCGTTTCTGAACGGAACCGTTGAATTTTAATACGGATGCAAGGATGCCTGGGAAGCAGGAGCAGCCTCATACAGCCGGACCGGCAGCGAAGCCGGAGATCGGAAGATGGGGCCTCCGCGCCACTCCACGGGTCCTGCAATTTCAGCGCTGGCGAAACGCTCGATCAGCGGGCGGGTGATGGTCACGGCAGCCATGCGGATCAGGCTCGCGCCCACGCAGGCGTGCGGTCCTGCGCCGAGAGAGAGATGGCCCGTACCATGATGCAGCCAATCGATATACTCGGGATAGGGAAAGCGCTCCGGATCGCGATTTGCGGCAGTGATTCTCAATATGACGCGATCGCCTTTTCGCAGGCGGACGCCGTTGAGGATGACATCATGCGTTGCCTGACGGAAGGTGATGCGCGTGAGACCGGCATAACGCTGCAGCTCCTCTATGGCTTTTGCTGTGAGGCTGGGCTGCTGGTGCAGTTGTCCCCATTGCTGTGGATGCTGTAGAAGGCCGTACCATGCATTCGCGAGCAAACTGGTCATTGTCTGCGATAGAGCCACAAAGCCGGAAGAACGCAGAGACTCGGGACCGGCTGGAAAGCAGCTGTGAAGCTGGGCATTTGCAGCGTTCGAGCGGGAACGAATTTTCGCGTCGTATGGTTCAGCGGCGGATGCTGAGACATGCCGGGCCAGCTTTTCCAGATGCTCCATTTCGTCGGGACTTGCTCCGTTGCCGTCCCGGGAGCA
>Ga0210392_10001776_pt1 | contig 11194 bp, 8 predicted proteins | sample IncBWC30OmetaG_FD_161057 | JGI IMG/M metagenome (GOLD analysis project Ga0210392, IMG submission 161057) | Forest soil microbial communities from Barre Woods Harvard Forest LTER site, Petersham, Massachusetts, United States - Inc-BW-C-30-O ...
CCAACAAATTCACGGGCGCGTTCTATCGCGTACACATCGGGCCGCTCCCGAACGGTAGCGGCGACACCAACCTTTGGAACCAGAAGTTCAACGGTGCATTCGCTGTCTCGGACAGCATCATGCACTATTATTTCACGCTCGACCCGGCGTACGCCGCCAAGATCTACCCGACGCTGAAGCAGATTTCGATCTTCTGGCAAAACTACCTCACGAAGGACGGCACCCGCTACGTGATCGAAAACGACGCGCAGCACGAGGGCAACCCATACCCGCAGACCAACGGCGTGATGTCACTCGGCTTCGTGCGCTTCTTACTGCAGGGCACGATCGACATCAGCACGGCCTTGAACCTAGACGCCGACACGCGAGCCATTTGGCAAGATCGCCTCACGAATCTGAGCGCGTTCCCGACCTTCGTGAAGGATGGCAAGACCGTGTTTCGTTACACCGAGGTTGGCCTCGACTGGAACGACGGCAACGCCATCGGCGCCCAACACATCTATCCCGCAAGCCAGATCGGCCTGGGCAGTGACGCCACGTTGCTGCAAACCGCTCAAAACATGATCGCGGCGATGGCCCGCTGGGATGATGGCAACGGCACGGTCACCTTCTACCCGGCGGCGGCACGAGTCGGCTCCGACCCCACAGCGCTGTTGATGCATCTGCAAGATTGGATCAACAACAACACCTACCCGAACCTGCACATCCACACCGGTGGCGGCGGCATCGAGAATTTCAACACCGTACCTTCGACCATCGACGAAATGCTGCTGCAATCCTTTCAGGGTAAATTGCGGCTGTTCTCGGATTGGCCGAAAGGCGTGGACGCCCGCTTCGGGGATTTGCGAGCCTACGGCGCGTTCCTGGTCTCCAGCGACGTCCGCAAAGATGCCGTGCAGTACGTGCGCATCGTGAGCGAGCGCGGCGGCTCAGTCGTGCTGCAGAACCCGTGGAGCAGCGGCGCGCTACGCGTGTATCGCAACGGCGTGGGCTCAGGCACGATGACGGGCGCCCAAATCACCCTGCCGACGGCCGTAAACGAAGTGATTCACATCGCGCCCGACGGCGCGACGTATCAGTCCATCTTGGACGAGATGAAGCTGCCGCTCACCGCGGCCGCGCAGTAGCCCACGGCCTCTCGTCCGACGCACCCCAATGCTTGGATCCCCTCAGGATTGGTCACATCCGACTGGGTGGCCTTTTTGCCTTCGTGAGCGTGGGCGCTTAGCCCGAAATCATGGTTTGCAGGCGAAGTGAGACTCGCGCGAGCTTGGGGGGACTCGCGTCGGTGCCTTCTATGTAAAAGTTTTGCATTCCGAGCGAGCACGAAAAGGCGCTGGGCTCCGCTTCACCGTCGTTCCGTGCGAGCGGGAATCACGAATCGCGCGAACCGACCAGCTCGACGATGGCTTGGTCGACGCTGTACGTCGAAGGCACGCGCAACTTGGTCGCCGCCACTCGCACTCGCGAAGCGGGAGTCTCGGCGAGTAGACGCTCCAGCAAGCGCTGCGCGTACACCTCCAGCAGACGATAAGATTCGGCGAGCCCGACCTCCACGACGAGCCGCACGACGGCGTCGTAGTCGACGACCTCGCGCTTCGCGTCGCGCTTGGGCAAGGACGACACTGGGAGCTCCAAGTCGACGTCGACCACGAGGTCTTGCGGGATAGCGCGCTCGGCAGCGGAAGCTCCGAGGTTGGCGCGGAAGCGCACCGCGTGCAGTCGCAACGTGTATTCACGAACCATCGGAAGCCTCACTGGCCTGCGCCTGCGTGAGAGGAAGCACGGGCGCGGGGTGCCCATCGGGATCGACCGCAACGAGCACGAAGCGGCCGTGCGTTCCCAGCTTTCGTTCACCGGTCAATAAGTCTTCCGAGTACAGCTTCACTTCGACGGTGATCGAGGTCCGACCCGTTGCGACGACACGCGCCAAGAGCTCGACGAGCTGCCCCTGACGAACCGGCACGTGAAAATCCACCCTCTCGCTGCTGGCGGTGACCACCGCGCGCCGCGCGTAGCGCGAAGCCGCGATGAAGGCCGCCTTATCCATCAGCGCCAGCGCTTGGCCGCCAAACAGCGTGCCGTAGTGATTGGTTTGTTCCGGAAACACCATTTCGATCAGGCGCGCCTCGATCAGGCGACCGGCCTCGATCGTCTCGACATCAGACATCGACATCGACTGCTGGTGGTGTGGTTATCGATAAAACCATGATTTTCCTGTTATCTGAACCGAATCAAAGACGTACCGCCACATGAACCATTGCCCGGAGCGCGGCAACCAGTTCCGAAATTGCACACGTTTTGGGCGTATGGCGAACACTGTATGACCAGCCGTTCGGGGCTATAGTCGAGTCCTTAGACAGGAGAACCGTCCCTTTGAAGCGAGTGAACAGCAAACGGCGCGCGGGCGATCGAGCAGCGGCCGCTGTCTTGGCATCGCTCTTGGCATTGACCGGTGCGTGCCAAAAGTTCACCGCCAGCGGCAGCGGCGACGCAGGCGAACCCGAGGCCGGTGCGAGCGGTAGCGCGGGCTCGGCCGCCTCGAGCGGCAACGGCGGCGCGCCCGAGCAAGCAGGGAGTGGTGGGGATGCAGGCGCAGCAGCGTCAGGTGCGCTCAGCAGCGGCGGAACGGACGCCGCTGGCGCGCCGAGCGCAGGCTCGGGCGGCGGCGGCCCAGTGTCGCAATGCCCGTGCGCCGCACCCACGCCGACGTGCGAGGCCGGTAGATGCATCGTGCGCGGACCGACCATGGTCAAGGTCGACCCGTTCTACATCGACAGCACGGAGGTGACCGTCGCACAGTACGCTGTCTTCTCGAACTTCGCGAAGCTCGAGACCGCGACGGCTGCCGCCCAAGCTCCGGAGTGCAGCTGGAACACTTCATTCGATCCAGTGTTCGCACCAAACGCACCGCTGGCATTGCCGAATGACCCGGTCACCAATCTCGACTTCTGTGACGCGGCGGCCTTTTGCGCTTGGGCCGACAAGCGGCTGTGCGGAAATATCAACAGCGGGCCCGTCCCGCTCGCGCAGCTCGCCGATCCCGACGCGAGCGAATGGTTCTCGGCGTGCGCCGGACCGAGCTCGCAGCGATACCCGTACGGCACGACCTACGAAAGCGGCGCCTGCAACGACCAAAACGGAGCCAAGAAGCTGCTCGAGGTCGGCACCGAGCCCAAGTGCCAGGGTTACTACCCGGGCCTGTTCGACATGCTCGGTAACGCGCAGGAGTGGGTCGACTCGTGCGACGCAAAAGTTGGGCCACTCGACGGCTGTGAGCGCATCGGTGGCTCGTTCCAAAGCGGAGCCGATACCGGGTGCAGCACGTCCGGTCAGGCGCAGCGCAATACGTATGCGCCACAGGTCGGTTTTCGCTGCTGCAGCAAGTAGCGCGCAAACGTGCAAACGCGTGTAAGCGTCGCATGGCCAGCGTCGTGATTCAGCGGGAGCCGTGCTAGCTTTTGCGCCATGAAAATCTACGGACATCCAGGCAGCACCTGCACCCGCAAGGTCTTGATGACTTTGAACGAGACGAACACACCGTTCGAGCTCCAGGTCGTCGACCTAGGAAAGGGTGAGCACAAGCAACCTGCTCACCTCGCCCACCAGCCCTTCGGTCAAGTTCCCGCGCTCGACGACGAAGGCTTCGAGATGTACGAGTCGCGCGCCATGGCGCGCTACATCGACGGGAAAACCGGCGGCACGCTGACGCCCAAGGACGCCCACGCGCGCGCCCTGATGGAACAGTGGATCAGCGTCGAGACCTCGAATTTCGCGCCGCACGCCATGAAATTCATCTACCACTCGGTGTTCAAGCGCGAGCAGACACCCGAGGTGCTCAAGGCCGCTGGCGCCGCGCTCGACACCGCCTACGCAATCATGGAACGCCAACTGGCGAAGCAGCCGTTCCTAGCAGGCAACGCGCTGACGATCGCCGACATCTGTTTCGCGCCGTACCTCGAGTACCTCACGCTCACGCCCGCTGCGGGCAAGCTCGCTGACCATCCGCACGTCGCTACCTGGTGGTCCGCGCTCAGCGAACGCCCCGCCTGGCGCAAGACCGTCGGCCGCTGAGAGCCCAGCAGCACGCCGCGCGCCCGCGTCGCTCCAATTAGCGAGGGAGAAGGCAATGCCGTCACAGTCACGGCATTTGCCCGGCGGAGCTCCAGCCATGGACCGCTTATTGCTCTACGTAGCGTCGAACGAAACGCAGCAGCGAAGCGCAAACGAGCGCCAAAAAGCCTCAGCTTCGCCGGCCTGCCGCGTAGCGCAAAAGGATCGTCATGAAACTCCCTTGGATGATGTTGTGGGTCGGGCTGGCGGCAGGCTGTGCAAGCCCGAGCGGGCTGCCGCTGAAGTCCGAGGCCAGCGCGCCGAGTGAGACCGCAGCTCAAACTCGCAATGTCGCCGAGCTGCGGCACTTCTATCTACTCTCACCGGGACCGAACGCGACACTGGTCGTGACGCGTAGCGATCTGTCCGATCACTGAGCGGTGGCGCTCAGCTGACCTGGCTCAACACCGCGCGGATCTTTTCGGCCAAGGCGTCCGGCGAGAACGGCTTTTCAATGTATGCAGCGCCGGCCTCGAGAGTGCCGGCGCGATCGGCAGCGCCGCCCGGATAGCCAGACATATACAAGACGCGCAGCTTCGGGTACTGCTCGATCAGCTCACGCGCGAGCTGTGGCCCGGTGCATTCGGGCATGATCACGTCCGTGAGCAACACATCGATCTTCGCGCCATGCGCAGCGTACAGCGCGCGAGCTTCGGCCGGATCGCGCGCTTCCAGCACGATGTGGCCACGCTCCCGCAAGATGCGTGAGGCGACCTGCCTAACCGCCGCGTTGTCTTCGACCACTAGGATCGTGCTACTCACTGCGGCGGGTGCCACGCTCGGCGGACGCCCTGGCTCGCTCTCTTCACTGCTTTGTTGCCGCGGAAAGTAGACTTTGAACACGCTGCCACGCCCCGGCTCACTGGAAACGCGGATCTGCCCGCCGCTCTGCTGGACGATTCCGTACACCGTGGCAAGTCCCAGTCCGGTGCCCTTACCCACCTCTTTCGTCGTGAAAAAGGGCTCGAAGATGCGGCGCTGAGTTTCGGCGTCCATGCCCGTGCCCGTGTCCGTGACCGACAGCATCACGAGCTCGCCTGGGATGATGTTGGCGTGAGCGTCCGAGTAGTCGGAATCGGGAGTGACGTTCAGCGTCTCGATGATGAGCTTGCCGCCGTCGGGCATGGCGTCGCGCGCATTGACGGACAAATTGAGGATGACCTGATCCAAGTGCCCTGGATCGGCGCGAATCAGGCCGAGCTCTGGCAGCAGCTGCGTCGACAGCTCGATGTCCTCGCCGATGATTCGGTGCAGCATCTTCTCGATCCCGGAGACCACGTCGTTCAGTTGCAGAGAAACGGGCTGGATGGTTTCACTGCGACTGAAGGCAAGCAGCTGCTTGGTCAACGCCGCCGCGCGCCGCGCGGCCGAAAGCACCTCGGCCAGATCGTCGCGCGCGGGATCGTTGGCGGGCAGCTCCTCTCGGACTAGCTCCGCATAGCTTTGAATCACGACCAACAAGTTGTTGAAATCGTGCGCCACGCCGCCCGCCAAGCGCCCAATCGCGTCCATCTTTTGTGATTGGCTGAGCCGGGTCTCGAGATCTCTCTGCTGAGTCACGTCGCGTAGTACGGCGACGCCACCGGAAATGCCGTTCGGACCGCCCAGCGGAGTCGCGGTCATGTTGACGGTCGCGCCGGATACGACCGCGTTGCGTACGAAGACTTCGGCGGCGGGTGGGTGCTCCCCGGCGATGGCACGAAGCAGCGGATTGTCGGCCGCGGGCAGCAGGTCCGTGCGGTTCTCCGTGAACACTCCGTAGTGCCGAGCCCAGCTCTCCGGATCGACGTCGCGCGGGCCCATGCCGAGGATTTTTTCGGCCTGGGGCGTGAACAGCAAGCATTTGCCTTCGCGGTCTGCGGCCACGATGCCCTCGTTCAAGCTCGTGACGATCGAATCGAGCAGCCGCCGCTCGCGCGCGAGCTGTTGCGCGAGCCGAAAGTGCTCCGCGGCCTTCCGCACCTTCATGCGCAGGTCTTCCGGGTTCCACGGTTTGGTCACGTAGGCGAAGATCTTGCCGTTGTTCACGGCGCGAATTACAGCCGACAGATCCGCAAAGGCAGTGACCAAAATGCGGCGCGCGTCGGAAGACACGCCGAGCCTGGCCAGCAGCTCGTCACCGGTCATTTTCGGCATGCGTTGATCGCTGATCACGACGGCAATGCTGCGGTCACGCTGGACCATCTCCAGAGCCTCTTCGGGCAAGCCGGTCTTCAGGACCACGAAGTCCTCGCCGAGCAGGTCTTCGAGCGCGACCAAGACCTGCGGCTCGTCGTCAACCAAAAGCACTCGTTCTTTTGCTGCTGCTTGCATCTTGCCTTACCTCAGATCGCTTGGATTCAGCGGAAAGCGAATCACGGCGCGCGTGCCTCCGGATTCGGAATCGAGTAGCTCGAGCACGCCGCCGTGCTTGCGCACGATCGAATCGGTGATGGACAAGCCGAGACCGGTGCCCTGACCGACTGGCTTCGTAGTGAAGAATGGCTCGACCACGCGGTCGCGCAACTCACGCGGGATACCGGGACCGGTGTCCGCAACCGAAATGCAGTAATCCTCGCCGCTGGCTCCCGTCGTGATGCACACGGCACCGTTGCCGTCCATCGCGTCGATCGCGTTCGACACCAGGTTCATGATCGCTTGGTTCAATAGGCTCGCGTAGCAGTCGATTTCGTCGGGCGAGCCGAAATCAGTCGTGACTTTGACGTGGTCTTTGAGGCGATGACCGAGGATGGTGAGCACCGACTCCACGCACTCTCGGACGCTCACGCGCTTGCGTTCGCCTTCGTCGAGCCGCGAGAAGGTGCGAAGCTTCACGACCAACTCCCGGATCCGCTCGAGCCCCGGCGATACCTCGCGCAAGCGCTCGCTGGCGCGTTGCCAATTGTACTTGGCGGTCTCGGGCAACGAGTCAGGGAGGTGCTCCTCGACGACGCCCAGGCTGCGGCGCACCGTTTCCAGGTGGCTCAGCACGAACGCCAGCGGGTTGTTGATCTCGTGAGCCACGCCTGCGACGAGCTCGCCGAGCGACGCCATCTTCGCGGACTGGACCAGCTGAGCATGGGTGACCTGAAGCTCGCTGTAGGCCGCCTTCAACTCGGCGTTTCGGCGCTCCAGCACGGCCTTGGCGTCGGCCAGCTTTTGGGAGGCGAGGTGCAGCTCCAGAAAAACCCGCACTTTGCTGCGCAAAATCGAGGGGTTCAGCGGTTTGAACAAGAAATCCACGGCGCCCGAGCCGTAACCGCGGAGCACCATGCCCTCGCTGTTGTTGGCGGCGGTCAGGAAGATGATCGGCACGTCCCGAGTGGACGGGTTCTTACGCGCGTGGTGCGCGACCTCGTAGCCGTCCATCTCCGGCATTTGGACGTCGAGCAGCACGACCGCGAACTGACGCCGAAGGAGCTGGCGCAAGGCGTCGTTTCCCGACTTCGCGAACACCACCTCGCAGTCCATGTCCTCGATCAGAGCGCGCAGAGCGATCAGATTCGCCTCGACGTCGTCCACCGCCAGCACGGCCGGCCGCGGCTTCGGGGGCTCTCCGGCCTCGACCGACGCCGAAGGACGACTCGCGGTCACGACGGCCTCCGCTTGTAGATTCGCTCTTTGCCGGCGAACTCCGAAAATAGCGGCTTCGCAGCCGGCGAGAGGCCCTCGTTCATACCGAGACACAAGAAGCCGCCGCGATCGAGACAATCGGAGAAGGTCCTGAGCGCGCGGTTGCGCAGCTCTTCTCCGAAGTAGATCAAGACGTTGCGGCAGAACACCACGTGCATTTCGCCGAGCGCGTAGTCGGAGGCTAGGTCGTGCTGAAAATACACGATGTTTCGGCGCAGGCTCTCGCTCACGGCGATGCGCCCGTAGGCGCGCGAGTAGTAGCTGTCGAAGCGACTCTTGCCCCCGCTTTCGAGGTAGTTGCGCTCGAAGCCCGCGGCCAGCGCCTCGGGGTAGACGCCGGCCCGCGCCTGTTCGAGCGCCTTGGGGCTCATGTCCGTCGCGTAGATCTGCGCGCGTTCGTACAGGTCTTCCTCGACGAGCAAGATGGCGCTCGTGTACACCTCTTCGCCGGAAGCGCAGCCAGCATGCCAAATCTTGAGCAGCGGGTAAGTGCGCAGCAGCGGGACGACTCGCTCGCGGAACACTCGATAAAAGCTCGGGTCGCGGAACGCTTCGCTGACGCGCACGGTGAGGTCGTCGAGCATGTTCGCGAAGAACTCCGGCTCGGCGAGCAGCTTGTGTTGCAGCTCGCCCAGGTGACTCAAGCCGGAACGAGCCAGCGCGGCGCGCACCCGCCGCCGCATCGAACCGCGCGCGTAGTCCTGGAAGCGATAGCCATAGCGAGCGAAAATCGCCTCCAAGAGCAGGCGGATCTCCAGGTCTTCGAGCTCACTTTCCGACTGCAAGGGGACCTCTCGGCAGAAGGGCTTGCAGTGTCTGAAGTAGCTTGTCGGTGTCGATGGGTTTGGTCAGGTAGTCGGTGGCTCCGGCCTCCAAGCAACGCTCGCGCTCGCCCTTCATGGCTTTGGCGGTGAGCGCAATGACCGGCAAATCGCGAAAGCGCGGATCGGCGCGCAATTGGCGGGTCGCCTGATAGCCGTCCATCTCCGGCATCATGATGTCCATCAGCACGCCGTCCAGATCCGGATTGCGCTCGAGCAGGTCCAGCGCTTCGCGACCGGTGTCCGCCACCAGCACGCTGGCCCCCTTGCTGGTGAGCAGCGCCGACAGCGCATACACCGTGCGCATATCGTCTTCCGCCAAGAGCAACTTCATGCCCGCAAACGACACTTCGTTGCCGGGGTGCGCCGGCGGGATCTGCGAGCGCGCTCGCGGTGACAGGTTGTCGCGCACGTGGCTGACGAAGAGCCGAATTTCCTCGAGTAGCCGCGCGGCAGAGTTGCCCTGCTTCAGCACGACGGCCTCTGCGTAGGCCTCGAGCTGCTGGATCTCCCGTTTGTCGAGCGCGCGACCGGTGTGCACGATCACCCGCGGCGCGTCGGCAGCGCCGCGGGCTCGCAGCGTCTCGAGCACGGCCAGGCCGTCCATGTCGGGCAAGCCGAGGTCCAGCACCATGCACTGGAAGCGCTGTTTCTCCAGCGCTTCCAACGCGGCGCGCGCGCTACCGACGCGCTCCGCCTCGAACTGCTCTCGGCGCAGCAGCTCACACAGCGACTCACCCTCCGCGACGCTGTCTTCGACGACCAAGATTCGAGCGACTTCGCCGCCCGAGCCGGGCGCCAGCGCACGCACTGCCAGCGCGAGCTCGGAGTGGCTCGCCGGTTTCATCAAATAGCCGATCGCACCGAGCGCCAGGCCACGCGCGGAGGAGTCCACTCCGGAGATGAAATGCACTGGAATCTCGCGGGTGCTGGGCTGCGTGCGCAAACGCTCCATCACCGTCCAGCCGTCGACGTCCGGAAGCTTCACGTCGAGGATGATGCCTTGCGGCTTGTTTTGGCGCGCCAGGCGCAGGCCCTCTTCCCCGGTAGTGGCCACCAGCGCCTGCAAGCGCCGAGCGTGAATGATCTCCACCAGCTGCTCGGCCAGCACCGGGTCATCTTCGATCACCAGCAAGTGCGGGGTCTGTGCCGTCAGTTGTTGTCGGTCGTCCTGCACCGGAGGCCTGCGCCCCGGCGGCCTCACGCTCAACTGTTGATCCAGCGCAACCTGTAGCGGCAGAAAGCAGGTGAACGTGCTGCCTTGGTTCGGGCGACTGGCGAGCTGCAGCTCGCCGCCCAAAAGTGCCGCGGACTCGCGCGAGATCGCCAAGCCTAGGCCGGTGCCAGCGTAACGCCGCGTGCTGTGCGATTCGATCTGCTCGAACGGCGCGAATACGCGCTCATGCGCGTCCTCCGAAATGCCGATGCCGGTGTCGGACACCGAAAACGCGAGACACGAGTCCGCTCGCAAATCCGCGCGCACGAATTGGGTGTCTTTGGCTGCTCGAGCAATGCGCAGCTTGACCTCGCCTTGGTCGGTGAACTTGATGGCGTTGCCGATCAAATTCGTCAGAATGCGCTCGACCCGCTGCGGATCGGTGGTGACCGATTCGGGCGCGTCCGGGGCAATTTCAACGCTGAGCTTGAGGCGCTTCTCCTGCGCCAAGGGCTCGAAGACGCGCCGCACGTAGTCGGCAAAACGGGCTAGCGGTACGGTCTCGAGCGCCAGATCTTGTCGCCCGGCCTCGATCTTCGCCAGATCGAGCACTTGGTTGATCAACGTGAGCAGATCCCCGCCCGCTGCGTGGATCGTCTTGCTGTATTCGACTTGCTTCGGGCTGAGCGTGCCTGACTCGTTTTCGGCGAGCAGATGCGACAACAGCAGCATGCTGTTTAGCGGTGTACGCAGCTCATGCGACATGTTCGCGAGGAACTGCGACTTGTACGAGCTCATCTTGCTCAGTTCTTCGGCTTTTTGTTGCAGCCGTCGACGCGCTTCCTCGAGCTCGCCGTTTTGCTGGCTCAAGGCGAGACGCTGCGTCTCGAGCTCGGAGTTCGCGACGCGTAGCTCTTCGTGCTGGCTCTGCAGCTCTTGGTTGTTTGCGCGCAGCTCCTCTTCCTGTGCCGTCAGACGCTCGGCTTGATGCTGGGTGCGCTCCAGAGCCTGGCGCAGCGCGGCGCGCGACCGAGCAGCCTGCAAGCTGACCACGAGCATTTCTTGGACCGAGCTCAGCAAATCACGAACTTCGGGTGGACACGGCTTGAAGAGCGCAAGCTCGAGCACGCCTATCGTCTCGCTGCTGCGAGCAAGTGGCAGGAACAGCAAAGTACGCGGCGAGCCCTCACCCAGCGCAGAGCGCACCTTCAAGTAGCCGTCGGGCACATCGTCCACGATCATCAGAGCAGTCGCGCGCGTGGCCTCGATCAAGAGACCTTCGCCTGCGCTCGTCTCCTGAAGCGGACTGAGCGGCACGAACTCGACGCCGTCCGTCAGCGCGTAACGCCCACGCAAGCGCAGCCCGCCCTCCTCCAACATGTACAGCGCAGCGGCCACGGCACCGGTGCGAAGCGCGATGAAACGCACGACGCGTTCTGCCAGACTCCCCGGCTCGAGATCGCCACGCAGCTCGTCGGAGAAGCGCGCCTGG
>Ga0210392_10001780_pt1 | contig 11185 bp, 8 predicted proteins | sample IncBWC30OmetaG_FD_161057 | JGI IMG/M metagenome (GOLD analysis project Ga0210392, IMG submission 161057) | Forest soil microbial communities from Barre Woods Harvard Forest LTER site, Petersham, Massachusetts, United States - Inc-BW-C-30-O ...
CGCTTCTCGTTGGGTTAGTTCTGCTGGTATCGGGAAAAGCCGCATGGGGTCAGCACCTTGGAGAATTGACGGTCAACTATTCTTATATGCATTACGTGCCGGTGGACGGCCTCCCGACGGCCAACCTGAACGGGGGAGGCGGATCTGCGGTCCTTTATTTTGCTGGCTTTTTCGGGCTCAAGGCGGAAGTGGAAGGATACGCCAGCCAAAACATCAACTTTAACTTTCCACCCGGCAGCATAAGGTGCCCATCAGGCTGCACTGGAACCGCGCAGGCAAACCTGTTCACCGGGAATTTCGGACCACAAATAAAAATTCGTATCAAGCGCGTGCAGCCTTTCTTCGAGGGGCTGGTGGGCGGCACGTATACGAACTTTTACCAAAATGTTCATAAGAATTGCTCCGGATGCACGTTTGGCTCACCTGGCGATTGGGCCCTGGATGTAGTGCTTGGGGGTGGCGTCGATATTAAAGTCACTTCGCACTTGGCGATCCGGCCGATCGAATTCGATTATTTTCTGACGCGTTTCATTAACAACCTCACCACCGGGAACAACAATCAAAACAATTTCCGCTACCAGGCGGGGCTCGTTTTCGAGTTCTAAGCTGGGCGCGTTCGGACGCGCGTTTGCAGCAGTCTGAAAGGCAAACGGCGACGGACAATTACAACGAGTCGGTGGCGCCTTCTGAAGCGGTTGAAGCTCCATCTGGCACGAACTGTGGGTCTGCACCTTGTTTGAAGGCGGCGTATGCGCGCTTCCAAGGCTGGTCATTGATCAAAGGCCATTTGTTGAGGATGGTTTCAAATCGGCGATTGCAGCTTATTTTCCCCGGAGAATACTTCCCCGTCAATGTGAGCCGCCATCGCGACTCTCAAAAAACGGAAGACGGCGAGGAGCGGAAAGGCCTCACCGTTGAAGGGGGTGAGCTACAGGATGCGTATTCTCGGATCTCATTGTTTTGTCTCCGCTGCGGCGCGCTGCTTCGCGGCTGCGGCCATGATCTTTTCGATTTCGTCGGGATCGCGGGGTAGTTTGCGGCTGAGCAGTTCGTAGCCGCTGTCTGTGACGAGTACATCGTCTTCCACGCGCACACCCAGGTTTTCCTCTGGAATGTAAATTCCGGGTTCGACAGTCACGACCATCCCTGGTTGCAAAGGTCTGCAGGAATCGCCGGGATCGTGAACGTTCAGCCCGATGTTGTGGCCCAACCCATGGATGAAATACTGGCCCAGCGATTTGCCGTGCTGGTCTTTGCCGTGAGAATCGATGTACTTGTAAGCGACGTTGAACAGCGAGTTTTTCTTATCCCGGCAGCCCATGATAACGCCGGGCTGCAGGGCCGCAAGAGCGGCATTTTGCGCGCCGAGAACAATGTCGTAAATCTCGCGCTGGCGTGGCGTGTATTTTCCGTTGGCCGGAATGGTGCGCGTGATGTCGGCGGCGTAACCGGAGTATTGCGCGCCCACATCCATGACCACAATATCGCCGTCCTGGATCTTTCGCGAAAGCTTGTCGTAGTGCAACGCCGTCGAATTGGGTCCTGCGCCGACAATGGGCGCGTAAGCCTCCACCTCTGAGCCTCCCATCGCGTGGACTTCCACCATTTTCGCGGCAACCTGATATTCCCACAGGCCGGGACGCATCATCTTCATGGCCTCCAATTGCGCGTCGAGGGAAAGATCGATGGCCTGGCGAAGCAACGCAATTTCCGTAAGAGATTTGATCAGGCGAAGATCGGTGATGTTGCCGCGGATGTCCTTGGCGGTCTGCTGCGGGACGGCCTGTTTCAGCCAGTCCACAACTTCTTTCTCGTGCGGATAGCCGCCCAGTTCGTGCTGGTACGGAAGAATGGTGTAAACCGTGGGAAACTCAAGGGCGAGGACTTCCATAATGGCGCGAAGTTCAGAGTAGGGAAGAACTGTGCCGAATCCCGTTTTTGGCTTGATGTCGGGATCTTCCGGCGACAGGCGCACGCCGTTCCAGACTTCTTTGCGCCGGTCTTTCGCGGGCAAAAATAGGATCTCGGGAGCGAGGCCGCCGTCGACGGTGGATGACTTCATCTTTTCCCGAGTCTCGGGCTTGGGTACCCAGGTTTTTCCGCCGGGCAAGAGCAGCAAAGCTGCTCCCTCTTCGTTGTGGCCAGTGAAGTAATAGAAATTTTCTTCCTGCGCGAACACGTAGGACTGCGATTCTTCTTCGCGCCCGGTATAGCCCACCAGGAGAATGGGCCCATCTACCTGTGCGGCAAGCTTGGCGCGGCGTTGCGCATAAGCCGAATTGGGTTCGCGCTCCCGCCGCTGTTGCGCGGCCGCGGGGAAAGCGGCTGCGAGACCAACGAGAAGAATTGCCAGCAGGCCAAAAACACCCGCGCCGTTTACTCTGCGCCTTTCATCACACCAATTCGCACGCTGCAGACCACTCATCCGCTCACCTCGCTGTTGGCCAGGGCAAGTAGGGCAAAACGAAGATTGTAGCTGATGTCGAGATGGGTTGCTGCGAGGGATGGCGCGAGTTGCACGGTAACCGCGGGCCCAAGGAAACATAACACCCCTCACCCTCTCCTATCATTTTTGTACGAGTGGCGAAGGACTTACGGGGAGGAAGTTTGTAAGTGACGGAAACAAGGGAGTTGCAGGAAGGCGCAGTTAACAATTCACCGTGCGGCGTTGAACGTTCCCGACAAAAAGGCGTGAGAGCAGTTGCAGTTTGAGAACTGCGACTCGAAGGAAGGGCAGACCGAGTGTTATTGGCGAAGAGTGCATAAGCTAGGTCGTGTACGAGAAACGGAAGAGTACGCAGGAGATCGAAAACAAAGGGCGGAGTGTTGTCGCGGGTGCGTGAAAGAGTGAAGCAGGTGGGGGCGAGTGTTCGAACGCAGATCGAGCGTTCATACAGGAATGTGCTAGGTCGACATTTCGCAGCCAACGACCCGACGACGGCCATCGCCGCACCGATCTCCGGTCCAACGGAACTCCTCAAATATGGGCGGTCATGAGTATTTTCAACTGCCAGACTGTGAAAACCCGCCGCTTCGTGTGGATGTCCAATCGATAGTTTAGTTTGCCTTGGCGAAGCGCAGCGCGACAGAGTTCATGCAATAGCGGAGGCCCGTGGGACGAGGGCCATCGTCGAAGACGTGGCCTAGGTGCGCGTCACAGCGCCGACAGGAAACTTCGGTGCGCACCATTCCGAGGCTGCTGTCGATAGTTTCCCGGATATTTTCCTTGGCGATTGGCGCCCAGAAACTGGGCCATCCAGTGCCGGAGTGGAACTTGGTGTCGGAGTCGAACAAAGCGGTACCGCAACAGATGCAGCGGAAGACGCCTTTTTGCTGGTCGTTGGGATCGTCATTGGTGTAAGGAAGCTCGGTGGCGGCGTGACGAGTAACTTCGAAGGCATCCGGAGAGAGCTGCCTTTTCCACTCGGCTTCAGTTTTCACAATCCGATCCACAGTTACGGTGGAGATTCTCTCGCCAATATCGGAAAATTCGACAATGGTTACTGAATCAGGGAGCCCTGCGGACTCGACATCCGCGTGGAGCGGTCGATTTCTCTCCGTGAAACGCCAGGCGAGGACGACACCTAATGCGACGGAGCCTGCTACAAAAGAACGGCGACCGAGAAGCGCAGTGGGGATGTTATCGTCCTCGCTCAGAGTGAACACATTGCACCTAGTGTTTAGAGTCAGTGAATTCCAGGAAGTTACAGAGGGGCAAGGTAGCCGGAGAATGAGGTTTGGGACGAAGATGCGGGCAACGCGACTGCGGAGACTTGCGTACGGTCTGCCCCGAAGCCTCAAATGGAATCGTGGCAAGCCAGTCACTCCTCTCCGTCTCGAGGAGGTCACTCAGGCTGGAATTGCCTCGATGATTATGAATTCGGCCTCTGTTGGGACGACCTTATTGAGTTGGAAGCCCCTTTTTGCCAGTAATCCACGGTATTCCTTGGTGGTGCGTTCCTTTCCACCTGTCAGGACCAGTATAACGAGGTCGGTCAGTTTCCCGGTCGACGGAAGGTTTGCGTCGGATAATCACCATTCCGCGAGCAAGAGCGCGCCGTCCGCCGGAACGGCTCGGCGGCAGTTGACCAGAATCTCGCCGGCCTGACAATCATCCCAGTCGTGAAGCACGTTTTTCATGAGCTAGGCCCGGCTTCCGTGCGCGTTCCAGCACGTGGAGTTGGTCCGCGACGACGCCACGCACGTTATTGTGAGTCCTCAGGATGTGAGAAAGCAGGATGCCGTTGCCGCTTCCAACATGCACCTCCCACCGCAGGACCCATTAGTCCAGAGCGGCCGGCGGCGCGGCCCGACCAATATTGCATCTCGTAAAAAGAACAATCTTGGACGGTGTAGAATGCGCGATGAACGGATGAAGACGAAATCAAAAGCCGGATGCCTAGCGCTTTCAATTCAGGGGGGTACTGATGACCGTTTCGCAGAGAACGCTGGTTACATACATGCTGATTGCCTGCTTGAGTTTTGCCTCCAATGCAATCGCCCAGGGCCCAGACGCTGTTTTACCCCGCACAATGCGCCCGGTGATTCGCGGCCGACAGGCGGCTGTGTCATCGATGAAGGCGGAAGCGACCGAGGCGGCCAGCCGCATTTTACAGAGGGGCGGCAACGCGTTCGACGCAGTTGTTGGCGGCCAAGCAGCGCTCGCGGTGACCGACTTTGCCCTGAATGGTGTTGGCAGTGACGCCGTTGTGCTCGTTTACGATGCGCGCGAGAAAAAGGTGCTTTCCATCAACGCGGAGCCGCGCGCTCCCAAGCTGGCGACCATCGAGTGGTACGAGAAGAACAGCGACAGCAAGATTCCGAATAGCGATGGGCTGCTGTCGGGCGGACTTCCGGGAGTGGTGGACGCGTGGTACATCCTGCTAGACCGCTGGGGAACAATGAGCTTCGAGCAGGTGCTTCAGCCGGCCATCGACCTTGCGGAAAACGGATTTCCCTTGAGTGAAGGTCGCGCGCGCATGATTGCCGGCTCCCAGAAAATTCTCAAGTACCCTTCGACCATGAAAATCTATAAGCCGAATGGCGAGGCGCCGAAGGCCGGTGAAATCTTCAGGAATCCCGATCTCGCTCGCACCTTGAAAAAGTTGGTCGAAGCGGAAAAGGAGAATGAGGTCAAGGGGCGGCACGAGGCGCTGAAAGCGGCCCGCGATCGCTTCTACAAAGGTGACATTGCGCGCGAGATGGCAGCCTTCTCAGAAGCCAATGGCGGCTTGTTCCGCTACGAGGACTTTGTGGAGTACACCGCCAAAGTGGAAACGCCGGTCTCCGTCGACTACCGGGGCTATCAGATTTACAAGAATCCTTCGGCCAGTCAGGGACCGACCGAGTTGATCGCTCTGAACCTGCTTGAGGGGTACGATCTGAAAGCGCTGGGCCACAATAGTGCTGATTTCATCTCCACCAATGTCGAGGTCATGAAACTGGCTATGGCAGATCGCGAGAAATTTCTCGGCGACATGGACTACATCAAAATTCCTTACGACGGATTGCTGTCGAAGGACTACGCGCGGGAACGCAGAAAGCTGGTCGATCCGGCCAAAGCTTCGTTGGAATTGCGCCCTGGTTCACCAGGAAAATTTGTCGCTGACGCAGCGGAGCGTCCCTGGCACGTTATTCTCGACGGTGACGCGGACTTCAATGGCGACACGAGCTACATCGGCGTGGTCGACAAGGACCGCAATATGGTTAGCTTCGAGCCGAGCCTTCACAGCCTCTTCGGAACGGGTGTCGTGATGGGAAACACAGGGATCATCTTCAACTGCCGTGGCGACTATTACTCGTTAGTGCGCGGTGAGGCCAACGCGCTCGAGCCCGGAAAGCGGCCCCGGAGCACGTTACAGAGCACGCTAGTGATGAAGGACGGCCAACCGTTCATGATTACCGGAAGTCCTGGCGGCGACGATCAGGTGATGATCACCATCCAGACGTTGGTCAACGTCATCGACTTCGGCATGAACGTCCAGCAAGCCATTGAAGCTCCACGATGGTCCACTCACAGCTTCCCGTCTTCCGTGTTTCCGCACACCATGGTTCCGGGCGAGATGGCGGTGGAGGAGCGCATTCCGGAAGCGACGCAAAAGGAACTCATCGCGCGCGGTCACAAGTTGCAGGTGGCGCCACCCTGGTCGCTTGCGTCTAGCGCCGGGATTATCATCGATGCAAAGACCGGAGTGCTGAGCGCAGGGGCCGACCCGCGAGTCGAGGCGTACGCGTGGGCCTGGTGAGGACGGTAGATAAGCTTTGTTCGAATAACTTGAAGGCAAACGCGTTTACGACGAGCTGGGAGGTTCTTTGCAAATTTCCAGCTTGATCCGCGCTCGCGCTCTTTATCGATAGTGTTCCAGGTAATACAACGCTCCAAACGCGAGAACTATGGCTGCGGCCGGGAGTGCTAATGGGCGCACGCTTCGCCGAGGGTGTTTCCAGTCCGCCGTTCCGAAGAACAGCAAGGTCATCGGCACCAGCGCGACAATGGAGAGCTGAAAGATATGTGCCGCCGCGCCTTCGTCGGGTTGGGGCGGCTGAGCGTAGCCGCTAAACACGGCAAACAAAGCCAGGAAAGACAGGACGACTATAGCTCTGAAGCTAATGCGGTTGACTTGCTGCTCACGCATGGCGCCACTTCCTTCGCGCTATCGCTACTCGATTCGCTGCCGATCATGGTAGGGTACACCGAAGCTTCCTCATGTCAAGTACTCTATATCACAAAGTTCAGCAGAGACAGCTGGCTTGGTACTTGGGGATGTTGCCATCGATGCGTGATTTAGTTTGAGCGGATTTTTCCGTTGGCTGCCAGTTGCTCGAGCCAGCGACGCGCCGTGGCTGTTTCCTGTGTACCGGCGTGATCCCTAAGAAATTCGCGAAGCACTTGCGCCGCATCTTCATATCGCCCAACTGCGGTCAGCGATTGCGCTACCAGTAGTACAACTGCAGGAGCCTTTCCATTCGATCGCGCGAACGCTTCCTGCGACATGTTCAGCGCCTCAGGATACTGCTCGCGCTGGTAGTACGATTTTGCGAGCGCCCAGCGCGTTTCCCACGCGCCGGCTGGATCCAATTGCAGTGACTTGCTGAGCGGTGCGATGGCCGCGTCATAATTTCCCTGGTCGCAAAGGGCCAACCCCAGTGCGGCAAAGGCCGGCGCAGAGCTGGGATCGATCTGTGTGGCCTTCTCAAGGACGGTTTGCGCGCGGCGCCAATCGCTCCGCTTCAGGCTGAGTATGCCTTGCGCGTATAGAACTTCGGGATTCCCGGGGGCGAGGCGCATTACTTCGCCCAAGAACTTGTCCGCGTCTGCAAGTTTGTCCTCTTTTAAAGCACGGAGTCCCTTATCGAGGGCTTCCTTTGCTTTCGGGGTGAGGAGCGGTTTACCGGGAACTGTTGCGAGAGCTTGCTTGCCCGAAACCGGCCGAAGGTAGACGTCCACCCGCACTCTGCCGGTGATGTCGACGGAAACATCCTTTTGCGCCTCGGCGTATCCCGGCGCCGTTACCACGACGGTGAAGTCGCCGAGGCCGATCACGACAAACTCGGCTACACCACGCGAGGCGTCTCGTTGGCCGCTGGGAACTACTCCGCGGAAGAGCTTCACAGTTGCCGGCGAGGAAAGAGGGGTTCCCGAAGCGTCGTGGACGGTTACAGTGATAACCGCGCCATTGCCCATGAACTCCTTTTCCTGGCTGCCCACGTCCTGGGCGGATAGCGAAGAGTTAAGCGACAAGCTCGGCAATATTGCGAGAAGGAATGGAGTAAGAAATCCTCCGACGGACCTGTTGGTGTGTATGCGGCCGGAGGCCGAAGCAAATCGGTGGGAACAGCGCATGACCACCCTCGACGAGGTGGCGCAAGCCTAGCCTTCTGCAACAAGCGCGTCAAGCAGAACATTGGAGTTGTGCGGGTGGTGCACCAACATGAAAAGTTGAAAGGTAAAGAAGAATCCTCAGGCTGCGATGCAATGATGGCTACGAGAGTTGGGCAAAAGCGGCGTCGAGGCGACGCACTACAAAGCGCGGTGGAACCGGCCTGAAGGCCGGTCACTACAAATGCGAAGGGCGACGGCTCACGCGGTAGCGGCTCGGGCAGGCTTGGTTCTGTTCACTAGCAAAGCTAGCCGCTGCTCGCGGGTCATGGGCTCCCATGGGACAAGTCTCTCGGCAAGGACATCCATTCTGCGTAGGAGGGTTAACTCGATGAAAAGCTCCATGAAATCCATGTCGCGGAAGACCAACGAGCCGGACTCTCGCATCTTGTCGCGAATGCGATCCAAATGGGCTGGCATCTCGGTCCAGTGCAGGCCGGATCGATGGTGATGGCAGAGGTGGTACCCTTCGTTCATGAAGTTCACGTCATCAAAGACGGTCACCGTATTTACAAAATAATCTTCGGGATGTTCCGGATCGCAGAAGGCGTGTTGAACCCACGAGGTGATCGCCATGATGAAGTTCATGGAGAAAAGAGGAACCAAGACGTATACGATTCCAATTCTCCAATCATAAATAAAGACAGCGGCGAAATAGATGAGGTACCGCGTTATTCCCCACAGCATTCGTCTCTGGTTCTTCACATCCCCTTTGGCTCGGAAATAGGCGTATGGTGCAAGCCCTAGGGTGGTCCAAATGTTGTCCGAAAGATACCAAAAGAAATGCAGTGGATTGGTTCGATCGTAACCGATGGTAGAGGCATTATCGTCGGGTCCGCCGTTCTCTTTATGGTGGAGACGGACATGAACGGTGCGACCCAGCTCCGGAAGATCCCCGTACAAATATCCGAGAAAGAATTCGACGTAGCGACCGAAGATCTTATGGTATTTCTCCGAAAAGTACCCCTGGGGTTGGTGCGCCTCCAGGTGTTTGGCGCTGAACATTCTGACAGACCGCTGAAACTTGGGACCGCACAGGGAAAGATAGAAAGCGATCGCGAGCACAAGCCGAGGTTTCCCCAAAATGAGCTGCATCACGAAAATGGGGAGGGCTGTGAGGGTGAGGGAGACCATGATTCGTAACGCCGGGGTGTCTCGGGAGTCGCGCAGAACCGTTTGTGCGAGCCGGTCGAGGAACCGGTCGTAGATCTGGGAGAGGAATTGATAAGCGTCACGTAAGGGACGAATCTTCCCGAGAAGCATGGCTGCTGAGTAGAATCCGAAGGAAAGTACACCCACGAGCGATACGGCAACAACGCTTGCCAAACCCAGGAGTACTGCACAGCAGCGAATTATAAGCTTGGGTATGGCCGCAGCAGGGCCGATCGCACGCCACTGTGCCTTTGAGCGAGTGTCTGTCCCCACGTCGTTCAATTCCGCTGCCGATAACTTGCCTGCGAGTTGCATGTTCGTCTTTATGCTGCGTCGTCCAATGGCACAAGCACAAGGACTTTACACCGAAGGAGAGCGAAGTTCCAGCGTGGAACGGTTGTGCTTCCCCGGCCAGGATGTCCAGGATGTTCGCCTGCTGGACAACGTTCATTGACAAGGTAGAATAGGCCTTTGTCTCAGAACCCAAATCCGGATGCCCTGGTGCAGCCCTCGACGGCCGCCTCTCGTGTGAACGAGAAGCGCAAAATTGTTGAATACTACGATCTCGCGAGTCCCTACTATCGCTCGATGTGGGGCGATCACATACACCATGGCTACTGGATACGGGGCGATGAATCGAAAGAGACCGCGCAGATCCAGCTCATCGAGCATCTGGCGCAGCTCGCTAACATAAAAACCGGTTTGCGCATTCTGGACATTGGTTGTGGCTTTGGCGGCAGCAGTCTGTATCTCACGAAAAAGTACGGCGCCAGCACCACCGGCATCACCATTTCTCCGGTGCAAGTGCAAATGGCCAAGGAAGCCGCGGCCAAGACGAACCTGGACGCCAGTTTCTTGCTGATGGACGCGGAGGACATGCAGTTTGCGCAGCCGTTTGACCTGCTTTGGTCCGTGGAATCCATTTCCCACTACCATGATCCGCGAACATTCTTCGCCTCGGCGGTGAAGTTCCTGAAGCCCGGCGGCTGCTTGGCCCTCACGGACTGGTTCCGAAAAGGAGATATTTCGCCCGCCGACAAAAAGAAATTCATTGAGCCAATCGAGGAAGGCATGATGGTAGAACTCCGCGGAATGGATGATTACCACGACTTCCTGGTTTCTAGTGGCCTGCACGTCATCCATCGCCAGGATCTCACGGCCCATTGCGCGAAAAGCTGGGACATCGGCCTGGACATCATCCTGGACAAGGCGTTTTGGTCCATGGCCGCAAAACATGGCGCCGAATTCGTCTCCTCCCTGAAAGCATTTCATGCCATGCGTGCCGGCTTCGCGTCCGGCAATTTCGTGTATGGGCTGTTCGTCGCAAAAATGCCGGAAAACGGAAGCAATCCCGCCTGATCAGTCTCGAAACACAAAGTGTCACTTATTTTTCTGTCAGCACTACCCGTGCCTTGGAAAAACGGCGGCGATCCCCCGCACTCCAGACAGGAGTTCTTTGGTGACTGTGATGGCTTGGGAATTAGGGTGGGTATATCTCGAAGCATATCCATTGACTGCGGCGGTCAAGATTTCCCGCAAACTGAAATATTAGAGATACGGACTATTACGTTCTGCCGCTGCCGGAACTGCGACAAACAAAATAATGAGGAGAAATCCGCGGCGTTGTCCAGTGGTTCATTTCACGAGCGGGAAGCATTGACGGGCAGGGTGGACGAAGAGGTTATGAATTGTAGAACAGGGCGCGTGCGCGGAAGAAAAACGATGGCCGGAGCGGGATAGGATAGAGGGGACCCCAGCCAAGGAGGCACCGTGGAACGAGAAAGACGCCGCACACCCAGGTACGTCTTTTTTGCCAGCGCCGAATTGCTGGAGTTGAAATCGGAAGTGCGCGTGGCCTCGAGGGTCAGCGAACTCAGCTTGAACGGGTGTTATCTGGACATGATGAATCCGTTCCCGGTGGACACGGTGGTGTTGCTGAAGATCTGGGCGGAAGAGAAGCTGTTTATCGCAAAATCGAAAATTATCTATTCGCAGCCGAACATGGGCGCAGGCGTCTTGTTCCTGGAGGTAGAACCACAATACAAACCGATTTTGGAGCACTGGCTGGATGAAGCAGCGCAGGGGAAGTAGAACGGGCTTGTGAGAGCGATGGCCCCTGTCCGTAAGACCGAGCGAACCTAAACGATAGATGGG
>Ga0210392_10001781_pt1 | contig 11185 bp, 5 predicted proteins | sample IncBWC30OmetaG_FD_161057 | JGI IMG/M metagenome (GOLD analysis project Ga0210392, IMG submission 161057) | Forest soil microbial communities from Barre Woods Harvard Forest LTER site, Petersham, Massachusetts, United States - Inc-BW-C-30-O ...
TTCTTTCGGCAGACCGCGCAACACCTGATAGATAAAACGGACTTCGACGCCGCATGCTGGAGTAGCGTTCGTCTGACCGCAGTGTTCACGCTCGCGACGCGCGGCTTCGATCTGGTCGAAGTAGTCGCTGATGACGGGGACAGAATTGCGGAAGCCATGCGCCAGCAATATGTCGCGATATTCGGCGAAGTTCGAGTGGAAGCCTGCCTCGATCGCCAGACCGGCAGCTGGCTTGAAGTCTGGTGTTTCCATCAACTCAAGATATTGCTCATTCTGGGAGGCGGCGCGGGTTGCGACTTCATCCACCCATTCGCTGACATGACGCTTGTTAGTGCTTCCGAATTTGTCGAAGGTGTTGAAAAAGTGATCGTGTCCGGATTCTCCAGTTTTTGGAACGAAGGTCCGCATGGAAAATGAATCGATGAGCGCGTCGTACAGTTTCTGCTCTTTGGGGACACTGACTGCGGGCTCTTCGCCCTGTTTGCATGGCGGCCCGTTGCTGTCCGGCGCTGCCGGCGGCTTGGTGAAGGCGAGGAGCGCGGTATCGACGCAGAGGCCGTCTTCTCCTGCAGCGCGGATGAAGGACTCGGCGTAGACTGCTCCGGAGAGGTGGACGTGCAGGTCGGCACCCTTTGGCATCTGGTAGAAAAAGGCCCTCAAGGCGACCGGACCCTGCTTTCGTGCTTCTTCAAAGGCGCGTACTGTGCGTGTTTCCGCGTTGATTTCACGGACGGACTGCGCGGCCTGTGCGCGCAGAGACGAGACCGAAACCAGCAGCCATGAAAACACGAATAGCTGACGATAGTGGGCACGAGACATTAGGATAGTCCTCTTGGGTGCGAAGAGATGCAAAAGCAGCGTGCGACAAGTGTATGGTATCGGCTGGGTCTGACGGGACTGATCTTTTCTGTGACTGCGGCTGCGACGGGATTCGCGCAGCATTCGCTTCAACCTGTGCCGCAGTTCCCTCTGGCTTCGAGCGATCTCACGATTCGACAACATGCGGAGGCACTGAAGCCTTTTACCGTCGCCGGAGAGTGCGGTACGTTTGTCGGCCAGCAAGATGGCAGTTTTGAGGCGTGGATTTTTCCGGTCAAGCTCCTGAGCCATTTTCATATTGACGCGGAACTTGCGGACTACAACGTTCCTATCGACGTGAATGAACAGGCAGCGGAGATCGAAGTCGCACCCGATCACACCACGATTACGTATTCGCACGCAGCCTTTACTATTCGCGAGACTCTTTTTGCAACCCAGTGCGATGCGAACGGCGCGGGAGTCGTGGCTCTGTTCGAGATCGACTCCGTGCGGTCGTTGAAGCTTACGTTTTCGTTCACAGCGGAAATGAAGCGAATGTGGCCCGCGGCGAACTACAATGCACCGTCGCCGGAGTGGATCAAGCAGGGAAGCAGCGGTTACTACCTGCTGCACACGGATTCCGACGATCTGCAAGGCGCGATTGGCATGCCTGGGACGCAGCCGGGAATTCTTGCTCCTTATCAGGAGCGGCCCAAGGTGTGGCCCACGCAGCTGATTCTTGATTTCGACCCGAAGCGTGATACGGGAAAGTACTTTTCGTTGTTGCTGGCCGCGGGGAGCAATGCTGAAACGGCTAAGCCCGCCGCGCTTGCTGCGCAGCTTGCGCGCCTGAATGAAAATGCCGCGCAGCTGTATGCGAAGACGGCTGACTATTACGCGCACTTCTTCGATAAGCGGCTGGTGGCGGATACTCCCGACCAACGTTTCAACGAGGCGTTGCGGTGGGCCGAGATTTCTATCGACCAGCTGCGGGTTCGTCATGGCGATGAGGTTGGGCTGGTTGCCGGATTCTATTCTTCGGGTGATTCGAACAGGCCCGGTTTTGGGTGGTTCTTCGGCAGAGACACGCTCTATACCCTGTTTGCGGTGAATGGCTACGGAGATTTTGCGCTCACCCGACAGGCACTGGAGTTTCTGATCAAGCGGCAGCGCGATGACGGCAAGATCATGCACGAGTATTCGCAGACGGCGGAGCTGGTGGACTGGGCGAAGCTTCCTTATGAATATGCCGCTGCGGATTCGACGCCGCTGTTTCTGATGGCGATGGAGGACTACATCAGCGCGAGCGGCGACAAAGAGTTTTTGCAGCAGCATTGGGATGTGGTCGAGAAGGCGTGGCAGTTTGAGCGCACGCATGATACCGATGGCGACGGCATCTACGACAATTCGCAGGGAACGGGCTGGGTGGAAAGCTGGCCTTCTGGAATGCCGCATCAGGAGATTTATCTGGCGGCGCTCGATCAGCAGGCTAGCGGGGCCTTTGCGCGGCTCGCCCGTTTGATGAACAAGACTGACGACGCGAGTGCCGCGGAGGCTCGCGCGCAGAAGGTCGCGAGCACGATTGAACAGGAATATGCAGCGCCGATGTATGCCTTCAGCCGCAATGCGGATGGATCACTGGATAAGACGGCGACGATCTATCCATCGATTGCGTGGTGGGATGGGCACTATGCGCTGAAGCAGTCGGGCTATATGTTCAAACGCTGGGCATCGGACGAGTTTTCGACCGATTGGGGACTGCGTGATCTGGGCGAGCACGAGGCTTTCTATGATCCGATCAGCTACCACCAGGGATCGGTGTGGCCGCTGTTCACCGGTTGGGCCTCGATTGCAGAGTACCGCACTGGGCACTCGCTGTCTGCGTATGCTCACCTGATGCAGAATGCAGTGCTTACGTGGACGCAGGATCTTGGCGCGGTGACGGAGCTGCTTTCTGGCGCGTACTTCTCTCCTTTTGGGAGGAGTACCACGCATCAGCTGTGGTCGTCGGCGATGGTGCTGACGCCTGCGATTCGCGGGCTGTTCGGGATTACGACCGATGCTTTGCATAACAACATTTCTGTTGATCCGCACCTGCCTGCGGAGTGGGACCACGCGGTGTTGCGGCATGTTCCTGTGGGCGGGAGCCTGACTGATCTCTCATTCAAGCGCGAGGGTACGGTCCTCGTTGTTCGCGTCACAGGAGGCTTGGTTCAGTTGACCGGAAGCCGTGGAGGCGAGCTTCGTATTCCATTGCCTGCGGTTGAGGTTGGCATTCCGCACGAGCTGCCGTTGGCGGGTGCGCGTACTGCGCAGTTGAAGGTCTTGAGTCAAAGCTCGGATGCGCATTCGCTTACGCTGGAGCTTGAGGCGCAAGGTGGCAGCGCTTACGATTTGCCGCTGCGCGTGAACGGAGTGCGTTCTGCGATTCACGCCGATGGCGCTTCTGTGGCGCAGGCTGGGGAGAGCACGCTGCGTCTGGGTAGCCTGCGTGTCGTCTTTCCGGATGGGGCAGGATATCAGCGGCAAAGCGTCCGCGTGACCTGGTGAGTTTTGCTATACTAGATGAGGTTGTTTGACGTCAGGTTGTTGCCTGCGAAGCCGCTCAGGCTTTGGCCTTCCTCTTTCTCAGACATCCTCACACGCTGCTCACAGATACGGGAGCGGCGTCCTTGGAACTCCCAAGGCCAGATAGCTCAGTGGTAGAGCGCGGCCCTGAAAAGGCCGGCGTCGGCGGTTCGATCCCGTCTCTGGCCACCACTTTAAAATCAATGATTTGCAGGATGACTCCATTTTCGGATACCGTCACGCGGGCAGCTATCACGCATCAAGCCATCGACGTTTCTCCGAAGCGGCTTCACTGTCAAACGCAAGGAGAATCAGGACAATCTGAGCCGCTTCGAATCCACACGCATTTCCTCGCTGTACCTAACAAGAACTGCTTCGTAATATATTTGCCGCGTCAAGAAATAGGAGATCTCGTCTCACGTTTCGTCGAGTCTCGCGTAGAGCCAGGAGCGCGCGAACTCCCAGTCTCTGCGGACCTTTGCCAGGCTTTTACCCAGGATCTGTGCGGTTTCTTTGTCTGTGTAGCCACCGAAGAAACGTAGTTCAACGACTTTGTAGCTTTCAGGATCGACTTCGGCGAGTTCGTTCAGCGCGTCATCAATCGCGATCAGGTCTTCATCGCGTCCGCTGGAAGCGTGGTACGCCTCATCGAGCGGAATTTTGATGCCCTTCCGCTTTGCGCGCAGTTCTGCCGGGCGTGGTCGACGAGGATGCGGCGCATCTGCGTGGCGGCGACGGCGAAGAAGTGCTCGCGATTGTTGAGTGTCGGCGGATTATCCGTGCCAAAGAGTCTGAGATATGCTTCGTGCACCAAGCCGGTTGTTTGCAGCGTATGGTCGACACGCTCACGTCTGAAGTAGAGAAGCCCTTCTTGCGTGGAGCCGCCATCGACGATGCGTGCGATGTTGATGTGGTCGAGCTTGCCGAGAATGCGGCGCTCCTGCTTGAAGCGCTCAACCAGCCAGTTGGAGCAGAGCTCGGGCCGGATGACTTTGACGGCGCAGATTCTCTGGTACACCTCGTCGGCGCGGACGGCCTGGTAGACGATGCCCATTCCGCCGCCGCTCAGCCTTTGTAAAACCTTGTATGCGCCGACAGACGAGCCGGGACGGCGCGGGTCCGTGTCTACCATGGCACGCTGCCGAATCGGAGTATCGAGCACCCCGGCGCTGCGTTCGCTGGCTCTGAGGAGTTTTTCGACGGCCTCGAAGAGGTGGCGGTCGCCGTTGACGGCCCTGTCAAGAAACTCGCGGCGAAGATGGACGGGCTGGTCGAGGGCGGCGTCAAAAAGCTCGCGCACGCGTCGCTGGTGTTCTTTATTCAAGCGGTAAGAGACACCTCCAACTAAGCATAGCGTTGGGCAGAGGCAAGTCTGCGCAAGAAAGAATGTTAAGTCCTGCCTTCTGCTGAGAGCCACGGAATAATGCGTGATTACGACGCTGATTCACGCTAAATATATGAGGCGGATTATGAACATGATTTCTGTTGGGAAAGTCGTGGGGGTTCTTGCGATCACCGTTGCGCCGCTGATGGCGTTTCAGACCGTAAGCACGCAGAACAGTCCGGTTACGGTCGCGATTGATAGCATCGACCTTGCGGATGTCGGTTCGGACCGCGTCCACTTCGATGTCCAGAGCCATGCCACTTCTACCAGAAAACTCAGTATCAAGAGCGTCCGTTTTGAACAGATGCATATGGGAGATGTACCCGTCTTTTTGAACCCGATCGAAAGCCATATTGACCTAGAAAAGGGCACTCCAGTGTCGCTACCTTCAATCCCGCTCACGGTCTATTTCCGCGATCTGGATTCTCTGGAGCCATTGGAGCAGGCGATTCGCGACGGCCAGACGACGATTACAGGAAAGGCCCGCGCCGAGCTTGATTTGAATCTGCTGGAGCGAGCCGCGCTTGGCTGGAGCACGCAAGCTGCCATGCCTGTTTCCATGACGATTCCGGTGAATGTTCCAGGAGGCATACTTGGGCGCACCGCCGCACTGGCCACACTGGAAGCCGCACAGGTTGCGATGAGTCTCGGCAGCTCCGCTCTGCATGCTTTGCGGCAGTCGCAGAAGGAGCTTGAAGACACGTTGCGAACGAAGTACATTCCGGCGATGGTTGTCGCCGAGTCGCGTTACTCGCTTCGGCTGAAAGACAATCGCAAGGTTGACTTCTCCGTCCGAGGCTTGGGGTTTCGCATCTCCGAAGACAAGTTTGTATTGACTGGCGAGCTGGTCGAGCCGTGGAAATATGATCTCGACGCTGCGACTGCGCTGCGGGACAAGGAAGCTACTTTAGTCGATGAAAGCCGCGATTTGCTGGTATGGCCGGCGGGCGAAGCATTGAAAGAAAGTTCTGCGCGTTCGCTGTCGAAAGGGTCGATTCAGGTGGACCACGCGTCGGGGAAAGCGGAGTCTATTCATGTTCCCGGTGATAAGGGAAATGTAACCATTCAACTTCAGCGGCGGGACACGGATGAAAACTACGCGGTCTTGCATTTCACGCATCCCGAAGATCATGGATCGGCTGCGTCTGCCGCTTCGGATCAGGTGCGGCACAAGGAGAGTTGGGAGCAGATCAGCCTGTTCCGAGTGGACGACGACGGCAAACTGGAGATTGTGTCGACGGCCGCGCGACGGCATGACAGCCGCATTTCCCTGACAGATCCGGTTGATGACCGGGCTTTCGGTTCCCTGCTGATTGATCCAGCTGGCGCCATAGGCATGGTGCAGGACGAGCATAGTGGTATGGTTCTGCGCACGAAGTGGTAGTGGGGCTTTACTGTGGCGAGGTTGGCGTTGGCAGCGGCGGTATCGTGTTTTGTATTGCGCCTTTGACTTCACGCGCTTTTTCTTCTGCACTTTCCTGGGCGGTTTTTCCTGCGTCACTGATTGAAGGCACGGCAGGCATGGCGACCATTTGATAGGAGCTGCAGTGGCTGAGAACATCTGCCGATAGCTCTTTCATTTGCGACGCCGAAAGTTTGAGGTCCTGCTGAACCTTCGTTGCGACTGGCGCACTTTGAGACGAATAGTAGAGCATCCTGACCGATCCTCCCAGACTGAGGCAGACGGCGTTAGTCCTTTGCTCTATAGGCTCGAGATAAGCCAGTTTGCCAAAGTCGTGGGCCCATTCTCCTGTTGAGCCATTTTCTACTCGGATCATTGCGACTTTCGTCTTCTGACTTACCGTTTTAGTAGCAGTGTTGGGCGAAGGCTGCTGCGGCGTGGGTTTTGATGTCTGCGCGGGGGGTGGAGCCTCAGGCCGTTGGGTATTCGAAGCAACCGGAGGAGTTTGTTTCGCCGCCGAAGTAACAGGTGCAATTGTCGGATTGACCGGATGCTGATTGTTCCAAGTGGCCATCGCTATGATTGCGATCACAAGAACTGAGGCGAGGGCAAGCGCTGCCAGACCCCATTTGGCGGGCATTCCAAGCATGGTTGCGGCGGTTTTCTTCGCCGGTTCCAGAGGTAGGAAGCGAAGAAATTGGATGCTTATGTTGTCGCCGCCTCCGCCCTCAAGAGCGAGGTTCAACATTGCGGATGCCACAGCGGATGCCGATAGACTTTCGGCGGCAGCAACGGCCTCGATCTCCTCGTGACGCGCATAGCCCCAGAGGCCATCGGAGCACAATAAGAGAGCATCTTTGGGCTGGATCGTGACCCCGGCGATGTCGAGAGAAATATCAGTCGACTGCCCGAGCGCCCGGGTGAGCACGCTGGCATCGGGATGTTCACGTGCCTGCGCGGGCGTTAAAAGACCCTGAGCAATCATGCGCTCCATCACGGAGTGATCGCGGGTCAACTGCTGCAGGTGACCGCCGCGCAGCAGATAAGCCCGGCTGTCGCCTGCGTGCGCGTAGGTCACCTGGTTGCCGTTCACCGCACATAGAACGACGGTCGAGCCCATCCCGTGCTGGTCATTCCTTGCAGCCGATCGCGTTCTCAGAGCGGCGTTCACGCTGCGAACGGCCTGCTGAAGAGCATCGGGCAACGTAAGATTGCCATTGGCCTTCAGGAAATTTACGAAGCCGTCTACGGTGACCTGCGCGGCTTCCGCGCCCCCCTGATATCCGCCGATGCCGTCTGCTACGACGAAGAGATCGCCGAATGGAGTTTCGGACCGGGTGACGCGGTCCTGGTTTTCAGTGCGCTGTTTGCCGACGTGGCACTGGACGCCAACGGAGACAACCACTGACGAGGATTGAGACGGGAACGTGAGCATGCTTAGGGCCTAAATAAGTAGGCGCATTTTCTATTTCAATCTGCTCAAAATATATGGGCAGAAGTTATTGAATGTCTCGCATTCGCAGGAACAGAAGGGCAATTGCAATCCAGAAAACCAGCATTCCGCCTAAAATAGCGAAGGAAGTAGACAGAGGAGTGCGGAGTGGATCGCCCTCCTGAGCCTGATATTTTGATGGAGTCTGCGAATCTTTTGCTTTATCCGGAAACTGCCCTGCGGCTAAATCCAATCCTCTTATGCCCAACGCCTTTACTACTGGGTCCTGGGGAGATTGATCCTTGGCCTTTTCTTCAACATTCATCGTTTTGACATCAGGTTCTTTGCTTGAAAGAACTTTAGGATCAGTGCTGTTTACAAAGTGATTCTTTTGGGCTTCAAGCAGCAGGGTGGCTTCGAAAGCCCACCGCGACGGCACAATCTTGGCAATTTGTTCTATCAGTGTGGGCAATTCCTTAATCGGCGCGAGTCCTCCTCCGAGCGCGATCACCGGCAGCAGGATCAGCGGCAGCATGGCAATTGCCGCTTCCGTGGTGGAAGCACGGGCGGAAACGCAGAGTCCGACTGCCGAGCCGACAAGCGAAGAGAGATACAGAATTCCGAGAGTGCTGAGGAAATCTGCTTGTAAATTGCACATCAGCGCAACGATCCCGAATAGCACGATGCATTGAAAAAAGTTGAAGAGCGCTGCGATGGCGAGCTTGGAAAAGATGTAGGACGGCAGTTTTAGGCTGACCATTCGTTCGCGTTGAAAGACCGTCCATTCGCCAACAATGTCTCGCGCCACATTGTTACAACCAAACCAGACAGCGGCAATCACCATCAGGAAATCCATTCCGACGGCGTGTATGGTGGCTTTACCAAGAAATTGTCGCAGGTTGGAATATTCGAGATGTCTGAAGACCAGGCCCAGCAGAACACCGAAGACTGGCGCCTGAACGAGCGTAATGATCAACTGGCCACGATCGCGTACCTTCAGAATGAAATTGCGGCGAACCAGCGTCCACCATTGGCCGAAGCCGAATTTGCGAACCGCGCCCTCAGCGGACGCATTTGGCGTAGATGGGATCTTTCCAGAGCGGTCGGTGACAAACAATTTCTTGTAGCGCGACTGCTCGTAGGTCGTTACCCACTCCGCGGTGGATCTCTTCGCCAGACCGCTTAAGAGCATCTCCGGGCTTAGCTCTTTGCCGGGTTGAGTCTGGGCTTGCTTTGCAGATACCGGATCGAAAAATTCGATCGAGTCGGGATGCGCAGGGCCGAAATACGCCAAAGCGCCACGCCCTCCGCGGTCGCGGGAAATCATGATCAGCCCATCGAATTGCTTGAAGATATCCACGCTGGGCTGATGGATGGTGGTGATGATAGTGGTGCCGTCTTTGGAGAGCTTCTTTAATACCTGAACTACGTTTTCTGCGTCGTAGGAAGAGAGTCCGGAGGTAGGCTCGTCGAGGAAAATCACCGGGGCGTCGGCGATCAATTCCATGGCAATGTTGACGCGCTTGCGCTGGCCCCCGGAGAGAACCTTCTGTTCGGGAGAACCGATGATGGTGTTTTTCTTGTCTTCGATACCGAGACTCGCGAGAACTTTGTCGATACGCTGCTCGATCTCGGAGTCCCTTAGGTCGGTGCGTAGTTTGGCGCTGAAATAAAGGGCTTCGCGCACCTTCAGTTGAGCGTGCACGATGTCGTCCTGCGGGACGTAGCTCATCTGCTGGCGGAAGCGGTCGTAGAACTGGTAAAGGTCGGCTCCGTTGAAAAGCACTCTGCCATCTGCAGGGCGCGTGTAGCCGTTGATCGCTTTCAGGAACGTGGTTTTGCCGGCTCCGGCTGGTCCCATCAACGCAATCAGTTCAGAGGGGAAGACGGTAAGCGATATCGAGTCAAGCAGGCGGTCTCCGTTGGGTGCGTTTACGGCGACGGAAGTGACTTCGATGGTGACGTTGCCGATGTACTCGCGCTTGGCCAAAGCGCCGTCTTCAAGAAGCTGGAAGCGGAAACTTCCCAAGCCAATTTCCTGCCCGGGGCGAACGAGTGTCCTGCTCGTAATCCGGACGCCATCGACGTAGGTGCCGTTTCTCGATCCAAGGTCTTCTACATAGATGCCTTCCGCCGTGCGCTCCAGCGAGGCGTGCTGCCACGAGATCATCGGAAAGTTGAGCGGATAAGCCGAGGACGGATCGCGGCCCAGAATCATGCGGTTGCCCTGGAAACGGACGCGCTCGAACTGGCCTTCGCCTTGAACAAGCTTTTTCTCAGTCAGAATGCGGCTGGCGGCGATCTTGTATGAGCCCAAATAAATTTCGTCGGTTGGCTGCAACGTAGCGCGCTGAATTTTGTTGCCGATATGGTTCAGCGCGGTGCCATTCGAAGACTTCAGGTCCTCGATGATCCATTGATTTCCGCTGCGCGAGATTCGCGCGTGATTCCAGGAGATCATCGGATAGTCGAGCCGGATTTCGTTCTCCGGTGCGCGGCCAATATTGAGCACCTGCGTTGACGACGCCTGCTGCGTCAATGAAGGCTGCGTCGAATTCTGAGAAACGGCCGGCCACGGCATGGCAACGTCAGGCCCCAGCGTTATGTTGTCGGTCGATGAAACATAGACCGGGGAACGCGGTTCCAGTTTGTAGCCGTTTACGAATGTGCCGTTGGTGGAACCCAGGTCTTCCAGCACATATTGATTGCCGTGCATACTTAAGCGGCAATGCCTTCCTGAAACGGATGGCTGAGTGACGACTAAATCACAATCGGGTGAGCTGCCCAGCGTCCAGGCAGCATTAGGAGCAGGCGCTGAATCTGGCATAGGCGAACACGCAAAACTACGCCATCCTAGCACAGAAGAATCAAGAACATTTTTAAACCTGTGGCAGAATGTGAACGCTGCTCTCGCCAACCTTTTCTGAGCAGCCTCCCCCATTTATTGCGCTTTATGCGGTAGAGGGAGAACAGCAGTGAAAATGATGCCGCTTAGCCGACGCAGGTTTTTCAAAATGGCTGCAACGCTCACGGCGAACGCTCTTCTGCCGCCGGCTACGGTGCGCGCGGACGAGCCGCGAGTGGTAGACCAGCCCTACAACACACTTTCCCCGGAAGAAGAGATCGAGCTGGGGCAAAAATTCTCCGCCGAGTACGAGAAAAAGGTGGAGATTATCTCGAATCCGGTGATCGATGTCTATCTGAACAACATTATTCGCAAGCTGGGAGACGCGTCTCAACGTCCAAAGTGGCCGTATCAGGCGAAGGTCGTCAATACATCAGTTGTCAATGCCAGCGCCATTCCTGGAGGCTTTCTCTATATTCATCGCGGGCTTCTGGAATTTGTTGATGATGAGAATGAAATGGTTGGCGTTATGGCGCACGAGGTTGGGCATGTCGTTGCGCGGCATACGACCAATCAACTGGTCCTGACTTTTCTTGCGAGAAACCTCTATGACACGGTCAAGAAGAATACCATTCTCGACAACCAGATGATCGCAAATATCATCGAGGGCCTTGGCGGCCCCGTTGTCCTGCTGGCGCAGTTGAGTACAGCCGCGACAACGAGGCGGAAGCGGACATGCTCGGCTTCTATGAAATG
>Ga0210392_10001782_pt1 | contig 11180 bp, 9 predicted proteins | sample IncBWC30OmetaG_FD_161057 | JGI IMG/M metagenome (GOLD analysis project Ga0210392, IMG submission 161057) | Forest soil microbial communities from Barre Woods Harvard Forest LTER site, Petersham, Massachusetts, United States - Inc-BW-C-30-O ...
CGTCCGCTGAAGATGGGGACGTACGGTTTTCTGCGCTTCTCGTTGCCCTTCTTCCCGGCAGTGGCGATGACCCCGTGGGTCCGTCAGTTGATGGTGACGCTGTCGATTATCGGCATCATCTACGGCGCGCTGGTTTCGCTGGCGCAAAAGGACATGAAGAAGCTGGTGGCATACTCGTCAGTCAGCCACTTGGGCTTCTGCACGCTGGGCATCTTCGCCTGCAGCCCGCTGGGCATCAGCGGCTCGGTGATTCAGCAGATCAACCACGGAATCTCCACGGGCGCGCTGTTCCTGATCGTCGGCATCTTGTACGAACGGCGCCACACGCGCGAAATCGCGGAGTACGGCGGCATCTCGGGCATCATGCCGGTGTACGCGACTATCGCTCTGATTATGTTCATGTCTTCGATGGGCTTGCCGCTGCTGAACGGTTTTGTCGGTGAGTTCACCATCCTCCAGGGCACCTTTATGGAGAACAAGTGGTGGGCGGCATGGGCGGTCCCTGGAGTGATTCTCGCGGCAGCCTACCTGCTGTGGCTCTATCAGCGCGTGTTCTTCGGCCACAACAACAATCCTAAGAACGCAACGCTGAAGGACCTTTCAGCGCGCGAACTGGCGACGTTTGTTCCGCTGATCATTCTGGCGTTCGCGATCGGACTGTATCCCAAGCCGCTGTTCCAGATCTTGGCGACGCCGGTCAACAACCTGGTGGCGACCGTGCGGCCGGATTATCCCGGACTGACCAAGCCGGTCGTTGCTGGACAACCCGTGCAACCGGACTCCGCAACCCCGTTGCCCGTACCGCCGAAGGCACCGGAGCTGAAGACGACGCCCACGACCGCCAGCCCGGCAGCCTCGGGGCTGACGCAGAAGAAGGCGCCCGCGCCGGTGAAGGTGGCGAGTGCGAATCTCGCTGTGCAGGCGAGCGGGAAGTAGGGATGACACCGTGAACATCGCGATCGGTCAATACTTTTCGAGCGCTGACTACCTGTTGGCATTGCCCATGGTGCTGCTGTCGTTGTTCGCGCTCGGAGTCCTGCTGATCGACCTGATCCTGCCGAAGCAGTGGAAACCGCTGAATGCCTATGTGGCGCTGGCCGGAATCGGATTTTCAGCCGTCTCGGTGTGGAAGTTGCAGATGGTCTATCGCTTCGGGGAGCGGCAAGGTATCGACGTTGCGGGGTTCACCGGCTTCATGGGCACGCTGGTGGTCGATCGCTTCGCGATCTATTTCTTCTACCTCTTCCTGGTAGGCGCCGCGATTGCCATCCTGATGTCGATTCACTACCTCGACGTGGAGCGCGAAAACCACGGCGAGTTTTATGCTCTGATCCTGTTCGCGGTGGTCGGCATGATGTGCATGGCCGCGGGCTACGACATCGTGCTGCTGTTCATTGGCCTTGAGCTAATGGCCATCTCGACCTACGTACTGGTGGGATTCCTGCGACGCGACAAGCGGTCGAATGAAGCCGCGCTGAAGTACTTGCTGCTGGGGGCGTTTTCGTCCGGACTGTTCGCCTATGGCCTGTCGCTGTTTTATGGCGTTACCGGCAGCACCAACCTCGGAGTCATCGCACAGAAGCTGCAAGAAGTAACGGCAACGCGTCCGCACGACCCGATCGTCGCGTTTGCGCTGCTGACTACGACCGTTGGTGTGCTTTTCAAGATCGCAGCTGTGCCGTTCCACCAGTGGGCGCCGGACGCGTACGAAGGCGCGCCGACGAGCGTTACGGGCTTCATGTCGGTCGCGGTCAAGGCCGCGGGATGGGCCCTGCTGCTGCGGATCTTCCTGTTCGGATTGGGGCCGCTGCGCTCGATGTATTTGCCCCTGCTGGTCTTCGTCGCGATCGTGACCATGACTGTCGGAAACCTTGCGGCCATCTCGCAAAACAACTTGAAGCGGCTACTGGCATACTCCTCGGTCGCGCACGTCGGCTACATGCTGCTCGGACTGGTGGCCAGTGACGGCGTGAACAACTCCACCGGGATCATGGCCATCATGATCTACCTGCTGGTGTACACGTTCATGAACCTGGGAGCGTTTGCGGTTATCACCTCGCTAAGGCGGCGCAACATCATCGGCGACGAGATCGACGACATCGCCGGGCTGTACACCAAGGCGCCGGCGGAAACCATGCTGATGCTTTTGTTTCTGCTGTCGTTGGCCGGCATTCCGCCATTGGCCGGCTTCTGGGGCAAGTACTTCATCTTCCTGAGCCTGATCCAAACCGGTCACTACGCTCTCGCGAGCATCGCGGTGCTGTACGCGGTGATCAGCATGTACTACTACATGCGCATTGCGAGCGCCATGATCATCAAGCCCGCGGTGGACGCGGACCCGATCACCATTGGCCCCGCGATGGGGCTGGCGCTGGTAGCGACCGCGGCGGGAACCGTCGGCATAGGGATCTTCCCCAACTTCTTCATCAATGCGGTGAACTGGTCGCTGGGACTGATGAACAGCTCGCACGTCGCGATGATCGCGCACTAGAACCGATCGGGAAACCTGCCCAGTGCATCGGCGCGCGGTCCTGATAGAGGCCAGTTCCAGTTCTGTCCTGACAACTGATGTGAGTGAGTAGCGCGGCGGGAAAAGCTACCCAAGACACTTAAGTATCCACTTGACAATTGTGCGCTCGCACGTGATACTCAAGTCGCCACTTAACTATCTCATTCACAGGAAAGGAAACCCCCATGGCAGAGCAGACCGTTATCCACAACACCTTCGTGATCGAGCGCAGCTATCCCGCCTGTCCGGAGCGTGTGTTCGCCGCCTTCGCCGAGCCCGCAAAGAAGCGCCGTTGGTTTGTCGAGAGCGAATACCACGATGTCGAGCAATTTGAGATGGATTTTCGGCGGGAGGGGTTGAGCAGGCGAGTTATCGCTTCAAGGCCGGTACCCCGTTCCCCGGGACGATCCTGGCGAGCGATAGCAACTACCAGGACATCGTCCCCAACCAGCGCATTGTGATTGCCTCCACGATGTCGCTTGGCGACAGACACATTTCGGCGTCGCTGGTCACTTCGAGTTCCTGCCGACGGACTCTGCACCGACCTGATCTTTACGCACCAGGGAGCATTCTTCGAGGGCTCGGATGGTCCTGCCATGCGGGAGGCGGGATGGCGCAAGCTGCTGGGCCAACTGAATAGGGAAGTGGGGGGCTGATTTTCCACGTAAAGGTGCCAAGTACGTGTCCGGAACCGGCAAACCATGTCCAAAAAGAAGCCTGACATCGACCGCATCTTCCGTGCCCTCGGCGATCCTACGCGCCGGGCGATGGTGGAGAGGCTCAGCCGGGGTCCTGTGTCGGTATCGCAGCTGGCAGAACCATTAGACATCACGTTGGCCGCAGTGGTTCAACATCTGCAAGTGTTGGAGGCGAGCGCGCTGGTACGGACGGAAAAGCCTGGAAGAGTGCGCACTTGCTGCATCGACCCCGCTGGGCTGTTGGCGTTGGACAAATGGAGCAGTGCTCGCCGCTCGCCCTGGGAACGCAAGTTGGACAAGCTGGGCACGTTGTTGGCTGACCTGGATGCGGACTGAGTCGGGAGCGCAGGGAAAGAGAGAGTCCCCCCAGCCCGGGCGGTCCGCAGTGGCTAGAAGCCTTGCGGGCAGGCGTCGCTGGCAGAGACTGTGGCTGGCTGAACTGCACAGTCTCGGGTTCCTAACGCCCGGGTTTCAGCAGTCGCTCGAGCGTGGTCCAGCCTTCCGAGCGAAATCTGGAAGTGAAACGGAGAGAACTCTGTGAGATTCCCATTTGGGAAAACTGATCGCGCGCCCTGCCCGCGACCGTGGCATCAAGCCCGGCTAACCCCTGGAGTGGTGGAGACCAAGCTTTCTCGGTACCACTCCAGCGTACGCCGCAGTCCTTCTTCAATGGAGAAGCGGGGAGCGTGTCCCAATTCCCGAACTGCGGCCGTGGTGTCGGCCTGCGAGTCCCGGACGTCACCGGCGCGAGGGGCGCCATATTGAGCTGGGGCACTGACCCCTTCTATTTTCTGGAGCAGTTCCCAGATCTGATTGAGGGAGTACCGGTTGCCGTTTCCGGCGTTGAACACCTTGCCTGCGACGCCGGGAGCCTTCGAGGCTTTCACGATCAGGTCAACAACGTCGTCGATGTAAGTGAAATCGCGTGTCTGCTCGCCGTCTCCGTGAATGGTGGGCGAGCTTTGCTGCAACACGCAGGTCATGAAGACCGAGATGACGCCAGAGTAGGGGCTGCCTGGGTCCTGCCTGGGGCCGTAGACATTGAAAAAGCGGAGCGAAGTTGCATCGAGCCCGTAGCAGGAAGAAAAAGCGGAGCAATAGTACTCGCCCATGAGTTTCTGCGCGGCGTAGGGCGACCTGGGGTTTGGCTGCATGGTTTCTACCTTGGGGAGAACCTCGGTATCGCCGTAGGCGGAGGAGGAAGCAGCATATACCACCTTGCGAACTCCGCCGTCGACGCACGCGCGAAGGACGTTGAAGGTTCCGTCGATATTGCACTCGTGGGAGGGTACGGGATCGACGATCGACTTCGGGACCGACGGAATGGCTGCGATGTGAAATACCGTATCGGCGACGGCGATCACGGGACGAATGGCCTCGAAGTCACGGATGTCGATTTCATGGAAAGTGATGCGGGATGATAACTCGGCAAGATTCTGCCGGCGGCCGGTGGAAAGGTTATCGATCACTTCGACCGAGCCGTCACCCAAGGCGAGCAGGCCTCGAACCAAGGCGGACCCGATGAAACCCGCACCTCCCGTCACCACGTACTTCTTCATGATCGTGTCGATCTTCCTCAGAATAAGTTTGAGTAGCCAACGCCATTGTACTGTGACCCAGCAGGGCACGGAAACAGGAGGAGCATCCGCGAGGTGCCGGCGGGCGTCTCTGCTAGACTGGGCGAAATTGGTTGAACAGCTGCCCGAAATGGCAGGGGTTTCTCGCGATGGAAGTGGCGCGCGTAATCCTGTTTACCGGCCAGATCGACAACATGAGCAAGTTCTATGGGGAGGTGCTTGGCCTTAAAACAAGTCACGAATGAAAAGGGCTGGCGGGAGTTTGCGGCGGGTGGAGCTCGCATCGCGCTCCATTCCGGACCATCATCGCCCGGTCGTAAGGGCCCGAAAATCGTATTTCATGTCAAGGACGTCGCTGCCGCACGCGAACTGCTGGTGGCCCGAGGGGCAAGCTTCGGCAAGGTCCGGCAAGAGGAGATGTTCTGCCTGTGCGACGGCAAGGACCCGGACGGCAACCTTATGCAACTGTCCGATCGCTGAAACGCAGTTCCTGGCCATTGCCCCGCAGTACCTAGGAGGATGCCGTAGAGCGACTTGGTGGTATTCTATAGGTTACCCAGTGTATGGCGAATTGGCTACTCCGTGGGCGAATCTAAGTCTCGCCAGCTTTGCTTTGGAAGCCGGTGACGAGTGTGTAATGCAAAGTCAGGCATTCCACGGGCTGCTCCGGGTTTCCCACAGGCCGATCCCGGAATCGGGAAATACTGAATTCATGCCGATGTGCTATAGGCTGTCAAGCGAGCAGTTTCTTTGTACAGCAGGAACTCTTGGCAGCGTCCAACACCACAGGCGAACGGAGTAGGTGAATAAGGTGGCGCTCGAATCCACGAATTCGACAGAATCGGCGGTGGCGGTGGCGGCGGAAAACGTAGCCGGCGAAGGCGGAGCAATCCATCCCAAACCTCCAACGCTATGGGAGCGGGCTCAAGCATTCGGCTGGCGCGGCTGGTTGCTGGTGGCGGTGGTGATCGGCCTCTACGCTGAGGTCCTGATACACCTGGTGGGCCAGTGGAACAGCGACGCCGACTATTCCCACGGATTTCTGGTTCCGTTTCTCTCTGCCTATCTGATCTGGCAGCGTCGCGACAAACTGGCTGAGATCGCACGCCGTCCTTCCAACTGGGGACTTCTGGTGGTGGTGGGCTCGCTGGGCCTGCTGTTTCTGGGGAGCCTGGGCGCGGAACTGTTTCTTACCCGCATCTCGATCATCGGAACAATCTGCGGCTTGATCGTTTACTTTTCGGGATGGCGATTGCTGCGGGCCGTGGCGTTCCCGCTGGCGTTCCTTCTGTTCGCGATCCCTATTCCGGCATTGATTTATAACGAAATCGTATTCCCGCTGCAGGGCATTGCTTCGCGCTTTGCCACGAGCACGCTGGAGATGCTTAATCTCTTCCCGATCATGCGGGAAGGTAACGTGCTAATCATGCCCGGGATGCGCCTGGAAGTGGTCGAGGCGTGCAGCGGCATCCGCTCGCTCATGTCGTTGCTGGCGCTGGCGGCAGGGTATGGATACCTGGCGGAGAAGAGCGTGCCGGTCCGGTGGTTCCTGTTCCTGTCGATGATCCCGCTGGCGATCGTCAGCAATGGCACGAGGGTAATGATTACGGCACTGATGACCAACTACATCGGTCCGCGGGCGGCGGAAGGATTCATGCACGAGTTCTCCGGATGGGTGATCTTTGTGGTAGCGACAGCGTTGTTCCTGGCGCTGCACAGCCTGACCGTGGTGGTCCGCAAGAAGTTTGGATGGATGCCGAAAGAAACCGGGGAAGCGGCAAAAGCATAGGTGGTGGAATGAGTAACGCGGTGCGTTATTGGACGATGATTGCCGTGCTGCTGGCGGGCACTGCGGGCATGGGCTTCCTCTCGCATGGAGAGTCAACTCCTCCTGCCAGGCCCATGAATGAGTTCCCGAAGGACATCGACGGTTATACGACCGTCGCCGAGATTCCTTTCGACCAGGACACGCTGAAGGTGCTGGGCGTAACGGACTACCTCAACCGGGTGTACTTCAACCCGGCAAAGGGAGAATTGGGACTGTATATCGGTTATTTCCGGACGCAACGCACGGGTGCCGCGATACATTCCCCCAAGAACTGTCTGCCTGGTGCGGGGTGGCAGCCGGTAGTTTCTGAAACTGATCAACTCAGGCTTGATGACGGGCGGACGGTTCCGATCAATCACTACGTGATTCGTAAGGACCTCGATCAGCAAGTCGTTCTTTACTGGTACCAGTCGCACGGCCGGGTGGTGGCCAGCGAATACTGGGGCAAGTTCTATATGGCTTATGACGCGATACGGCTGAACCGCACCGATGCGGCTCTCGTACGGATTACGGCCCCGGTACGCAATGGTGACCTGGCCGCAGCCCAGGCGCAGGCCGTAGCGTTTGCCAAACAGGTTGCAAGTGATGTCGGGCAGATTATTCCCCAGTGACCCTAGGAGAATTCATGCGGAATCGTTTCGTCATTTCGATCATAACGGCACTGGTGGCCGTATCCCTTATTGCGACAACCGGATGCAAGGGCAATCCGGAAAAGGCCAAGAAGAAGTACCTGGCGAGCGGCCTGAGCTACATGGACAAGAAGCAGTACGACGCAGCCGTGATCCAGTTCAAGAAAGCGCTGCAAGTCGATCCCAGGTACTCAGAAGCCCACTATGAATTGGGACTGGTCTACCTGCAACAGCAGCAATACGAGGACGGATACACGGAGTTGACCCGGGCGGTCAGCCTTGACCCAAAGAACATAAAGGCCCGGCTTGCACTGGGGAACCTGCTGTGGGCCGGCAAGCGCTTCCAGCAGGCCGAGGACCAGGCGCGGAAGGTACTCGAGCTGGACCCCAATAACCCTGATGGCTACACGCTGCTGGGCACTGCGTACTTTGCGCTGAAGGAAATTGACGAGGCCATGCAGGCCTATAACAAGGTCATCGAACTCAAGCCCAACGATTCCGGCGCCTATTTGAACCGCGGGGTGCTGTACGCGAGCATGAAGCAGGACGCCAACGCGGAAGCCGATTTCCGCAAGGCCATCAGCCTGAATCCCAAAAACCTGGAGGCCTACTCCAACCTTTCGCATTTGTATCAGTACAAGCAGGAACCGGCGAAAGCTGAGGAAGTGCTGCAGGAAGGAATCAAGAACGATCCGGAGGCGCCCGCAAACTACCTGCGACTGGCTGCCCTGCTGATGCAACAGAACCGACAGGCCGATGCCGAAACTGTGATGGGAAACCTGCGCGACCGGCTTCCGAAGAGCCCGGAAGTGGCAGGTGCGATTGCCGAATTCTACCTGGCAGAGCGCAAACCCGACGCCGCGATCAAGGAGTATCAGCGCGGACTGGCGCTCGATCCCAAGAACGCAAAGCTCACGACATCATTGATGGAAACCTACTTGATGTCAGGTCACATCGACGAAGTCACCAAGATGGATGAGCAGATGCTCAAAGCCAAACCCAATGATGTGACTGGGCTTATGTACCAAGGCCGCCTGCAAGCCATTAAGGGAGATTTCCCGGCGGCGGTCACGACGTTCCGCACCGTAGCCAAGAATGCACCCGAGGACCCGCAGGCCCACTACTTCCTGGGGCAAGCGCTATTGAAGACCGGAGATTTGTCCGGTGCAAAGAATGAGTTTCAGGAAGCCATCAAGCGTTATGCCATCATTGCCGCCAAGAACGGCAGTAATCCTGACAATCCGCAGTACTTACAGGCTCAGGCCGAGGCTTATCGCGATTCCCGCGACTACGCCACCGCAAAAGAGTTTGCCAACCGTCTGCTGAAACTTAACGACAAGAGCCCCCAGACCCACTACCTAATAGCCTCGATCGATCTGGGTGCGAAGGATTATCAGGGCGCCCTGGAAGAATTGGCGATCGTGGCGCAGTCAGCGCCGAATGATCCTTCTGTCCACATGAACATGGCGTTCGCCTACGAAGGGCTGAAGAAATTTCCTGAAGCCGAGCGCGAATTCCAGACGGCACTGAAGTTGAACCCGCAGAACGACGCCGCAATGGGCGATTACGTTGGAATGCTGTTTGCGCTTAACCAGGGGCCCAAAGCGCTTCAGACGGCAAGTCAGTATGTTACGGCGAATCCTAACCGCGCCGGTGCGCACTTCATCTATGCTTCTGCGCTGGCCAATAGCAAGAAGCTGGACGAAGCGAGCGCGGAGTATCAGAAAGCGATTCAGTTGGAACCGAAATCGCTTTCGTCGTACGCCCAGCTGGGTCATATCTACGAAATACAGGGCAAGACTGACGATGCCCTTGCGACGTACCAGAAGGCGCTGGCGGCTGCTCCGAACAATGCCGCGATCGTCGCAGCGATTGGCAATGTGTACCTTTCGAAGAATGACCTCAAACAGGCCCAACAGTATTTGGAGAAGGCGAACACGCTGGCTCCCCATGATCCGCTCATCCAAAACAACCTGGCATGGGTGTACGCATCGCAGGGCCAGAACCTCGACGTCGCCCTTTCGTTGGCCATGCAAGCGAAGCGGGCGGCGCCCGACGCTGTATCGATCAACGACACCCTGGGCTGGATCCATTACAAAAAGGGAAACTACTCGATCGCGGTCGGGCTGCTGACGGAGGTTGTGAACAAACTGCCGCAAAGCGCGGAATACCGCTATCACCTCGGCATGGCACTGAGCGGGGCCGGACAGAAGGATCGTGCGAAGGAAGAACTGAAGAAGGCACTTCAATTGGCCCCTCCGCTGAGCCATGACGACGCCAGCCAGGCACAGAACACGCTGGCCAAGCTATAGCCGGTCCAACCATTGCGGCGCGAGCTCGGCTCGTAGGCGGCCAGGAGAAACGATCTCAGGCCGCTGTTTTTTGGAGCAACGAAAATTGGCGCTCACGTCACTGACTTTTACACCGGAGCGACATGTCCTGCTGCGTTGAGAGGGAACATGTTCGCGATGAACTCTTACGTGCTGGTTGTCGCCAGCGCCGGCACCGGGCGAGAAATCGCTGATGCCACGGTTGCCCTGCCGGGAGTCCGGATGTCAGACGCCTGCTGGGGCGGGGGCGATGTGTACGCAGTGGTTGAGTTTCCGGAATGGAAAGCACTCAACGGGCTGGTGTTGGATCGAGTGCATTCAATGCCGGGGTTAATTCGGGCTGAGACGCACCTCGCCGTAGAACGAAAGAGAGCGCCGTGGAGGTCTGCGCGGCATTACTTCCGTTGCGACCCGATCGCGGAATCTGCGGCCGGCAGGCGACTGACGGTGTACCCGACGAGAAGGGTCGCGCAGGATCCCAGCGCCACGTACCACGTGAACGCCACGCGAGTGAAGAGCCAGAGGTAGAGGTTCAGCAGGAAACCGAACAGCATGCCGGCGATTGCGCCCCGCTCTGATGCCCGCTCGGTCAGCACTCCCAGCAGGAACACTCCCAGCAGAGATCCGTAGGCGACAGAGGCAATCGACAAACCGATCTCCATCACTCTTCCGCTGTGCCTCGCCAGGATCGCAAGAACGAACAGGACCAGCGCCCAACCCAAGGTCGCGAGACGTGCCAGGCGCATCCGGCGCTCGTTGCCGGCCTGCGGCCGCCATCGGCTGTAGAAATCGACAATGGTCGTCGAAGACAATGAGTTTAGCGCCGCACTCAGGTTTGACATCGCCGCCGCGAGGATGGCCGAGATCAGCAGCCCGCTGATTCCGTGAGGCATCACGGTAACCACAAAGGTCGGGAAGATGGTGTCTGTGCGTGTAAATGGCACGGCCGGCGGAAACAGCTTGTAGAAGACAAACAACATCGCTCCTACCATCAGGAACAGCGAGAACTGCGCCATTACGGCGATCCAACTCGACAGCAACGCGACTTTGGATTGCCGTTCACTGCGGGCGGCCAGCAGCCGCTGTACGATGAGCTGATCGGTGCCATGGCTCGCCGTGGTAAGGAACGCACCCCCTATCACCCCGGACCAAAGCGTATAGGTGGAGTGCAAGTCCCACGAGAAATCGAAGACGCGGAACTTTCCCGCCTCCCCGGCGATCGAGTGGATCGTGTTCCATCCGCCCGGAACCGCGTTAAGAATGGCGAAAAACCCGACCAGCGTCCCGCCGACATAGATGGCAAGCTGTACCACGTCGGTCCAGATCACGGCGGCCATCCCACCTTCAAACGTGTAGACCAACGTCAGCAGGGTGACAATGCCGATGGCCGACAGGTCGCGCGCGAAGTCCGAGAGCCCTGCAAGCAGGCTCGACAGCGCAACGCCCACGACAATTGCGACAGCGAATACGCGCACGCCTTCCGCGGCGGCGCGTGTGATAAGAAACAGCCCGGCCGTCAGAGAGCGTAGTTTCTGGCCGAAGCGGCGCTCCATGAGCTGATAAGCAGTAACGAGCTCGCCGCGAAAGTATTGCGGAATCAGAAGAAAGC
>Ga0210392_10001783_pt1 | contig 11178 bp, 4 predicted proteins | sample IncBWC30OmetaG_FD_161057 | JGI IMG/M metagenome (GOLD analysis project Ga0210392, IMG submission 161057) | Forest soil microbial communities from Barre Woods Harvard Forest LTER site, Petersham, Massachusetts, United States - Inc-BW-C-30-O ...
CAGGATCAGCGACATGTCGGCGTAGCGCTCGGCGGTCTGGAACAGCTTCTGAAGCGACTCGGCGGCTGCCAGGTTCGTCGGATCGATGCTCAGAACCTTGCGGTAAAGCTCGATCGCCCGGTCGCCGTCGCCGACCAAGTTCTCGAATACGTTGGCCGCCGAAGAGTACAAGCGGCTGCCGAGCTCGGGGTCTTTCTGAGCGACCGCGAGCTGCTCGAACACGCGCGCCAGATCTTGATAGCGACCGGTCACGCGCGCCAAGCGATCGAGACCGGCTTGCGTATCTTCGTGTGCTGGGTCGACCGCCAAGGCGCGAGCCAAGGTTTCGAAAGCAGCGTTTACGTCGCCCGCCGCGTCCTCGTGCAAGGACGCGATTTGATGCAGCAACTCGACCTTGCGCGACGGTTCTTCGGCCTGGCTGACCTGCACTTCGTGCACGCCAATCAGCTTGTGATAGTCGCCTTGGCCTCGATATAGAGGCTCCAAGATCTCCGCAATCGCGAGCGAGTGTTTGCCGTCCGCGGAGAGGCGCTCGAGCGCGCCGAGCGCGACCTGATTGGTCGGGTCGCGATCGAGCACCTGGCGGTAGCCCTCGATGGCCGAGTCCGCTTGGCCCATTTGGCCCTCGCGTAGCGACGCCAAGCGCAGCATCAGATCGCGCTGCGCGTCGTCGGTGTCGGCCAAACCGAGCTGCGTATCCAGATTGTCCGCGAGCTCGTTCCACAACCCGCGCCGAGTGAACAAGCCGTCGAGCGCGTTGAGCGCCACTTGGCTGGTCGGATCGATCGCAAGCACCTCGCGGTACGCGGCAATCGCCTCGTCCGGCTTACCCAGCTTCTCTTCGTAGACCTGTGCCATCTGCGCGTAGATGGCTTCGGTCTCCGGGCCCTCTTGTGCGAGGTCGATGCGGCGTCGGAACACGGAGATGAGCTCTTCCCAATGCCCGGTGCCGCGATACAAAGCGTCCATCGCGTATAGAGCTTCGGCGTCGGCGGGGTCGAGCTTGAGCACCTTCTCGTAGCTGGCAGCTGCTTGATCGACCTTGCCCAGCCGCTCTTCGATCACGGCCAAACGCATCCAGTATTGGCGAGCCAAAGCCGGCTCGTCGAGCGAGCCCGCGACCTGGTTGTAAATGCCGCGCAGCTTGTCCCAAGCGCCAGCCTGCCCAGCCAAATGCTCGAGCTCGAGCAGGGTCTCGCCTTGCGACGGATCTTCCTTGAGCGCGCGAGCCTGCGCGTCGAGCGCGCGATCGAGCGAGCCCAAGTGATTGGCCGCCGTTGCTGCGATTTTGCGCAGCAGATACACTCGCCGTTCGACCTCCGCGTCACTGACCGCCAAGATCTCGAGCGCACCGATCAGCTTCTCCCAATCGCCGCGCGCCTCGTAGATGGTCTCCAGGATCGCCGCGGCCTCACCGCTCAGCGACTCACTCTTCAGCATGCCCTCGAGGGCCAAACGCGCGCCCTCGTGATCGGCATTTATCTGCAGGATCTCTCGGTAATTCTCGAGCGCACCCGCTTCGTCACCCAGGTACTCGAGCTCGGTCTGCGCGAGCCGGAACTTGAGGTCGACGAGCACTCTCTCCTCGCCCTCGAGCTCGATTCGTCGCCGCAGCACCTCGGCGTAAGGCTCCCAGCTCTTGGTCTTCTGGTACAACGCGTCGAGCGCGGCCAGCGTCGCCGAATCCGCTGGGTCGTCTTCGAGCACGGCCTGATAGGTCTCGATCGCAGCCTTCGGATCGCCGATCTGTAGCTCGTACAGCTTGGCGATCTCGTACAGGATGTGCTTGCGCTCGTCGGGCGCGTCCGCAAGCTCGCGCTTCTTGGTGTAGACGTCGAGCAGGTCGCGCCAACGCGCAGTCTGGCGGTACAGCTGTTCGAGCGCGCCGAGCGCGATCTGATTGTCGGGCTCGCTCTCGTACACGGCGCGGTACTCGGCCAGCGCGTCGTCGACGCGCGCGGCCTCTTCCACGAATACGCGACCGAGGCGCAAACGCAACGCGTTGGCGGTAGAGACATCGCTGTGGTCATCAGCCGCGAGCACTGCGCTACTGTAAGCCGCGATCACGTCGTCCCAGCGTGCGGTGACTTGTGCCACGCGCTCCATGTCCGCCTGACTCTGCACGTCGGACGGGGCCAACTTGAACGCCGACAGGTAGCGATCGAAGGCCTTCGCCTTGTCGTTGATGCGCGTCTCGTACAAACCCGCCACTTCACGAAGCAAGCCCAAGCCGTCCTCGGGCTCTTGCACGTGACCGAGCTTGACCTCGATCGCCGTTGCTAACCCTTTGGGGTTATTGGCTGTCGTGTACACCGGGATCAGCCGCTCGGCCGCAGCGAGATTGTTCTCGTCGAAGCTGAGCACCTTTTCGTAGGCCTTGGCGGCGCGGTCCGGCTTGCCCTTTTGGGTCATCCAAAGCTCGGCGATCTTCATCAGCATGCCGATGCGCTGCGCGGTATCGGTGGCGCGCGCCTCGTTGCTCTCGAGCACACGGATGAACTCGTCCCACTTGCCTGTGTCCGCGTAGAACACTTCGAGATCGTCCCAACGACCGAGCGTGACGTAGCGCTTCTTGAGCTGCTCCTGGGCGCGGCGATCGTCCGGCTGCAACGTGAGCAGCGCGCGATATGCATCCACCGCTCGCTCTTCGTCCTTCAACCGATCGCCGGCGACCTGGCCGAGCTTGTTCAAGAGCTCGATTTTTGCGGCGGTGTCGTAGGTCAGCTCCGCCAAGCGTCCGAGGACGGAAGCGAGCTTCTCGTAGTCGCGCGAACGCTCGTACAGCTGTGAGAGCGCATTGAGCGCGTCGATGTCGTCCGGATCGTTCTCCAGAACCACGGCCCACAGATCGATGCAAACCTCAGGCTTTTTCACCTTCTCAGTGGCGAGTAGCGCGATCTGTTTGAACTTGGCGGCGCGTTCGCCACCAGAAGGCAGCGAGCTCGCTTCCCGCATGCTGAGCTGAATCAGCTTCTCCCAGTCCCGGCGCTTCTCGTACATTTCGCGCAAGTACGTGATGGCCGCCGGTTGATTGGGGTCTGCCTCGAGCACCTTCTCGTAGGCGCGCACTGCTTCCGCCTGATTGGCGAACTTGGTCACGTACAGATCGGCGGCCCGGGCGAATAGCTCCGCCTTCTCCATTGGATCCGTCACTGCATCGCCGAGCGACATCAGCGTCTTCACGTACTCATTGAAGCGCTTGGCAGCTTCCTGTTGCGCGAGCTTTTCGCGCAGCGAAGCGATCAGCGAAGCGTCCTCGGCGCCGCCGGCAGCGGCCGGTGCAGGGGCAGCGGGCGCGGGCGCAGCAGCCGAAGCCGACGCGGGCTCGGAGGCTGGAGCCGGTGCCGAAGGCGGCGCGGCATCGAGCTCAGGCTGCGTTACGGGAGCCGGAGCCGACACGGCGCGATTCGAAACCGCCGCGGCTTCCGCGGCGCGCGCGGGCACGCCGCCCGACAGCTGCTCGCCGATCTGTGCCTCGAACGCTTGCAGCGCAGGATGCGTCGGATCGACGCGGCTCAGCCGCTCGAAGAACTTGCGGGCGCGGATTAGATCTCCGCCTTCACGCCAAGCGATCAGGCCGCCGCTGGCCAGTAGGTAGCTGGCCGACGCGGAAATGCCTGCGCGATCGGAGACCTCATCCGCCAAACGCAGGACGCGTTCCCACTCGCCGCCACGCACGCCGAGAGCATCTTTCAGGAACGTGAACGCGGGCTCGCGGCTCGGGTCCAGACGCAGAGATTCCTCGAGGAATTGGCCGCCGACTTCGAGATTTTGGTGACGCAATGCCCAACGCGCGCCAAACCGGAACGACGCATCGGCCTTGGCGATCGGTGATTCGATGCGCTTCAGAGCCTCACGCTGAGTCTCCAAAATAGCTTCGGTGCGCTGCGCTTCGACGAGCAGCCCTTCGTAGAGAGCCGCGGCGCTCGCGCTCGATGGATCTGCCGCATACGCCTGGGCGAGGATGCCCTCGTATTCGGTCGGAGCGAACCTCCGCGCAATGCGCGCTGCGCGCAAGAAGATCGCAGAGCCGTCGACGCTGGTGGGCGCCTCGTGCGCGGCACGGAGTAACGCCGCGATGCGGTCTTGCCACTCGTCCGCGCCAACCTGCGCGTCGAGCAAGCGCTCGCCGATGTCGCCCGGCTTGCCTTCGGCATTCTGCAACGCCTTGGCATACGACTCTGCCGCGCGCTCGTACTCGCCGACGTCACACAGCACGTCCCCGAGCTCCTTGAACAGCGCGCTCTTCACGCGCGCATCCGGAGCGCTCTTCAGCTGCAGCTCGAGCAGCTTCTGAACCATGTTGAGCTTGCCCAGCTCCCAGTAAATGGCGCGGGCTTCACTCAGCGCGTCGAACAATGACGGATTGAGCTTGTACGCATCCTGAAAATGCTTCAGAGCGCGCACGCCCTGAAGGAACTGCGTATGGAGCACACGGCCCAAACGCAAGTGAATGTCCGCCTTCAGCGTCGCGTCCTGGGTAGTGCCCAGGCCCTGCTCCAATGCTTCGACGATGCCGTGCCAGTCGTGGTGGCTCTCAAGCTGTTTCAGACGCTGCTCTAGATCCATGCTCCCTCGGGCAAGCTACTTGGCGCTGAAGCTCGCCCGGCGAATACGCCAAAACGAGCCTCGGATAGTGGACGTGGCTGAGCGCGCCGATACTGCGCGCCCGTTTTCAGATTCACCCGTGTGGGTATCGCGATGCGTAGCGGTCGAACTGTCACCCTGGGCCGCCGTGCCGCCCAGCGAACCGAAGCTCGCGTGTGGCACCTCATCCAACTTGTTGTGATGGGCCTGAGTGACAGGAGGCAAGATCAAGATCCCAGCTTTTGGATCAACGACGAAGTCTCCTCGCACTCTTCCTTGAACTTCATCGCCTGCGCGCCCTTGCAAACGCGCTTGGTGAATTGATTCAAGAGGCGCAGAGCCTTCTCCTTCTGCGGTGGATCCATCGTGCCGTACGTGCTGCCGAGCTCGTACGAAAACTCGGGATGCGTCTCGCCAGCGTACTGCTCTGCCTTTTCCATCGCCGAGACCTGCCCGGCTTTGTCGCCCTTGGCCAGCGAAACGGTCGAGAGCAAGACGTACATGTTGAAGATCTTGCCGTTGTTCTTCTCGTTCGGCGGGATGAGCTTGAGCCCCTCGGTGAGCACCTGCTCCGCTTCCTTGTAGAACTTCAGCGTGATGTATAGGTTCGCGAGATCGGCGAAGAAGTAACCCTTGCTCGGGTCGTGGTCGATCGCCTTCGAGTAATTGTCGAGCGCGGACTGCTCGTCATCGGTCCAGAGGTACGTCTCGCCGAGCTCGTTGTAGCAATCGGCGATGTTCGGGTCCTTCTCGATGCACTTCTTGAGCGGCTCTTGCGCCGCCTTGTAGGCATCCATGTTGCCGGCTCGCGCCTGCTCGATCAACGCATGGCCCCGGGCGCCCCAGTAGTTGGCGAAATCCGGGGCAACCTGCACCGCGCGCGCCAAAGTCGAGGCTGTCTTGTCCCAGTCCTCTTTCTTCTCGTACGCAGTGGCGAGCTTCCAGAGAATGCGATGGTTGGTCGGATCGAGGTCGATCGCCTGCTCGTATTTCTGGATCGCTCCTTCGACGTTGACCTTGACCGACTGATCACCCTCGTTCGAGAGGTTGATGGCCTCGATGCGGTCGCGGCTGCAGCCCGACACAGCGCTCAGCAGGCCCGCCGCAATCACGAAAACCGTAGAAGACTTCAGGAGTTTCATCGCAAGCTTTCCCTCTTTCCAGTCGTTACGCATAGGGAGACTCACCAGCGGAATCGTACTTCCGCAGGCGGAGCGGCCAGTCTGAGCAGCCAAGGCTGATACGAACGAGGCGCGAAACGAAGCACTTTTGGTAAACCCTCGACCCGTTCTCGCGCACATCGCGGGCGGGCCAAAGAGGCTTGCAGCATAGGCGGACGCGACCCATGGAGTAAAGGCGCTTCGCACCCGAATTTCGCTTGGTTTCGCGGGGCCTTAGCCGCGCGAATCGCGCGAGATTTCGGAGTAACACAACACCCGACATGGCAAGCGTTCGGACGAGCACGCCGCCTGCTCGCTAGCGTGTGCGGAGCGCGTTTCGCGAAGGCCCCTCAGCCCACCGCAACAGCAACAAACGCAGAAACGCGCGACAGGCTACCTGCCGCGCGTTTCTGACAAAAGGGTCGCGAGAGAGCGTCGAACCGGAACGCCGATCAGCCCGGCGAGAGCATGATCGGATAGACCACAGTGACGATACCACCTTCGGGCTGCGGGAAGCTCAACCCGTAGAAGGCCGACACCACGCAGCTCACCACGCCGCTGTCCGGAAGATCCGAACCACCGTTCGATGCGTTGGAAACCGCGCCGTCGCGACCGATCACGAAACGCGCTGAAACGCGACCTTCGAGATTCGGATTACGACCGAGACCCTGCTCGTAACACATGCGAAAGCGTCCGTAATTCTGGCGCACGATGCGCTGAATGACTTCCGGGGGCAGGCGACCGCTGACGGTCGTTGCGCCCATGCGCACCTTCGGAGCCTTGGTCTGATGCGAGCCGCCGAGGCGACCGTGACCAGCGCCGAAGCCCTGCCCAGTGCCCGTACCGGCTCCGTGGCCCAAGGTACCGATGTTACCCAAGCCGATGCCTTCACCGCGACCGCCGCCGCCTTCACCGATGCCGGACAAGCCGAGGCCGCCAGCACCAAAGGCATCACCGATTTCGTCGCCCCACATGTTACCGCGGGCGCTCACGTCGTCGGAGCCGGACGATGTATCACGGCCCCACGGAGCCGTCGGTGCGTTCGGATCACCAGCCGCGCCCGTATTGAGCAGGCCGATCATACCGAACTCAGCCGCCTCACGCAGCGCTGCCTGGCGGGCGATGTGTGGATCCGGGTTGTCTTTCGGGCCTTGCACGGCGTAGCGCTTGTTGACGGCTTTGGTCGTGGGGTTACCCATCGAACCTTCTTCGCCCTTGGCGCGAGTACCGGTGCCGCCTTCTTTGTTGTCCGAGTTGTCTTGAACGACCTCGGCTTCTTTCTCTTCCTGTTCACGCTCGGCGGCCGACTTCAGGTACTGCTGCATCAAGTACAGCGCGTCCTTGTCGAGCTCCTCGTCGTCGTTCAAACCCATGGGCGGGACGAAGAACGCCATCGCCGCAACCAAGCCGCCGACGGCAGCCAACGACAGGCCGAAGTACATGGCCACGCCCCAGTCGAAGCCGACCGCGACGCCGTGCTTGATCGGCTTGCCGGCATTGACGGCAGCGACCTGGAATACGAAGTCACCGATTTCGACGCGCGCTTTGCCGCCGCTCGGTAGGTTGAGCTGATGGCCACCGCTGACCTCGGCGGTGGGTTGAGCACGCTGCCGCGCTTCATCCATCGACATGCGAGGCATGCCTGGGAGCTCGACCGAACCGCGTGCGCCCGGCGGAATCACCACGGCCACCGAAGCGCGGTCGCCGATCACGACCGGCAAGCGAGTGGTGCCGAGCTTCTCGCTGGGGATGAAGAAGTCGCAGGCGAAATTTTTCCCCTGCTCCTCACCCACGTAAAAGTTACGCGGCGGGGTCAAATGCGAGACGTGCAGCACGTTCGCGCCCCACAGAATCATCACCTCTACCGATTGGAGATGCGCGATCTCGACTTCGTCATTGCTGACGTCGGGGCCGCTCTTGATCATCGTGTAGGTGTACGTGCCAGGCGCCGCGTCGTCAGCGACGTGCAGCGCTTGCGCGCGCGCCGTGGCTGCCGCGCCGGCGGCAAACGGGTTGGCGGAACGCACTTCGAAAGGGTTACTGGCTGCGGCAAAGGGGCTCGAAGCCGAAGCCGCGAACGGGTTCGGGGCTCCGCCGAAAGCGGGCGGCCCAGGCGGAGCGGCGACTGCTTCTGCGCCAGCGGCCTCCGCGCTCTCCAGCACGATGTACGTTTGGCCGACCTGGATCTGGTCACCGACGTGCAGCTTGCACTTGTTGACGCGAGCACCGTTCACCATCGTGCCCGGCTCATTGCCGAGGTCGATCAGCGTGATGTCTTCGGGGCCGGCTACCTCGATCACGGCGTGCATGCGCGAGGCCTGCTCATCGTCGACGCGAAGATGGCTCTTCGCGTCCTTGCCGACTTTCACGATGTCTTGCGTGACGGTTTCCCGTCGCGTGAGAGTGTCACCCTGGTAGAGCGCGAACGTCAGTACAGCTTTTGCCATGTGGTCCTGATTGCCAAGAAAACGGGGCTCAGCCCCGATCACAAAACGGGGCAACCGCCCCGATCACAGATCAAATGTTTTCGACAGACTTGAGCATCTCCGGCACGAACGTGGTTCGGGGCCGAATCAGCGTCGTGCGCGCAGCGCGAGGGCGAACTTTGATTGTCGCGTCGTTCGGTCCGAAACCACCGGCGTTCAGCGGATCATCCGAGAACTCGTAACCGTAGCCGTCTGCCTTATCCCCACCGCCACCTGCGGCGGGCTTCGCGTCCTGAGCAAACACGGCGGGAGCCGCCGCGAACGCGACGAGACCGATTGAAATCGCTACGACTTTAGAGCGCTTGGATGCCATTTCAGTCTCCTCGGAATAATGCCGCCGTATTACAGCCAGATTGTACTTTCGGAATCTTCAGTGCGTCAACGCGAAACGACGAGGTAATGCCCTTTGCTCAGGACACCACCTCGAGCGTCGTGTTCCCAAAAAAGTAAACGAGCTGTCACTTCGCGGATTTCGCGTCTGCCGGCGGCGCAGCTCCACCCTTATCGGCGGGGGCCGCGGCGCCATCGGCCGGAGCTGCAGCTCCATCCGCAGGCGGCGGCGGGGGCGGCGGGTTGTTTGCCGCATCCTTGGCGGCCTGGTCGCCCTCCTCGATGAACTTGACCGTGTCGGCGATGTCTTGGCTGCGATCTTTCGAGCGCTTGACGGCCGCGGCAAAGGCCGGGTCCGAGCCCGCCTTATCGATGAACGTCTTGTACTGGTCAGCCGCCTTCTTCAAGGTCGGGACCGGCGAGCCACGCTTGGCGCGAAACTCCTGGGTCAAGATCGCTTCGTTGTAATAAGTCTCCGCGCGGTCCGGCGAGATCTTCTTGGCCTCGTCGAGGTGCTGCTGCGCCTCGGCGACGGCAGCGTCGAAGTTCGTGTCGTTGATCTCGCCGCGGATGGCGAGCGCTAGCCCGAGCTGCGCCTCGTAGTCCTTGGGGTGCAGCTTGAGCGCGTCGCGGTAGGCTTTCTCGGCTTCTTCGTAGCCGCGGAACGAGAGATTCACCGCCGCGTAGTTCATCTGCGCTTCGAAGAAGCTCGGATCGAGCTGACGCGCCTTGCCGAAGCTCTTCACCGCGCCGTTGAAGTTCTTCAGCTGAACTTGGATCAAGCCAGTCGTGTTGGAGATGGGCGCGTAGTTCGGGTTCTTCTTCTGGGCCTGAGCCGCCACGAGCGCGGCCAAGTCGAGCTGCTGCGAGTCGACGTTGGACTTGGAAGCACCGGAGACCTCCATGCCTCGACGCCCACGCTTGGACTTGTCGAGCTGGCCTGCCTTGGCCTTGGCCTGGGTCAGGTAATACACCGCGAGCTGGTTGAACGCCGGCATGTAGCCGTCGTCGATGGCCAGAGCGCGCTGCAGGTTGCGCTGTGCGCGTTCGAGGTCGTTCTTGCCGTCCTGATCCGACTGGTCGTTGCCGCGCTCCATCTGCAGCGCCGCGAGGCTGACCAGCGCTTCGACGTTCTGGAACTTCGCGTCGTGGATGATCTGGTCGAGCTTCGAGATTGCGCCGTCGATGTCGTTCGACTTGGCGTAGTCGTAGAGCGCGAGCTGCGCGCGGGCGCGGTGGAACGATGGGTCGGACTTGACGACGTTCTCGAACTCGGCGCGGGCGTCCGCGTCCTTGCCGCAGCGTTGGTAGGCAAGGCCAGCGTTGTATTGCGCCTCGGGAAAGGGTTGCCCCGTGTCCGACTTCTGCGCGTCTGCCGCGTCGTTGAACGACTTGGCGATCGAGGTGCAGGCCGCGTCGTCCCAGTCCTGCTTCTTGTCGTGACCGGCGAATTGATCGAGCGCCGTGTCGAAGTTCGCGGCCGCCGCCTTGCTGACTTCATGCCCCTTGGCGTCCGACTTGCCGCTCACCTTGTCCGGAGCGAGCGCGCCTTTGACACCTGCACTGCCACCGCAAGCTGCGAGGAGGGCGGTAAGGCTCACGAGTACCAGCGTCTTAAAACCTGTCATCGGTCTCTCCTAAAATCCTGATGGGAGCTGGAATGGGTCGTGCTCGATCTCTCGAGCACGACCCGACCGCCTCACTTCTTGGCCTTCTTGTCCGCCTTCGCCGTGTCGTCGGTCGCCGTGTCCGCCTTCTTGGCCGGAGTCGGCTCCGCGCTCTGCGTGACCATCGGCTCACCACCGATGCGGAGCGGATTGCCCTGCTCGAGCAGCACGCTGTTCACTCGGTTCGGAGAGCCGCGGAACTCGTCGACCAAGTGGTACTCGTTCTTGTAGTTCTGAGCGAGCCACTCTTCGCAGGTACGGCTGAACTCGTCGAAGTACTGGTACTTCACCGAGTAGCCAAGGCACGTCTCGAAGGCGCTCTTGGCTTGTTGCTTCTGAGGCTCCGACGCTTCGTCCAAGCTGGCGTAGTACGTCTGGCGGATTTCCACGTCCTTCCGGAAAGCATCCGGAATTGGCGCGGCGCGGAACTCCTTGACGAACGTGCCCCACATCTCACCGACGCGGGAACCCGCGGCGATGACCCAACGCGGCGGAGGCACCGGCTGGAGATCGACGATCTTCTTGTACTCGGCGCTGGCTTTCTCGATCAGCGGGCGCTTCTTGATGATCCAGTCTTTGACCTTGGTGTTGATGTGCTTGAGCACATCTTCCTTGGAATTGTTGCCGTGGTAGTCGGGGAATTTGAGCTTGTCGACCTTCGCTTTGTCCGCGTCAGCGAAGTAGAACATGCCCTCACCGACCGATTCGAGCGCACGGCCCAGGCGACGCTGCTTGGAGCTGTCGTCCTCGCCGGGGATGCTCATGATCTTGCCCTCGGCGGCCTTCGGATCCGACCAGGAGCCAACCACCGTCTTGTACTCACGTACGGCGAGCGTTTCCTTGCCGAGCTTGATGTCGGCGCGCGCCAGCTGAGCGTGAGCCTGAACGACGATGTCGAGCGTCGCCTTCTGGTCGATCATGCGCATCGACCCGCCGAGACGCTTCTCG
>Ga0210392_10001784_pt1 | contig 11177 bp, 12 predicted proteins | sample IncBWC30OmetaG_FD_161057 | JGI IMG/M metagenome (GOLD analysis project Ga0210392, IMG submission 161057) | Forest soil microbial communities from Barre Woods Harvard Forest LTER site, Petersham, Massachusetts, United States - Inc-BW-C-30-O ...
CAATATAAAATAGTTGTAATGCCTTGAGTGCATCGATCTTCACGTCCGGGGCGGTGGGTGTCTTCGGCGCCACTCCGCACGAGCTTCCTCTAACTGCAGCACGAAAGTTGGCAGCGGCGGTTTGCCCATATTTGCGCCCGGCGAGACCATGTACCGCGCCGCCTTACCGAACTCCCGCAATTCTTCACCGGACATTTTTCGCAGGCGCGTTCGCAGCGCGTCGCGGTCGAAGTCTGTCAGCTGAATGGATTGCATCGCTGTTAGTCCCTAAGATTTTATTTTGGTAGGGGAGAGAGACAAGGCAGTGATGATAGACTCCGGCGCAATGCCTGCCAAGAAGTTCCTCGAAAGCGAGGTCTATATGAATTCGAGGATGAGACTTGTCGTCTCGATTGGGTTGCTAGGCTTGTTCTGCCTCATGCTGCCGGGTTCTCTGCGGGCGGATGCGGCGGGCCAGCAAGTCGGCTATCTTTACAGTGGAGGCACCTTCACCACGATCAGTGTCCCTGGCGCGACCTTCTTTACCACCGCTTCTGGGATCAACGACGCCGGACAAATTGTAGGTACCTACGGGGTTGGAGATGGGAAAACTCAAGGTTTCGTGGATAATGGCGGTGTCTTCACCACGATCAGTGTCCCTGGCGCGCGCGATACCATTGCTAATGGGATCAACGACGCCGGACAGATTGTAGGTGACCAGATTGTAGGCAAGACGATTCAAGGTTTCGTGGATAATGGGGGCACTTTCACCACGATCAGTGTCCCTGGCGCGACCATTACCGAAGCTAATGGGATCAACGACGCCGGACAAATTGTAGGTACCTACTTCACTGCAGCTGTGGACGGGAAAACTCAAACTCAAGGTTTCGTGGATAATGGCGGTGTCTTCACCACGATCAGTGTCCCTGGCGCGACCAATACCGAAGCTAATGGGATCAACGACGCCGGGCAGATCGTGGGCTTACAGGTGTCCGCATTTGAAACTGGGGCCGGCTTCCTTTACAGTGGCGGCACCTTCACCACGATCAGTGTCCCTAGCACGACCGATACCATCGCTAATGGGATCAATGACGCCGGGCAGATCGTGGGCTCAGTTGTTCTCCCCGGCCCATTTCCGGGGGCCGGCTTCCTTTACAGTGGCGGCACCTTCACCAGGATCAGCGTCCCTCCCGCGGGCTTTACCGACGCTATGGGGATCAACGACGCCGGACAGATCGTGGGCGATCATATTCCTTCCGTACCTGTTCCTTCCGTACCTGAGCCCGGAACGTTAACGTTGGAGTTGGCAGGCATTGTCATTATCGCCGCTGCGGCAACGCTGCTCCGCAGGAACCAAGAACGCAACGGTCAAGCTGTTTAAGGACATGGCTTTGCTCGAAAAATATCGTGGGACAGGTTGAGTAGCGATCTGCTCCAGAATCGTCGGCAAACCGAAACTTAACTGTTCAACTCTCGTAAACGGTAATCAAGTGGGGGGGATCTGCGTGGCCTGATATACCACTTTCAAAATTTTTTGGGTCAGAACGCTGAGCCTAGGCCATGCTGCGGAGCAGGGTGCCCAACAGCTTAGGCCCAGTCGCCGGATAACGAAGCTACGGAGGCCGAGATGGGCGGCAACCCCGGCTTACGCGATTGTAGAAGGGCCGGCCAAATGGGAACAAGGCCGACCCTACGCCGGGCGGAGTAACTGCCTTCCGAGCAAGCTGTCCTCCCAGCACAACTGAATTGAGAAGATTATGGCCGCTGTGAAGGTTTCTGTCGTTGCCCTGCGGCATGTCTGTTGTTGCCCTGGAGCAATCAGGGATCGTCCCGGCTGCCGTTAACGGTACTTGTGTCGACGGAGGTCCTATTCGGCAGCGAAGAGTGAAGACTCACGGGTTAATAACTGGGCAAGTTTTTGAGCGCCTCTAACGTGATACCCTTAGCGAATCATGGCAGCAGAGAAATCGGGTAAGAAAAAACTCACTCCGCGGCAACACGCCTTCGTGAGGAACCTCGCCAAAGGCGCAAGTCAAAAAGACGCATTCATCGCAGCAGGCTACAAAGCAAAGCATCCCGACCAAGGCGCTCACCAAGCACTCAAACAGATTCAAGGTAAAGTTCCGCAGATCATGGATGAGATGGGGCTCACGGATCACCTCTTGATAGAGAAATACTTAGTTCCACTGCTCGATGCCGAGGAAACCAAGTTCTTCAATGAGGGAAAGAAGCGAATCAACGTTCCAGCGTTGGGCATCAGGCACACCGCGCTCGATACAGCTTTCAAACTTCGCGGCAGCTACGCACCACGCGATCCAAAGGAAGCAGAGCAGTTCGGTGTGAAGGTAATCGTGATGGACATGCCGCGGCCTCCGAAACATCATCCCGCGATTGATGTAGAGCCCAGCGGCAACGGCACGCCGCCTACAGACAACGACGGCCACGACTGAAGATATTATTCCTCGGCGAGTTGCTCTCCTGCAGAGCTCGCCTCCGCTTCACCAGCCGAAGGCCATCCTGAAAGAGAAGAGGAACAATGGGAAGGGAAATCCATTGAACCGCATGTGTGCCAATTCCAAACTGTCCCAACAGAGGGTTCACCCCAGTGGGCTGTGCCCTATTTTGTGCCCCATCTCCATCACAAACCGTAGCAGATGGGCACCGTCGGGCAGGGAAGAAGATCGCTGCCAGTGATGCGAGAAATCAACGTGATAGCAAGTCGTCGCACTCGGTGGCAAAGATGAGCGCCGCAACTGTTAACCGAAGGGTTGCTAGTCCGAATCTAGCCCGGGGAGCCAACTTAATCTTCAATCCCTCAATCAGTTAAGCGGCTTTCTTCAACTCCGATTTTTTCTGTTTTGGTAGATTTTGGTAGCCCAAGTAGCCCAACTGAACTTTCTACAGTCGGCGGCTTGAACCCCAATCCGGTGTACTCTGCTACTTCCTTGCGCCATTCGACATCTGTTTTCAACTGCTCTGAGTACTTGTCCGTTGAGAAGTCATCGGTGAGAGGTTCGACCCGAAGGCCGAGCCCTTCACCGACTCGCATGCCAGAGCCTGCCAGAAGAGCGAACAGCACCTAGTAGCGGCCTTTGGCTCTCGTGATGATTTGCTCGACCTCTGCAACCGTGAGCGTTGGTTTCTTTTGCTGGCTCTCGTCCACAATCGGCAGTCCGATGAAGTGGAAGTTCCAATTCCGAGGATAGAGTTGCTCGCCTTCGCTCGATACGGCTGACGCAATCACTGCCCTAACGACTTGGAAGTAATTGACCACTGTCTTGTCGGCTAGGCAAGCCGCTCGCACTTTGATCACGAGCTGCTTGGCCATCGTGGAAACAACAGAGGGGAGGGCGTGCGACTACAAGTTTCATTTGGTGATGAGACCGCTCGGATATATTTGTGGCAGATTGTTGAAGAGGTTCGTTGACCGTTCGTAGGTGGCACCTGAAACCTCTGCAACCGCCTTTCGCAACGCTGCCTTGCTCGCAGTACTACTCCTTAGTACTAAAGTCCTATTGGTCGCACTCTCCATCGGACAGAGTATTCGATTGGGGGCCGTATTGTTCTTGGGGGTGTAATGAGTATCGGAACCGAAATTCTTTCCCTTCGTCAAGACAAGTTCAGTAGTGTTGCCGCCCTGATCGGTGCACTAGAGCGACTCTCCGCTTCGAATGAGCATTTGGAGATGAGAGTCTATGCGGTAACCGAATGCGCGGACCTTGTTCTGTTGAATGTCGCGGTTCATGCGATGGACGCCCTGCTCGAATCGCCAATTCAGACCAGCAGGCGAGCAGTCCAGTCGTCACGACGCAGGCGAACGCGTCATATACCGGGCCACCATCAAGGTCAGATAACGATGTTTGCTACAGCGTGAACGCGAACGAACACGGGACGGCAAGCGACATCTGCCGACCCTATCTAAGTCTGGTGACCGAAGCGATCCGCAAGCTCCCGTAAACATCGACAAACAACAGCCGCAAGCGAGTTATTCCATTAGCCCAGAATTTCGGACTTTGCTGGTTTCACCCGGTATACCCTATGCACCACTTGGTGTCACCTGAGATCGCGGATCAGCAGCACGTCGTGTTTTATTGTGCCACGACTCATAACCAGCCGTTTGCCGTCCCGTGACAAGTCGAAACTTGAAATCAGTTCGCTTTTGAAATGGGTCATCTGCTTCGGCTTGCCTCCCGCGATCGGGTGGCTCCAGATATTGTCGACACCGCCCTCGTTCTTGGTATAAAGGAGCGAGCGACTGTCTGCCCCCCACCGAAACGACGTCCCTATCGACGAAAAAATGTCGAAATGCTTCGTCGCTGGTCCACCTTCGAACGCCATGATTGCGACTCCTTGCGGAGGATTTGCCGAAGGGTCTTCGTAGGAGTAAGCGATCGTTTTTCCGTCGGGCGAGATTATCAGATGTTCTGCTTCGGCAGAACTAAGCCGAACAGAATTGCCGCCTTCCATGGGAACCTTCCAACTCCCTTCTCTGAGTCCAATTTGCCGCCCCAAACCACCATTTACCGTCCGGGGAACAGTCCGAGCCCACACCTGCAAAGCTGTCGGTCAATTGCTTGGGGTTGTTGCCGTCGCTGTCCATCCTCCAAAGTTGAACAAGCCCCGAGTGTAGTGAAGGAGAAACAATGTAATGGCCGTCCGGTGAAACACGAGGGAGGAAGAGGAAGGCTCCTTCAGCGTTCGAGGTCAACTGCTTCGGGTTGCTTCCATCCGAACCCATCACCCAGATGTTCCCATCTACACCGCTAGAATACACAATCCTGCCGTCCGGACTCCACGTCGGATCGTTCAAACTGCCGTGCGATGTGATCGGCTTGGCGCTGCCCAATGCCGCCATGGGCGCGACCCAAGCATCGTCCAAAGATTCCCCTTGCACCGTCGTCACAACGCGGGAGTCGGCAGTTACCATGGAACCTCGCCGCGGAGCTCGATGGAAACGCACGCCGAGAAGCATAGCAACTACAGCTCGTCAAGACGTTCTGAGGTGGACGCTTACGTTATCTGGTGCTGCTGCGCACTTTCGTCGCCTGCCTCACCCAAACTCCCGGCATCGACACCAATGAACTCTACAGAGGCACAGCGTGGCGTGAAATGTACTCGTCCATGGATCGGTCGGGCCCGATGTAGTGAAACGCTTCGGCATAGCCGAGGCCGTATTTCCGGCCGACGGCGCCGTCGCCGGTTTCAATCGCTACTTTCGTGAACTCATCGATGGCGGCGCTGTCGGCTCCAGATAACGCTGGCACGCGCAGTTTCCGCTCAACGAGAGCGGCGTTCAGGTCTTTGATCATGTGGGTCACCATAGTTCGACATGCCCTCAGGCAAGCGAGTTTGGTTTCGAAAGTCGGGCCGATATCCACCACACGATTCACTAACTGCGGGCCTCTGGCGAAATAGTATTTCTCTGACACACTGTGCGGCTTCAAGCCGGCGGCGAAATGTTCCGGCATATCCAGATGCCCGCCGGACATCCAGCAGGCCGCCTCCACTGCCTGAGCAGTCACGTAGTGATCCGGATTTTCCTCGTAGTGCCCCCAGGGATCGTAGCTGAAGATGGTGTCGACCTTCAGTAGACGAAACAGAAAGATCAGCCGGGCACGTATTTCGGTGCGAGCCAGATCGTCCATGCGGTGATTTCGATAGCCGAGGTCGAAGATCTGCTTCAGGCCGGACATCTGCAAGAAAGCTTTTGCATCCCGCTCGTTGCCGAGCACGGTTTCACCCAGAGTGAGGTCGTAGGAGTCCTTCTCGTCGTTGCTGGTTCGGATGAAGTATCCGGTATAGCCCTCCTGGAGGAGTTTGGCCACGGTGCCGCCGGCAAAAAAAGGCCCGTCATCCAGGTGAGGCGTGATCAGGGCCAGTACCTTGCCTTGGTGTGGCGTTCCGGATACAGTTCGCTCGATCACGATATCGGCGGCGGGCACAGTCTGGGTCGGCAGTTGGGGCACCCCAAACAATCCTGCGGCGAGAGCCCCTCTAAACAAGTCGCGCCGTTCCACTGTGGCATTCCTCCATTGAGTGATCACTCCACCGTCAGCGGCGGCCTTAAAGAGGACGTCGTGACACCCGCGCGACGATCAAGAAGCGGGTTTGTCCGTGCGGCAGGGATTATATCGCAGGAATGCTTTTAGGCGCGCCGTTCTCCGTGCCTTAGGTGATCAAAAAAACTAAAACGAGTTGAAATAGCGTAACTTGTAGCTTCCACAGTCTCACCTCGAATGGACTTCTCCGACTGAAAAACAGCGTCTACAATTTCGCTTTCACGAGGTTGTAGATTCGGGGCAAACCAAAATGCTTTGGGCACTCATGCTTGCTTACATCACCGGAACCGTAGACCAGGAACTTCTTCTGAGGACCGAATATCTGGCCGCAGAGAACCGCATCCTAAGAGCCAATTCAAGGGCAGGTTGTTGTTATCCGATGCCGAAAAGGTTAGGTTGGCTGAGATCGCCCAGCGGCTCGGGCGGAAAGCCTTGGAAGAATTGGCGGCGGTCGCGAAGCCGGATACGCTGCTGGCCTGGTACCGAAAGCTCATCGCCAACAAATTCGACGGATCGAGAGTTCGCCAACGAGCCGGTCGGAAAGAGCAAGAAATAGAAAGGCAGCGGTGGGGTGTCGGGAGCGGCTGGGCGGTCTGCTGAAGTACTACGAGCGCAAGGCCGCGTAGGCGTGGAGGTAGGGACAGCGGGTCACGTGTGGCTATCTCATATATATAAGGATGCGTGCGGCCTGGCCCAAGCAAAGGGCCTACCGAGGCTGATCTATCATGAACCTGCGATTGCAGTGAAGTTCATGCGTGGGGCAGCGGGCACGACGTTAACCAAATCTCCAGCAAATACAAACCGTCGACGCAAATTCAAAAGCTTCCTAGCCTGGACCTTGCTTGTAAGATATTGCTTCCGATCCGAGGCTTCCATGAAACGACTCGCACTGTTCCTTCTCGCATTCGCAGTTGCAACTGGTTCTGCTGCCGTGGCTGGCGCCACTTCCTCCACCGTAAACCGTTTTGTTCACGCCAGTGGAAAGTACCTGGTGGACCCTGAAGGACACACCTTGCAACTGCGGGGCATTAACCTCGGCAACTGGTTGGTGCCGGAAGGGTATATGTTCGGTCTAGACGGCGGTCCGGCGTCGCCACGTGAGATTGAAACGTTCTTTAGTGAGTTGATGGGCCCGGCCGAAGCGGCGCAGTTCTGGCAAGCGTATCGCGAAGCCTATATCACCGAGGAAGATATTCATTTCCTTCGCCAAGCCGGTGTGAATTCCATTCGTATTCCGTTGCACTACAAGTTCTTCATTCCCGGCTATGACGAGGGATTCGCCTTGCTTGATCGCGTCGTCGGATGGGCGGAAAAGTACCATATGTATGTCGTTCTTGATCTGCACTGCGCACCCGGAGGCCAGACCGGCACCAACATCGATGACAGTTGGGGCTATCCATGGCTCTATGAGTCGGAGGCCAGTCAGGCGATGACCGTTGCTGTATGGAAAAGGATCGCTGCGCATTACCGCGACAATTCCACAGTTCTGGGCTACGACCTGCTCAACGAACCGATCCCGCATTTTCCCGAACTGCAGAAATACAACAACCTGTTGGAGCCGCTCTACAAAAGACTCACAACTGCCATCCGCACCGCGGATACTAACCATCTCATCATCCTGGGTGGTGCGCAATGGGACTCCAACTTCGCCGTGTTTGGCGCTCCCTTTGACTCCAATCTGATGTATACCTTCCACAAATACTGGACCGCACCGACCGAAGAGGTCATCCAGCCCTATCTTGATTTCCGCAGCCGCTACAATGTTCCCATCTGGCTTGGGGAATCTGGCGAGAATACTGATGCCTGGATTCATGATTTTGTGGAGGTACTGGAAAAAGACGAGATCGGCTGGGCGTTCTGGCCCTACAAGAAGATGGACTCCGCGTCATCCTTCGTAACCTGGCAGAAGCCTGCCTATTGGGACGAGATCATTGCCTATGGCAGGATACCGGGAAATACTGGAGATACGGAGAAGCGGATTGCGGCGCGGCCCCCCCTGGAACATGCTCGGGCTGCCTTCCAAGGCTTGCTTGAAAATGTCCGTCTCGCTCATTGTCAGTCGAACGCAGGCTACATTCGGGCTTTGAATTTGACCGTGCCGTCCAACGAGTTGAACAGAAGGAATCCCTGATCGTAGAGCAAGGGGCTGTTTCAGCTATTCCAATCGTTAGCCTGGAGGCGTGATGAATAAGAGAGATATTACCCGGCGCAGTTTTCTGAGGCATCGTCGTCGTCGGGCCTGTTAGCGGCAACGGGTGCGCTCGGGATTGCCAAGCCTGTGCCTACCGGAAATCCATTCAGCGGTTTCCCCCAATATGACGTTGTTACATTGCGCTCAAAACTTGCCACGATATCAATTCGCCAGGGACACGTTCCCCTAGCACCTGAAGGTGGCGAAACCCGTCGCACGGAAAGTGGTTATAGACAGTACCCACTATAAGATGATTTGCTATTACCGTTGTCGCTCATTCAGAAAGCGAGCTTAGGGCCATGATTGTCGATGAATGTCGCGCGAAACACATCCATAGGAGTGTGAAGTCCGTTCAAATTGAGCTGTTTCGGGTATAACCATGGAGAGCCACGATGAAGGTTCCGCCTGGAATATCGCCGGTCGTTACGATCAATCGGAAAGCGGAGACTCCGATATACCGCCAGGTGTATGAAGCTTTCCGCAGCGCGATCATGGATGGCCGGCTGCGTGCGGGCGAAAGAATTCCGTCAACCCGCGAGCTGGCGCGCGAGCTCAAAGTCTCTCGCATTCCCGTCCTGAACGCATACGCCCAACTATTAGCGGAGGGTTATTGCGAGAGCCGGACCGGATCCGGCACGGTGATCTCTCGCGCATTACCAAATCCCATTCGTGCGCCGCATGAGGCGCAAGTTGATCGCGTACAACGCTTGGGGCCGCGGCCACTCTCTGCAAATTCGGAGATGCTACCTCAACCGGCTCGCAATCTTTTCGTACGTCGCGGGGTGGGTGCCTTCGGTGTGGGACAAGTCGCTTTTGAACAGTTTCCCTTTCGCATATGGAAAGCATTGGTGGCACGCCACTGCCGCAAGGCTACTGACAAATCGTTTGATTACGGTGATCCGCTGGGCCTAGAAGAGCTGCGCCAGGTAATCGCAGCATATGTTCGGACAGCGCGCTCGGTGCAATGCCAAGCCGACCAGGTGGTGATTGTCAGCGGGTCGCAGCAAGCGCTGGCGATCACGAGTCGCGTACTGCTGGACCCCAACTGCAGCGTGTGGATGGAGGAGCCGGGCTACGGTTTTGCACGAAGAGTGTTTCGCTCCAGTGGTTGTCGTATCGTACCGGTCCCGGTTGACGATGAAGGCCTCGACGTTGGAGAGGGGATTCGAAGATGCGCCACGGCGAGGGTCGCGATGGTTTCTCCTTCGCACCAATATCCTCTTGGTTCGACGATGAGCGCTGCACGCCGCCTTCAGCTAATCGAGTGGGCAGAGCGAGCGGGTTCGTGGATCATCGAGGACGACTACGACAGCGAATACCGTTATGAGACAACCCCGATTGCTTCGCTGCAAGGTCTGGATTGGAATTCGCGCGTAATTTATATCGGAACCTTCAGCAAGGTCCTGTTTCCGTCATTGAGGCTGGGTTATATGGTCATCCCCTCGGACCTGGTCGAGCACTTCATCTCGGTCAGGTTCGCGATGGACATCACGCCGCCGGGCTTTTTTCAGAATGTTCTCGCGGACTTTATCCGCGAGGGACATTTTTCACGACATCTGCGCAGAATGCGGGCGCTGTACGGCGAGCGGCGGGCAGTTCTGGTCGATAGCCTGCGCAGCGAGCTTGGACCAAAGGTTCGGATCAGCGGCGCGCAGGCGGGTACGCACCTGGCGCTCATTTTGAATGGGATTGAGGATGCGAAGTTCGTCGAGCGCGCGGCCAAACGAAACTTGTGGTTGGTTCCGCTATCGCCATCCTATCTGGGAAAAGCCGTGCGTCAAGGCTTTGTGCTAGGTTTCGGCAGCGTCGCCACGGAAGCCATACCAGCTGCGGTGCGCAAGCTGGGGCTCGTTCTGAACTCCCGCTGAACGGAGCAAACTAGCTTCTACTTGGTCCGCCGCCATGCTGGACGGCCGATATAAGTGGCTATATCTATTGACACCAGAATGGTTATTGTGGAGTACCAGCCGCGCGCTTATTCTCGTTGCGAGGGGCGTCCGTTTCTCGCGTCTCCATTGAACTCGAGGACAAGCCATGACCAATCGACCGAAAATAATCGCGGGCTTCTTTGTTCTATCGCTGCTCGCCTTCTTGCCTGCTCTGGGATTTCAGGTCCGGCCCGACATGACTCCGGAGCCAGCGCCAAAAAAGAAAGTTGTCTACGTTTGTGCCTGCCTTAAGACGAAATCCTGCTCGTGCATGACCGAAGCTAAATCAGAGGGGCCCTGCGCCTGTGGAACCGAAGGCGGGCCACCGATGAAGGCCGTGCCGGCAGACGGCGATTGGGCAAAAGAAAATCGCGAAGCGCTCGCCAACTGACCGCAAACGAACGCATCGGGCCGAATCCTTCAGGCCGCGTTTTCGGGAGTTGGTGCAGCGCGGCGTGAATGCGCTCGAATGTCCAGTACGCCTTAGGATGAGGTGATGAGAATCTATCTCGGACGGCACGTCTATGGGTTGGCTGCGATCATTTTTGGTATTGTAACTTTAGTCTGGCGTGATTTCACCACATGGCAACAGAATATCCCTCACGGTGCAGTCGTCGTGCACCTTGTCGCTGCCGTGGAACTTTTCGGGGGCGTGGCCATTCAATGGCCGAAAGCGGCGCGGGCGGGCGCGGTCGCACTCGGCATCATCTACACGGTTTTTGCTTTGTCGTGGGTGCCGCGTATTGTTGCTGAGCCGCTAGTGTACGATCGCTGGGGAAACTCCTTTGAACAATTGTCGATTGTCTCGGGGGCGATGATCGTTTACGCCTGTAGCAGCCGGAACGATTCGGGAAGACAGCCCAAGATCGCACGGATGGGGTACACATTTTTTGGAATCTGTGTAATCTCATTCACACTCGAACAACTCTTCTATCTTTCCGCAACGGCATCATTTGTTCCCAAGTGGATTCCTCCGGGACAAATGTTCTGGGCGATTACAACCACCGTTGCCTTGGCGCT